>Ga0209253_10004686_pt1 | contig 11915 bp, 10 predicted proteins | sample FrelakmetBRP12BR_FD_187145 | JGI IMG/M metagenome (GOLD analysis project Ga0209253, IMG submission 187145) | Freshwater lake sediment microbial communities from the University of Notre Dame, USA, for methane emissions studies - BRP12 BR (SPAdes)... | ecosystem: Environmental > Aquatic >...
CAGGTACCATACTCCGTTTTTGTACACGCCAATCTTAGTTCTACCGTCACCATTCCAGTCCCCGACAACCGGGGTAAAGCCGGTTGCACCGAAACTATACGCTTTCGTAGTTGTAGTCCAGGTACCATTACCCAGATAATCCAGATACCAGGCTCCATCTTTATATACTCCGATCTTGATCCTGCCGTCGCCATTCCAGTCACCGATAACCGGATTAAAGCCAGAAGCACCGAAACTATACGCTTTCGTAGTTGTAGTCCAGGTACCATTACCCAGATAATCCAGATACCAGGCTCCGTCTTTATACACACCTATCTTGGTACTACCGTCGCCATTCCAGTCACCGACAACCGGAGTAAAGCCTGCTGCCCCGAAACTGTAGGTTTTCGTCGTTGCTGTCCAGGTACCATTACCCAGGTAATCCAGATACCAGGCTCCGTCTTTATACACACCTATCTTGGTCCTGCCGTCGCCATTCCAGTCACCGACAACCGGAGTAAAACCCGATGCACCGAAACTATAGGCTTTGGTTGTTGCTGTCCAGGTACCATTACCCAGATAATCCAGATACCAGGCTCCGTCTTTATACACACCTATCTTGGTCCTGCCATTCCCATTCCAGTCACCAAGCAGGGAGGTATAACCTACTGCACCGAAACGATACGTTGTATCGGTACCGGTCTCCCACATTCCGTTCCCATTATAATCGAGATCCCAGGTTCCGTTTCGGTATACCCCGATTCGGTGGAAGGTAGTGGGGATGACCGTATATGTCAGGGCCTGTCCGGAATCCTGATCGATCATCAGCGAGCTGCTATCCACTGCTTCAAAATCTGATCCCTTCAGCTGGTGAAGGGTGTGAAGAGCATCGTTATTCCACTGCTCATCCGGGACACCCGTAATATACCACGGCGCACCATTGTCGGACAGGATCATCCCATATTTTTTCAGGGCTTCCAGCACAATGTGTGCCTGGTAGGGATACCCTGATGTGTTGAACGAGGATTTCAGCCTGAATCGCTGCCCCATGGGGGGATAGGCCGGATCCGTTATTGATGAGGCATAGTGGCGGGCAGGCCAGATATATGCCCGCCGGGTAGAGGGGGCAGTGAACCGTAGTGCATGGTTAATCTCCCCGGCATTAACCTCATCATACCGGACCAGTCCGGGAAGTATGGCAAGACCTGCTGCATCCGCTGAAGTCCAGCCTGCGGGTCGCAGCGTATAATTGGACAGATTAAAGACCGCCCCGGAACCGGCGGACCATGATCCGTCAGCCTGTTTTTCCGCAGCGAAAAGTTCATAGAGCATCTTTGCATCCCGGTCGATAATCACCATATGATGGTCTGACCCTCCTTCGATGAACGGGTTGTCCGGGATGGGATACGGCCCGGGATCACTTTCATCCGCATAATCAAACAGAACGGTTTTTTTCGCTTGGGACCCATCCACGATGTTGTAGGGAATCCCGATTGGGCTCCCGTCATACATACCGGATCCGAAATCAGCGTGGAGGTATGCAGTACTCCCGATAGTCCCGATATAGTCTGCTGATCGGGAATCAACCGGGAGGGAATCGACACGGGTATTCCAGATATGATCCGCAGGAAAGATCGGAACACCGCTGACGGATGGTCCGCTGACAATGGCCAGCATTGCTTGAGTACTGACAGCTTCTGCCGTGATACCTCCTGGAGTGCCAGGGATCGGGCTGCTCCCGCTGGCATCCCCAAGGGGGAGATCAGCACGCTGGTATGCACCATCATACCCGCCTGCCCATTGAGTGGTATTTTCCTGTGCAGTACCTGTCGCAATGGCAGCGGGTTCCAGCAGCATGAGGGCCAGTGCAGAAACCAGCACGATTCGCATCCACGTATTCATTCCGGTAATCCTCTTCCTTCGGCGTTTACCTGCCGGAATCTTCTCCCAGCGACCATATAAATTACCCATAACCCGCTCTTTTGTTCCCATAACCTGAGGGTTCCCCTTCTGATCCTGCTGGTAATAAAAAATCTGAAGCAGGTATGTATCAGATCTCTGCCATGTCTGTTCCCCTTATGGGCAGGACTCCTTCTTTATAAAACACGTATCACGAAAACCAGTACCCCTTACACCAGATAAACAGTAAAAAAAGGTATCACTTTTTATTTGCATGGTACCGTGACAGTGTCGCCTGATGCTGATCGAGATACTTTGCATCACTTTTTTTATAATACGGGTTCTCTGCCCGCTCGGTCGTGTAAAAGACCAGCTGACCGATCGGCATACCGGCATAGACTTTTACCGGGCGGGAGTTGACGTTTGCCATCTCGAGGGTGATCGTGCCCCGGAAGCCGGCATCGATCCAGCCCCCGGTCTGGTGGAGCGTGACACCCAGCCGGGCGATGCTCGATTTACCCTCGATCGTGGCAACGATGTTGTCGGGAAGTCCGATGCACTCCAGTGTCTCGGCAAGCACAAACTGCCCGGGATTAAGGATGAACGTGTCCGAATGCACTTCCTTGACATGAGAAGAGACACTGTCCTGGTTATAAGGGTCGATAACCTCGCTGCTCTGTTCGTACCAGACGAAATGGTTGCCCAGCCGTATGTCAAGAGAGTTGGGTTGTACCAGCTTCGGGTCGTAGGGATCTATCTTTATGTAGCCCCGTGCAATGCGGTCAAGGAGCTGCCAGTCTACAAGAATCATTGGCATATCTATGGGTGTTTATGGGTATTTAGGGCTTCGACTTCCTGACGGACTATTGATTGTTGCAATACTTGAATAAAATTAAAAACTAATGAGAACGGATCGCAGCAAAGAAAAATTTGAAGGTGATTGAAAACGAATGATATTGAATATATACGAAAAATTTTGACAGAACTTTAAACCAAGAGATATATGCAGTTTAAAAAAAGGAATACAAAAATACTAATGCAGCAACCGGGTATGTAAAGCTCGTCATTTAGATAAACCTAGACAGTGAGCCGGAGATAAACCCTTGAGACTTGTGATGATAATTTATAATAATTTTAACTATCTTTACAAGCGTTGCCTTGGTTATTTTTTACCATTTGGATCCACGTCAGGTTTTATAAAAGGTAGTGATTCCGTTGTCTGATCAACCATTTCTCGGAAAGATTTATTCCGCCTTTTTCGAACAGGAGTTTCCTTTAGACCTGACACTCGTTGTGGTATGGCTTGTGGCAAGCATCGCGGCGATTTATCTCCCCATCCTGAACGAAACACCGGTCAGGATTGTTCTTGCCCTTCCTATTGTACTCTTCATCCCGGGATACTGTCTAATCGCTGCACTCTTCCCAAAAGAAGGTGATATCGGTCTCATTGAGCGGATCGCTCTATCCATAGGACTTTCCATCGCGGTTGTCCCCTTGATGGGTTTTGGATTAAATTTCACCCCCTGGGGAATCCAACTTAATTCTATTGTAATTGCATTAACCTTATTCACTTTTGTGATGATCCTTGTTGCGCATTACCGAAGAGCCCTTCTTCCGTTTGATGAACGGTCCAGGGTGCCATTTTCCGCGATTGTAGCTGGAATTCGCTATGTGATTTTACCACATGGGGAGAGAGGAGTCGACCGGCTCCTCAGTGTCGTTCTCACCCTTGCCATACTCATTGCTATAATAACGACAATCTATGTGATTACTGCTGCCCCCCCATTAGATGGGGAGCGGTTTTCTGAGTTTTACATCCTTGGTGAAAACCAGACAGTGGCAAATTATCCGGGTCATATCATTGCCGGACAGAATTACCCGATATATGTTGGGGTGGGGAACCATGAGTACCGGAATATGGCCTATACGATCGAGACCTGGTTACTGCGAACTGAATTTGATACCGTGACAAATACGTCCCATATTATAGAAATGGATCCAAATGACCGGCTTTCGCTCACCCTTGCATATAATGAGACCACGATAATCCCATATAATTTGTCTCTTAAGAAAACCGGGTACGACCGTGTGGTGTTCCTGCTTTTCAACGAGAGTGTCCCGGGTTTGGATGTAACCGGAAGTGATCGTATTAACGCGAGTTACCGGGATCTTAATATGAGGGTAACTATCGAGGATGCAGAATAGTAAGAACCAATCGGTCAGGTTAATATCGAAAAGATAGCTGTCACATCCCGAGATGATGCAGTGATTGAACATTTGTCAAGGGTGACTATCTTTTCTAAACCTTCAGCAATCAATACTCCGCAGAGGCAGCACATCGGACAAGGATTCATAGTACAACACTTTGGGGATCCCTCAGCAATAATTTTACACCCATCAATAGACGGATAATCGTGAAACGTGATAGTGACAGTATTGCCGAGCCAATTCACAGAGACGTGTGGAGCGAACTTAAAAACATCTTCAATTGTTTCCCGAACAAGTGTTGATAAGTTTTCATCGTTATTCGGAATTATCAAAGCATTTCTCTTTCTGAGGTCCTGGATCAATATATCGCAGGATGGGGTCATAACAAGCCCGGCCGGTCCCTTTTCACGGAATGATCCCTTTTCAGATCCTTCTTTTACATCAAAGGTTAAGACAGGGTTGAACTGCATAACTTTAGTTTCTCCGGTAATACGTTGGGGAAGAAAATAGGCATTCCCATGTATACCGAAATGATTCGTTATACGGTAGAGATTAATAGAGCCCTGTGCAGGAAGGATTCCAACAAGCCGTGGATCAATAGGCTCATTCCATGAAAATGTCAGGATAAAAATCCCTGTTATTGCGCAGACCATAGCAGAAATCACAAATGGAGAAGATGTGATATCCCCACGGTTGGTTAACAGAGCGATATCAACAAAAACAGCTGATACTGCGAGAAGGAGAATTGCAGCAGTGAAGTACTTATTCAGTGTTAATAACTTCATTTATTCCCCCGAGTACGCGCGGTGATCCCTTATTTCCTTTCATATCAATAGCGCCTTATAGTATTACAAACACTCGTGCACATTCTTCAGAATGTAATAGCCTAATTGTTTGTTTAAGATTTTTATATCTTTCATGAGAAGGGTATGCCCAGAGTCGTAAGGTGTTTTGCGTTAACATAACTTTACCAGTGATACTTTTTTCGGAACGGTGCCCGAATGTGAAGGAATTTCATGAAAACATAAAAATAACCGTTCATTCTCAACTACGCAAAGGGTCGGATCTGTGACAAATACAAAAGAGTCCTCCCACCACCACATTCCAGAAGAACAGGAAAGAATGTTGGGTGGCAGCATTTTCATCATATAATAATTTCCCAACCAATAATATGCAGCATCTTCAGTATGACAATTACACTGAACATCACTATCCCCGCTGTAATGAGATACCTCAAATACTGCATATACATGGGCTGGACAAAGTGCGATTGCATAAGCTGCACTATAACGAGCATCCCGCACAAACAGAGGGCAAAAAAGATCTCAAGATCAACCCACTGCGCAATAAGCATCAAGATCGAAACAATAGTAAGCCATAGAGCGAGGGCGATAATGGCGATCTGTTGTTTTCTCATCCGGATTCCTTTTGATGAGACACTGTCATCGTTCCTGGATTCATGGTGCTACGTCCGGAACCCGAACGCCAAGGTTCAAGGGAGGGAGTATCTTCAATTAGCGACCTATCTGATAGGACTATGGCAATGAACGGTCTATCAGATAAGACAGCAGCGATCAGCATGTGGTCAATTGCTGGATATGACCAATTTGGGGCAACTATGAGAACTGCAGGTACTGGAGTGAGAAGGGTTAGGGCACAGAAAGTGGAGAAAACCGATAGGCTGAGCACGTTCATAGGGAACAATTTATCCTCGAATATTTTTTGTTGTATAATTATGAATCTGCTGAAATAATTAATGAATCTACAACCGTAATTACCCTGTTCAATCAGGGAACCATGTGAATCTCTTTCCATTCTTCCTTGGTCAAACGAAGAGGAAGACGATGCGGGGTAAATTCTTATCGACATTTGGTACAACACCCTTCCCGTTGCTGAGCGGGTGTACCTTTTTGACCGACATTTTGGGTATTCATTTTGGGCATTGTATCTTAACAATTTTTCTCTATCGTGATCTTATTAAGAATTTTGGGGTTAAATGGGCACATTTATCTTAAGATATATTTTTTGCAAGATAATCAATATCTAAATTTATGTTGCCCATATCGTCAAACGCACCGAAAAGGACGCAATGCGCCGGTGCCTTGCCACAATTTATACTTTAATGCAAATAGAATTAGCGAGCAATCGAGTTGTTGAAATAAAATTATTTATAACAAATAATATATGATGATTCGGAATGTTAATACGATACAACAACCTATCATCACCCTCATAAAAAAATTATTCGGATCACCATGACCAACTCTCTTCCATCACCCGTTTCAGAGGACCACCCCTTCAATAAATCAAAGACGCCTCCATCATATAAATTACACCTCATCCAAGTTGAAGACGTTGAACCCCCCCAAAAGGGTCTCTATGCAGTCCTGCCTGCGTATAATGAAGAGTTAGTCATTGGTTCGGTAGTACTACGCACACGGCAGTATGTCGACCGTGTAATTGTCGTTGATGATGGATCTTCTGATCGCACTGCTGAAGTAGCAAAATTAGCCGGTGCTGATGTAATCCGGCTCGATCATAATACCGGAAAAGCGTATACAATTCTCTTAGGTCTCAGGCATGCCCGTAACACAGGTTGTACCGTCGCGGTGATGCTCGATGCGGATGGACAGCACGATCCCAGTGAAATCCAGAGAGTTGCCGGTTTGGTCAGTATAGGCAAGGCGGATCTTGTCATCGGATCCCGTTTTCTCTGTAAAAACAGGGGAATACCACCTTACCGGCAGTTTGGGCAGAAAACACTAGACCTTTTTACGAATATAGGCTCAAAAACCAAAGTTACAGACTCACAATCGGGATTCCGGGCACTTTCCTGTCAGGCACTTGATAATCTGGACTTCAAGTCAGATGGATACAATATTGAATCAGACATGATCGCTCACTTCTCCGCAATCGGACTTTCCATCTTGGAAGTTCCTATTTCGGTGAACTATGATGTACCCAACAAACACAAAAAGCACCCGCTCACTCATGGAGTTGGTGTATTAACCCGATTGATTAACCTGATCGCTTATCAGAGACCACTACTTTTGTTCGGGATTATAGGTGCATCATTTGTCATTATTGGTCTTCTAGCCGGTTTTTCTGCTTTTAGTGAATATGCTGCCACATCGAAATTCCCGTTTGCGATGTCGATGGTGAGCACACTGTTTCTTATCATGGGGATGCTCATGGTCATTGCAGGATTGTTGTTGAACACACTGTTGATGGTGATGAAGGAGCGTTAGCACAAAAAATTTTGTTCAGGTTCTGAACTGAGATATAAATGAAAACAATTGAAGACGATTTTTTTTAGTTAATCTGATAATGTTTTTGGCAAATATAATATAATCCAAAAATGAAGCATATTAGGAATGTGATAATATTTGAATAGGTATCAAATTATTATTCGTAGGGAAGATGGATTGATATCGAAGAATAACTCGGGGGATCGATAAAAAATTGAGGGATAGGGTTCCATGTTTGTAGAGTTAAGAACACGATGCTCTTTGTAATAATTACACTAAACCAAAATCGTATTCAAAGAACCACTATATAAAAGATTAAACAGAGAGATTCCAATGAAGATATTACAAATAACTCCGTATTTTTTACCATATACGGGTGGTCTGGAACAATATGTTTTCAATTTAAGTAAATATCTTGTAAAACGGGGTCACCACGTTGAAGTAATTACTTCAAATATTCCTATCGGGTTGAAAAATGAGGAAAGTAATGGATTTTCTATAACCCGATTAAAGAGTTATGGTGAACCTCTTAGAAATCCGATTATTCCAAATATTTTATTTTCATTAAAAGATTTAAATGATTACGACGTAATTAATATTCATTCTATTTACGCGCTCTCAAGTATTTTTGCTATTATAAAAAATTGTCAAATAAAAACTCCAATAGTTCTCACTCATCATGGAAAATTGCAATTTGGAACTTTTTTAAATGATATTATAGTACATTTTTACGAAGTAAGTATTGCTAAAAAAATATTGAACAATATAAATTGTAGTATAGCGCTTACTACATCTGACGCAAATTTTCTTTCAACTCTTGGAATGAAAAGAGAGAGAATAAGAATAATTCCAAATGGGATAGATATTTCAGAATTTGAAAGTTTTAACAATCTCGATCCCCTATTGATTCGAGAATCTTATGGATTAAAAAATAAATTTGTAATTTTATATGTCGGGGTAATCACTCATCGGAAGGGAATAAAATATTTAATTGAAGCTATGTCAGAAATCAAAAATCGAATTTCACATGAAAAAATTGCACTACTGATTATTGGTACTGGACCCGAATTAAAAAGTATTCAAGCATTAGTAAAAAAAATGGATCTCGAAAAATACATTTTTTTTAAATGTCGGGTATCTAATTTGGAATTAATGCGATATTACAAAGCAGCATCTCTATTTGTTCTTCCTTCACTATCTGAAGGAATGCCAACGGTAATTCTTGAGGCATTTTATTTTAATTTACCCGTTATTACCACAGATATTCCTAATTTAAGAGATAGTTTTCATGATATGGCAATTTTGGTTCCTCCAAAAAATAAGAGTAAATTGGCGGCGGCAATTCTTGATACGTTTTACGATAATGAATCTTTTAATAAACAAAAATTAAATTATAAAAAATATATCGAATTAAATCATTCCTGGGAAGATCTTTCGAAGCAATATGAAAAAATATATCAAAATTTAGAGGGGCAAAATGTCAAATAGAGTTTCTGTTGTTATCCCTCTTTATAATAAAGAACCTTACATCGCACGGGCATTAAATTCAATTCTCCAGCAGACCCTTCAGGACTTCGAGGTAATTATTGTGGACGACGGTTCCACTGACAAGGGAGCGGAGGTTGTCAGGGAGTTTAATGACCCTAGAATCCGGCTTATCCAGCAGGAGAACCACGGACTTTCAAGAGCGCGGAACCGAGGGATAGAGGAAACAGGAGGAGAGTTAATTGCTTTTCTGGATGCGGATGACGAGTGGATGCCAGAACATCTGGAAGTATTGTTAAGACTACAAGAAAAATATCCAGAAGCCGGGGCATATACGACCGCATATCAAAAAATACAACCTCAATCAGGAATTAAAAAACCAAATTTCTATAGTATACCAGAAGAACCCTGGGAAGGGCTTTTACCGAGTTATTTTAAGTCTGCTGCATTTGGGGACCCCCCCATATCAGCATCAACAGTCGGGATATCCAAGGATATATTAATAAAATTTGGTGGTTTCAATGCCGAAGCATTGTTTTGTGAAGATATGGATCTCTGGGGAAGGATCGCGTTGAAATATCCCATTGCATTCAGTTGGGATGGTGAGGGGATTTACCACACTGAAGCTACAAATAGAGTATGTAATAGTAGAAGGAAACCTTTAGGAGAAAATTTTTCTTTCAGCACTTCTTTGAAGACGATTAAAATTGGAGATGTGCCAAAAGAAATGTATGACGATCTTCTTGAGTACGTTGCAAGGAAAGAGATCGAGACAGCATATTGGAATTTACAAGCAGGTAGACCTGACCTTGCACGAAAAATATTAAAACGCTGCCGTACGAAGCATTTGAAGAGCCTGAAGTACACTCTCTTATTCTGCACGTATCTTCCCTTTGGCGTCTTCAATAAATTAATGCTTACTGAAGATTTTGTAAGGTGTATGTATTGCAAATATAGCGGTGTAAAAATCTAATTAAAAAAAATGTTAATTTCTTAACTCTTTTTCGATTAATTCTAATATATTTGCACAGCTGTCGTCAAATTTCCTCGCAAAGAATGGCATATAGGTACCAAAAGCACCATTAAATTCAATTTGTTTTTTAAACAATTCTATATGGTTTTGATTTATCAATGCTGGCGATGCTGGTGCGTACCGGTCTGAACTCCAATCTGTATAAGTAAGATTTGTTTTGCATTTACTGAAAAAATGTGAATTGCCAATTATTGTTTGAAGAAAAGATTCATCGGGGCACCAGGATGTTTGATAAAATCTAATATAATTCTTATTATTATCTATTTGATCCTTTACGTACAAAAGACAATCATGACTTAAAGCCCACCATGTGGGACCATAATAGATTTGTTTAAACGGGTATGACTTTTTTTGGAAATATAATCTCATCGTCCTTTCCAATAGTATGAAAAAAACTGTTTTCAAACTTTTTTTATTTCTTCTATCAAAACCGTCAAAATAATAATATTTTATCCTATCTTCTGGTTTGTAGAAACTGAACCCATTATTAATTCCTATGTACTCACCACCCATTGATAGTTTTTTATACAAAGATGAATTTGGTCTTATTGGATAATCGGTTCCGCTCAAAAGAATATAATAATCAAAGCCATAGTTTATAGCAGTTCTTATTAATCTGAGGATTGCGTCCATGAAAGACCATCCTCCCCACCAAACAATTGCTCTTTCAATGAAAATAACATTATCAAATTCATTTAAGTTATTCGGCATTTTACTTTTCTTATCAATATGAATGAAAAATGCTACATTCCTATCATCTAATGCTCTTACAAGCCTTTTTAGGTGATCATAATTATTATATGCGGTTATTAAATATGCTATTTTCATTTTGAGACACCAGCCGTGTCACCTATGTGATATCTGGAAACATATCTCAGTTTGAAAGAAAGGCTTATCACATTCTTTTCCAGACGGTTTTCAACCAGTCATGAGATAATCAGTTTCCAAAATATAAAACATACTTATGCTGGCAATCCCTAGTATAAAAGCTTATAATATTACGGATTGCCAATATTGATCAACGTAAAAAAATGAAAGAACACAATATAGGAATAATAACAATACCAATTTCGAAAAGCGGGTTAACCCCGTTATCGAATTTGGTTGATATTATCTGTTCGATATCAGATAATGTTTTTCTTATAACCGGAGATGAGGGTTATAATTTTTATAAGGAAGATAATCGATTAAAAAGCTTTAAAATTTTTCATATTTATAGCACATTTTTCATTTTTAGAATTTTTAATTATATAGTAATTCAATTGCACATTTCATTTTTAATTGTTAAAACAAGAAAAAAAATTGATTATTTTGTCTTTTTTATCGCTAGTGATACATTTGCATTGCCAATGTTTGCAGCTAAGATTTTGAGAAAAAAAGTTTTTATATTGTTTGCAGGCTCAACAATCAAGACATTGGAATCAAAAAATGATCCATTTGGTTATGTACTAAAAATTTTACGTTTTATTACTTGCACATTTGCAGATAAATTAATTGTGTATGCAGATTGCCTTATTAAGGATTATTCGCTTGAACGATGGAACGGAAAAATTATCATTGCCTATAACCATTTTATCGCTTTTGACTTGTTCAAAATCAAAAAAAATTATCATTCAAGAGAATGGATTGTAGGGTATATTGGTCGTTTCGAAGAAGAAAAAGGAGTATTACATCTTTTACATGCGATCCCCGAAATTGTTGATAAAAAACCTGATATAAAATTTTTATTTATTGGAGATGGAGAGAATCAAAATTCAATCGAGCAGTATATCTTTGATAATAATTTGAGTGAAAAAATCATTCTTTCGGGGTGGATATCTCATAAATTGATACCAGATTATTTAAATCAAATGAAATTATTGGTAATTCCTTCAGATACTGAAGGATTGCCCAATATAATGTTAGAAGCAATGTCATGCGGGACTCCGGTTCTTGCAACTCCTGTCGGTGCGATTCCTTCTGTTATAAGAAATGAGGAGACCGGTTTTATTATGGAAAACAATTCGTCTCAATGCATTGGAGCAAACATAATTCGAATCCTTGACTATCCGGCGATGGATAAA
>Ga0209253_10004687_pt1 | contig 11915 bp, 11 predicted proteins | sample FrelakmetBRP12BR_FD_187145 | JGI IMG/M metagenome (GOLD analysis project Ga0209253, IMG submission 187145) | Freshwater lake sediment microbial communities from the University of Notre Dame, USA, for methane emissions studies - BRP12 BR (SPAdes)... | ecosystem: Environmental > Aquatic >...
AATCAGAGGGTCGTTGGTTCGATCCCAACTGGGCTCACCACCGTGCGCGTCCCCATCGTCTAGTTCGGCCAAGGACACCGCCCTTTCACGGCGGCGACGCCGGTTCAAATCCGGCTGGGGACGCCAATCTTCCGTTGCATTTTTTCCCGCGCGCGTCAAAAATGGATCGGTTATGGATTCCCTCCGCCCGGAAAACCTCCTCCGATTCGGCTACAAGGATTGCGTGCTCTGCGAGGTCGCGCGCCCGGGCGAGGAAAACCGGTGCCGGAACTGCTCCGGCCGGCTCGGCCAGCGCGACCGCCTCCTCTGGGAGATCCACCGGGAGCGGATCCGCCGGACCGCTGGCAAGCTCTCGCTGGTCTACCCGGGCCTGGGGCATCTCTACTCCGGGCGGATCGCCTACGGGGTCTTCTGGGCCGTCCTTCTTCCCCTGAGCCTCGGTCTCGTCCTCAACGTCTGGTCCGGGATCACCTTCGGCCACGGCTTCCTCCTGGTCGAGGCCGGGATGATCTGGTGGATGGCCTGGGTCGACGCTCGCCGCGGTTCCCGCGAGCCGGTGGCCCCCTGCGAAGGCGCCTGCCCGTCCGGCATCCGCGTTCCGGACTACATCGCCCTCGTCCGCGAGGGGCGCCCGCTCGAGGCGCTCGCGCTGGTGCACGACAAACTCCCCTTCGCCGCGTTCTGCGGCCGCGCCTGTCCCCACCCGTGCGAGCAGAAGTGCGTGCGCAACGAATACGACGCGCCGATCTCCATCATGGCGATCAAGCGGTACGCGGCGGACTTCGGGTACGCGGCGGGGATCTCCCCGTCGCCGGAGGTGGGCGAAGGGGTCCCGGGCCCCCGGGTGGCGGTCGTCGGCGCCGGGGCGTCGGGGCTCTCCGCGGCGAACACCCTGGCCAGGCTCGGCGCCCGCGTCACGGTGCTCGACCCGAACGAGGAGCCGGGCGGGATGATGCGGTACGGCGTGACGGAGTTCCGCTTCCCCCAGGAGGCGCTCCTTTCGGACGTGAAGCACATTCTCGCCCGCGGGGTTCACTTCCGGGGGGGTACGGCCTTCGGAAAGGACGCGACCTTCTCCTCCCTGGAACGGGAGGGGTTCCAAGCCGTACTGGTCGCCGTCGGCACCTGGGACGCCGTGCGCCTTCCCGGCGCCGGCGGTGAGGACCAGGGGTTCCACGACGCCTTGTCGTTCCTTGCACGGATCCGGAAGGGGCGACCCCCGCACCTGCGCGGGCGGGTCGTGGTGATCGGCGGCGGAAACGTCGCGATCGACGTGGCCCGGGCCGCCCTCCGGATCGGGGCGTACGACGTGACGATCGCCTGCATCGAGTCGCGCGAGACGATGCCGGCCTTCCCCTGGGAGGTCGAGGAGGCGATCGCGGAGGGGGCGAAGCTCCTCCCGAACACGGCGGTGAAGCGGTTCCTCCTGAAGAGCGGGATGGTGACCGGGTTCGAGGCGCTCACGGTGGAGCGGGTCGACGTCGACCCCAAGGGGAGGGTCATCCCGAGGACCGTCTCCGGCAGCGAGTTCGATGTCCTCGCCGACGCGGTCGTGATGGCGATCGGCAGCCGGGCCGACCTCTCCTTCCTCCCCGACGGCACCGGCCGGAAGGCGCTGGATCCGGCGCGCCACGTTTTCCGCTTGCAATTTCCCGGAGGGGAACCTAAAATCGCCGCCTATATCTGCGGGGATTGCGTCCGCGGCCCCGGCACGGTGGTCGAGGCGGCCGCCTCGGGGCGGTCGGCGGCGTTGAATATCTTCGCGGACCTCTGCGTCGAAGAGGTCGGGAAGGCGCGGTATCGGGACAGCTACCGCAGGCGTCACGAGCCCCAGGTGACCGATCGTCCCGAATGGCGGGTCCGGCGCCGGGCGGAGCGGCTCTCTCCCGAAGCGGGCCGCTGGAACTTCGAAGAGGTCGAAAAGGGGTTGACCGATCGGTGCGCGCGCGAGGAATCGGATCGGTGCGCACGGTGCAATCTCTCGCTGTAAACCACAAACGGGAAGGGGGTGAGCAGGGATGAAGAAGTTCGCGACTCTATTAGCGGTCCTCATGGTGGCGGTGTTCTCCGCCGGCGTGCTGGTCGCGGCCGATGCTCCGGAGAAGGTCGTCATCAAGGAGATCCAGAAGTCGAAGCCGGCGGTCACGTTCTCGCACAAGGCCCACGCCGAAAAGGTCGGCAAGTGCGCCGAGTGCCACCACAAGGACGAGGCCGGCAAGGAGCAGAAGTGCTCCGGCTGCCACAAGGCCAAGATGGAGAAGGAGAAGGAGTCCTTCAAGGAAGTTATGCACACCAAGTGCAAGGGCTGCCACCAGACGGGGAAGAAGGGGCCCACCAAGTGTGACGAATGCCACAAGAAGTAGGCGCCTGGACGTCTGCAAGCGCGGAGAGAGAGGGCGGGGCGTTCCCCCGCCCTCTTTTTATTGGGGCGGGCGCTTTTTCCGTTTGACGTACGGCGCCCTGTCTGGTATACAGTATGCATTCCGGATAACCGAAGGTGACCCCGCATGGCTGACGAGAAACCCGCTCCATCCCCGATCGACCGGGTGTGGAATTTCTTCATCTCCGTCAAGCTCGCCATCATCACCCTGATCGTCCTCGCCGTCACGTCGATCTTCGGGACGATCATCGAGCAGAACCAGCCGCCCGAGAAGTACCACCAGATCTACGAGGACTGGTCGTTCGCCCTCATGGACCGGCTCAACCTGTTCGACATGTACCACTCCTGGTGGTTCCTCCTCATGCTCGTCCTGTTCACCGTGAACCTCTCCTGCTGCACCATCGACCGCTTTCCGAAGATGCTGAAGGTCGTGCGGAACCCGCGGACGAAACTCGACGAGAACCTCGAAAAGACGTTGTCGCTCGCGGACCGGTGGAAGAAGAAAGGGACCCTTTCGGACTGGGCGGCGACCTATGCCGCGGCGCTCTCTTCGTCCTTCGCGAAGCCGATGGTCACCGAACAGGGGAACGAGGTCCACCTCTACGCCGAGAGCGGCGTCGCCTCGCGCTTCGGCGTCTACGTGACCCACCTCTCCATCATCATCATCTTCATCGGGGCGATCCTCGGGAACGTCCTCGGCTTCAAGGGGTACGTGAACATCCCCGAAGGGGAGGCCGTCGCCCAGGTCCCCGTGCGGGGCGGGAGCCGGACCCAGGACCTCGGGTTCACGGTCCGGTGCAACGCCTTCAGCCTCGAGACGTACCCGAGCGGCCAGCCCAAGGCGTACAAGTCCGACCTCAGCGTCATCGAGGGGGGGCGGGAGGTGGCCCGGAAGACGATCGTGGTGAACGACCCGCTCCAGCACAAGGGGATCTGGTTCTACCAGTCGAGCTACGGCCAGGCGGGGGGAGCGACGGCGAGGGTGGCGGTCGCACGCAAGGACGGAACCCCGATGGCCACGCTCGCGCTTGCGGCGAACGAGACGGTTCCGGTCGACGGATACGGGGTCATCCGCGGCGTGAACTACGACCAGAACTTCCAGGGGAACGGCCCCGCCCTCCAGGTCGTCGTGGAGAAGCCCGGGAAGCCGGCAGCCTCCTTCTGGCTCTTCCAGAGCCGCCCCGACCTCGACCGGCAGCGGAACGATTCGGTGATCCTCTCCTTCGGCGGGCTGACCGCCAAGATGTTCACCGGGCTCCAGGTGGCGAAGGACCCGGGGGTGAACATCGTCTGGCTGGGGTGCGCCCTGATGGTGATCGGGATCATCATGGCGTTCTTCCTCTCGCATCAGCGGGTGTGGGTCCGGCTCGCCCAGGGCGCGGACGGCCGCGTCGAGGTCGTCCTCGCCGGCACCGCCAGCCGGAATCGGCTTGCCTTCGAAAAGAGATTTGAGAGAATACAGACCAACGTGAAGGCGGTGGGGCTATGAGCAACGTCATCCTGTTCAATCTCACCACCGTGCTGTTCGGCGTGGCGTCCGCCTTGTACCTCGGCGCCTTGTACGCGAAGAACGACCGGATCGCCGTCTTCGGCACCTGGACCTGCGTTCTCGCGGCCGTCGTGTCCACCGCGGCGCTCGGGGTCCGCTGGTACGAGTCGTACCAGATGGGGATCGGCCGCATCCCGGTGACGAACCTCTACGAGTCGCTGGTCTTCTTCGCCTGGTCGGTGAACCTGCTCTACCTCGTCGTGGAGCGGAAGTACGGGAGCCGGACCTTCGGCGCCTTCGTGATGCCGATCGCCTTCGCCACGATGCTGTTCGCCGTCTACAACGACAGCAGCATCCAGCCGCTGGTCCCCGCGCTGCAGTCGTACTGGCTACACGCCCACGTCATCACCTGCTTCGTCGGGTACGCGGCGTTCGCCGTGTCCGCCGGCGTCGCGCTCATGTACCTGCTGAAGGCCCGCCAGGAAGAGGCGAAGATCTCGGAAGGGGTCGTGGGTCTGCTGCCGGAATGCAAGATGCTCGACGACCTGATCTACCGGTCGATCATCTGGGGGTTCCCGTTCCTGACCGCCGGGATCATCACCGGCGCGGCGTGGGCGAACTACGCGTGGGGAACCTACTGGTCTTGGGACCCGAAGGAGACCTGGTCCCTGATCGTCTGGCTGGTCTACGCGGCGTTCCTCCACGCGAGGGTCACGCGGGGGTGGCACGGCCGGCGCGCCGCCATCCTCTCCATCGTGGGCTTCCTGGCGACGATCATGTGCTATCTCGGCGTCAACCTGGTGCTCTCCGGCCTCCACTCGTACGGCGGGGGCTGATGCGTCGGTTTCGAACCGCTTTCTGCGTCCAAATCTGCAGCAGCAGGGGGGAGTCGGCATGCGAAAGCTCTGCACGGTGGTCGGCACGATGGTGGTCGCGTTCGCGTTGTCCGTGGGATTCGTCGGGGTCTCGTTCGCTGCGGATGCCTGCATATCGGAGAAGTGCCACCCGCAGATGGGGAAGGCCCAGTACGTCCACGGCCCCGTCGGGGTGGGGCAGTGCACCGTCTGCCACGTCGAGGCGAAGAAGGGGCACCCCACCGGGAAGAAACCCGACTTCAAGCTGGTGGCGACGGGGAAGGCCCTTTGCGAGAAGTGCCACCAGCCGGTCGACAAGTTCGAGTACAAGCACACGCCCGTGAAGAAGGGCGAGTGCTCCGGCTGCCACGACCCGCACCAGTCCGACGCCCCGAAGCAGATGAAGAAGAAGAAGACCTCGGACCTCTGTTTCACCTGCCACAAGAACACCCAGGCGGTGAAGAAATTCCAGCACGGCCCGGTCGCCTCCGGGGACTGCAACGTCTGCCATAACCCGCACTCCTCCCCGAACCCGCACCAGCTCGAGGCGAAGGGGAACGACGCCTGCTTCCTCTGCCACGAGGACCGCAAGGCCGAGTTCACCCGGAAATACCCGCACAAGCCCGCGATGGAGTCGTGCCTGAAGTGCCACGACGCGCACAACTCCGACTACCCGTTCATGCAGCCGAAGGAGGGGACGGTCCTCTGCCTGTCGTGCCACAAGAAGCTCGACGACCACCTGAAGGCGGCGACGGTCCGCCACTCGGTGCTCGACAAGGGCCCGTGCACCACGTGCCACACGCCGCACTCCTCCGACTACCCGCGGCAGCTGAAAACCAGCACTAAAGACATCTGCTACACCTGCCACAAGGAGATGGGAGCACAGGTGCGGGCGGCGAAGAACCTCCACGGCCCGGTGCAGCAGAACGACTGCTACGCCTGCCACGACCCGCACGGGAGCGCGAACCCGCTGATCCTGAAGAAATATTTCCCGAAGGAGTTCTACAAGGCGTACGCCACCGAGAGTTACGCGATGTGCTTCGACTGCCACAACAAGGACATCGCGCTCGACAAGATCACGACGAAGCTCACCAACTTCCGCAACGGCGACACGAACATGCACTTCCTCCACGTGAACAAGGAGAAGGGGCGTTCGTGCAAGGCGTGCCACGAGGTCCACGCCGGGACCCAGGAGAAACACATCCGCAAGGAGGTCCCCTTCGGCGGGAGCTGGAAGCTGCCGGTCAACTTCACCAAGACGGCGAACGGCGGGTCTTGCGTGGTCGGGTGCCACAAGCCGTTGGCCTACGACCGCGTCAAGCCGGTGAAGTATGAATAACGGGAGGAGAGCGGCCATGGCGCGACGCACGTTCCGTGGTTCCATCGTCCTGTTCACGGCGATCCTGGCGATCTTCTTCTCCACCGTCCCGGGAACGGGGGCCGCGTTCCGCAACATGAAGGAGGGGAGCCCCGCGCTCCCCTTCGCCCTCAAGGATTTCGAGGGGAAGGACGTCGAGTGGAAGCCCGACTCCGGGAAGGTGACGATCCTCTCCTTCGTCAAGCTCTCCCAGGACCGCTCGGTGGAGCAGTTGAAAGACCTGGTCGTGCTCCACAAGGAGCTCTCCGGGAAGGGGGTCGACTTCCTCGTCGTCGCGTCCAATACCGACACGGCCGCCGAGGCGAAGAAGGCGATCACGGAGCTGGGGATCCCCTTCCCGATCGTCCACGACAAGGACCAGAAGGCGTACGGCGACTACGGCCTCTTCATCCTGCCCGCCACGGGGATCATCGGGAAGGACGGGAAGTTCGTGTTCGAGCAGAGCAACCACGGGCGCGATTACAAGGAAGTGGTCGGCGGGAAGGCGAAGGTCGTCGCGGGACTCATGACCGAGGACGACTACAAGAAACTCATCACGCCGGTGGAGTCCGTAAAGAGGAGCAAGGAGGAGGGGGAGGCGGACCGGCTGATCTCCCTCGGCCGCACGCTGCAGAAGCGCGGGATGCCCGACAAGGCGGCGGAGAAGTACGGGAAGGCCGTGGAGCTCGACCCGAAGAACGTCGTGGCCCGCATCGCCTACGGGGAGTCGCTCGTCGCCTCGAAGAAGTACGACGAGGCGCTCGTCCAGTTCACGAAGGCGAAGGAGCTCGCGCCGTCCAACAAGGACGCCGGACTCGGGATCGGCACCGTCCATCTCGAGAAGGGGGAGATCGACAAGGCGATCCAGGAGATCTCCGACGCCGCGATGCTCAACCCGAACCCGGAGAAGGCGTACTTCTGGCTGGGGGCCGCCTACGAGAAGAAGGGGGACCTCCCGAACGCGGTGAAATATTACAAGAAGGCGGTCGAGAAGCTCTTCAGGGAGTAGAGACCGGAGGTTGTCCATGGGAAAGCGTCGCATCGCGCGTGCTCTTTTCCCGGTGGCTCTTCTCGCCGGATGGGCGATTTCGTCGATCTTCCCCCTCCCCTCGTTCGCCCAGGGGGACCGGACGGCCCGGGGGGCAGCGCCGGTGATCGAGATCCTGGCCCCCGCGGACGGCGCCCAGCTCCCCCCGGGCAAGGTGCTGGTGATCGGCCGGGTGACGGGGGGGGCCCGTAGCGTCGAGGTCGACGTGAACGGCAAGGTCCACCACAAGGCCCTCTCGTCGGGCGGCGGGTTCATGGCCCCCGTCTATCTGACGCAGGGGAAGAACGTCCTGACGGTCCACGCGGACGGGGCATCCGTCGGCAGGAGCGTCGTCGCCTCCACCACGGTCACCTACCGGTATCACCCCGAGGTCGAGAAGTGCGCCGGGTGCCACAAGGATACGGTCCGGGGGTATCTCGTCACCGGACGGGAGGACACGGTCTGCTACCAGTGCCACGACCGGAAGGACGGGAAGAAACTCGTCCACGGCCCGCTGGGGGGAGGGGAGTGCACCTCCTGCCACGACCCCCACGGCGCGATGAACGCGTCCCTGACCATCGCGGGCGTCGAGGGGCTCTGCGTGAGGTGCCACGACCAGCCCCACTCCGCGAAGCACATGAGGGAGTCGAAGGCCGTGGGGTGCGTGACGTGCCACGAGCCGCACTCTTCGAGCAAGGTGTTTTTGCAGAAGTAGAATCCGGGGGCCGGGGGAGAATCATGGGGAGACGGGTGAAGGCGGGGAGGTTTCTCGCCGCCCTGATCGTGTTCGGCTGCGCGCTCCACGCCGCCCCGAAGGCGGCGGCCGCGTTCAAGAACGTCCACACGGGGACCGAGGCCCCCGTCTTCAAGCTGACCGATCTCTCCGGGAACGAGGTCTCCCTCGACTCCTTCAAGGGCGACAACGCGGTGATCGTCGTCTTCTGGGCCACCTGGAGCGGACGCTCCCTCGAAGAGCTCCGGGACGTCCAGAAGCTCGTCGCGGAGTTCGGCCCGAAAGGTCTCAAGGCCGTCGCCGTCAACGTGGAGCACGAACACGCGACCGACGACGACCTGCGGTCGATCCGGGAGAAAGTCGCCTCCCTGAACCTCACCTACCCGGTCCTCCTCGACAAGGGGCTGGACACCTTCCGGAACTACGGCGTCGTGGCGGTCCCCTCCACCGGAGTGCTCGGGGCCGGACACGTCCTCCGCTACGCCTTCAACGGGTATCCCTCCTCCGTCTTCCTCGACATGAAGTCGGAGGTCGAGGAACTGCTCGGCATGAAGCCGAAGGAAACCGCCGTCGCCGCGAAGGCCGACACGTCGTACAAGCCGACCCGTCCGGCGCTGCTCAACTACAACCTCGGGAGGCGGCTCTACGCCACCGGGATGGGCGAGAAGGCCGAGCCCAAGCTCCGGGCGGCCGCGGCGGCCGACCCGAAGTGGGCGGCTCCGAACATCCTGCTGGGCGAGGTCCTCCTCTCCCGGTCGAGGAAGGACCCCGGAAAGGTCGCCGAGGCGAAGAAGGCGTTCGAGGCGGCCGTCGCGGCCGAGGAGGGGAACGTGGTGGCGCGCACCGGACTCGCCCGCGTATACTGGTCGTCGGGCCAGGCGGCCGACGCGGAGCGCGAGGCCGACACGGTGATCAAGAAGAACGCCGCCTACCCGCCGGCCCTCCTGCTCAAGGCCGCGATCCTCGCCCGGAAGGGGGATCTCCCGGGAGCGGAAACGTTGATCCGCGAGGCGATCGAGCTGAATCCCCGGGATCCGCTGTCGCACGCGCAAGCCGGGCGGGCGTACGAGGAGGCGAAAGATCTGAGGAAGGCCGCGGCGATGTACCGCAAGGCGTGGGAGTTGAACGGGGAGCAATGATGCGGCTTGGGGAGGGGATCCGGGGATGAAGGGGCGGCCGATCGCATTCATCGTGACGGTCGCGGCGGCCGCGGTGTTCCTTGCCTACGGGATCTTCCGGGAGGAGATCGGCGAGGTGATGTTCAACGCCGCGATGCTTTGACTGTCGTGCATCGGGGTCGGGTGACTCCTTGGGATACCTGAAACGCCGGATCTTCCAGGGGATGGGGTCCGTCCTCCCCAACTCCTACGTACAGGGGTTCCTGACCGCTTCCCTGTACCAGGGATCGCTGAAAAGCGCCTGTTCCCCGCTGCTCAACTGCTACGCCTGCCCGTCCGCCCTCTTCTCCTGCCCCATCGGCACGCTGCAGCATTTCATGGTGACCGGGAACGTCCCGTACTACGGGATCGGGACCTTGTCGGTGATCGGCGCGTCGGTGGGCCGGATGACGTGCGGGACGCTCTGCCCCTTCGGCTTCCTGCAGGACCTCCTCTACAAGTTCCGGGCGTGGAAAGTCTCCATCCCGGCATGGACCCGGTATTTCCGGTACGCGGTCCTGGCCCTGCTCGTCTTCCTCATCCCGTACGTCACCCACGAGAACTGGTTCTCGAAGCTGTGCCCGATGGGGACGCTGATCGGCGGCCTGCCGTGGGTCACCCTGAACCTCAACGTCCGCTCGATGATCCGCGCGCTCTTCTGGGTCAAGATCGCGATGCTCCTCTTCTTCATCACGGCATCGACGACCGTCAAGCGCCCGTTCTGCCGCGCCATCTGTCCGCTGGGGGCGATCTTCTCCCTGTTCAACAAGTCGAGCTTCCTCCAGCTGGCGTGGAACCCCGACACGTGCACCCGGTGCGGGAAATGTCAAAAGATCTGCCCGGTCGACATCCGCCCCGACCGGAACACGACGAATCCCGACTGCCTGCGGTGCCTCGACTGCACCCGGTGCCCGAGCATCAAGCTGACCACCGTTTTCCACCGGCAGCCGTTCGGCGTCTCCGGGACCCCGCCGGTCGAGGCCTCCGGGGCGGGGGAGCTCTCGGGGGCGACGTCGCGGTGATGCCCCGTCCGGGATAGCGGGCGGACCCGGGCGCCCCCATGCGTTTCCTGCCGAACTCCCTCTTCTGGAAGATGTCGCTCACCATCGGCGTCGTGCTCGTGGTCGTCTTCGGGACCTCCTCGTACCTCACCCACCGGATCCAGTCCGAGCAGGCGCTCACGGCCACGAAGACCCAGGCGATCCTGCTCACCCGGGGCCTGAAGAACACGATCCGGATCGGGATGGAGTCCGGTCACACCGAGTCGCTCGTGTCGATCTTCCAGACCGTCGGCGCCTTGCCCGGCGTGGAGAAGCTGCGCGTCTTCAACGAGGAGGGGAAGATCCGGTACTCCGCGAAGCCGGCCGAGGTGGGACACCTGACCGACGAGCTCGACTACACGGTCTACCGGAGCCCCGAGCGGTCCACCCCCTTCCAGAGCGAGGTGACCGGCCACCGCTCCTTCTGCATGGTGGAGCCGATCGAGAACGACGGCAAGTGCCGGCAGTGCCACCCGAAGGAGATCGAGGTGCTCGGCGTGCTCGACGTCTGCCTCTCGATGGAAGACACCGAAAAGAGCATCGCGTTCAACCGGATCCTCCTCCTCTCCTCCACCGGGCTCGCGGTGATCCTCACGTCGGGGATCGCCTCCGTCCTCCTCAAGCGGTTCGTCTCCCGGCCGGTGGAACGGCTCGTGAAGACGATGGAGTCCGTGGAGGCGGGGAAGCTCGACGGGCGGGTCGACATCCGGACCGGGGACGAGCTGGGGCGCCTCGGGAACAGCTTCAACGAGATGATCCGGAAGCTGTCCGACACGCAGGACGAGCTCGAGAAGTTCCACCACCGGCAGCTGGCGCGGGCCGACCGGCTGGCGTCCCTCGGCGAGATGGCGGCGGGGATCGCCCACGAGATCAAGAACCCGCTGGCCGGGATCTACGGGGCCGCCCAGGTCCTCGCGAACGAGTTCCCGGAGGGGGACCCGAAGCGGGAGATCGTCGGGGAGATGATGACCCTCGTGAAGCGCCTCGACAACACGATCAAGGACCTCCTGAACTTCGCGCGCTACACCGAGCCGCAATTCACGAAGGGGAACCTGAACGACGTGATCGACAAGGTCCTCTTCCTCGTCCAGCAGATCCCCGAGGGGAAGAGGGCCCGGATCGTCCGCGAGTTCGACCCCGGGATGCCCGAGGTCGAGATGGACCCGGAGCAGGTGAAGCAGGTCTTCCTGAACCTCGCCCTCAACGCCGTGCAGGCCCGGCCCGACGGCGTGACGATCACCATCCGCACGCGGGGCGACGTCCCCGCGGAGGGGGACGAGGTGCTGCACCGCGCCCGGTACGTGATGGCGTCGGTGACCGACGACGGGCCGGGGATCGCTCCGGACAGGCTGGGGAAGATCTTCCAGCCGTTCTTCACGACGAAGGAGAACGGCACCGGCCTCGGGCTCTCGATGACCCGGAAGATCCTCGACCTGCACGAGGGGAGGATCACGGCGGAGAGCGGGCCGGGGGGCGGGGCGACCTTCACGGTGTACCTGCCGAAGGCGAAGATGTGACGACGGTGCACAGCATACCGTATACGATTTCCCGAACGTGTTGTCCGGATCGGATATAATAGCCGGATGCCGCGATCCAGGATCCTCGTGGTCGACGACGAGCGGATGATCCGCTGGTCGATCCAGCAGGCGCTCGCCAAGGACGGCCACGCCGTGGCCACCGTCGAGACGGGCGAGGAGGCCGTCGCGCAGGCGTCCGACGAGATGCCGGACCTCGTCTTCCTCGACATCACCCTCCCCGGGATCGACGGCATCGAGGTGCTGCGGCGCCTGAAGGCCCTGGAACCGTCCGTCTCCGTCGTGATGGTCACCGCCACCGAGGACCTGAAGACCGCCGTCGAGGCGATGCGCCTCGGCGCCT
>Ga0209253_10004688_pt1 | contig 11913 bp, 7 predicted proteins | sample FrelakmetBRP12BR_FD_187145 | JGI IMG/M metagenome (GOLD analysis project Ga0209253, IMG submission 187145) | Freshwater lake sediment microbial communities from the University of Notre Dame, USA, for methane emissions studies - BRP12 BR (SPAdes)... | ecosystem: Environmental > Aquatic >...
CTTCGATTTGGAAAGTACTATGTTACGTGACTTCTTGCGTCTCTCTCGTTTGACGCTCGCTGTGGCTCTCTTGTATGTCTGGTTGATCTCGGTCGGCGGGAATACTATCCATCAGGGCTTGCGACACCTGGTCGATCGGAATGACCGCCGTGATTTGAGCATCTTCCAGATCGGCCTGCGATTTATCCAAAGGAGATTAACCAATGCCTTTTCTATCTCTGTTCCGCTTTGCGCATACCTATGATATCAAACTGTCAGGTGGCTAGCTTTATTTGTTGCTTTTAATTTGAGTTGCCTTCAATGAGTTATCTTTAGCAGACCATTCAACCAGAACCTGCCAATGTATGGTTGGGAACCCCGTTGCAGCCCAAGTGTTAATCTGGAGAGAATTGGCTGACCTGATCTTTTCTGTGTCCTGCTCGTATCCTTCGATAATATACTTGCCATCTTTTGGGGCCGTGATAAGAAGGCCTTCATAGACATCCTCAAGAGCATATCCTCGAAATTCGAGCAGGATGCGTTCCTGCTTCTTTTCCATTGCATGATTTAATAACCGTATCGAGTCAATCTCAGCCATGCCTTCTATATTTCCCTTTTGACTGCCAGAATCAAAGAAAGATGCTAGAAACGCCTTATAGGTCATATTTCAACTCCTTTCCACTCTTTAATCAGAGAGTAACAATGAATAAGTATGGCATACCTTGCGATATAAGTCAAAGATCATCCTATGAAAACACAATTACCTTTGCAGATCATATATACCTGGTGTTCTTCTGCGCGAGCCCTCTAAAGGTTATTCATCAGAAAACGACAATCAGATAGAGAGCCAGGGAAGGACCCCATTCCCTTATTACCTTCTGCAATTCCAACATCCCGGGCATGTTTCATTTTCACAAGCACATTCTGAACATGTGTCTTCACTAAAATTAACATATTTCGCTACCGTTTCTGTAGAATAGGTAGAGAACGATTACGGGGAATTGAATTGGAAGATTGTCCTAGCGGCAAATCATGTGAGCTTGATATCCATCTCATTTCGAAAGGATTTAACCAGATTCAACCAGATGATTGACTCCCCCCTTTGAATATGCTAATATATGCATGCAGGCTATGAGGAGACTTCCTTCTACCCCCCAGGCGAAAGCCTAGATATTAGTCTTCTCAATTTCCTGCCTTAGGCGGTGGGGTGATGATGTTTCAAGACCATGAGACAGCCTCACCCCGTCATTGTTTTATTATGCCAATGGGAGGAATGCATGATGGACCACTACACCTTATACAATGAGGAAATCAACCGTGTCCTTTTAATGCGTAAACACAAGCTGTTTGTACCTCCGGTTGGGGATCATTCTAAAGACAATACCCATATCGTTCTATCCATGATGATGAATATGGAAGACCTGGGTTTTATATTTTCACAAGATCTTTTTGAAATCCTGCGGTTTCAACCTGCCAAATCCCTTGCCGACCTATATGGTCAAATCATTCCAATCCTTAAAGAAATGGTGAGTGCCCATGTAAGGCACGTGCCATTCTACAGGAATTTTCCGGACCAGATGGGTTCTATGTCAGAGCTGGAGATCTATTTGAACGCGTTGGTCCATTATTGGACCATTGGAGAATGGACGCCAAAATATCCTGTAGAACAACGTTTTCCCCTTCAAGATGGTCATCCGCAAATCCGGATGATCCAACCGGGCGGACTAGATGATCTTGAAGATATATTCCTCCACATGATATCCGCCAAAGGTTCATTATCCGACAAAGACCGGAAGCTATTGGGTTGGTTTATCCAGAAATCCGATCCCGATCTCCTGGCTTCCAGCCTGCCGGAGGTAATCCCTTCGAAAGAGACACTCAGCATCGTTGCAGGAAGCATCATGCAGTATCACCCTGGTAACAGCGAGATTCTATCCAATTATTTTAAGACAGCGACCGATGTGCTTAGGCTGGCTTTATCTTTATCCGGCGGTGATGTCTCACTGGCTGAAAACAGCAGATTCCGCAGTTTCAAACGATCGGAACGCAAATTCCTGTTAAACCTGATCAACCAGGCTGGAAATATCGAAGAAGACATAGTCCGATACAAAGGGGTCTGGCTGCGGCTTGGGGAAAAGCTGCACCCGGGTGATTATGCGGAAGAATATCCTGTCGCATTCGAGGCCTTCTGGAAAATCAGGAATAATGTAAAAATCTCGACATTTTCCAGCAGGGTTGAGACTGCTTTGAAGAACGGCGAGGTGGCAGGCGCACTGCAATTGCTTAGGAATCGGGCTGGAGAACTGGCACGCAAACTGGATTTCTTGCTCAGATCGTACCCCGGATACACGGAGGAGGTGATCGATTCATTTGAAGAGGTTTCCTTCAAGATTTCATCCCAAGTCTTGCTGCAGGTTATGGCGCATTTCAAGAATCGATCCATTGAAAGGACCTACCGTTCCTTCTTTCCCAAAGGCAATGTTTCCAAGGTCCAGGTTGTCGAGAAGTCCCTACCGACTTTGCCTAACGAAACTTGTCAAAGGATCGTTTCAATCTGTGAAAGAGAATTGGAAAAACAGTTCTCAACCAGGGATGCACTGGGCAAGGTGTTTATCGACCCGGTCCTGGCAGATGTGATCGCGCCGCTAGCCCAGAGAGCAGCCAGTAAATCGTTAAAAACCTATGCGCGCGGTTCGAGATTCAAGATCGGCGAAAATACCAATACAGTGCGCGCTTTCATTCACTGGAAAAACATCATGATCAGCAGACCGGGAATCGACCCAAGCGGGAGCAAGCGGGATTATGTAGGTGATCAGGATATGGGATGGGTGGGCGAGGAACTCGTTTATGAACGCAATGAGATCGTCGGGAAGGAAAAAAGCATCAGGACAGACATCGATTTATCGCTAGGATTGTTCGACAATGATTGGAATTTCGTCGAACAGGTATCGTACACGAACATTCGATCCAACCTGTTTTCCGGACTTTACCACAGTGGAGATATTGTGAATGCCCCCGAGGGAGCGACCGAATTCATCGACATGGACCTGAACGTCCTCAGAGAGAATGGAATCAGATATGCAGTCTTTAACGTATATTCATATACCCGTCAAAGTTACAACGAGATCCCTGAATGCTTCTTCGGTTGGATGGAGCGTGAGAACCCGGGATCCGGGGAGGTTTTTGAACCCAGAACGGTCAAAAACAAAGCAGACCTTACATCCGAGACGACCATATGCCTGCCAGTTCTTTTTGATTTGAAGGAGATGAAATTTATTTGGCTTGACCTGGCCTTGAAATCAAACCAATATTGGGTGAACGATATCCATGGAAACCTAACCAATATTGCTCTAATGGCACGAGCGATGGTCGATCTGAGCAAGCCCAACCTTTATGACCTGTTCCGATTGAATGCTAAGGCTCGTGGTGAAATCGTTGATATACCGGAAGATGCGGATATAAAGTTTGGCTTGGATGAGGAAAAGGATGATGTCACACCATTTCAGGTGGAACGAATCCTTTCGGATTTTCTCTAAATTAATGTTCACTTATTAGAAGTCTTTGGCATCCAGACCACCATCAAGAACGAAGCGATGAGTGCAAGAGCACCGCCAATAATAAAAGGTAAGGGAATTTTAAAGCCCGACAAGAACCCAACTCCCTCCCCGAGAATAGGAACGCTCAATAAAGAGGGAAAAACAAGTAACCTGATAAAGGCATGATACATTCCATCGCCCATCGAAGAATAAGATCCGTCAAAGATTTTTTGGATTCCAATTGACCGCTGCTTGATCCTTGAGAGCCTAGGGAGCCTGGCTCCCTTGCTCGGGTTCGAAAAGGCAGGTCGTCCGCCGCCGACCTTCCATCTTTATGGGAAACCTATGCCTCACGGATCCACTCGAAGATCCAAACCCGCCCATTGTCATCACCGCAGACAAGCCATTTCCCATCCTTTGTAAGTGCTAACGGATAAATATCTGTTTCGTTAATGAAAAGATTGATCGATTTCCCACTGACCAAGTCCCACCCTTTAATTGTTTTTTCTTTTAACGCATAGACAACTTGTCGACCATCCGGGGTTATTGCCGCTGATCCTTTCTGTCCCATATACCCCTCAATCGAACTCAGCAATTTACATTTCTCCAAATCCCATATTTTGATCGTTTTATCATCGGAACCAGATACGATCCACTGACTGACGGGGAGGAGTGCTAAGTAATGAATACCATCTTTATGTCCATCAAGCGATTGCAGCAAGTGACCGGTCTCCAGATCCCATACCTTGATAGTCATATCGCGAGACCCAGAGACGACCCTCCGACCATCCGGAGTGATCACTAAAGAAATGACGGCATCCTCGTGTCCATCGAGTGAACGTAGGTAGAGACCACTCTCCAGGTTCCACACCTTGATGGTCTTGTCACTGGATCCTGAGATAATTTGATGACCATCCGGGGTGATCGTCAGGGAATTGACAGCATCTGTGTGGCCTTCAAGAGAGTGCAGCAAGCCTCCGCTTTCCAGATCCCACGTCTTGATGGTCTTATCCTTGGATGCTGATACAATCCTCTGACAATTCGGGGTCAGTGTTACATCCAAGACATAACCTGTATGTCCTTCAAGCGAGTGCAGCAACTTGCCACTCTCCAGATCCCAAACATCGATTGTTCCATTGCTTCTATCCGTTGCAGATATCAGCCTGAGAGCATCGGAGCTTATTGCCAGGGAACATGTACCAGAGGTTCTCCCCTCCAAGGTGTGTAATAACCTCCCGCTTTCCATGCTCCATACTTTAATCGTATTGTCTGCGGAGCCAGAGATCACCTTTTGCTCATCAGGGGTAAATCCTAACGATGTTATATATCTATTATGTCCCTCAAGAGCACGCTGCTCTCGAACAGTCTCTAGATCCCAAACTTTGATCGTGAAATCACCAGATCCAGAAACGACCAGATGGCCATCCAGGCTTATTGCCAAGCTATTTACACCGCGGGTGTGACCTTCAAAGCATTGTATTAACTTGCCGCTTTCGAGGTCCCACATATAGATTGACCAGCCATTGCCGGTTATCACCTTGAGGGTATCAGGATTTATTACCAGGCAAGAGACATTTGAGGGTAGATCCTCGAAATACTGAGATAACAATACCTGACCGCTCTTCAGGTCCAAGACATTTATAGTCATATCCTGGGAAACGGAGATCACCTTCTGACCATCCTTGGTACATACTAGGGAATAAATGGATTCAAAATGTGTATCAAATGAACGCAGGAATCGGCCACTCTCAAGATCCCAGAATAAAATTTCTCCGCTTGAAGCCCCACAGATCACTTGCCGATCATCAGGGGAAAGGATCAGAACGGTAATACCTGTTGTATCACCTCTCAAGGAATGCAGCACCCTACCGCTCTCCAGGTCCCATACCTGGATGATATTATCCTCTTCAAATAAACACTCGATTACAATCTGGCGACTATCCGAGGTTATCGCCAATTTGCTCAATTTCCCAGTCAATCCCTCGAATGTCTGCAAAAGCTTTCCGGTCTCCAAGTCCCAAACCTTGATCATCTTATCATCCGACCCTGTGATTACTTTCAGGCTGTCAGGGGTAAGTGCTAACGCAGAAACATTCCCGCCATGTGCCTCAATGGAATGGAGTAAACACCGCTGCTCCCAATCCCATATCCTCACTGTCCGATCATCTGAACAAGCCGTGGAGACGATCTTCCTGCCATCCCGAGTCATTGCCACTGATGTAACATCCCGTGTATGCCCCTCGAGCGAGTGCAGTATATGACCGCTCTCCATATCGCGTACTTTCATCCCTCCATCGAAATAACCGAAGATTACTTTCAGTCCATTGTGAGTCAGTACCAAGGCGGTGATTTCTTTCTTATAGGGATCCAGATGGCGCAACACCCTTCCGGTATCCAGCTCCCGCACATAAATTGCCGAATCTGAACTGGCAGTGATGATCTGCCGGGCATCCGGAGTCAGCGACAGACCAATCGTTTCCCCTTGTCGCGAGCATAACAGTTGCCCGCTTTCCAAGTCCCATACTTTATAGGTATTATCGGCCGATCCTGAAACAATCCGCCGAGAATCGGGTGGGAATACCAAGACATTGACTGTGCCTGTATGTCCTTCATAACTTCGCAACAGCCGGCCAGTCTCCATTTCCCAAAGCTTGATTAGCTTATCACCGGACCCGGAGATGATCTTCCGACCATCTGGAGAGATTGCCAAAGCAGAGATAAAATCTGAATGTCCCTGGAAGGAACGCAGCAGCCTGCCAGTCGATAGGTCCCAGACCATAATGACCCCATCATAGTACCCGACTATGACTTGCCGGCCATCGCGGGACACCGCTAAATTATCAACATCCTCCTTTTGTCTCCCAAGGGTTCGCAACAGTCGACCAGTCTCCAAATTCCAGATTTTTATCGTCCCATCCTTGGATCCAGAGACGATCTGCCGACCGTTTGGGGTAAATTCTAGTGCGCAGACACTTCCAGTATGCCCCTCGAGGGAATGCAGCAACCGTCCAGACTCCAGGTTCCACACTTTTATTTTTCCATCCGATGATCCTGAGACGAGTTGGCGGTCATCAAGGGTCACTGCTAGAGCTGAGATAAGGCTGGTATGCCCTTCGAATGAAAACAGCCAGGGCGGTGGTGCAGGGCGCGGATCCTGTGTCATACGCAACCAGTTCCTATGACCCTGCAGTGCTTGCTCACAAATGGAATGGATAGAGCCATTCTGTTCTTTGTCAAGCCAGGTCAGGTGATTTACCATTTGGGGAAAAAGCAGTTCAGGCCGGTAGTGAATATGATGACTTTCAAGGCGCAGGCGTTCTTCAAAAGCAACCAGGATTCGCTTTTGTTCCTGTGTCCCCCGCCAGGCCGAACGAGCCAGGCGATAATCCGTCTCCAGATCATAGACAGAAGAAGCCCGGCAACGCGCTTCCAGGAATTGGAAATCCGTCAGTGTAGAATACAAGTCCTGCCATAGATTTCCCGACATCTGTTGGTAGGTCAATTCCGAGGTCTTACGCAGGGCAGGCTTTTTTTCTATTTCATTCTCCCAGGTTGGTTTTCTATTAAAGTATTCAGCCAGAGAACGATGGCGTGCCAAAGCATTCCCATCGCCAAGATAATCCGCTTCGACTGCCTCGCGCAGTTGGAGATGATAATAGCCAAGCAAGGAAGCCCCATCTGCATTGCGTTCGATGAGATAGGATTCCAAGTCAAAATACAGCCGAGACCATAACAGGGTTGGGAGGCGCGGAAAATCGGGGAAGGAGGCGCTAGCTACCAGGAATTCGTCAAGTTCAGGATCATCATTTTTGATCAACCGCACCAGCCAATCCGTGACCCATTTTTCATCAACGCGGTTGTATTGAATACCATGGTGAAATTCCTGATACCGGATGGCCATTTTGATGAGGTCATGTGGGAAATATCGGCAGCGCTTGAGGAACCATTTATAAACAGCCTGATCATGTGACAGGATATCAACCAATTCATCTTCAGAAAGGCCACTCCGAGCTGCTGCCACGTAACCCAGGCTGCGTTCCACGAGTAGCTGTCCATGATTAGATTCCTGGGACAAGCGCCAGAACAGGTCGCGCAGGACGCCCCGGATATCGTCACCCAGGCCGGGGATGTCATCAGCACCTTTTGGCAATCCATCATTTGAATGCCAATGGCGGACTTCCTCGAAGGCCAGCTTAAGGTACAGGGGTTTACCTTCCCGGGCAAATTGCGCGATCACGTGTTTTTTCTGCGCTGGTTGCAGGGTGCGCGCCGATTCTTGCAGCCATCTTTCCAACAACAGGGTGCCATCCTTCACCGATAAACCGCACAATTCGAGAATATTTTCAGCCGGAAGCCTGATCTTAATTTCCTCCAGGCATCTCCCTGGTGTGGTGGAAACCACCAGGAAGACGTTGGGGGGTAATTCTAAGGGCATCCAATCCAGGCTGCGGGAATTATCCGCATCGGACAATTGATTGAGTGCATCAAGAAAAAGGATGAGCGGTTTCTCAGGGGGCGCTAACCTCAACCGTTGGGGGAATTCCTGGACAAGGTCCCGATATTCTGAGGGGATGCTGCTTTCCTCGCCTGCATACAGAGCAGTTATCTGCCTGCAAAGGCTGTCTAGTAAAGAGCGCCCACTGGATGAATCAGGTGTGGCACCGATAAAGCGATAGAGAATATGGCAATTATGACGACTGGCTTCCAACTGTAGTACCGCTTTGGCCATCAGTGCTGACTTACCTGTGCCTGGCTGCCCCCAAAAGGCCAAAGGGGAACTTCCGCCGCCATCAAGATAGTCGGAGATCGCGCCCAGGCTATCCTCCCGACCAATAAAGATACGGGCACGTTGTTCTGCGAATGTCCTCTGGGCAAGCACTTCCCGTTGAAGGGGTTCGATTTGCTCAATTTTGGCAATTTCAGACCGGATGACTCCTTCCAGGCGCTTGTAGACATCTTCACATAACCGATCGATGTGATTGGTTGTGATTGTGTCACCGCTCCATTCTGCCTGATATTCTTCAATGTTGCCGGGCAGGATTTGGCTCAGCCGATACTTCAGATCCTCCAACTTCTTTCTTGCAGCCATGTCAAGGACCCATTCCTGTTCCACTTGCTGCAGGTTATGAAAATCCCGGGTGGTTTCATTGACCGGCAATTCCTCTATTTGCCTGAAGAAGCAAAAAACATGCTCTTTTGCATCCTCCACCATGAGAGCACCATAATAGATCTCCTGCTCAGTGGCAGAGGAGACATATTTCAATAAATCCTCAGGGAGAAGGGAAGATTTTTCTTTTTCCAAACTTGTGAGCAATATCTGGCGAAGTCTGGTTTCGACTGGATCCCAGATTTCTAGATCAGCATATTCCGCCAGGCTCTCCAACCGCGGCTGAAGCAGATATTCAGGAGGAACTGCATTATCATCACGCCGATACCAGGTATGTAAAAGTGAACGGTCCCTTTTATCCTTTGTATGCTTGTCGATCTTTTTAAATTCATCCGCTGGAATCCGAAATGGAAGCGGGCACCAACCGTAACGGTCGCCGAGTAAGATGATAAAGTTGGGACGCGGGCTGACCTTCTGGCAGCGTTCGATCTCCCCCAGGCAGATCTTCATGGTCTGCTGGTCGAGGGCGGCTTCCTCCGACACCCCCCAGCGCAGGTCAATGGCTTGAAACCGGCAGCCATGCGACTCGGCCAGGTCCTTCAAGGGCGGAAATACTTTTTCCTGCAGGGCATTGCGCTCGGCTTTCAGGTCACTGAAGGTGGAACTGACAAACACGCGGAATGTGCGGGAGGTTTGTGCCATAGGGATGCTCTTGGGACGACCGATCAATCGGAATCCAAGAAATTCTTGAGAGACCGCACGGTGCGATGAGCATAAGAAACCGCATGCTTCGAAACTGCCGATGAACTACTGGAGAGGGCATGGATCTGCTCGGAGGCCTCGGCAAAGGCTTTTTCAGCACGCTCTTCCCCCAGCAGCTCGGCATAGGCATGCAAGTCAGCCAGGACCTTCTGGGTGTGCTGCTCCACCTCAGCTGGTTTGACGGCACGCAGGCGCGCCACTCCCAGCACGCTATTGGCGCGCAGCTGGGTAAAGACCCTTTCGGCGACCTCGCTGACAAGCCCCGCGCGCAGCGGGAAATCGTCTGGCTGGACAAACCGGACCGTGACGCGGTTCAACGGGTGCTCCATTTCATGACCGGCCGGCGTTCGAAAGGTCATTCTGCCATCCATTCCCAGGCGAGCACCGCTGGATTGCGCAAGCAGGGCCAGGCGCAGCCCGACCTCAAGCCGCACGCCGCAGGGGATATCCCCCAACGTTACCAGCGCCTCCTGACCGGTCTGCTGGACCGGATAGGAATTAGAAAGCGGCACTAGGGTGGCGCCGACGGGGAGTGCCAGGTGGAGCTTCACATCTCGAGCAGCCAGCATCGCCACTTCCCCCAGCTCCCCCATCAGAACCCTCGGGATCTGATGGGCTGACTCAATATGATAGAAACGCCCACCGCCCTGGTTGGCAATTTCGACCATCAGCGCTTCGTTATAATCCAGTCCCACCCCCAAAGTGGATACAAGCAAGCCGCGTTGGCGGGCCTGGGCGGTCATTTGACCGATGACCTCCAGGTCCGTCTCACCGACATTGGCCTGTCCATCGCTCAGGAGCAGGATCAGGTTATTTTCCTTTTGGGATTCAGAAGCCTTTTGGATCCCCAACTCAAGCCCACCGTGCAGGGCGGTCATCCCCCCGGCGCCGATCTCCTTCAGCAGGCTGTCGATGGAAGCGGCAATTGGTTTGCTGACATGCACAGGTTCACGGGCACAGTTCACCCGGCTCGCAAAAGTTACCAGTGAAAATATATCACTCGGATGGAGGCAGGAAGCCGCCTGGCGCACAGCCTCCTTGGCCTGTTCGATCTTTTCCCCATACATGGAACCGGATACATCCAGCACTGCCGTGAAGTTAAGCGGCGGCCGCTTCTTTCCAGCCGGAGCCGCTTCTTCAGGCGGAACCTTGTCCGGTGCGTGCAGGGTAAACAGCAGGTACCGATCAACGTTCTCTCCTGCTGGCGCGGCCACCTGGTCCAGCTCCATTTGCACCTGCAGATAGGTATTACTAGCTGGGACTAGTTTTTCTTCAAATACCAACTCGCCACCACAGCGAGCGCACTGCTTCACCCTGGCTGGCTCATCCTGCAAAAGACCACAATAGAGACACCGCATCAGTTGCTTCATAGGGCCTCCAAAGAAAGAAAAGACACTTAGGATAATTCAGATTTGTCTGGATAAGAAGCTGGCTATCAATCAATGGGTACAAAAGACAATCGAGATACGATCATTTCAGGCTGGATATTCTTCAATCTCCCGGGGTGGTGGATGGTCTGTCCAGTAACTTGTTGATTTCTTCTGGGGATGGGAACAGATTGGAAATCTCCATGTCATCTTTTTGGCCATTCCACCAGATCACTCTGGCCGAATTCTCCATGTTGAGGATCCCACAGATTCCATGATTTGCTTCCAGGAGATTCTGAAATCGGCAGCGAATTGAGTCAGATTCAGAAAAGAGAATACTCATGGTTGTTCCAGTGGTACCGAATTCCAACATCACCAGATTTGGATCCCAGTCCTTTTTTTCGTGTGCATTCAGATCGTTAAAGACAGTAAGGTAAATACAGCCAATTGGTAAACCAAGTGGACTTTCCCTGGACCATAATTCTAGATACTCTGGGGATACGTCTTGAAGATACTCCCATATTTCCCGGTCCGGGGGGAAATACATGACAACCAAGAAGTCGAATTTTGGATCATTGAAATTAAAGGTACCCTCTTTTTGATACCACGGCTGCAATTGCAAGATAAGTGTGTAATCGGGAAAAACAATCTGACTGCATTTCTCCGCTGGTCGTGAAATAGCAACTACAGCCTGAAGGACATCCCAGAGGCGATCGCGCTTGAAATACAGGAGATAACTATAATCCAGACCCATATCAAAATTAGTCGATTAATATTCGTAGAGGAAATCTGTGTGCCAGGTTAAAAGGCTTATATATGCATTATGACATATATCCACCCGAGATTCAATCTGTATTCGAGGCCAGGCGAGGCACAACCGCGCCGGGTGAAGAGGCAGTGTACACCTCTCTTAAGGTGTTAGATTTTACTTCTATAAAAGAAATTATATTCCAAGAGGGAATCTTGTTGTAAACTATAAAAGAGAGAACTGGATGTCGGTTTGACAATTTCGACACCCAGGAGACTAATACAAAATTCATATTTTTTCTTGTTGAGTGCCCCCTATATGCAGGCAATAAAGCCTGATAATGCAATACCGCATAATTTACTATGAGCTATCATCTGGGATAGAGTTCCAGAGTTGCTCCAGATGTACGAGTTG
>Ga0209253_10004689_pt1 | contig 11912 bp, 8 predicted proteins | sample FrelakmetBRP12BR_FD_187145 | JGI IMG/M metagenome (GOLD analysis project Ga0209253, IMG submission 187145) | Freshwater lake sediment microbial communities from the University of Notre Dame, USA, for methane emissions studies - BRP12 BR (SPAdes)... | ecosystem: Environmental > Aquatic >...
CTGCGCTACGAGATCAAGGACCTGACGCCGCCGAAGGAGATCCTGCACGCGATGCAGGCGCAGATCACCGCCGAGCGCGAGAAGCGCGCGGTGATCGCGACGTCCGAAGGCAAGCAGCAGGAGCAGATCAACCTGGCCAACGGCGCGCGCGCGGCGGCGATCGCCAAGTCCGAGGGGGAGAAGCAGGCCGAGATCAACCAGGCGCAGGGTCACGCGTCCGCACTGCTCGCGATCGCGGAGGCGAACGCGAAGGCGATCCGGCAGGTGGCCGAGGCGATCGAGGCGCCGGGCGGCATCCAGGCGGTGAACCTCAAGGTCGCCGAGCAGTACGTCGCCGCGTTCGCGGGGCTCGCGAAGACCGGCAACACGCTGATCGTGCCTTCCAACCTGTCGGACGTCGCCGGGCTCGTCGCGAGCGCGATGACCGTGTTCAAGGCGCAGAAGGCTCCCGACGTGCCGACGCTCGGCACGCGCGCCTGACCGCGGCGGCGCGACCGTCCCTTGCACCGAACCACTACCCAACGGAGAACCGCAGCATGCAACTCGAGGGCAGTACCTTCATCGTCACCGGCGGCGCGTCGGGACTGGGCGCCGCCACCGTGCGGATGGTCGTCGAGGGCGGCGGCAGGGCGGTCATCGCCGACCTCAAGGAGGCCGAGGGGCAGGCGCTGGCGAAGGAGCTCGGCGCCAGCGCGCGATTCGTGCGCACCGACGTCGCCGACGAGGCGAGCGCGAAGGCGGCGGTCGCGGCGGCCGTGGGCGGCTACGGCGGCCTGCACGGTCTCGTCAACTGCGCGGGGATCGTCTACGGCGAGAAGACGGTCGGCAAGGAGGGCGCGCATTCGCTCGCCGGATTCGTGCGCACGATCAACATCAACCTCATCGGCACGTTCAACACGATCCGGCTCGCGGCCGAGGCGATGGCCAGGAACACGCCGAACGCGGAGGGCGAGCGGGGCGTGATCGTCAATACGGCGTCGGTGGCCGCGTTCGACGGGCAGATCGGGCAGGCGGCCTACGCGGCGTCGAAGGCGGGTGTGGCGGGGATGACGCTGCCGATCGCGCGCGACCTCTCCCGCAACGGCATTCGCGTGATGACGATCGCGCCGGGCCTCTTCCAGACACCGATGGTCGGCGAGATCCCGCCCGAGATCGCCGAGTCGCTCGGCAAGATGGTGCCGTTCCCGCCGCGGCTCGGGCGGCCCGCCGAGTTCGCGTCGCTGGTGGCCGAGATCGTGCGCAACGTGATGCTGAACGGCGAGGTGATCCGGCTCGACGGCGCGATCCGGATGGCGCCGAAGTGACGCAACGGCGGGGTCGCAAGCTCGCTAGTCGCGGCGGACCAGAACGACCGCGGCGGCCATCATCGCCACGTAGAAGACCAACGTCCACGACGGAATCGCGAGGCCGAGGAAGTACCAGCCGGCCTCCGCGCACTCGCCGCTGCCCTTGAACACCTTGGACAGCACCTCGGTGAGCGGAAGCGTCTCCAGCATGTAGTTGAGGCCCATGCCGCAGGCGGGTACCTCGCCCTTCGGCAGCGACTGGATCCACACGTGACGCGCGGCGGTGACGACGCCGAACAGGCCGATGATCACCGTCAGTCCCGCGTAGATCCCGGCGCCGAGGCGGCTGGGGTTGTGCAGGCCCGCGGCCAGGAACACGACGCCGATCGCGATCACCGCCATCCGCTGCAGCGAGCACAGCGGGCACGGGTCGAGTCCGAGGCCGTACTGCAGCCACAGCGCCCAGCCCATCAGCCCGGCGCAGGTGAGGGCGCCGAGCAGGTACGCGGGCCGGCGCGGCGGCAGCACGATGAGGCCGAGCGACGTGACGCCGACCGTCATCACCAGCATCCGCCACGACGTCAGGCCCAGCGACGGCGAATCGCCGAGCCACTTGACCAGCGCCTCCTGCACGAGGAGGACGATGGCCATCGTGAGGCCGGCCCACGGCCAGGGCATTGCCGCGTAGCGCATCATTGTTTCGTCTTCTCCAGCGCCTGGTCCAGATCCCAGAGTATATCGTCGAGGGTCTCGAGCCCCACCGAGAGCCGGATCATCTCCGGTGTCACGCCGGCCGCGCGCTGCTCGTCCTCGGTGAGCTGCCGGTGCGTCGTCGACGCCGGATGGATGACGAGCGTCTTCGCGTCGCCGACGTTCGCGAGGTGCGACAGGAACTGCACGGCCTCGATGAACTTCTCGCCCGCCTTCGCCCCGCCCCTGACGCCGAAGGTCAGGATGCCGCCCGCGCCGCGCGGCAGGTAGCGGCGCGCGAGCGGCTCGTAGCGATTGCCCGGCAGCAGCGGGTAGTTGACCCATTCCACGGCCGGGTGCGCCGCGAGGTGCCGCGCCACGGCGAGGGCGGACTCGCAGTGCCGCGGCATGCGCAGGTGCAGCGTCTCGATTCCCTGCAGCAGCAGGAACGCCGACAGCGGCGCGAGCGTCGGCCCGAGCGTGCGCATGGTCTCCATGCGCGCCTTCATCGTGAAGCCGAAATCGCCGAACGTCTCGTAGAACCGGACGCCGTGGTAGCCGCGCGACGGTTCGGTCATCTGCGGGAAGTTGCCGTTGTCCCACGGGAACCGGCCCGACTCGACGACGATGCCGCCCAGCGTCGTGCCGTGGCCGCCCAGGTACTTGGTGACCGAGTGGATGACGATGTCGGCGCCGTGCTCCAGCGGGCGGCACAGGTAGGGAGAGGCGAGCGTGCTGTCGATGACGAGCGGGACGCCGGCACCGTGCGCGACCTCGGCCAGCGCCGCGATGTCGCAGACGTTGAGCTGCGGGTTGCCGATCGTCTCGGCGTAGATTGCCTTCGTCGCCGGCTTGAGCGCGGCGCGGAACGCTTCCGGATCGTCGGCGTCGACGAACGTGACGTCGATGCCGAATTGCGCGAACGTGATGGCGAGCTGCGAATAGGTGCCGCCGTAGAGCGTGCGCGCGGCCACGATGTGGTCGCCGTTGCGGGCGAGCGTGAGGAGCGCGATCATCTGCGCGGCCATGCCGGTGGCGGCCGCGATCGCGGCGCGCCCGCCCTCGAGCGCCGCGACGCGCTCCTCGAGCGCGGCGACGGTGGGGTTCGAGATCCGCGAGTAGACGTTGCCGAACGTCTGCAGGTTGAACAGGCTCGCCGCGTGGTCGGCGCTGTCGAACACGAACGACGTCGTCTGGTAGATCGGCAGCGCGCGCGCGCCGGTGGCCGCGTCCGGAATCTGGCCGGCGTGCAGGCAGAGCGTGTCGAAGCCGAACCGGCGGTCAGCCACGCGCGCCCCCCACTTTCGCCGCGACGGGAATCACGCGGACCGCCTGGCCGAGATCACGCCGGTGTTGACGCCCGCCCAGTGGAGCCCGCCCATGATCCGCGCGTGCTCGATCTTCACGCAGCGGTTCTCGACGACGTCGAGCCCTGCGGCGGTCGCGATCCGCGCGGCCTCGCCGCTGCGGATCCCGAGCTGCATCCACAGCACCTTCGCCCCTTTGGCCACCGCCTCCCGCGCGAGCGCAGGCATTTCCTCCGGCCTGCGGAAGCAGTCGACGATGTCGACGGGCTCCGGAATCGCGGCGACGCTCGGGTAGCACTTCTCGCCCAGCACCTCCGTGTAGTTCGGGTTGACCGGGATCACGCGATACCCGTGCTCCTGCATGTACTTGGCGGCGAAATAGCTGGGCCGATGCCAGTGCGCCGACAAGCCGACGACCGCGATGACGCGCGATTGCCGCAGGATCCGGCCGAGTCCGGCAATGTCGTCGACGTTGGCCACGCTAGCGCTGCCCGTTCGGGTTCCCCCGGTACGGATACTGGCCGCGAAACGCGTCGTGCTCGTAGAACACGATCTCGGCGGCGGAGGCCGGACCGGCGGCGACGATGCCGGTGACGAGCAGCAGGGCGGGAAGCGGGGATCTCATGGGGGTCTCGGGTCTCGCTGTCTTGCCATTGAAGGGGTCGCGGGGGCCGCGCCGGCCGCTCCCCCGAGTTTAGCCGATGGCGACGCTTGCCCGGGCCGGCCAGCGCACGGCCGCGGGCCTGTTACGGGCCGGCGGCCCTGCCGCAGGCATCCGACCCGACCGGGCGTCCGGGCGGACCCGGACCGCGCCCGACCCCGATGCCCCGGCCGATCGTCCGGATCGCCCCGCGGGGTACTTTTATGACGGCAGCCGCCAGCCCCGTCCGGTCTCGCTGCGACTTGCCCGCGCGCCGCGGGGGCCCGCGCACCCGGCCGGCGCCCCCGCCGGCCGCCATTGCCGCGGGGAGACCGGGGCATTGCCGCGCCGGACGCCGGCTGGCCCGGGGTGGCGCCCGCCGGCGCGGGGGCGGGCCACGCCGGGCAGGCGTGATCCTTGCTTAATCCCTCCGGAATGAGAGGCAGCGGGCGGGTTTCCGAACGAGTTCATCCCGGGCAGGGCGGCGCGACGAGGCGGTCGGGGCGCCCGCGTCCGTGGACCCCGGTCGCCCACCCATGAGCAGAGACGCCGCATGGCCCTGACCCAACTGATGACCCGGCTTGAAAAGGTGACTGCCACCACGGCGAGCCACACGACGGTGGCGAGCGCCCGGGCGGAGAGCCTGCCGTCGCTGTCGCAGCGCAAGCTGAACGCGCTCGGGCTTCCGCTCGCGTACGTCGACTGCAACCGGCGCTACCGCTTCGTCAACAAGGCCTTCCTCGAATGGACGGGCCTGCCGTTCATGCGGGTGATCGGCCGGGAGCTCCGGGAGGTCGACGGGGGCGAGGCCTATCCGCTGTACGAGGCCTATGCCGAGGCCGCGCTCGGCGGCGAGCCCACGGGCTTCGAGCGCCTGCTCGCGGCGCGCGGCCGATCGCCGCACTGGATCCGCGTCGACTACTACCCCGATCGCGGGACGGACGGCGAGGTCCGCGGCTTCCTCATCACCTACGCCGACGTCGACCAGCTGAAGCGGCTGGAGCTCGAGGCGGGCGCGCGCGAGCACCGGCTGCGGCTCGTCACCGACAGTGTCGGCTCGCCGATCGTCCACTTCGATCGCCAGCTCAAGATCCGGTTCGCGAACAAGCCCTTCGGCAACTGGATCGGCGTGGCGCCCGACGACGTGCTCGGTCGCGGCATCAACGAGCTCATCGCCGGCGGCACCTTCGTCGAAATGGACGAGCACATCGAGCGCGCCTTCAGCGGCGCCAAGGTGTCGCTCGAGCGGCGCGAGCGCAAGGCGACCGGCGAGCTGCGCTGGGTCCGCCTTACGCTGTTCCCGGACCGCGCGATCGGCGGGCGCGTCGGCGGCATCTTCGCCGTGATGACGGACATCGACGACGACGTCGCGGTTCGCGACGCGCTGAAGGCGCAGGAAGAGCAGCTGCGCCTGTTCGCCGACAACATTCCCGGGCCGATCGCGTACCTCGACCGCGCCTCCACGTACACGTTCGTCAACCAGGCGTTCGCCAACTGGGTCGACCGGCCGCAGGACGAGATCTACGGCCGCACGCCGTTCGAAGTGCTCGCTCCGGACGTCGCATCGTTCCTGCGCCCCGTGCTCGAGCGCGCACTCGACGGCGAGCACGTCGAGTACGAGCGCGTCGGCGACACGCCCGACGGCAGGGAGCGGTGGGTGCACGGCCGCGTCGCGCCGGACCTCGACGCGCTCGGAAAGCTCCGCGGTCTCTACTGCACCGAATACGACATCCACGATCTCAAGCGGACGGAGCAGGCGCTGGCGGCGCGCGAGGAGCAGCTGCGGCTGTTCACCGACAACATCCCGGACCCGGTGGTCTATCTCGACACCGACCGCACGTACGTGTTCGTCAACGACGCGTTCCTGCAGCTGTACGGCCTGGACCGCGCCGCCGTCATCGGCAAGAAGGCGGCGGAGGTCGTGGGTCTCGCCGCGCGCGAGCAGCTCTCGGAATTCGAGGATCGCGCGCTGGCGGGCGAGACGATCAGCTACGAGCGGGAGCTGGTCGACGCGGCCGGCCGCAAGCGCTGGATGCGCGGGCGGATGGTGCCGGATCACCGCGTGGACGGCGCGATCCAGGGCATCTACGTCGTCGGCCACGACATCACCGACCTCAAGATCGCGCAGGACACGCTCGCCGCGCGCGAGAGCCAGCTCCGCGCGATCATGGACGGCGTGCCGGCCCCCGTCGCGTACATCGACCGCGGCGAGTGCTGCCGCTACGTCAACCGCGCGTTCCTCGAGTACTTCGGGCTCGCCCCCGAGCAGGTGGCGGCGCTGCGGCTGCCCGACGTCCTCGGCCCGGCCATCTACGAGAGCGCGCAGGCGAAGATCGACCGTGCGCTCGCGGGCGAATCCGCGTCGTTCGAGCGCCGGGTGCCCGGCGCGAACGGTGTCAGCCGCTGGATGACGCTGCGCGTGGTCCCCGACCGGGCGCCCTCGGGCGACGTGCACGGCGCGTTCGTCCTGATGAACGACATCCACAGCCTGAAGGAAGCGCAGGAAGCGTTGCGCGGGTCGGAATCGGAGCTGCGGCTCATCATGGACAACGTGCCGGCGCGCGTCGCCTACATCGACCGCGACTACCGTTTCCGGTTCGTGAACCGGCACAACGAGGATTGGCTGGGCCTCGCCCGCAACGACGTCACGGGCCGCCCGGTCGCCGACGTCGTCGGCGAAGCGCGCTTCCGCCAGATGCAGCCCATCCTCGAGCGCGTGATGCGCGGCGAGATCGTCTCCGTCGAGCAGAAGCTCGCGCAGCCCTCGGGCGAGGAGCGCTGGGAGTCCGTCCACTATGCGCCCAATCGCGACGTCGAGGGCCACGTCATCGGCATCTACGCCGTGCACAACGACATCGACGACCAGAGGCACAACGAGGACGCGCTGCGCCGCGCGAACTGGATGCTGTCGTCGCACATCAACAACACGCCGCTCGCGGTGCTCGAGTGGGACCGCGACTTCCGCCTGGTGCGGTGGTCGCCGCAGGCCGAGCGCATCTTCGGCTGGCGCGGCGACGAGGTGCTCGGGATGCCGATCGACGACAATCCGCTGCTCCACGAGCCGGACCGCGGCGCCGTCGCGGCGCTGCTCGCGCGGCTCGTCACCGGCGAGGAGCCGCGCGCGACCGGCCAGACGCGCGCGAGCCGCAAGGACGGCGCGACGATCTGGTGCGAGTGGTACCACTCGTGCCTCGCCGACGACCGCGGGAACATCGTCTCCATCCTCTCGTTCGTGCAGGACGTCTCGCCGCGGGTGCAGGCGGAGGAGCGGCTGCACCACATGGCCACCCGCGACGCGCTGACCGGGCTGCCGAACCGGTTGCTGCTGCACGAACGCCTTGCGCAGGCGACGGCGCAGGCCAAGCGCAACGGCCGCCGCGTCGGCGTGCTGTTCATCGACCTCGACCGCTTCAAGAACGTCAACGACACGCTGGGCCACCGGATCGGCGACGAGCTGCTCAAGGCCGTGAGCCGGGCACTCGCGGGTGCGCTGCGCGAGTCGGACCTGCTTGCGCGCCTCGGCGGCGACGAGTTCATGGTGATCGTCGAGGACTTCGACGAGGTGGCTGCGCTCGGCCACATCGCGCAGAAGCTGCTCGACGCCGTCGCGCAGCCGTTCCGGATCGAGGAGCACGAGCTCTACGTGACCTCGTCGATCGGGATCAGCGTCTATCCGGACGATTCCGACGACCCGGAAGAGCTCCTCAAGCACGCGGACGTCGCGATGTACCGGGCCAAGGAGCTCGGCCGCAACACGTACCAGTTCCTCGACGCCGACCTCGCCCAGCACCGGCTGCGCCAGCACACGCTCGAGAGCGCGCTGCGCGTCGCGCTGAAGGAGGGCCTGCTGCGGCTGCACTACCAGCCGGTCGTGCGGCTCGCCGACGGCGCGGTGGTCGGCGCCGAGGCGCTCTTGCGCTGGAACGACGCGGAGCACGGCAGCATCTCGCCGAAGGTCTTCATCGCACTCGCCGAGGAGTCCGGGCTGATCCACGCGCTCGGCGACTGGGTGCTCCAGTCCGCCGCCATGCAGTGCGCCGCGTGGCGGCGCGCCGGACTGCCGCTCACGGTCTCGGTCAACCTCTCGGCGCGGCAGTTCCACCGCGACGACGTCGCGCACCGGATATCGGGAATCGTGAAGGGCGCCGGCTGCGACCCGTCGTGGATCGAGCTCGAGGTCACCGAGACGAGCCTGCTGCACGACATCGACGCGATCCGGAAGTCGCTGCACCTGTTGCGCAACGAGGGATTCACCGTCGCGATCGACGACTTCGGCACGGGCTACTCGTCGCTGACGCACCTGAAACACTTCCCGATCGACACGCTGAAGATCGACATCTCGTTCATCGCCGACCTCGAGACCGACCCGGGCGACGCGGCGATCACCGAGGCGATCATCGGGCTCGCGCGCGGGCTGAGCCTCAAGGTCGTCGCCGAGGGCGTCGGCACGCAGGTGCAGCTCGACTTCCTCGCCGCGCGCGGGTGCGACTTCTTCCAGGGCTACTGGGCCAGTCGCCCGCTGCCTGCCGCGGATTTCGAGCAGTTCGTGCGGGCGGGGACGGTGAAGCCCCGCTGAATCCCGGCGCCGCTACAGCGTTGCCAGCCAGCGCAGCAGTTCCCTGGCGGGCGTCTCCCACCTCCGTTCCAGCATCAGCATGTGCGCGAGCCCGGGCACGATCGTCGCGTCGACGCCGTGGTGGCGTGCCGTCGCGCGCACGTCGTCGGCGGTCGCGATGCGGTCGCCGTCCGCCCCGAGCACGAACAGCGGGACGCCGCGGCGCTCCGGCAGCTGCCAGTGCAGCCGCAGCGACAGGTCGAGCAGCACGCGGGGCGACTCCACGCACAGGTGCCCGGCGGCCTCGGCGAGGATGTCCGGCGCCACGTCGTCGCTGAAATAGAACGGGCGCAGCGTGTCGAGCACGTGCGCGGCCAGCCGGGCCGGATCGAGGTGCGACAGGTGGAACAGGTAATCGGGGCGCTCGGCGGCGAGCCGCGCCGCCATGGGCAGCAGCCCCGCCGGGGGGACCGGCGCGAGCAGCGCCGCGGCGCGCACCGGACGCGTCGCCAGCAGCCGCTCGATGACGGCCGCGCCCATCGAGTGGCCGATCAGCACGGGCGGCGCCGGCAGTCCGGCGGCGACGTGCTCGACGTCGGCGGCGAAATCGTCGAGCCCCGTGACGAAGAGCGTCTCGTGGCCGCCGGACGCGCCGTGGCCGCGCAGCGACACGGCGTGCGCCGCGTAGCCCCGGTCGGCGAACCACGGAAGGAAGTGCGGCGCCCAGCACCAGCCGTCGCAGTAGCCGCCGTGGACGAACAGCAGCGGCGGCTTGCGGCCGTTGCCGTTGGCCCGCGCGGGCAGGCGCGTGCGAAGTTCGAGGTTCGGCTCGATGGGCAGCATGCGCGGTCTGGAGGAAGGGGGAGGGGGGCGACGGAGGGCGGGGGCGGGCGGTCGTGCTAGGATTCGCGCCCATCCCATGGCCACCCCCAGGAGAGCCGCCATTCTGCCAGAACCGGCCGCGTCGCTCGTGTACGATGCCGGCTGCCGGCGCTGTCCGCGGCTCGTCGCGTTTCTCGACGACGTGCGCGCGGCGAACCCGGGCTACTTCTGCCGGCCGGTGCCTCCGTTCGGCGCGGCCGACGCCGCGCTCGTCGTCGTCGGGCTCGCGCCGGGAATGCACGGGGCGAACGCGAGCGGACGGCCGTTCACCGGCGACCACGCCGGGATCCTCCTGTACGAGACGCTGCACGCGTATGGCTTCGCGTCGCAGCCGGTCGGCAAGGCGCCCGACGACGGCCTGACGCTCGCCGGCTGCAGGATCACGAACGCGGTGAAGTGCCTGCCGCCCGGCAACAAGCCGGCGCCGGCCGAAACGCGCGCCTGCAACGGCTACCTCGCGGCCGATCTCGCCGCCCTCCCGCCCGGCGGCGCGATCCTGGCGCTCGGGCGCGTCGCGCACGACGCGACGCTGCGGGCGCTGCGGATTAAGCCATCGGCCTTCGCGTTCGCGCACGGCGCGCGACACGCGCTCGTCCACGGCGCCGCGCTCTTCGACAGCTACCACTGCAGCCGGTACAACACGAACACCGGGCGGTTGACCGCGCCGATGTTCCGCGCGGTCTTCGACGCGATCGCCGCGCACCTCTCCCGCGCGGGGGCGCGCCGCGCCGCGTAACCGCGCTTCCCGCCCGCGCCCTGCCCGAATGGATCCCGCACCCACCGCCCCGGAACCGCCGCCGCCGTTCGATGCGCACGAGCTGCTCGCGTCGCTACCGCACCGCCCCGGCGTCTACCGGATGTTCGACGCCGCCGGCGAGACGCTCTACGTCGGCAAGGCGCGCGACCTCAGGAAGCGCGTGTCGAGCTACTTCCAGAAGGGGGCGCACGAGACGCGGATCGCGCTGATGCTCGCGCAGGTCGCGCGCGTGGAGACGACGATCACGCGCTCGGAAGGCGAAGCGCTGCTGCTCGAGAACAACCTGATCAAGGCCCACGAGCCGCGCTACAACATCCTGTTCCGCGACGACAAGAGCTACCCGTACGTCTGCCTGACCGGCGAAGCGTATCCGCAGCTGCGCTTCCACCGCGGCAAGCTCGACCGCCAGCACCGCTACTTCGGCCCGTTCCCGGGCGCCGGCGCGGTGCGCGAAGGGATGGCGCTGCTGCAGAAGGTCTTCCAGCTGCGCACCTGCGAGAACACGGTGTTCGCGAACCGCTCGCGGCCGTGCATGCTGCACCAGATCCAGCGCTGCAGCGGGCCCTGTGTCGGTCTCGTCACCGAGGCCGACTACGCCGAGGACGTCCAGAGCGCCGTGCTCTTCCTGCAGGGCAAGACCACCGAGGTGCTGGCGCAGCTCAAGGCGCAGATGGAGGAGGCGAGCGTCGCGCTCGCCTTCGAGCGCGCCGCGCGCATCCGGGACAAGATCACGCGGCTCATGCAGCTGCAGTCGCGGCAATTCGTCGAGAGCGCGACCGCCGGCGACCTCGACGTCGTCGCCGCGGCGGCCGAGCAGGGGCTCGTCGCGGTCAACGTCGTGATGATCCGCGGGGGCCGGCACGTCGGCGACCGCACCTTCTTCCCGCGCCACGCCGATGCCGGGGCGCTCCCCGACGTGGTGCCCGCGTTCCTCGCGCAGCACTACGTCGACCGGCCGGTGCCGCCGACGATCATCGCCGCGGGCGCCGACGATCAGGCGGCGCTCGCCGACGTGCTGTCGGCGCAGGCGGGGCAGCGCGTGCAGATCGTCGGCAATCCGGGAGGCGAGCGCCGCGTGTGGCTCGCGATGGCGACGCAGAACGCGGAGTTCGCGATTCGCCAGAAGCTCGCGCAGAAGGCGACACAGGAGGACCGGCTCGCGGCGCTGCAGGCGGCGCTCGGGCTCGCGCCCTCGGCCCAGCGGATCGAGTGCTTCGACGTCTCGCACACGATGGGCGAGCGCGCCGTCGCCTCGTGCGTCATCTTCGACCGGCTGGCGATGCAGACCGGCGAGTACCGGCGGTTCAACGTGACGCCACCCGCCGGCGGCGACGACTACGCGGCGATGCGCGAGGCGCTCGCCCGGCGTGCGACGCGGATCGTGGCCGGCGAGTTTCCGGCGCCCGATCTGCTGGTCGTCGACGGCGGCAAGGGGCAGGTCGCCGTCGCCGCCGAGGTGCTGGCCGAGCAGGGACTGCACGACACGCGGCTCATCGGCATCGCGAAGGGGCCGGAGCGCAAGGCCGGCGAGGAGGACATCGTGTTCCCGGGCCGCGACGACGCGCTGAACCTTCCGACCGACCATCCCGGGCTGCACCTGCTGCAGCAGATCCGCGACGAGGCGCACCGCTTCGCCATCCAGGGCCACCGCGCGCGCCGCGCGAAGGCGCGCACGACATCGTCATTGCAGGACATCGCAGGGATCGGCGCGAAGAAGCGGCAGGCGCTGCTCGCGCATTTCGGCGGGCTGAAGGGTGTGCAGGCGGCGAGCGTCGACGATCTCACGCGGGTGCCG
>Ga0209253_10004690_pt1 | contig 11911 bp, 7 predicted proteins | sample FrelakmetBRP12BR_FD_187145 | JGI IMG/M metagenome (GOLD analysis project Ga0209253, IMG submission 187145) | Freshwater lake sediment microbial communities from the University of Notre Dame, USA, for methane emissions studies - BRP12 BR (SPAdes)... | ecosystem: Environmental > Aquatic >...
GGGAGCATTTTCCGCTATACTTTGAGCAGGGACATGAACGCGATCGACACAGAACCGGGAGGACCCGTTTTCCAGGTCCGCGGCCTGACCAAGGTCTACGAGATGGGCGAAGTGAAGGTGCACGCCCTCCGCGGCGTGGACTTCGAGCTCCTGCCCGGCGAACTGATCGTGCTCCTCGGGCCGTCGGGCAGCGGGAAGTCCACGCTGCTGAACATACTGGGAGGTCTTGACACGGCGAGCGGCGGCACCGTGACCTATCGCGGCAGGGACCTCACCGCCGCGAATGAGCAGGATCTCACAGACTACCGTCGCTACCATGTCGGGTTCGTCTTCCAGTTCTACAACCTGATCCCGAGCCTCACGGCACGGGAGAACGTGTCCGTCGTGACCGAGATCGCGAAGCAGCCGATGCGCCCCGAGGACGCCCTCGCCCTGGTGGGCCTCGCGGAGCGCCTGGACCATTTCCCGTCCCAGCTCTCCGGCGGAGAGCAGCAGCGCATTGCCATTGCCCGCGCCATCTCGAAGAATCCCCAGGTCCTGCTGTGCGATGAGCCCACCGGCGCCCTCGACTCCGCGACGGGCATCGTGGTGCTCGAGGCGCTGGAGCGGGTGAACCGGGAGCTCGGCACGGCAACGGTCATCATCACGCACAATGTGGACATCGCCTCCATGGCCGACGGCGTGGTGCACCTGAGCAATGGGCTCATTGCGGAGGTCACCCGGAACTCGGCACGACGGCCGCCAAGCGAACTGAAGTGGTAATAAAACCGACACGGGGATACGGTGACGCGGAGAAGGACGAGTACAAGGCATTGATGGTTTTTGTTACACATTTGCTGTTATCCGTGTTCATCTGTGGTTAAAGCCAGATTGCCTTTCTCCGTGCCGACCTGATTCCGTGGTAAAAGGGTCGTACTAATGAAATCGCTCGATAAAAAGCTCTTCCGCGACCTCTGGCACATGAAGGGCCAGGCCTTCGCCATCATCCTCGTGATCATGAGCGGCGTGTCCACCTTTGTCATGTTCCTCGCGACCATGGACTCGCTGTACCAGACACGTGACCGGTTCTACGAAGAGTACGGATTCGCCGACGTCTTCGCGCCGCTCAAGCGCGCCCCCGAGTCGCTCGCGGAGCGCATCCGCGCCATCCCGGGCGTGGGGCTGGTGGAGACCCGCGTGGCCGCTGACGTCAAGCTCGACATCGCGGGATTCGGCGAGCCGGTGACCGCCCATCTCGTCTCCCTCCCCGACCACGGCACGCCGCATCTCAACCGGCTGTACCTCCGGGAGGGACGTCTGCCCGAGCCGTGGAGTGACCGAGAGGTGGTCGTGAGCGAGGCCTTCGCCCAGGCGCACCGCTTCCGGCCCGGCAGCTCCTTCGGGGCCGTCATCAACGGCCGCTGGAAGACGCTCACGGTCGCCGGCATCGCGCTCTCCCCGGAGTTCGTGCTCCAGGTGCGGCCCGGCGCCATCAGCCCGGACTTCAAGCGCTACGGAATCCTGTGGATGGGCAGGAAGGCGCTCGCCGCGGCCTATGACATGGAAGGGGCGTTCAACGAGGTCGCACTGACCCTCGCGCCGGGCGGCAGGCCAGACGACGTGGTCCGTCGGATCGACGGCATCCTGGACCGCTACGGCGGCTTCGGCGCCTATGGACGGAAGGACCAGATGTCGCACCGGTTCCTGTCCGAGGAGTTCCGCCAGCTCCGGCAGAGCGCGCGCATCTACCCCGCCATATTCATCGGCGTTGCGGCCTTCCTGCTGAACGTGGTGATCACCCGGACCGTCAGCACCCAGCGCGAGCAGATCGCCGCGCTCAAGGCCTTCGGATACACCACGACGGACGTTGCGGTCCACTTCGTGAAGCTCGTCCTCGTGATCGTGCTCATCGGGACCGTGGGCGGGACGCTCCTGGGCATCCGTCTCGGCCGGGGGCTCGGGAACATCTATATGGAGTTCTACCGGTTCCCCTTCTTCCTCTTCACGCTGCACCCCGCCGTGGTCGCCCTGGCTGCCGGCATCACCGGCGGCGCGGCGGTCCTCGGCACGGTCCATTCGGTCTGGAAGGCCGTGCGCATCTCGCCGGCCCAGGCCATGCGGCCGGAGCAGCCGGCCCGCTACCGGACCACGATTGTGGAACGGATCATCCCCGCCCGCATGCTCTCGCAGCCCACGAGGATAATCTTACGTAATCTCGAGCGCCGTCCCGTGAAGGCCTTCCTCTCGGTCACCGGCATTGCCCTGGCCTGTGCTATCATGATCATAGGAGGGTTCTTCGAGGACACCGTGAACTACATGGTGGACATCCAGTTCCGGTTGTGCCACCGCGAGGACATGACCGTCACGTTCGTCGAACCGGCCTCGGTGCGGTCGGTGTTCGAGCTTAAGGGCCTCACCGGCGTCCAGCATGCCGAACCCTTCCGGTCGGTGGCGGTGCGCTTCCGGAACGGCCATCTGACCTACCGGACCGGCATCCGCGGCGTCGCGCCGGACAGCAGGCTCTATCGCCTCCTCGACCGGAAGCTTCGGGAGGTGGCAGTCCCGAAGGAAGGCGTGCTGCTGACCGATTACCTCGGCGGCATCCTCGGCGTGGAGCCCGGCGACGACGTGACCGTGGAGGTGCTCGAAGGCAGCAGGCCGGTGCGCCGGGTGCGCGTCGCCGGCCTGGTCAGGGAATATATCGGCCTGATGGGTTACATGGACCTGGACGCGCTGAACCGCATGCTGCGCGAAGGACGCTCCGTTTCGGGCGTATCCCTCACCGTCGACAAGAAGGAGCAGCCCGGCCTCTACCGCACCCTGGTCGAGATGCCGCGCGTTGCCGGCGCCGTGGTGCGGCAGGACGAGATTCGGAACTTCTACGATACCCAGGCGGAGGCTATGCTCTTCTTCACCTATGTGGCAACGGTCCTTGCCGGCGTCATCGCCTTCGGTGTGGTGTACAACAGCGCCCGCATCAGCCTGGCCGAACGGAGCTGGGAGCTGGCAAGCTTGCGGGTGCTGGGCTACACCCGCGGAGAGATCTCCTATATCCTCCTCGGCGAACTGGGCCTGCTGACGCTCGCGGCCATCCCCTTCGGTTTCCTGCTCGGCCGCTGGCTCAGTACCTATGTCGCCCGGGTGCTCGAGTCGGACCTCTTCCGGATACCCGCGGTGACCGAACCTTCCACCTATTCGCTCGCCGCGACAGTGGTGCTGGTCTCAGCGGCCTTCTCGGGCCTCATCGTCCGCCACCGGCTGGACCATCTGGACCTGGTGGCGGTGTTGAAGACGAGGGAGTGACACGAGTGCGGAATTCGGAGTGCGGAATGCGAAGTAAAAACGGACAGCGGCGGGACGTTCTTTCATTGTTCATGTGTTTTTGCCGTTCATTCCGGACTCCGCACTTCGCACTATAGGATTTCCCCGCGCGAGTGCGAAATTACACGAATTCAGGAACAGCATGAGGTACTCATGAACGCACAACTACGCAGACGCATCTTTCTCCTCTCGGTCGGGGCCCTCGTCCTCGCGGCCGTAGTGTACGGCTTCCTGCCGAAGCCTGTGCCCATCGACATAGCCGTTTCGCAGCGCGCCCCGCTCCGGGTCACGGTGGAGGAGGAGGGCAGGACGAGGGTCAAGGACCGCTATGTCGTGTCGGCTCCGGTCCCCGGCTATTTGCGCCGGGTCGAGTTCAAGGTCGGCGACGGGGTGATCAAGTGGCAGCAGGTCGCTCTGCTCGAGCCGCTCCGCGCCGCGGTGCTCGACCCCCGGAGCAGGGCCGATGCCGAGGCCGCCGTGAACGCCGCCCAGGCGAACCTGAACGCGGTGCGCGAAAAGGCCCATGCCGCGGCCGCCGACGCCGAGTATGCCCGCGCGCGGGAAACGCGCATGAAAAAGCTGGCCAATGAAGGGTACATCGCAAAGGACGACCTCGATCAGGCGGTATCCGAGGCCAAGAAGACGGAAGCGGGACGGCTTTCCGCTGACGCAGCGGTGAGCGCGGCTCAAGCGGACATGGAGCGGGCGAAGACCGCTCTGGGTTATTCCGCGGCCGATGTGACGGCGTCCGGCGGCAAAACCGTTGCCGTCCGGGCGCCGATGGCCGGTCAGGTGCTCAAGCTTCACCGGGAAAGCGAGAGCGTCGTGAACGCAGGAGAGCCGATCCTGGACATCGGAGATCCGCGGAACCTCGAGGTCAGGGTCGAGGTGCTCTCCGCGGACGCGGTCAGGATCGGGAAAGGGACCGTCGTTCTGTTCGAGCGCTGGGGAGGCGAGCAGCCGCTGGCCGGCAAGGTACGGGTCGTTGAGCCCGCCGGATTCACGAAGATATCGAGCCTCGGCGTGGAGGAACAGCGGGTGCTGGTGATCGTCGACCTGACCTCGCCCGCAGCGGCATGGCAGGGTCTCGGCGATGGATACCGCCTCGACGCGAGTTTTGTGCTCTGGGAAGGAACGGACGTGCTGAGTGTCCCGGCAAGCGCGCTCTTCCGCAGGGGAGAAGGATGGGCCCTGTACATCATCGACCACGGCCGCGCACGTCTGCGTGAGGTCGTGATCGGTCACCGGAATGGTCTTGCGGCCGAGGTGCTGTCGGGGATCGAGACGGGAACCCCGGTCATCGCCCATCCTGACGATACGGTCAGGGACGGCGTCCGGGTGCAGGCGCGGAAATGACCTGCAAGGGATGCATACGCACGCCTAGGTTGCGCCGCCTGACAGGAGAGCATGCAGTTTCCTGCTGAGCTCGGCAGTCTTATAGGGTTTGACGATGACATCCTTGAATCCGTAGTCTCCGTAGCGGGCCATGACCGGATCGTTCGAGTAGCCGCTGGATACGATGGCCTTCACACCGGGATCGTATTCGCGAAGCTTCCCGATGGCTTCCTTCCCTCCCATACCGCCGGAGATCGTGAGGTCCATGACGACGGCATCGAAGGGACGTCCCGCGTCCCGCGCCTTCCGGTAGCGTTCAATGGCCTCGACGCCATCCCGGGCGAACTCCACGTCGTACCCGAGTGCGCCGAGGATCTCCCCGGCTACGAGCCGGATCATCTCTTCATCATCCATGAACAGGATCCGTCCGCTCCCCTTGATGTATGGTTCTTCCGCGGACAGCGCCTCGGCAGCGGCTGTTTCCGACGCCGGGAGATACACCGTGAATATCGTTCCCGTCCCCGGCCTTGACTCGACCAGGATGCAGCCGCCGTGGTTCTTGATGATGGAATAGCTCACGGAGAGTCCGAGCCCGCTTCCTTTTTCCTTGGTCGTAAAGTAGGGGTCGAAGATCTTCGGAAGATGCTCCGGGGGGATGCCGATGCCCTGGTCGGCTATCGACAGCTTCACGTAGTTCCCCTGTTTCAGCGGCAGATCTCCTGATCCGTCAACAGTGGTGTTCTCCAGCCTGATGCCGATGCATCCGCCATCGGGCATGGCCTGACAGGCATTGATGAGCAGGTTATTGACGGCCTGGTTCATCTGCCCTTCGTCGGCGTCAACGGACCAGAGGCGCTCGCCGATGGTCAATGTATAGGTGACGCTCGTGCCGCTCAGGACAAGGCCTGCCGAATCACGGACCACGCGTTCCGGGGACAGCGTCTTTTTTACCGGCTTCCCGCCCCGGGAGAACGTGAGAAGCTGCTGCGTCAGTGTCTGCGCGTGCAGGGCCGACCTCTCCACCTCTTCGAGGCGGTTCCCGAGGGGGTCGCCCGACGGCAGCTTCATGCGCATCAACGCCACCTGCCCGACGATAGCCATGAGGACGTTATTGAAATCGTGGGCAATGCCTCCCGCCAGGACGCCGAGGGACTCGAGCTTCTGGGCCTTGAGCAGTTCCTCTTCCATCCGCTTGCGGTCCGTGACGTCCTCGACGACGCCGATGAACCGCTTGGGGACTCCCGATTCGTCGCGGACAAGCGATACGGAGATGTTCGCCCAGACGATGGACCGGTCCTTCCGGATGTACCGTTTCTCCTGCGTATAGGAAATTGCCTTCCCCTGCAATACTTCCTGATAGTTCTGAAGCTCCTGTTCGAGGTCATCGGGATGGGTGACCTCGCGGAACGTCAACATGCGAAGTTCCCCGGTCGAATAGCCGGTGATCTCGCAGAAGCGCCGGTTGACCCACTGGAAGCGTCCGGCCAGGGTGCAGTCCACGATGCCGACCGCCGCCTGCTCGAAGTTGTTCCTGAAGCGCGCCTCACTTCCGCGCAGCGCGTCTTCCGCCTGTTTGCGCATCAGCGCATTGACAAGCATTTCACCGGCGATACGCAGCAGGACGATGGCATCGGCGGACCATGTCTTCCGGGTGCGGACCGCGTCGAAACCGAGAAAGCCGATGAGCGAGCGCCGGAAAACCATGGGAACGCAGAGAAGCGACTGGATGGACTGGCGCTCGAATTCCCGCTTTTCCATGGCGGCCTCCGGAGGCAGGTCTGCCACGGACGGTACATGAAAGACGCCTGGTGCCTTGATGATGCCGGCAAACCACGGCATGGCCTCATCGATGGCGATGTCCTGGCGGTTCCGGATCCGCGGCACAACCCCGGCGGCGCACCATTCGTAGGTGTTGCTCATGAACGCGCCGCCGCCGGTAAAGTGAAAAACGTAGCTCCGGTCGGCGCCGATGAACTCACCAAGAACCTGCAAGGCCCTGTCAATGCCGCTGTCGATCCTGTCCGCTTCGAGGTTGATGAACTCCGTCGACAGGGTCATGATGAGCGTTTCGAATTCCGCCCGGTACCGCAGTGCGTCGTCAGCCAGCTTCCTTTGGGTGATGTCGAAAATGAAGTTCACCGAGGCGGGTTTCCCCTCCCAGGTGGTCTGAGCCCCCTTCATCTCGACCCACCGCACATCACCGGTCCTGGTCAGCACGCGGAAACTGTACACATAAGAAGGATCCAGTTCACCCCGCATACGTTTGTTATGGTTCTGGTACACCAACGGCCGGTCCTCCGGGTAGATGAAGTCCAGGAAGGGCAATTTCAGCATTTCGTCCATCGTGTATCCGCTGATCGCCAGGATCCAGGGATTCGCGAACTTGAGTATGCCGTCCTGCGCCACCAGGATCCCCTCGCCCGCGTTCTCCATCACCAGCCGGTACTTGGCCTCTGACTCGCGCAACGCTCTGCTTGCATTGATGCGTTCCGTAATATCGCGCAGGAAATTGACGGTCGCCGGTCGTCCCTTCCAGCTCGTCACGGCCCCGCGTATATCGACCCACAGGACCGATCCGTCGCGGGCAACGACCCTGAACTGATAGGAATGGTTCGGTTCCAGCTCGCCCCGCAGCCGTTTGACATGGCGATCGAGCACCATGGCCCGGTCATCGGGATGAACGAATTCGGCAAAGGGCTTCGCAGTCATCTCATCGAACGAGTATCCGACCATCTCCTGCATCTTCGGATTGACGAACTTGAGCATGCCGTCCTGGGCGACCAGGATCCCGTCGTTGGCGTTCTCAATGACCATCCGGAACCTCTCCTCCGATTCGAGGAGAGCCGCATCGGATCGTGCGTCCCCGCCCGGTCGTTCAAGGTCGTGCAGACGCTCCCGGAGCTCTGTCCGTTCCCGTTCCAGCTGATCGCGTTTTTTTTCTTCGTCACTCATGGAAGTGGTTTCGTTCCGGTCTATCGAAGATAGCGCTGCGTCATAAAAATCATAGTACAGAAACGAGGAAAATACAAGGGTCATGATGTTCGATCATTGGGCAGCGGTCCGGCAAGTAACGGTATTTGCAATTTATCGTCCGCCCCTCGCCTGCCGTTCCGGTGCACGGGGGCATATTTTCCGCTAACAGTGAGGTGGCCGGAATATGAGCACGGTCCCCTGCCCCGCATATACCCTTTCTGTATCGTTGACATCGCAGAAAATCAGGCATATATTCGTCCTGAATACTGTGTGTCCCGTATTGAGCGCTATGAAGCGAATCCCTAGGAGCTTTCAACGAGGTCAGATGGACAACCAACCTAGCAGCAAAAGAATATTATTTAATAAAGACAATAGCTCTCAGCCGGCAGAAATTCTTGATATTGTTTTGGACAATATTACGCAAGGGATGGTCGTTGCCGGACCGGACTATGCCGTGCTCGCATTCAACAAACAGTTTGAAGAACTATTTCGGTTGCCGCAGGGGACAGTCGAGGTAGGCCTTGATTTCAGGGATGTTCTTAAAAAAGGGGCTGATGTGACCGGACAATCCCGGGAGATACTTGAACGGACCATACGTGAACTTGATCTTTCCACTCCCTTTGAAATTGGATTACCACTGACGATACAAGAGAGCGAACGATGGTACCTCCTGAACCATAACCCGTTGCCCACAAAGGGATTTGTGAGGACCTATACCGACATCACCGAGAGGAAAATGGCCGATGAGCAGCATAAGTATGATGCTTTCCATGATCCTCTGACGGGTCTCCCGAACCGGGCGCTTTTCATGGACCGTCTCCAACACGTTATAACGGCTTCGCAGCGACGGCCAGACACTCCCAACTACGCGGTTTTCTTCCTCGACATGGACCGGTTCAAGATCATCAACGACAGCCTCGGTCATACCATCGGCGATCAACTCCTCATCGTGGTCGGTCGCAAGCTGGCCGATTGCATCCGGCCCGGAGATACCATCGCGCGGCTGGGAGGTGACGAATTTGCCATTCTCCTGGAGGACATCAGCGACCCCGCGTACACGGTCAACGTCGCTGAGCGGATCGGGAAGAAGTTGGCTCTCCCGTTCGATATCAAAGGCCATGAAGTATTTACCTCGATCAGCATAGGGATCGCGTTAGGCTCGGAAAGCTATGAACGGCCGGAACAGGTCCTGCGCGACGCGGACGTCGCCATGTACGAGGCAAAGGGACGGGGAAATGCATCGTATGAAATCTTCGATGCGAAGATGCATGCCAACATCCTGGACCGGCTGCAGCTGGTGGCTGATCTGCGGGGCGCAGTCGACCATAAAGAGCTTGTGCTCTACTATCAGCCCATCATCGACCTGAAAACACAACAAATGACGGGATTTGAAGCGCTCGTACGCTGGAACCATCCGACACGGGGCCTCATCTATCCCATGGAGTTCATCCCCCTGGCGGAGGAACAAGGACTCATCTATCAGATCGGCTCATGGATACTTCACGAAGCCTGCCGCGAACTGAAATTGCTTCAGGTACGGTACCCTTCGCAGCCGCCGCTCAGTATGAGCATCAATATTTCAAGCAGGCAATTCTCGCAACAGGACCTTGTCGGCATGCTCTCCGGATTCTTGACTGAGACGGGCGTTGATCCGCGCACCGTGATATTGGAGATCACCGAGAGCATGATCATGGAGAATATCGATACTGCGGTTGAGACGATGAAGCGGCTGCGAAACATGGGTGTGCAGCTCCATATTGATGATTTCGGAACAGGCCATTCGTCGTTGAGCTACCTGCAGCTCTTCCCCGTCAGTGCGCTCAAGATCGACCGCAGTTTTATCAACAAACTTACCGCCAACGGTGATAATCAGGAGATCATTACCTATATGGTTTCCCTGGCCCAGAGCCTCAATATCGACGTGATTGCCGAGGGAGTGGAAATGGAGCATCAATTAGCCAATATCCAGAGCCTGCACTGCGGCTACGGCCAGGGTTTCCTCTTTGCACGTCCCATGGCTTTTCAAGCAATCGATGCGTGGATGCAGGGACAGAAGTGTCATACGTAAGGTCAAGTGTTCGAAGTTACTTTACCGCTTACAGGATCCTTCCTGTAGTTGTTATTGTTTCCCTCCTCCTAAACTCATAAAGTTTCAACCCGAGCGCAATAGGCGTAATGCGCTAATTTTGGTTTCCTACTATCAAGATTGCTTGACAATGGTTATCATATTTGCTAACATGTCGAACAGGAAATATGCCATCGAATACTTCCATGCCCGTGTTAAAAACGACATCGAAAGTTGGCCCGATGGCATATTGGCAGATTATGCTCGATTGGCGGAACTGTTGATGGAATTCGGGCCGAATCTGAGAATGCCGCACTCGCGCGCAATGGGCGACGGTCTCTTTGAATTGCGGCCACGCGGCAGTGAAGGTATCGGACGAGCTTTATACTGTTATGTTACTGGTCATCGCATTATGATACTTCATGCTTTTGTAAAGAAAACACATGAAACGCCGGAAAAAGAATTGCACCTTGCACGGAAAAGATTGAAGGAGGTACGAAATGGCTGATTTAAAATATAAACCTGTATTGCATGACCATGAGGCTTTCCTGAAAAAAGCTTCGAAACGGAAGGGTTTTAGAAAAGCATACGAGGATCTGGAAGAAGAGTACCGGTTCACCCGTGAGATGCTTGCGGCTCGTTCCAAGCATGGCCTCACACAGGAAGCCGTTGCAAAGTTGATGGGGACGACAAAAAGTGCGGTGTCACGATTGGAGGCTGCGGGTAAACATGCTCCATCTCTGACTACGCTCAAGAAATATGCCCGGGCAGTCGGCTGTCGTTTGGAAATCAAGCTCGTTCCCAACACTCTCCTAACCAAGCGCTCAGCACGGGCGTCTAAATAACAGTTTGCCGGTTATCTCCGCGTTCGTAGGTAAGTTACAGCCAGAATATCACACTGATTCCACCCGATCACCGCTGCATAGAAGTAGGTGGAGTCAATAAAAACCCTTGTCACGCCCGGCTGCGAACTACCACCTGAACTCGTCGGCTTGTGATATATTCATGAAACAAAAAGAACTTCCTGTAGTTGATATAGTTTCCATTCATTACAACACATTAAGTATCAACCAGTAGATTGCACCGGTGTTGACATTTTGTCCTGTACAGTCTTGTAGGTGCCGTCCAGGGCTGACAGGATCGTGGATCTAGTGTAGACTTCTGGTTGGAAATAGCAGTGGATGGTCCTTCCTCTGCAATCTGCATAGAGAGCGAATAATCGCCTCGTGCCGATTGCACTTCGTAATTTGAAACGCTGTCAACATAATTAGGAAAGAGGGATCACGGCAACGGGATGCACTAACAACATCAACGTTCCGGAGTCGGTCCATACCACCGGTTGTATTGGGCAGGAAAAGGATGCGTTATGCCCTGCACAACACCTTCTTTTTTAAATAATAGTATTTGAAAATCACCAGCGTAGCGTGGTCCGACCGCAATGCGACTGCCATGAATTAAGGGTATAATATTATTTGAGTAAACCATCTCCCCGTTCTGCAAACCAACGGAAGAATGGCGTCCACATTGCTCTTACTGGAACAGGAGAAGGAATATGCTCTAGGAAAGGAGGGGGAATGATCATCAACACGAAATCCTTGGTCGTCGTGCTTTTTCTCATGCTGCTCCTGGTGACAGGTTGCGTGCAGTTCCCCAAAGCTTCCGACGAGTTCACTCGGCAGGCCAGACAGTTCAGCCCATCGACCGGCCGGGCGGCCGTGTATGTCATCCGGCCGAATCAGCTCGTGGCAGCCGGCTCGTTCATCGGCCTCTGGATCGACCATAAGAAGATCGGAAGGCTCCCGCCGCGGTCCTTTCTCTATATGGAGGTCCTGCCGCGCGAACATGTCATCGAGCTGACGGAAGTGGTGAGCGTGACGAACACCTCCCACCGTTTCATGGCCGAGGAGGGGAAATGCTATTTCTTTACCGCAGAAATTCTCCTGAGCGCCAAGATGTCCCTGAGCGCACTTTCCGAAGAAGAGGGCAAGCAGCTGGTCAGTGACTACAACCAGAGCGGCTACAACACTGTCGACGCCGAAAAGGGCTCGCCGACCAAACCCGAATAGGGCCCCGCAAGGAGAGACCGTATGCATCGCATGGCATGGCTCCTGTCTGCATTGGCGTTCGCCCTGTCCGGCGCATCCTGCTCCGCGCCGCTGCCGCCGAGCGCCGCGAACCCGGAGAAGCTTCATCTCGCAGCGTCATCGGGCGATCGCGGTGCCGTGGACGGGTTGCTCA
>Ga0209253_10004691_pt1 | contig 11911 bp, 11 predicted proteins | sample FrelakmetBRP12BR_FD_187145 | JGI IMG/M metagenome (GOLD analysis project Ga0209253, IMG submission 187145) | Freshwater lake sediment microbial communities from the University of Notre Dame, USA, for methane emissions studies - BRP12 BR (SPAdes)... | ecosystem: Environmental > Aquatic >...
GTCACCGTCGTCATGGGGATGAAGGTGGTGGGAATCCTGCTGGTCGCCGCTCTCCTGGTCATTCCGGCGGGAGCGGGCCTCTTATTGGCGGCCAATTTCAAGCAGGCGCTCTTATTCTCTTCTCTTGTCGCTTCTCTCTCGCTTCTTTTGGGTCTGCCTGCCGCTTTTTATCTAGACCTGCCGGCTTCGGCAGCCGTGGTGATTACCTCTTTCTTATTGTTCGGAGTTTCCTACGGCCTGCGCCGGAAAAAGTTTTCCTGAGGCGACTCATGGGCCGAGCGAAGTCAATGTCTTATGGAAAGCCTCATAGGCCTCTGTCCCATAGAGGCAAAATATGATCTCCCGGGGGAAGCTGTTTTTTCTCAGGAAATCGAGGCCGACCTGAAGCATGATCCGGCTGCACCTGGGGAGGGGGAACCCATAGACTCCCGTGCTTATGGCGGGAAAGGCGAGGCTCTGGATCTTCCGGTCCGCGGCGATCCGCAGGCAGCTTAATGTCGCCCGGGCCAGTTTGGCCTCTTCGTCGCCTTCGCCGTTGACCGGGCCGACCGCATGAATCACGTATTTCGCCTTGAGGTTCCCGCCGCCCGTGATCACAGCTTCTCCCACTTCGATCGGCGCCAGCCGATCGCACTGTTCTTGGATTGACGGACCGCCGCGGGCGCGGATCGCACCTGCAACCCCGCCCCCCAGCCGGAGCTGTTTATTGGCTGCGTTAACCACCGCTTCGACATCGAGTAAGGTGATGTCGCCCTCGACGATCCAGAGCCTGTCGATAACGGCCGCCCGTTTATCCATCTCTATCCTCTTCCGGCTCAGCTGACTTTCGCTTCGTAGGATTTTCCCATCCGGCAAAGAGAATACCCTTTTTCATTTTATCGGAAAAGCCGGTTTGGGAGAAGGCCCCGCAGAGATTCGATGGAAAATCGCGCGTCGAGATCAGTGCATCATGGCGTAGACAGCCACTTTGTTCTTGCCTTCTTTCTTGGCTTGGTAAAGGGCCATATCGGCGAGCACGACCAGCTCTTCGGCGCTCTCCCCGTGCTCGGGGTAGGTGGTTAATCCGATGCTGATGGTAAAGGGAACGTCCTCTTTCCGGGAATCGACCCTAAAGGGATAAAGAGAGATCCTTTTGAGCAGCCTTTCCGCCACGACCTGGGCCTCCTCTTTCCGGGTCTCGGGAAGGATGACCAGGAATTCCTCCCCGCCATAACGGGCGGCGATGTCGGAGGGGCGGATAGTATCAGCGATCACCTGACTGAAATATCTCAGCAGATGATCGCCGACGGCATGGCCGAAACGGTCGTTCAGGGCTTTGAAGTTATCCAGGTCGATCATCATCAAGCTCAAGTCACGGTCATACCGTTTGGACCGATAGAGCTCCTCGTCGAGCCGTTGGCGGATATAGGATTTGTTGAACAATCCCGTCAAGCCTTCCCGGATGATCAGGGCGTTCATCTTGTCGCTTATGGCCAGCCCGCTCAGGCAGATCAGCAGGATGGCGAGCATCCCGATCTTCAGGATATGCCGGCTCAGAAGCGGGAAACCGATTTGTTCCCAATACTTAGGGATAAAGTCCGCGAGCGAACTGTAGACAAGGTAGGAGACGGACAGGATTATGACGGCCCAAAGCCTTTTTCTTAGGCCTTTGGTGACAACGGGAATCCGCGCGCTCACAACGGTTTCTCCTTCCTCAGCAATTATCTTTTCAAAAGGTAGGAGTTTGAGCAATAGCCGGCCCGGGTGAAATCCAGGGTGATTTTTAACCTTTATCGGCTAACCTTAAAAGGTGAGACTGCGGACTTCAGGTCTTTTTAAGTGCCGCCCCCACAAGGGTCCTGATTTCCTCTCCGAGTCGCGCCACCCGGCTCATCGTCTCGCCTCCCTTTTTCAAGGCTTCTTCCTTGAAGCCAACATCTTTGATCCCGGGGAGGTTTATCTGGACGTTGTAAAAGGCCCCGGCCGCGGCGGCCTCGGCCAGAAGGCCGGCCACACCGGCATCGCTCAGGGAATTTTTATTGCCTTTCCGGGCGACGAGCCCGGCCAACTCAAGAAGCGGCCCGCATTTCTGCAGGACGCCGAGCGGGACGATCGTCGCTTCTCTGGAAGCTTGTTCGAGCGCTGCTTCTTTTTCCTTGAGCTGTTCTTCGCTTCCCTTGGGCAAGCCGAAAGCCTCCATGACCTTATTGAAAGCCCGGGTATCTTCATCCACGGCGGCCAGCAGCTCATCCTTGAGCTTCTGGGCCTTCAGGGCGGCTTCCTTCATCTCGTCCGACACTTCCTCGTATCCCCTTTTGCCGACAGTCAAGTTAGCCACCATGGCCGAAAGAGAAGCCGAGAGAGCGCCGCAGAGGGCCGCTGCGCTTCCCCCGCCGGGTGTTGGAGAATCCAGGGAGAGGGCGTTGGCGAACTGGCGCAGGTCCAGCTTGAGCAGAGAAGGCGCCCCATCCTTGAATTGGCTCTCGATGATTTTCTTCTCCGGATCGAAGGGGGCGACATCGGAGAGCCCGAGCGACAGCACCGCCGTGCGCACAAGTTCCTCCTCGGGAACTCCGGGACTCTTGCCCTGCTTTTCCAGGTAGTGCCGTCCTGCCAGGAGAAGCGCTTCTTTGGGGATTAAACCGACAAGCTCACTGCCGGTCACGCGCAGACCGAGTTTTTCGGCCTCCCTGACGGCTTCATCAAAGACAAGATGGACAGGGCTGACCTTATAATTTGTGAAGTTGATCGAGATCTGGGCGACTCCGTAGTCCTCAATGTACCAGCCGACCGCCTTGACATGCGGGAATCGTCCGGGGAGGGTGACCGCTTTGCCTTGAGCATCCCGGACGATATTGCCCCCGGCATCCCGCTGCGCCCGTCCGCTCTCCCGAAGATTGAGCGCGATCTCGTGAGCGAGCCGCCGGTCGCGGGTATTCAGGTTGATGTTGTAAGCGATCAGGAATTCGCGGGCGCCGATGACCGTTGCCCCCGCCGTGGGATTGAACACGGGATCCCCGAAATCGGGCGCCCACAGAGGATCTTTGAACTTCTCGGCCAGTCCTTCGTACTCTCCGGCCCGGATATTGGCGAGGTTGCGGCGCTCCGGTTGCTGCGCCGCCTCCTCGTATAGATAGACAGGGATGCCAAGTTCCCTGGCGACGCGTTCGCCCAGGTCACGAGCCAGTTGGATGCAATCTTCCATCGTCACGCCGGAGACCGGCACAAAAGGACAGACGTCCGTGGCGCCGATCCGGCTGTGGGCGCCCTTGTGCCGGCGCATATCGATCAGCTCGGCCGCCATACGGATAGCCCGGAAGGCCGCTTCCTTAGCCCCCGTCGGTGAACCGATGAAGGTCACAACCGTCCGGTTCGTCGATTCCCCCGGGTCGACATCAAGGAGTCTAACCTCCGGTGTGCGCTCGATCTCCTGGGTAATCGCCTTAATCTTCTCCCGGTCACGGCCTTCACTGAAATTGGGCACGCACTCCACTAGTTTCATCCTTCGACTCCTTTAATGAGAGTATAGAGGAGAACTCCCTTGAGATCGTATACTTCAAGCCGGTCGAGCTCGCGGAGCTGGTCAAGGAGCATGTCTTTGTCCCCGACGATGACAACCACGGGCTTCGGCAGGAGGTATTTTTGGGCCACCTCGAAAATCATGTCGGCGTCGACCTGGGTGATGTTCTCAAGAAACCGGCTCCACCGGGAATCGACCACCGAGAAGGCCAACAATTCCGAGACCTGCCGGCTGAGTTCGTCCAGGCGCGCGATCCGGATCGGGAATTGGCCGATCAGATAGGACTTGGCCTGCTCTAACTCAAAGTTGGACACCTTCTCCCGGCTGATCCGCTCCAGCTCCCGTTTGATCTCCCGGATGGAGGGGCCGGAGGCAGGGGGGATAACCTGGGCGGTGACGGCGTAATATCCGCATGCCCGGAAGAACCCCACTTGGCTGAACGCGCTATAGGCATATTGCTTGGCCTCCCGGAGGTTCATGAACAGACGGCTGAAGGGAGTCCCGCCGAGCACCTGGTTGAGGACGCCCAGAGGATAATAGTCCGGCTCGGCTAAGGGAGAGATCAAATTGCCGAGGACCAGCGTGGCCTCTTTTGCCTGAGGGAGGTCGACGAAACAAAACCTGTCCACGGTGTTGGCTGGGGGTGACGGGAGAAGCGCCTCCGCAATATCCTTCATCTGCCAAAGGTTGAAGAAATGGCTGACCCTTCGTGCGGCGATGCCCAAATCGAGGTTCCCGGCGAGAACGATCAGGGCGTTGTTCGGCCTGTAGTAAGACTCATAAAAGCCCTGGATATCTTTCCTGGTCAGGTTCTTGATGACGTCCTCGCTATACAAGAATTGGAGATAGGGGTGATCGTTGAACAGGACGCGGAGAAGCTGGCGCCGGCCGACGAACTCCGGGTCCCGCAATTTCTGCTTGAGGTCGTAGAACTTGGTCCGTATGAGAGCGGCAACCTCGCGATTGCTGAAATCCGGCTGCAGGACCATCAAGCTCAATATCCCCAGTGCCTGGTCCAGAAAGCCCGACAGGAAATGGAAGGAAAAACGGGAGAAATCCGGAGTCGTCGTCGTGCTGAAGTCGCCGCCAATGGCGTCGATCCTCTCCTCCAGATCGGCCGCCGAAACCAGGGGAGTGCCGCGGCTCAGCATCTCGGCTGTGAAAGAGGCGAGTCCAGGCAGGCGCCGGGGCGAGCGGCTCTCGCCGGCCAGTATGACGAGCTCCAGGCTGATGAAGGGCTGGTCAGGTCGGGGGACAACGGCCACCACAAGGCCGTTCTGAAGCCGCATGGCTTCGATCTTGGGGAGTTCCGGCCGGAGCAGCGGTTCGGGGATGGGCGGCGATTTCCTGAACCGCTCCTGCTGGGCCAAACCCGATCCCAGGCCGAGAAGAATCCAGAACATAATTCTCAGGGTTATCTTCATTTCAACTTCACGTTCAGGATGACACTGTTCTCGGGGGTAAGATAGCGGCCGGCGGCCAGGCGGATTTCATTCGGGCCTATTCGCATATACTTGGGCAACTGGTCTGGAAGGGCATCCAGGCCGACGGGGGAGAAAAACATCTCCGCAAGGAACATGGCCCTTTCCGGAGGAGAAGCGAGCCGATTGAGGTAGTCCCGCTTGAGCAGGCTCTTGGCTTTGGCCAGCTCTTCAGCGGATGCCTCGTAGGTCCGGAGCTTGTTGAATTCGGAGAGGATGGATTTTTGGGAGAGCTCCACCATGGTCTCGTTGTTGTTCATGGCGAAGAGCTTCAGCACAGCCATATCCTTGCGTTTCTCGATCCCGCCGGAGACAAATAAGGCCAGGCCTTCTCTTTTGACCAGCTTTCTGTAAAGGCGGGCACTTTTTCCATGAAAAAGCAGATAGTCGATGACGGCCAGGACATAATAATCGCGGGAATACGGGGAGGCGATCCGGTATCCCAGGTGAAAAGCGGGCGAGGGGACCAGGCTATCCTGAAACGCCTGGACCACTTCTTTTTTTTCGGGAGGCCGGGGAGGCAGAAAGAGGGGAGGCTTTCTGCCGGGAGCAATCGTCTCGAAATACTTTTCCACCAGCTCCCTGGTCCTGTCTATATCGAAATCCCCGACTACGACAAGAACGGCGTTGCTGGGAGCATAGTAGGTCGCATAGAAGGCCCGGATATCCTCTGCTTCGAGGCCCAAGATATCTTCTTCCCGACCCAGGATACTGTGGCCGTGAGCGAAATCGGGATAGAGAAGCCGGTCGAAGGCCAGAAGGCTATCCAGGTAGGGCTCGGCCGCTTTGCGCTGAGTGATCTCCTCGATCAGGGACTGTTTCGCCCGTTCGGCTTTGGATGCGTCAAGCTCAAGGGCTTTCATCCGGTCGGACTCCAGCCAGAGGACGAGAGCCAGCTGATTGGCCGGGACCGTCTGATAGAAGTAGGTAACATCTTCCGAGGTGCTGGCGTTTGGCTCTCCCCCGACACGGTTGATGTACCCGATATGCTGCATCGGACCGACGTTGAGCGAGCCCATGAACATCATGTTCTCGAGCAATAGGGCAAGACCCGTCTTCCCGGGCTGCTCGTGGATTGAACCGGCCTGATACGCTAAAACGACCGAAACAAGCGGGAGAGTCTCGTCCGCGGAGAGGATAACCTCCAGACCGTTTTTCAGAGTGAAACGCGTGAAGGAGAAGGAAAAGCCCGGCTCCTCTTGGGCGGCTGAAGATCCCAGGCTGGCGAAAAAAAGGATCAATACCCACGCCCCGGAACGGTTTTTCAGCATTGTGCACTACCCGGCCGTCGGCCGTATTTTTAAAATAGCACAAAACAAAACGGAAATTCAATTTCCGGCGGACGTTGAAAAATGGGAGCGATTGATATAACATGGCGGTTTATCATGAGAAAAACCGGAGGAGGCAGCGCATGAGTCAAGTCGGTAAACACCTCTTCACTTCGGAATCAGTGACCGAAGGTCATCCCGATAAGATCTGCGATCAGATCTCTGACACGGTCCTGGACGACCTGGTCGGTCAGGACCCCAAGAGCCGCGTGGCCTGCGAAACCCTGGTGACCACGGGACTCGTCCTGATCGCCGGGGAGATCACCACCAACGGCTACTGCGATTTTCAGAAGCTGGTCCGCGGCGTCGTCCGTGACATCGGCTACACGAAAGCCATCTATGGGTTCGATTACAAGACATGTTGCGTCATCTCCTCTATCCACGAGCAGTCTCCCGATATCTCCATGGGAGTGGACGAGTCCGGGGACCACGAGCAGGGCGCCGGGGATCAGGGCCTTATGTTCGGCTACGCCTGCCGGGAGACGGAAGAAATGATGCCCCTCCCGATCATCCTGGCTCATAAGCTCGTCCGCCGCCTGGGCGAGGTCCGCCGGGACAAAACCCTTCCCTATCTCCGCCCGGACGGCAAGTCGCAGGTTACGATCGAGTATGACGGGGATATGCCCAAGCGCGTTGAGGCCGTAGTCCTAGCCGCCCAGCATAACGAGACTGTTAAGATGCAGGACCTTAGGGAAGACCTCCACAAGCTGGTCATACGGAGTGTCATCCCCGCCTCCATGCTCGACGAGAAAACCAAGATCATCATCAATGGAACCGGCCGGTTCGAGCAGGGCGGCCCCCTGGCCGATACGGGGATGACCGGCCGCAAGATAATTGTTGACACTTACGGGGGAGTAGGAAGCCACGGTGGAGGCTCCTTCTCGGGCAAGGACCCTTCAAAGGTAGACCGCTCTGGATCCTATACAGCCCGCTACATCGCAAAAAACATCGTCGCGGCCGGGATCGCCGACAAGCTGGAAGTCCAGTTGGCCTATGCCATCGGGGTGGCCGAGCCCGTGTCGATCATGCTGGACTCGTTCGGCACGGCCAAGATTCCCGAGGACAAGGTCAAAGAGCTGATCCGGGCTCACTTCGCTCTCAAGCCCAAAGCGATGATCAGCGCTTTGGACTTGCTCCGGCCCATCTATCGCAAGACCTCCGTCTACGGGCATTTCGGCCGGACCGAACCGGAATTCACCTGGGAGAGAACGGACAAGGCCGAAGCCCTGCGCCGCGATTCCGGGCTGCGCTGAGGAAGACATGAATCACGACATCAAAGACATTAGTCTAGCCGCCCAGGGACGACTCAAGATCGAATGGGCCGCCCGCTTCATGCCCGTACTCGGGTCTATCAAAAGACGATTTGCCAAGGAAAAGCCGCTCCGCGGGGTCCGGCTTTCAGCCTGCCTGCACGTGACCACGGAGACGGCCAACTTGATGGAAACCCTCAAGATCGGCGGAGCCGAAGTGGCTCTCTGTGCTTCCAACCCTCTGAGTACCCAGGATGACGCCGCCGCGGCCATGGTCAAGCATTTCGGCGTCCCGGTATTCGCCATTAAGGGAGAAGACCACAAAACCTATTATCGACACCTCAACCAAGCCCTTGACCACAAGCCCCAGATCACGATGGACGACGGGGCCGACCTGGTCAGTACGCTTCATTCCCGCCGCCGGGTATTGATCCGGGAAATCATCGGGGGGACGGAGGAAACGACGACCGGGGTCATCCGTTTGAGGAGCATGGCGGCCAAGGGAGTTCTGGCTTACCCGATCATCGCCGTCAACGACGCCAACACCAAACACCTCTTCGATAACCGCTATGGAACCGGGCAGAGCACGGTCGACGGCATCCTCCGGTCGACGAATATCCTGCTCGCCGGGCTCCACTTCGTCATCGCCGGATACGGCTGGTGCGGCCGGGGAGTGGCTATGCGGGCCAGGGGCGCGGGTGCCAAGGTTATCATCTGCGAGGTCGATCCTCTGCGCGCCCTGGAAGCGGTCATGGACGGGTTTGATGTCATGCCGCTCGAGGCGGCCGCCTCAATCGGCAATGTCTTCGTCACCGTCACGGGCGATAAAACAGTCATCACCCGCCGACATTTTGTCCGGATGAAGGACGGCGCTATCATCGCCAACTCCGGGCATTTCAACGTCGAGATCGACATCCCGGCGCTCGCTTCCCTGGCCAGGAGAAAAAGGAAGATCCGGGAATTTGTAGAGGAGTTCGAACTCCGCAACGGTCGGAAGATATTCCTCCTGGGGGAAGGGCGGCTGATCAACCTGGCCGCCGCCGAGGGACATCCGGCCATGGTCATGGACATGAGCTTCGCCAACCAGGCGCTTAGTGCCCTTTACCTCAGCCGCAAAGGAAAGACGTTGACCAAAAACGTCCATGGAGTTCCTCGCGAGATCGACGAGCAGATCGCCCGCCTCAAGCTCCGGTCGATGGGCATCCGGATCGACCGCTTGACTGCCGAGCAGAAAAGATACCTGGCCGCGTGGGAAGAGGGGACTTAGCCTCAAACGCCGGGCTTCTCTTTATCTTTGATCTCCTTCAGGTAGGAGTCGGCCTTTTCTCTCATCTCCGGATCCGCGATCAGGGGCCGGATTTCCTCGAGAATCTCCCTGGCTTGACGGAAGTCGCCGTTTTTGTAATGGGCGACTGCGAGATTGAATTCATAAGTGACGTCGCTGGGGAGAAGCTTAGCCGCCTGTTTATAGGAGTCAATGGCCTCAGGAAGCTTGCCCTGGTTCTCCAGGATGTACCCTCGAAGATTGTGGCCCAGATGATAGCGGGGGTTGGTTTGGACCGCCTTATCGGCATAGAAGAGGGCCTTTTCCCAGTCCAGTCGTACCGAACATAGCCTGGCGAGGTTATAATAGGGCATCTCCTTGTTGGTATAACTGGGATCGGCGGTGACCTTCTTGAATTCCTCCTCGGCCTTATCCAGGAAACCCATCTCCTGATAGATCATGCCCAGGTTATTGCGGGCTTCCATGAAGTTCGGGGATACCTCCAGGCATTTCAGAAAGTACTTCTCGGCCTCCCGGAGATCGCCTTTGAGCGAATAGGTAAGGCCAAGGGCGTTCAGCGATTGGAAGTGCCGGGGCTCAAGAGACAGCGCCTTGTTGAAAAACCGGACAGCCTGGTCCAGGTTGTTGTTGTTCAAGTAAACCGCCCCCATGGAGTACTGGTATTGAGGGTCTTTTTCCTTGGCCTCTTGGAGTTTTTTCTGGGAGGACGCGCAGGTCACCAGAAAGATACACAAACCGACGGCCGCCAGATTTGTTCTTTTCATTTCTATCCTCACTCCTGATCATTCCTCTTTCAACGTTCGCAGCATCAAGTCCCTCAGGGATGTCCTGGGGCTCTTAGCCTCGTAAAGAATTCGATAGACCTCCGTCGAGATCGGCGTCTCGACCTCTTCCCTGCGGGCCAGGTCCAGTGTCGAGACGGTCGTCGTGACCCCCTCGGCCACCATGGGCGTCTCCCTCAGGATCTCGCGAAGCGATCGTCCTTTCCCCAGTTCGAAACCGACGTGATAGTTGCGACTTTGCCTCGCGGTACAGGTGAGGACCAGGTCGCCGATGCCGGCCAAGCCGAGGAAGGTCTCTTTCTTGGCCCCGAGCCTCGAGCCAAGCCGGCCTATTTCGGCGATGCCCCGGGTGATGAGGGCAGCCCGAGTGTTGGAACCGAAGCGCAAGGCGTCCGAGATCCCGCAGGCCACGGCGATCACATTTTTTAGCGCACCGGCCAGCTCGACTCCGGCAACATCATCACTGGTATAGGCCCGGAAATGGACGTCGGAGACGAGGCGCTGCACCGACCGAGCGGACTCGGCCTCCGCCGATGCGATGACCACAGCTGTGGGATGTTTTTTGGCCACTTCGCGGGCAAAGCTCGGACCGCTGAGGACGGCCAGATGGGGGAGACGCGGCGGCCGAAAAAGCTCTTCCATCACCTCCGTCATCCTCTTGAGAGACCCCTCCTCGATTCCCTTGGTCAGGCTGACGACGATCTGGTCGCCCCTAAGAACGGGCTTGATCTCCTCAAAAACCGGGCGGCAGAAGCGTGAGGGCACGGCTATGAACACGATCCCGGCCGAAGAAGCGGTCTCCCGGATGTCGGCCGAAAAGGAAACCTCGGGAGGAAGCCGGAAACCGGGAAGGAAAACGCCGTTCTGCCGGGTTTCGATGAGCCCGTCCCGGATTCGGTCTTCCCTTACCCAGAGCCGGGTCTTAAAACGCCGCCGGCCAAGATGAAGAGCGAAGGCCGAGCCCCAGCTACCGCCGCCGATTATCGCCGCGTCCATCTCCGATCATCCCTTCACAATATTTATCCTCTGCCCGATCTTCCTCTCTTGCCCCTTAATGAGCCGCTTCAGGTTCCCGGCATGCCGGAGGGCGATGACGGCGAAAATGGCCAACCCGAGCATGGCTAGGCCGCCGTCACCCCGGACGAAAAAAACGATCAACGGAAACGACAAGGCGGCCAGCAACGAGCCAAGGGAGACATAGCGGGTGGCCGCGATCACCCCGCCGAAAACCGCCAGGCTCACCAGAAACGGGATGGTCGCCAGAACGGCATAGGACCCCATGGCCGTTGAGACCCCTTTTCCTCCCTTGAATCCGATGAAGACGGGAAAACAATGGCCGAGGACAACCATCATGGCCACACCGTAGGCTACCCGGCGGTCGGCCGGGAAGGACCGCAAGGCCAGCCAAACCGGCAGGGCCGCCTTGAGCACGTCGATGACCAGGACGGGAAGCGCATAGCGCCAGCCCTTGAGACGCAGGACATTGGTGGCCCCGGTGCTCTGGCTCCCCAAGCTTCGAATATCCTGATTCTCCCTGAGCCTTAAGAGCAAGAAGCCGGAGGGAAAGGAGCCGACAAAATAAGATGCCAATATCCAGATGATCTTCATGCCAGACAACACTCCTTAAGCACGGTATACTCGGCGCCCGAAGGCTTGAGGGTGCTCTGGAAAAAGGTGAACTTCTCGACCCGCATATCTCCGAACTTTTGTTCCTGGTATTTTCCCATCTCTTGGATTATAGGATCGAGGCGGGAAGGGAACCTCACCCGGCCGAGAGTCAGATGGGGATGGAACCGGCGCTTTTCCCTTTCGAACCCCAGTTTTTCCATTTCTGCCTCGATATCCTCTTGGAGAGCCAGCAGAGGCGGCGCCGAGGTTATGCCCACCCAGAAGACACGCGGATCCCTTCGTCCTGGGGGAAACGCGCCCGTGCCTGCCAAGGCAAGATCGAAGGCCCGGTTCCTAAGGGCGACTTCTTCGAGGACAATCGAGATCCGGGCGGCCTGCTCATCTGAAATCTCTCCCAGGAATTTCAGCGTCAGGTGCATCCCTGCGGCGCCCACCCAGCGGACGCTCCTCGAACCGGGAAACCGCCCCAATCCGCCCACGAGCGCCTGTAAAGCGGCTTTCAAGCCGGCATCAAGATCGATAGCGATAAAGGTTCTCACAGAGCCCTTCTTTTTCGAATCTGGGCTTTCTGGAGGAGCTGCCGCCGCACCATGTCCAGGGCTTTCTGGGCCGATTGGAGCTTGATCTGTTGCCGCATCCCCAGGAAGTGATTTTCCC
>Ga0209253_10004692_pt1 | contig 11909 bp, 12 predicted proteins | sample FrelakmetBRP12BR_FD_187145 | JGI IMG/M metagenome (GOLD analysis project Ga0209253, IMG submission 187145) | Freshwater lake sediment microbial communities from the University of Notre Dame, USA, for methane emissions studies - BRP12 BR (SPAdes)... | ecosystem: Environmental > Aquatic >...
ACGGAGTCCGGGTGCTCGCGGCGACCGGCGGCCATTGACCGCTCCGCGAGCAATGGGTAACCCAGGACAACACAAGGAGACGGGATCGGGCCGTCGCCAGACGATCCTCAGGGGGAAACGATGACAGCAGCGAGCAAGACCGCCCTCATGACGCTCGGGGCCCTGCTGATGGGGGCGCCGCTGGCCCTCGCCGGCCTGGTCCCCGGCGGTACCGGCAAGAGCGACTGCTATGGAGCGATCGACGTCGCCGGCATCGTGAACGGCACCGCCGGCGTGCAGAACAACAAGAAAGTGATCTGCACCGACGGCTCGCCCTGTGACACCGGGCCGTGCGGGGACGGCAAGTGCAACATGCAGGTCGCCGTCTGCTTCAACCAGACTGACCCGAACGTTCCCGCGTGCACGGCGCCCAGCAGCCTCGAGAAGCTGCAGGTGAAGGGCAAGTTCAACATCGAGATCCCGCAGGTGCTCCAGGGCTCGTCCTGCGGCACGCCGCTCGAGGTCGCGGTGACGACGAAGAAGGGCGGCAAGAAGCCGGGCAAGGTCAAGTTCAACCTCGTGGCCAAGGCGCCGAAGGGCACCAAGCCGCGCACCGACAAGGACACCTTCCAGCTCGTCTGTCAGCCGGCCCCGGCGGGAAAGTGCGACGGCCCTCCTCCCTCCACATGCACCCGCGACGCGTCCGGGCTGCCCGCGAAGATGCTGCTGCAGGTGCCGGACACGGGCTCCGACCTGGACAACGGGTTCTCCGGCGACTCCCACAACTTCACCATCACCTCGCAGTCGAAGCTGAACTACTGCCTCACCGGCTGCGACGCCACCGCCAACCCCGTCTGCTCGGCGAACGGGGCCACGGGCGAGGGCACCGAGAACGGGCCCACCTTCGGCGCGCCGCTGCCGTTGCTGTCCAACGGCGTGCCGGTCTGCATCGTCAACCGCTTCCGCGGGGGGAGCATCACCGGCACCATGAACATCCAGACCGGCGACATGCAGACCGACGTGCCGCTGTTCGCCGACACCTTCGTGCGGCTGGGCCTCACCGATCTCGTCTGCCCGCGCTGCGACAACGGCAGGTGCAAAGGCGGCAAGCGCGACGGCCAGAGCTGCACGCCCAACGGCCGGGCCAACGTGCTCGGCTCGTCCCCGGCGGAGTACAGCCTCTCGACCGACTGCCTCCCCGAGGGACAGCCGGCGGGCACCCTCACGATCACCCTGCCGCTGACCACGGAGTCGAGCGAGTCGCTCCCGGGGCCCAAGCCGTGCGCGGCCGCCGTGGGCCAGCGGCTCGACGACAGCTGCCCGAGCAACGGCGCGTGCACCGTCGACTGCTCGGCGACGCCCGCGCCCAAGGGTGGCATCAACCAGTTCTGCTGCGCCACCGACCCCAATCGGCCGTGCCATCCCACCAAGAGCGGTGGCAAGATCCAGCGCCAGGGCGCGCGAGCCCCGCTGACCCCCGCCTGGCCCGACCCGACCTACCCGAAGACGTCGGAGGGGTCGAAGTTCGTCGGCGTCTTCTGCGAAGCGGCCACGACCGACGCGACGGTGGACAACCTCGCCGGGCTCCCGGGGCCGGGGGCGATCATCCTCCCCGCCACCCAGACCCTGACGGCGTCGCAGTAACGCAGCACGGCGCTCGGCCGGAAGGACGGCGGGGCCCGCGTTCGCGCGGGTCCCGCCGTCGTGTTCTCGGGCACCGCGTTCGCCTTGCGCCCTCCCACGGTTTCGCGGTAACGAGGCCTCGCTTCGGCGCCCAGGCTGGCGCCAACGAAGGGAGGGGGCATGACGGAGCGTCGGTGGTGGTCGACCGTCGTGGTCGCAGTCGCCGCGATGGCACTGGGCGGAACCCTGCAGCGCGCCTCGGCGACGCTGCGATTCGGTGACCTGCAGGTCTCGGGCAACCTGCAGACCCAGAACCTCGTACGAACGCCCGATGCCTCGACGCTCCAGTTCATCCAGAACCGGAACGTCGCCCGCATCCGGCTCGACTACGAGTGGCTGAAGGGCGGGAAGCTGATCACGAAGTACGACATCCCGTTCATCGAGCGCTCGCAGCTGTCGCTCCTCTGGCGCGGCGTCTACGACAGCGTCTACACGACCACGCCGGGGTTCGTGCAGAAGCGGGACATCCACGGCACCGCGTATGGCCAGGACGCCAACCTGAACGTCTTCGAGGCCGCCACCCAGGAAGGGTTCTCGGTGCAGCTCAAGGACGGTACCGTCGTGCGCCGGAAGCTGAGACCCAGCCAGCTGAAGCTCACCGGCCTCCCGGACGACGCGCTCGACGCGTACGCCTTCGAGAACCAGCTGCGCGAGGCGTACGTCGACCTCAAGCTGCGCGGCGTCCCGCTCTCGATCCGTGCCGGCAAGCAGCAGGTCGTCTGGGGCGAGACCGACAACTTCCGGATGCTCGACCGCGTCAACTCGATGGACTACACCTGGCACTTCCAGCAGGAGATCCCGCCGCCCTCCTGGGGCTGGGACGAGATCCGCCGCCCGTTCTGGATGTTCAAGTTCCTCTACGACCTGAACCAGGTCGGGCCGCTCTCGCAGAGCTTCCTCGAGTGGTTCTGGAACCCGGGCGACTGGTACCCGACCAAGCAATCCTACCTGCCGCGTCCGTGGGGGCTGCCCTTCTACGATTCGCTGCAGAACCCCTACGACGGCGCCTTCTTCTTCGGACAGTGCGTCGGGCGGAACCGCGACATCGTGCCGGGCGGGCCACGCCGCGGCCAATCGGCCTGTACGCGGCTGATGGGCAACACCAAGCTGTTCGGCCAGGGCGACTGGGACCGCAACCCGTGGGAGAACAGCCAGGTCGGGGTGCGCTACCACGGCATCACGCCGCAGGGACTGCAGTTCACGCTGAACTACCTCTACCAGCGCTTCGACGGTGGCGACGGCACCAACTTCGCCCCCATCTCGCCGCTGATCGACACGCCGGAGAACCGTGCGCGCGCGAGCCGGCTCTACGCGCAGGGCATCTTCCCCGCCGAGGCGATCAGCCCCTACGTGCACACCATCGGCGTGTCGGCGAACTTACTCCGACGAGCAGTACACCCAGGCCGTCTTCCGCCTGGAGACGGTCTACGACGTGGGCATCCCGTTCTTCGACGTCTCCAAGGTGTCGGTGATCTCGACGCCGGCGCTGCCCGGCGTGACCAAGAAGAACATGTGGAAGGGCATGATCGGCTTCGACCGCCCGACCTGGATCCGCTTCCTCAACAAGAAGAGCACCGTCTTCCTCAGCGGGCAGTGGTTCTGGCACTACCTGCCGAACAACCCCGGCTGCGAGGGGCAGCTGGTCGGGAACCTCTCGGCGGCGGGGCGCAAGCGCTACGCCAGGACCAAGGGCGAGTGCCTGGTGGGCGGGCTCGACCTGCCGTCCGGCGTGCGCGGCCCGCAGGTCTCCTTCCGCGACAAGATCCGCGACTGGGAGAGCATCTTCACCCTGGCGGCCTTCACCTTCTACCGCGGCGGCTCGGTCGTGCCGTCTGCCGGCATGGCCGTCGACTTCGTGAACTCCTGGGGCTTCGAGCCCTTCTGGGCGGTGGACTGGGTCGTGCGCGACGACTTCGTGGTCAACATCGGCCAGCGCTACTTCGTCACGCCGAAGGGGAACAACCCGATCTTCGAGACCTGGGGTCTGGCCGGACTGGAATCCGGGCGCTCCGAGACGCATCTCCGGCTGACCTACCAGTTCTGACGCCGCGACCCGGCGCACGTTGAATGGCGGCGGGGGCCCGGTTAGAGTCCGGGCCTCCGCGATGCCGCCCGGTCCCAGCCGACACCGAGTCGCCATCGTCATCGCGCTGGTCGGCGTGGCGGTGAGCGCGTACACCTGGCACGTCGCGAGCCAGCTCGCCGCCGATTCGGGCTTCACCACGCTGCTCTGCAGGCCCGGCACGGCGATCGACTGCGAGAGCGTGCTGACGAGCCGCTGGGGCCGGCTCCTCGACGTCTCGGTGGCGGTGTGGGGCATGGTGGCCTTCGCCGCCGGCGCGCTCCTGGCCCTGCCCGGCGCTCTCGGCGGGGGGCGGGGCGGCGTCGCCGACCTCGCCTTGCTCGCGCTCGCCTCCGGCTCCCTCGGCTTCGCCCTCGTCCTGCTCGGCATCGCCGTCTTCGGGCTGCGCACGATCTGCCTCTTCTGTCTCAGCATGGACGCCGTGGTGGTCGCGTGGTTCGTGACGGTGGCACCCTTGGCGGGACGCTTCGCGCCGGCGGCGAGCCGGTGGCTCGCGCGGCGCCGCACGGCGCGGGCGGCGCTGGCCGGCGGCCTCGTCGTCGCGGTCGCGGCGGGGACGGCATGGGCGCTCCATCCGGGCCCGGGTCGAGCACGCACGCGCGCCGAGGTCTGCGCGCTGTCTCCCAAGTTCTGCAGGTACTGGGACGCCCTTCCGGCGGTGCCCATGGCGGAGGTCCTCGGCGACGCCCACCGCGCCAAGGGTCCCGCGGACGCGCCGATCACCATCGTCGAGTTCTCCGACTTCCAGTGCCCGGCGTGCGCGGCGGCGTTCGCCCAGCTGCGCGACCTGGCAGGGAGCCACCCCGACTTCCGGGTCGTCTTCCGCCACTTTCCGCTCGACTCGCGCTGCAACCCCGCGATGGCGAAATCCGTGCACCAGGACGCCTGTGCCGCGGCCGCCGCGGCCGACTGCGCCGGGCAGCAGGGCCGCTTCTGGGAGTACCACGACCTGCTGTTCGCGCATCAGCGCACCCTCGACCGCGACGGCTTCTTCCGCTTCGCGCGCGAGCTCCAGCTCGACATCCCCCGCTTCCGCACCTGCCTCGACGACGCGAGCACGATGGCCGGGGTCTCGGCCGACGTGGCCGCCGGCACCGGGCTCGGCGTGCAGTCGACGCCCACGCTGTTCATCAACGGCCGACGCCTGCAGGGCGCCCTCGAGCACCCCTACTGGGAGTTCGCCCTCGTGCTCGCCCGCGAGGAGTCCCGGGGCGGGAGCTGAGGCGAGCGCCACCCGGCAGCGGCGGGCTCGGCCGTCGCTCGAAAGGATCCCCATGGAACTCGACGAGGAAGCCAAGTACCGCCTCTCCTATCTGACGCTGCGCCTGTTCCTGGACCGGCTGCTGACGGCGAAGGGCGTGGACGGGCACCCGAAGGCGCTCGCGTTCCTCGACGTGCTCGCCGGCTCGCAGCTGGCGGGCGACGCCAGCGGCAAGACGTACGCTTCACAGCGCGAGAAGATCGAGAGCTTCATCGACGCCGAGTTCGACGAGGACACCCTGGCCCTCGTCAGCGGCGCGATCGATGAGCTGGTCTGAACGGCGCCGCGCGGGACGCTGGCTCGCGGTCGTGGCCTGGGGCACGACCATCCTCCTGCTCTCGACCGAGTCCTTCGCCGGGGAGCGCACCGGCGCGATCCTGCTGCCGCTGCTGCGGGCGCTTCTCCCCGGCGCGCCGCCGGAGACGCTCGCGGCCGTGCACGCGTTCGTCCGCAAGAGCGCGCACTTCACCGAGTACGCCGTGTTCGCGGTGCTGCTGGTCCGCGCCCTCGCGCCGGACGACCGGCCCACCGCCAGGCACACGGCGCTCGCGCTCCTGCTCGGGGCCCTGCTCGCGGTCTCCGACGAGGTGCACCAGGCCTGCGTGCCGGCTCGAACCGGCGCCGCCCTCGACGTGCTGATCGACGTGGCCGGCGTGGGCGCGGGCGCCGCCCTGGCCGCGCTGCTGGCGACGCGGCGCACCGCGGCGACGCCGGCACCGGCGTCACGCGAAAATTGACTCCCACGCCTGGCGCGGCTAAGCCATCGCTCCCATGCGGATCCGCCTGCGCACGCTCGCGCTCACCACCGCCCTGGCCGTTGCGGGCTGCCAGGGCGGGGGCGCACCGCCCTCTGCCGAGGCCCCCGGCGCCGGGAAGACCGTCTCCGGCACGCCGCCGGGCGGGGCCGCCGCTGGCACGGTGGTGGCGACGTACGCCGGCAAGCAGCTCACCAGCGGGCAGGTTATCGCCGAGATCGAGCGGCTCCCCGGGCCCTCTCGCGCCTACCTCGCGCAGGCCGACCGCAAGCGGCAGTTCGTCGAGAACATGGTCATGAACGACCTGTTGTTCGCCGAGGCCGAGCGCCAGGGCTACGCGACGGACCCGGACATCGAGCGCCAGGTGAGCGACATGCGCAAGCGCCTGGTCGTGCAGCGCCTGATGCGCGAGTACCAGAAGCCGCCGGAGGTGACCGACGAGCAGGCGCGCCGCTACTACGACGACAATCCGACTCTCTACTCGACGACGCAGATCAGCGCGAGCCACATCCTGGTGAAGGACGAAGCGGAGGCGAAGCAGATCCGCGCCCGGCTCGAGCAGGAGCCGCAGCGCTTCGCCGACATCGCCCGGGAGCAGTCGACCGACAAGACCAGCGGCGCAAAGGGCGGTGAGCTCGGCAAGTTCGGCCAGGGGCGCATGGTGCCCGAGTTCGAGCGGGCGGCATTCGCGCTGAAGCCCGGCGAGATCAGCCAGCCGGTGAAGACGCAGTACGGCTGGCACGTCATCATCGTCACCGAGCGGCAGGACGGCGAGCGCAAGCCGTTCGACCAGGTGAAGGAGCAGATCAAGGCCACGCTCCGCAACAAGGCCCTGCAGGAGAACGTGCAGGGGCGGATGGACGCGCTCAAGAAGCAGGCGAACCTCTCGATCGACGAGGCAGCGCTCGCCGGGATCACGCCGCCGCCTGCGACCACGCCGGCCGGGACCTCGCCGGTCCCTGCGAACCCGCACGCGGGGGGCGGGCACTGAGCGGACGCGCCGCCCGCGCTAGCGGCGCAGCCGCCGCACGTCCCCGACGCGCATGGTGACGCCCGTGCGGTCGAACCAGTCGAGGAACGCGATTGCGAACTTGCGGCTGGCGCCAATCAGGTCGCGGAAGGCCGCCGCCGTGATCTCACCGTGCGTCCGGCAGTGCGACTCGAGCCGCGCGCGGGCGTCCTCGACGGCCGGGCGCCCGTAGAACAGCTCGGGCGCGACGCGAACGACCCGCCCCTCCCCTTCGAGGACCCGCAGCACATCGCCGAGCCGCGTCCTGGCGATGCCGGTCGCCTCCTCCAGCTGGCGCAGGTCCGGCGGCATGAGCCCACCGGCCGCGAGCGCCTGCTCGACCCGCTCGCCCAGCATGCGTGCCTCGGCGTCCAGCGCGACCCGGTGCTCGGGCAGGTGGACGACGCTGTCCGCACGGACCAGCCGGCCGGCCGCGACCAGGCGCTCGATCGCCCAGCGGAAGACGCGCGGCGAGACCTCCCACGGCAGCCGGCTGCGCAGCGCCTCCATCTCGAGCCCGAGCGCGAGCGGCTGCGCCTCGTGGTGCGCGCCCACCGCCGCCAGTGCGAGCGCCTCCAGCCGCTGCCACTTGGCCGCCGACGTCCAGGCCTCCGGCGCGCCGGCATCGGGGATCGCCACGAGGTCCGCAACGGTGGCGAGCGCCGCCGCGGCACGCTCCGGAACCAGGTTGAGCGCCTCGGCCACCGCGCCGATCGGGCTCGCGAGTTCCGCGGCCGCCTCCACGCAGGCCGCGGCCGCCACCGTGTCGTCGCTGGCGCGCAGCCGCTCGAGCAGCGGCGGCACGGCATCGTCGCGGCGGCGGTGGCGCTCGGCGAAGGCGTGCACCACGACGCCGCCGCCGAGCGTGCGGCGCGCGGTCTCGTCGCGCAGGATGAAGCGGTCGCCCCGCAGCGCCACCACCGGGTGCTGCAGGACCAGCTGCGCCCACCCCGCACCGTGCGGCCGGATCCCGTCCTCCGCCCCCAGCACGACCAGCTTCCCGAGCACCTCGGCCGTACCCAGGTGCAGGCGGACTCGCGTGTGGCTCTCGACCGGGGCGCCGGCGTTCGGCCGCACCTCGACCCACGCATCGAGCCGCGCGGTCGTGCGCTCGAGCCGCTCGTGGCAGACCACGTGTCCACGGCCGACGTCCTCGCGCTCGATCCCGGCCAGGTTCAGGGCGACCCGCTGCCCGTACCACGCCGCCGCCACCGCCTGCCCGTGCACCTCGATGCCCCGCACGCGCGCCAGCTCCCCCCCGGGCAGCAGGCGCACGGCGTCGCCCTCCCGGACCGTGCCGGCGATCGCCGTGCCGGTGACCACGAGCCCGTGTCCGCGCACGGTGAAGGCGCGGTCGACGGGCAGCCGGAAGAGTCCCGGCGGCGGGGGACCGGCAGGGGCCGCCAGCTGCCCGGCGATCTCGCTGCGCAGCTCGTCGAGGCCCGCGCCGGTGAGCACCGACACGGCGACGACCGGCGCGGCCTCCAGCGTCGAGTCGCAGGCGAGGATCTCGATCTCCTCGCGCACCGCCGCGACCCGGGCCGCGTCCACCAGGTCGGTCTTCGTGATCACCCAGATGCCGCGCGACACGCCGAGGCAGTGGAGGATGTCGAGGTGCTCCTCGGTCTGCGGCATGACGCCGTCGTCCGCCGCCACGGTGAACAGCACCAGGTCGATACCGTGCGCGCCGGCGAGCATGTTGCGGACGAAGCGCTCGTGCCCGGGCACGTCGACGATGCCGCTGCGCTCGCCGTCGGGCGCGTCCCAGTGGGCGAAGCCCAGGTCGATGGAGATCCCCCGCTCCTTCTCCTCCTTCAGGCGGTCGGTGTCCTGGCCGGTGAGGGCGCGGACCAGGGAGGTCTTGCCGTGGTCGATGTGTCCCGCGGTCCCGATGATCACGGGCATGGCAGCGCCACCAGCAGGTCCGCGGGATCCTCGATGCCGCGCAGGTCGAGCAGGAAGCGGCCCTGGTGGATCCGCCCCAGGACTGCCGGCGTGGCGGCGCGGAAGCGTGCGGCGATCGCGTCGGCCTGCACCCGCGGGTGCTCGACGGCGAGCGCACGGCTCGGCAGCGGCATCGCGGGCAGCGCGCCGCTTCCCGCTTCGGCCTCCGCCGCCACCAGCGACACCCGGTAGCCGGCGCCGAGCCGCCGCGCCAGCTCCGGCGCGACCGCATGCCCCATGCGCTCCATCGTGTCGAGCGGGCGGGTCAGCCAGCGCAGCACCGGCAGCGCCGCCGGCAGGTCCGGGGCCTCGCGGTAGAGCCGCAGCGTGGCGCCCAGCGCCGCCAGCGTCAGCTTGTCGGGCCGCACCGCCCGGCGCAGCGGGTGGGCGGCGAGGCGATCGACGAGGTCCCGGCGGCCGACCACGATCCCGGCCTGCGGGCCGCCGAGCAGCTTGTCGCCGCTGAACGTCACCAGGTCGGCGCCGGCGGCGATGCGGTCCCGTACGACGGGCTCGCGCGGCAGCCCGAACACCGCCAGGTCGACGAGCGCGCCGCTGCCGAGGTCTTCCAGCACCGGCACCCCGGCGCTGCGGCCGATCGCCACCAGCTCCGCCAGGCCGACGGACGCCGTGAAGCCCACGACGCGGAAGTTGCTCGTGTGCACCTTGACGATCACCGCGGTGTCGGGTCCCAGCGCGGCGCGGTAGTCGCCCGGGTGGGTGCGGTTCGTCGTGCCCACCTCGCGCAGGCGGACGCCGCCGACGGCCATGACGTCGGGCATGCGGAAGCTGCCGCCGATCTCCACCAGCTCGCCGCGCGAGACGACGGCCTCGCGGCCGGCAGCCAGCGCGGCGAGCGCGAGCAGCACCGCGGCGGCGTTGTTGTTCACCACCAGCGCCGCCTCGGCGCCCGTGAGCGCGCGCAGATCGGCGGCGACCAGGGCGTCGCGGCTGCCCCGCCGGCCGGTCACCAGGTCGAGCTCGAGGTTCACGGCGCCGCCCGCGGCCGCCGCCACCGCCTCGATCGCCTCGCGGGCCAGCGGCGCGCGGCCCAGGTTCGAATGGAGCACGACGCCGGTCGCATTCACGACGCGCGCGAGGCGGGGCGCGGCAGCCGCCGCGAGCCGTGCCTCCACGGCTCCCAGCAGGGCCGCCTCGTCGGGCGCCGCGGCGCCGGCGCGCACCGCCTGGCGCACCCCGGCCAGCACCGCGCGGATCGCCTCGACCAGCAGCTCGCGCCGCCAGCACGCCGCGAGGCGTGCCCCCGCCGCCGAGGCGAGGAGCCGCTCCACCGACGGGAGTGCACGGAGCGGGTTCGGGGTGGGAGCTGCGGCCACGGCGGCCATGGTGCCTCAGGCCCCCGCCAGGCGCCACGCCCGGGCGAGGCGGACGCCGCCTTGCGTCCCGCGCGGACCGCGTGCTTGGTACGGCGCCATGCAGGCGCTCGTCTGCGACCAGGACCCGTTCCTCGCCTGCGACGACCAGGGCGCCTCGGGCGGCGTCACGGTCCTCTTCGAGTTCCCCTCCGATGGCAAACCCGGCGCGGGTCGCGGCTGACGTCGTCCGGCAGCTGCGCGACGCCGGGCACGAGGCGTGGCTCGTCGGCGGCTGCGTGCGCGACCGGCTGCTGGGGCGGACGCCGCTCGACTTCGACGTGGCGACGAGCGCGCGGCCGGAGCTCGTCCGCCGGCTCTTCCGGCGCACCGTGCCCGTCGGCGTGCGGTTCGGCGTGGTGGTGGTGCTCGAAGCCGGCTGCCGCGTCGAGGTGGCGACCTTCCGCTCGGACGACGCCTACGTCGACGGCCGCCATCCGAGCGCCGTCCACTTCGGCTCGGCGCGCGAGGACGCCCAGCGGCGCGATCTCACCATCAACGCGGTCTTCCAGGATCCGTTCACCCTCGAGGTCGCCGACCACGTCGGCGGTCGGGACGATCTGGCCGCCGGCGTCGTACGAGCGATCGGCGACGCGCACGCGCGCATCCGCGAGGACCGGCTGCGCATGCTGCGCGCGGTCCGCTTCGCGGCGCGCTTCGGCTTCACCATCGCGCCCGACACGCTGGACGCGATCCGCGCGGCGGCGCCCTCCGTCACCGACATGGCCGCCGAGCGGATCGGCGAGGAGATCGTCAAGATGCTCTGCGAGGGCAGCGCCCGCCGCGCCTTCGAGCTCCTCGAGGCGACGGCGCTCCTCGACGTCGTCCTGCCCGAGATCGCCGCGCTCCGCGGCGTCGCGCAGTCCCCCGACCACCACCCGGAGGGAGACGTCTGGCAGCACACGCTGCTGGTGCTTGCGCAGCTGCCGGCCGGCGTCGCCGAGACCGTGGCGCTCGCTGCGCTCCTGCACGACGTGGCAAAGCCCCGCTGCGCCGGCGTCAGGAACGGCCGCATCACCTTCCACGGCCACGCGAACGCCGGCGCCCGCATGGCGGTCGCCGTCTGCCAGCGCCTGCGCCGCAGCCGCACCACGTGGGAGCGGGTGGCGTACCTGGTACAGCACCACCTGCGCCTCCTGCATGCCCCGGAGATGCGTCTGGCCACCCTCAAGAAGCTGCTGGCCGAGCAGGGCTTCGAGGAGCTGCTGCACCTCGCGCGGGTGGACGCCCTGGCCTCGTCCCGCGATCTCGGGCCGGTCCTCTTCTGCGAGCGCCGCCGCCGCGAGCTCGGTGCCGACGCCCTGAAGCCGCCACGACTGCTCGGCGGCACCGACCTGGTGGCGATGGGCGTCCCGCCGGGCCCGGCCGTCGGTGCCCTGCTGCGCGCCCTCGAGGAGGCGCAGCTCGAGGGCGAGGTCGCGAGCCGCGAGGCGGCCGAGGCCTTCGTCCGCGCGCGGCTCCCCACCGGCTGATCCGACGCCGGCGCGGCCCGGCGGGACCGGGCGACGGCGGCGCCCGGTCGCATCGCCCGGCGTCCCGCTACGCCGGCGCGGCGGCCAGATCCTGCAGCCAGCGCACGAGCAGCCGCACGCCGTACCCGGTGCCGCCGCGGGCTGCGTGCGGCAGGTCCTTCTCGGTGTACGCGGGCCCGGCGATGTCGAGGTGCGCCCAGGGCGTGCCGCCGACGAACTCGGCGAGGAAGAGCGCGCCGACGATCGTGCCCGCGTCGCCGCCGCCGACGTTCTTCACGTCGGCGACCGTGCTCTTCATCTCCTCGCGGTACTCGCGCACGAGGGGGAGCTGCCAGCATGGCTCGCCCGAG
>Ga0209253_10004693_pt1 | contig 11905 bp, 11 predicted proteins | sample FrelakmetBRP12BR_FD_187145 | JGI IMG/M metagenome (GOLD analysis project Ga0209253, IMG submission 187145) | Freshwater lake sediment microbial communities from the University of Notre Dame, USA, for methane emissions studies - BRP12 BR (SPAdes)... | ecosystem: Environmental > Aquatic >...
CAGCCGTGACCTCTCCGAGAATCCTCACCGCCAGGCCGGGCCCGGGAAAAGGGTGCTGAGCGATGAAATCCTTGTCCACTCCGAGCTCCGCGGCCAGAGCTCTGACTTCGTCTTTGAAAAGTTCTTTCAGCGGTTCCACGAGCTTAAACCTCAAGCCCTTGGGCAGACCGCCGACATTATGGTGAGATTTTATGGTTGAGGACGGCCCTTTCACCGGCGTGCTCTCGATGACATCGGGATAGATGGTTCCCTGGGCGAGGAACCTTACCCCGCCCATCTTTTGGGCCTCCGCTTCGAAAATATCGATGAAGGCCCGGCCGATGATCTTTCTTTTTCTCTCCGGGGAAATCACCCCGCCTAGCCTTCTCAGAAAAAGTTCGGAAGCATCGACGCCGATAACGTGGAGCGAAAGCTTGCGGCGGAACTCGGCCATTAATTCCCCGTATTGGCCTTTCCGCAAAAGACCGTTATCCACAAAAATGCAGGTGAGGTTTTTCTTGACGGCGCGGTGGATGAGAAGAGAGGTGACGAGAGAATCGACTCCGCCGCTGAGGCCGCAGACAACCTTTTCCTTCCCCACGAAGGCGCGGATCTCTGTCACTTTCTTTTTGATGAAGGACCTGATGCTCCATTCCGGCTTGAGCCCGGCCAGCAAAAAAAGAAAATTGGACAAGACTATTTTTCCCTGGTCGGTATGAATGACCTCGGGATGAAACTGGACGCCGAAGAATTTCTGCTCGGGCGACTCAATGACGGCGACTTTGGTATTCGCTGTTCTTCCCGTCACGATGAAACCCGCAGGAATCTTTTCCACCCGGTCCCCGTGACTCATCCAGACCTGCCCACAATCCTTGACCCCTTTGAGCAGCCCGTCCCTCTCCAAAATCTTGAGGCGGGCGAAACCGTATTCTCTCTCGGAGGAGGAAGCCACCCGGCCCCCTAAAAGATGGGCCATGAGCTGCAGGCCGTAGCAGATGCCCAGCACAGGAATCCCCCATCGGAAAATATCGGCGTTAGGAAGGGGGGCATTCGGTTCATAGACGCTTCGCGGACCGCCCGAGAGGATGAGCGCCGCCGGGTTCTCTTTTTTTATCCGGGAAAGGGGGGTATCGAAGGGAAAAATTTCTGAATAGACTCCAAGCTCTCTTGTCTTTCGAGCAATGAGTTGGGTGTATTGCGACCCGAAATCGAGGACGAGGACTTTCTTCATCTTCCGATTTTAGCAAATTGAATTTGGGGACACAATATCCATTTCCTTATTGATTACATCTCTATTTCCGTGATAGGGGCGGGTCCTGTCGTGGCCCCCCGGCGCCCTCCCCTTCTACCAGCATAGGACTATCACGAAATTGGAAATGCTTCCTTCCTTATTTCCTGTTCAGCGGAGTTGTGCCCCCCGTCGTTTTCCAATACAATGAATTTCCGCAGAAACGATGAGTGACGATGAACCGGTCCGAGTCCCCGTTGACGGAGTCCTGGACCTGCACACATTCCAGCCCAAAGAGCTTAAAGACCTTCTTCCCGAATACCTGGAAGAATGCCGCCGGAAAGGCATCTATCATGTCCGGATCATCCACGGCAAGGGGACCGGAACCCTCCGGCGGACCGTCCACAGTCTGCTCCAAAAAAATCCCGGTGTGCTGAGCTATCGAACCGCAGATCTCAGCGGCGGGGGCTGGGGAGCGACCGAAGTGGTGCTCAATCCCGGCGATAAAAATTGACGGAAACAGCGAATTTATTTATAGTGAAGGGTCATGGACTGGGAAAAGCTTGCTCCGGAGCTGGCGGTTTCGACGCCGTCAAAAATCATCCTTCTGGTCCTGGACGGACTGGGCGATCTGCCCGTCGAAGGCAAGACGGCGCTCGAGAAAGCCTACTCTCCAAATCTTGACCGCCTCGCCCGAAAGGGCGTTTGCGGCCTGACCGATCCCGTCTTCCGCGGCATCACGCCGGGAAGCGGCCCTGCTCACCTGGCGCTTTTCGGCTATGACCCGTTGCGCTACCAGCTCGGCCGGGGAATTCTCGAAGCCCTGGGATCGGGTGTCGAGGTGGGAAAGGATGACCTCGTCGCCAGGGGGAATTATGCCACTTTGAAGGATGGGCTGGTCATTGACCGCAGGGCAGGGCGCATTCCCACGAGCGAGAATGAAAAGCTCTGCCGGCGAGTAAACGCGTCGCTCCGGCCGCGGCAGGGAATCAAAATCACCCTCTATCCCGGAAAGGAACACCGGTTTGTGGCCAAGTTCAGCGCCGAAGGCCTTTATGATGCCCTCTCCGATGCCGACCCGCAAAAAGACAACAAGGCACGCGCCAAGGCCCGTCCTCTTTTGCCTGAAGCCGAAAGAACGGCCGAGATCGTCAATGCCTTTCTTGACGAAGTGACGGAAATCTTGAGCGACCTCAAGGTGGCGAACACCATCCTGCTCCGGGGTTTCTCCAAATTTCCGTCCCTTCCCACACTGGCCGGGCTCTATAAGATCAAGCCCGCCGCGTGCGCCAACTATCCGATGTATAAAGGGTTGGGCAAGCTTCTTGGGATGGCCGTGATGGAGGTGGGCCCGGAGACAAGTGATCTTTTTGACTCTCTCGAATCTCATTACGGCGCGTCGGACTTTTTTTACGTCCACTACAAAAAAACAGACGCGGCCGGCGAGGACGGGAATTACGATGCCAAGGTTAAGGCTGTCGAAGAGATCGACCGGTTCATCCCCAGGATCGAGGCGCTCGAGCCCGATGTCCTGGTCATAACGTCTGATCACTCGACGCCATGCCTGCTCAAGGGCCACTCCTGGCATCCTAACCCTTTTCTGCTGGTTTCCAAGTCAGCCTTCCCGGACGATGTAACCGAGTTCTCAGAACGGGCCTGCAGCCACGGCTTTCTCGGCCGATTTCCTTCCCTTTCTGCCATGCCGCTGATGCTGGCTCACGCGGGAAAGCTAAAGAAATATGGCGCTTGAAGTCAATTTGAGATAAGAACGGATTGTGTTTCGGCTACGCTTTGAATTCATCCTTTTCACCCTCTTCATCCTCCTTCTCCCCCTTTCTTCTTCCCAGGACCAGAATGTTGAGGTCTATGACCTCCGGTCCTATACCCACCCGACTCACACCCGGGTCGTCGTCGATATCGGCCAGCTTCGGGAATATTCCGCGGCCGAGCTCAAAAACCCTGACCGGATCTATGTCGATATCTACCAGGCCCGCCTGAATCCCATCCTCCAGGGCAGGACCCTTGTTGCCAAGTGCGATTATCTCAAGGACATCCGCATCGCCCAGAGGACGGCTTCGACCGTCCGGGTTGTCGCCGAGGTTAACCCGGAAAAAATCGAACGCTATCAGGTCTTCCACCTCTTTGATCCCTTCCGCGTTGTCCTCGATATCTATCCCAAGAAGACCGAGGCGGTGGAGTCCCCTGAGAAGGTGCCTCAGCCGGCCGAGCCGACCCCCTCGGGCTACAGTCTCGCCCGCCAGCTCGGCCTGGGCATTCACACGGTCGTCATCGACCCTGGACACGGAGGCCAGGACCCGGGATGCCTGAGCCGGAAGGGACAGAAGGAGAAGGATGTCGTCCTCGATGTAGCTTTGGAGCTGCGGAACCTGCTTGCCTCGGGCAAGGGGCTCAACGTGATCATGACGAGGGAATCTGATATCTTCATCCCCGTCGAAAACCGGACCGTTATCGCCAACCAGCAGAAGGCGGACCTCTTCATCTCCATCCATGCCAACGCCCACCGGAATAAGAAGCGCCGGGGCGCGCAGACGTTCTTTCTCAATTTCAGCCCCGACCCTCAGGTCAACGAGATCGCCGCGCGGGAGAACGCCACCTCCACCAAGAATATCGGCGAGATGCAGGACACGATCAAGAAGATCGTCCAGAACAGCAAGATCCTGGAGTCGAGGGACCTGGCTGAAAAAATTCAAAGGAATCTGGTAAAATGGTTATCCCTCAGGTATGCGCCGGTTCAGGATCTGGGAACGAGGGGCGGCCCTTTCTGGGTTCTCATCGGCGGTGAAATGCCCTCGGTGCTCGTAGAGATTTCCCACCTGAGCAACTCTCAGGAGGCTGAAAAGCTGGCCAGCCCCTCCTATAGGAAACAAGTGGCCCAGGGCATCTATGAAGGCATACTCGAATACATGCGCTCGTTAGGAAAAGGATAAGACGACATGAACAGACGCGATTTCTTAAGGGACCTGGCGCTCGGCAGCGTTGCCCTGCGTTTTGCCCCCTCCCTGCTGGCCCAGGCGAAAAGCTTTCCCGACCTGGCCGTGATCCAGGGAGACTCACCGGCCCTGATCACCAAAGAGGCCATGGCCGTTTTGGGAGGGATGAAAAGGTTCGTCTCCAAGGGCGACAAAGTCATGATCAAGCCCAATATCGGCTGGGACAGGACGCCCGAGCTGGCCGCCACCACCAACCCCGAGGTCATTAAAACCCTGGTCGAGTTGTGTTTTGAGGCCGGGGCCAAAGACGTAACGGTCATGGACAACACGACCAACCAGGCTCAGAGGTGCTATGCCCGCTCCGGGATCGCCGAATCGGCCAAAGCGGCGGGCGCCAAAGTTCCTTTTGTCAATCCTTATCGCCTCAAAAAAATGGCGCTGCGCGGCGAGTGGCTCAAGGAATGGGATGTCTTCACCGAGTTCGTCGAGGCGGACAAGCTCATCAACGTTCCGATCGCCAAACACCACAGCTTGTCCCGGCTGACCATGGGTTTTAAGAACTGGCTGGGGGCCATTGGCGGCGCCCGCAACCAGCTCCATCAAAAGCTCGATGAGGCCATGGTCGATTTGGCGGCATTCTTTAAGCCTACCCTCACGGTGCTGGATGCCTATCGCGTCCTCATGAGAAACGGGCCTCAGGGAGGGAGGACCTCTGACGTCAAGCTCCAGAAGACCGTCGTCGCGGGAGTCGATTACGTGGCCGTTGACACTTTGGGAGCGGGTTTCTTCGAAATCAGTCCGAATGAACTGGTCTACCTCGGGATCGGCCAAAAGCGCGGCCTGGGCCAGATGAACCTGGAGAAGCTGAAGGTTGAAAAAAGAACGGTCTAAAAAATACCGCTTCCTTCAGATTCTGCGCATCCTGACACAGGCCGGATTCTTCGGCCTTTTTCTCTACCTCCTCTTTGACACCCATTTCACCGGAAAAGATTACATCGGCCCGGTTGAAACCTTCTTTCATTTCGATCCGCTGCTGGCCTTGGCGACATCGCTGGCTGCAAGGGCCATTTTTGCCTCGTTCGCCCTGGCGGCCGTCACGATTGTCGTGACCTTCGTGGCGGGAAGGTTCGTCTGCGGCTGGGTTTGTCCGCTCGGAGCGGTCCAGCAGTTTTTTTCCTTTATCTTTAGGAGGGCCAAGCTCCTGAACCCGAAGAAGATCGAATGGCAGAGCCGCCTGGCCTGGAAATATTACGTCCTCATCTTTGTGCTGGTCGGCAGCATTTTCACCCTGGACCTGGTCGGGATCCTTGACCCGCTCTCGTTTCTCTACCGGTCCTTCGTCACGGGGATCATACCCTGGTTTGCCCGCACCTCTTCGTCTTTTATCGCCCTGCTCTATGGCCTCAAGGCTTCCTCGATAGGCGATGCCGCTGCCCAATTTTTCGGCACCCTGTCCCTGAATCAGACATTCCGGCAGGGATTCCTGATCAGCCTCCTGTTTGTCGGCATCGCCTTGCTCAACATTTCCAAAGAGCGATTCTGGTGCCGCTACCTCTGTCCCGCCGGCGCCCTGCTCGGTCTTCTCTCGCGCTGGAATATCGGGAAGGTCAGGGTCGATGAGGAGAAGTGCATCAAGTGTAACCTCTGTTCCCTGCACTGCCAAACTCAGGCCAATCCCTATCCCAACGAGGAGTGGCGGAGCTCGGAGTGCGTTTATTGTTACACGTGCGCGGCGATTTGCCCGACCAGCGCCGTGTCTTTCCCAGTGAAAGCAACACCCGAGAAGATCGAGTCCATCAACCTTTCCCGGCGCAAGCTGATCTTCACGTCTCTGCTTTCGCTTGTCACTGTTCCGTTCTTCAGGATCACCCCTGCCGGAAAGCGGGCTTCATCCAAGCTCATCCGGCCGCCCGGGGCTCTCCCCGAAACCCAGTTCCTCCAGAAATGCGTCAAGTGCGGCGAATGCATGAAAGCCTGCCCCACCAACGCCCTGCAGCCGGCCCTGGGAGAAGCGGGACCGGAAGGGATCTGGACACCCGTCCTGGCGCCGAAGATTGGCTATTGTGAATATTACTGTTCGCTCTGCACCCAGGTCTGCCCCACCGGAGCGATCAAGGAACTGACCATAGAGGAGAAGATCAAAGTCAAGATCGGGACGGCCTGGGTCAACAAAAACCGCTGCATCCCGTATGCGCTCGGAACGCCCTGCATCGTCTGCGAAGAGCACTGCCCGACTTCGCCCAAGGCCATCAAGCTGGTCAAAACGCAAGTTCTGCTTCCCGATGGGACTGTGCAGACTCCGCTTGCGCCGGTTGTCGATCTGGACCTTTGTATCGGCTGCGGGATCTGCGAGACCAAATGCCCGGTGGTGGATGACCCGGCGATCTATGTCACGAGCGTGGGCGAGACCCGGTCGGAGAAAAACCGGCTGCTGCTCGATCTCATCAAACCACCCGTCCCGCAGTAAGGGTCAGGTCTTCATTCTTCACTCAACACTTTTTCGCTTTTTTAAAAGATGAATTGCCCCCCTGCAATTCTGGTGAGTGAGCTTAAGTCAAGAATGAAGACCTGACCCTCAGGCAAGGGCTTTTTTAAGCTCTTCTTTAAGCGGGGGGATGACCTGGAAGAGGTCGCCGACCACTCCAAAATCGGCCACCTTGAAAATCGGAGCATCCGGATCTTTGTTCACGGCCACAATGACCTTCGAGGAAGACATCCCGGCCAGGTGCTGGATGGCGCCCGAAATGCCGAAGGCCATATAAAGATTTGGCGACACCGTCTTCCCTGTCTGCCCGACCTGATGTTGATGGCCGATCCAGCCTGAGTCGACAGCCGAGCGGGAAGCGCCCACGGCCGACCGGGGAATTATAGAGGAGAGCTCGCTGAGAAGCCCAAAATTCTCCGGCCCTTTCATCCCCCTTCCCCCCGAGATGATGATATCGGCCTCGGACACATCCATTTCCCCGCCGCGCTCCTGGAGAATTTCGACAACCCGCGCCTTGGGCTGTTCGGACGGGAGCACGATAGATTCCTTGACGAGTTCTCCTTGCTGCGTTCTGCTCTCGCCCAGCGGAAATACGTTGGGCCGCAACGTCGCCACCTTGGGCGTGGATTTAAGGGTAAACAAGAGAAGGGCCTTGCCGGCGAAGATTGGACGCGTGAATTCGAGTTTTCCGTTCTTCACGACGATTTTTGTGCAATCGGAAGCCAGGCTCACTCCCAACTTCGCCGCCAGCCTCGGGGCCAGGTCTTTGCCCTGCGCTGTGGCCGGGAAAAGGATGACCTCGGGGTTGACCTTCTGCGCCAGAGAGGCCAGGGCAATGGCATAATCCTGGGTGGAATATTTATCAAAGGCAGGATTTTCTAAAAGATAGACTTTAGAAGCTCCATAAGCGAAAATTTCCGGACCTACGCCTTCTTTCCCCACTCCAATGACGACGGCCGCCAGCCCCATGTTCAACTCGGCGGCTTTCCTCTTCCCCTCGGAAAGCGCTTCGAGCGAGGCCTTCTTGATTTTGTTGTCCTTGAGCTCGATGTAGGTCAGGATCATCAGCGTCCTCCTCAAATGATCTTGGCATCGTTGTGCAGGAAGTCAACAAGCTGCCTGGCCGTCTCTTCGGGGGCCCCGGTCACGACCTTTCCCGCCTGCCTGGCCGGGGGCAACTCCAGGGCGGTGATCTCGACCCCTGAGGCCAAATCTTCCGGCCTAAACCCGAGTTCTTCTATCGATATAATAGGAATTTCTTTCTTTTTGGCCATCATGATCCCCTTCAGGGTCTCATAGCGGGGTTCATTGAGGCCCTTCTGGGCGGTAATAACGGCGGGCAGCGGAAAGGCGACCTTTTCCTGGGCGCCCTCGATTTCGCGGTGGGCCACTCCTTCGTCGCCATCGATCTCGAGCTTCACCACGACGTTGGCCTGGGGCAGGCCCAGCAGCTCGGCGACCATCGCCGGAACCTGGGAGTTGTCGGCGCCGACGGACTGCTTCCCGAAAAGCAGTAGCTTGCAGTCGGGAGACTTCGTCCGGATGAATCCGGCGATGATCCGGGCCGTCCTCAGGCCGTCATAAGTCTCCGGCGTCGCGTCTCTGATCAGGACCGCCTCATCCGCCCCCATGGCCAGGCATTTTTTCAAAATGACCAGAGATTCATCCCGGCCCACGGTGACGGCCGTGACTTTTCCGCCCTTGGCCTCCCGGATCCGCAGAGCTTCTTCCATCGCGTATTCATCATACGGGCTTATAACAAAGTTCAATCCTTCTTCGACCACCGAGTTTGTTTCGGGATTGATCCGGATTTTTGATTCTGTGTCAGGAACTCTTTTGACAAAGACGAGAATGTTCACGTTCCCCTCCTGGTGAATGTGCTAAAGGGCTCGTTTCAAGACCAGGGAGCCATTCGTCCCCCCAAAACCAAAGGAGTTGCTGAGAGCATAGACGATTTCCGCGGGCCGCGCCCTGTTGGGAACATAATCTAGGTCACACTCGGGGTCGGGATGTTCGTAGTTGATCGTGGGAGTCATAACCTGGTTCATCAGGCAGAGGGCGGATATCGCCGCCTCCACGGCTCCGGCCGCGCCCAGCATGTGCCCGGTCATCGACTTGGTGGAATTGACCCCAAGCCGCCGGGCGTGGTCGCCGAAGACTTTTTTGATCGCCAGGGTCTCGATCTTGTCGTTAAAAGGGGTGGATGTGCCATGGGCGTTGATATACCCGACATCTTTCGGGTCGATTCCTGCGTCATCCAGAGCCCTCTTCATCACGCCCCTGGCCCCTTCTCCGTCCACAGCCGGGGCCGTGACATGATAAGCGTCCCCGTTCATGCCGTAGCCGACGATCTCAGCATAGATCTTGGCCCCGCGCGCCCGGGCCGCGCCCAGTTCTTCAAGCAGGAGAACGCCAGCTCCCTCGCTCATGACAAATCCATCCCGCTGGGCGTCAAACGGCCGGGAAGCTCTGGTGGGCTCATCGTTTCTCACGGACAGCGCGCGCATCGCACAGAACCCGGCCACCCCGAGCGGCGAGACGGGAGCCTCCGCGCCGCCGGCCAGCATGCGGTCGGCATCGCCGCGGGCAATCAGCCTGAACGAGTCGCCGATCGCGTGAGTGCTCGTTGAGCACGCCGTAGCCGTCGCGGAATTAGGCCCTCTGCTCCTGTACTTGATCGAGATCTGCCCGGACGCCTCGTTGATAATTGCGGAGACAAGAAAGAAAGGAGAAACCCGGTCCGGCCCCTTTTCCAGCAAGACCTTATGCGTTTCTTCAATCGTGCCGATTCCTCCGATGCCGGAGCCGACATAAACGCCCGTCCTCTCACCCTCCAGAGCGCCGACATCGATCCCCGCATCCTCGACCGCCAGCTGCGCCGCAGCCACGGCGAACTGGATGAACAGGTCCATTTTGCGGACGTCCCGCTTATCCATGAAATTCGAAGGATCAAAGTTGCGGACCTCGCCGGCTATCCGGGTCGTATAGCGCGAGGCGTCAAACCGGGTGATGGGGCCGATCCCGCTCTCTCCCCGCAGCAGCGCCTCCCAATTCTTCTCCCTCCCCATCCCCAGAGGTGTGACCAGGCCGATGCCGGTGATCACCACCCTCCGGCTGGTAGATGTCTTGGGAGCAGAACCGAAAACGTCCATAAAGAAAAGTCTTACTTGAGGCGGGTCGCGATATAGTCGAGAGCTTTGCCGACTGTGGTTAGTTTCTCGGCCTCCTCATCGGGGATGTCAAGGCTGAACTCATCCTCTAACGCCATCACCAGTTCCACGGTATCCAGTGAATCGGCGCCCAGGTCTTCGATGAACGAAGCTCCCTCCGTGACTTGATCTTCGCTGATGCTCAGCTTGTCGGATACGATCGTCCTGACCTTTTTCAATAGTTCTTCTCTTTCCATTGTTACCTCCTGTTTATTTCAAGCCGTTACATAAGCATCCCGCCGTTGACGTGGATGACTTGGCCTGTGATGTACGACGCCTCGTCGGAAAGAAGGAATCCAACCGCCTGGACCACATCGGCCGGCGTGCCCATTCTCTTCATGGGGATCATATCTAAGAAAGCCGTTTTGACCGCATCGGGGAGGCTTTCCGTCATGGCCGTTGAAATATAGCCGGGTGCGACACAATTCACTGTTATCCCGCGTCCGGCCACTTCCCTGGCCAAGGACTTGGTCAAACCGATAACGCCCGCTTTGGAAGCGGCATAATTGGCCTGGCCGGCATTTCCCATGGCTCCGACGACAGAAGAAATGTTGACAATTCGTCCAAAGCGCTTGTTAACCATCGGCCGGATGGCGGCCCTGGAGAAATTGAAGACACCTTTCAGGTTGACGGCGAGCACCGCATCCCATTCCTCCTCGCGCATCCGCATGAGCAGGTTATCCCTGGTGATGCCGGCGTTGTTGACCAGATAATCGAGCGACTCATGATCTTTGAGCACAGCCTCGACGACAGCTGCGGCCTGGTCAAACCGGGAGACATCGGCCTGGAAAGTGAGTGCCTTCCCGCCGGCCTGGCGGATTTTCTCGGCGACCTCTTCGAGCTTTTCTGCCTGGATATCGACGAGAATAACAATCAGTCCCTCAGCGGCCAGCCCGTGGGCTAAGGCGGCGCCGATGCCTTGAGAAGCGCCGGTGATGAGGGCGTTTCTTCCTGAAAATGTCTGCTTAAGCTTTGACTCCATTGGCAACCTCGGCAGAACTATCCGCCGTTTTCTTAAGTATTAAACCTCCCCCTATCGCTTTCACAGCGAATGTCATGGCTCCCTGCTATTCGGTTTCAGCTGCTTCGATGACCTGCCGACCGCGGTAGAACCCGCACTCGGGGCAGGCGCGGTGAGGCAATTTCGGCGTTCCGCAGTTCGAACAGACGGAAAAGGCGGGAAGGGTCAGGGTGTCACCCGTCCTTCTTTTTCCTTTTCGCGAATGGGAATGTCTTCTTTTTGGGTTGGGCATCTACCTTTTATCTCTCATCAAATTTTTTAATTTTCGCAATCGCGGGTCCTCCTTTTTCTCCTGACAGGCACAGTTGCCGCCGCGCCTGATCTGGCCGCAGACGGGGCAGATGCCCTCGCAATCCTCCGAACACAGAGGCTTAAGGGGAAAGGTCAGGTTGAGCTGTTCCAGGATGACCTCATGGAGGTTGACCTGGTTGTCCTGGTAAAATCCCCTGCCCAGGTCGTCCTCAGCAAGCTCATCGTTCATCATCTCCAGCTCTTCGGGAAGATAGACCAGGTCAAAGGAGGCATCCACCGGGTACTCAAACGGGTTGAGGCAGCGGCTGCAGATAAGGCTCAGCCTGGCCGCAAGCTTCCCCTTGATCCAGACTTCCTCGCCGATCCGGCGGACGACAACCTCGGCATGAGTGGGCGAGAGGAAAACGGTATCCTCCTCCACCAGGTCGATGCTGAGGAACTCAAAATCTCTCGAAACATTGAGTCCCTCTTTAGGGATTTTATCGATATCAATGATCATTTTCGGTCTCGTTAAAGTTCCCCTATTATACCATCACACCTCCCTTTGTCAAACCCGCACAGAGGGAGGGGGCTGTCCCCGGAAGGCTTGATATATTGCTCCACTCAAGTATAATAGGTGACAAATGACAGGCTTTAACAGCGAAGTTAAATATAAGCGCGTCTCTTTCCACGTCCAGACTCAGGATGCCGGGCCGGGAGCCCGGTGCATCGAATCGCTCGTCTATAAATCGGGAAAGCTTCTCTCCTCGCGCAAGACCTACTATACCTCCTTCCTGGCCA
>Ga0209253_10004694_pt1 | contig 11904 bp, 8 predicted proteins | sample FrelakmetBRP12BR_FD_187145 | JGI IMG/M metagenome (GOLD analysis project Ga0209253, IMG submission 187145) | Freshwater lake sediment microbial communities from the University of Notre Dame, USA, for methane emissions studies - BRP12 BR (SPAdes)... | ecosystem: Environmental > Aquatic >...
TCCAGAGCCTGCCCCCTCTCGACCTTGCCGTCCAGCACCGCCGCGCGGGCCTGGCGCACGGCGCCCCCGATCGCCGGACCCGGCTTGACCCCGGCCGCGCGCAGCTGTGCACCGCTGACTGGAGCGGGCGCCCGCATCCACACCGTGAGCGCCTGCCGCAGGGTGCGGCGCTCCTGACTGCCGGAGGCTGCCATCGTGACCGTCACGAGCGCCCGCTCGCTGCGTTCGACCGCTGCCACGACGTCACTGGGCGACACGTTCTTCTGGCACAGGACTGCGAGGAGTTGCTCCATGCGGCCGCGCGCCCCGGCGACCGTGGAGGCCATCCGCCCGGAGAGGGCCAGACGCTGTGCCAGGCTCCGCCCACCCCCCTCGCCGGCGCGGGTCGCGAGGGCGACGATGAACGCGAACCAGCGCGGCCCCGTGTACACCTCCTCCAGCACCGACCACGCCAGCACCGACTCGACCTCATGCAGGAAGCGGCGCAGCGCAACGCTCCACACGACACCCGGGAACACCGCTGGGAAGACGCCCAGGTGCTCGAGTTCGGCCAGCGCCTCGACCGGGTGTCCCTCGTCGACAAGCTCGGCCAGCTCGTCCCGCAGCCTTTCCCCTGACAGGCGCGAGAACACCCCCTCCTGCACCGCAACCCGGATGAGCTGCCGGGTCTCGGCAGCAATCTCGAAATCGAGCCTGGTGGCGAAGCGCACGGCGCGGATCGCACGGGTCGGGTCGTCCAGGAACGAGAGGGAGTGCAGCACGCGGATCTGTCGGCGCTCGAGGTCACGCTGGCCCCCGAAGAAGTCCAGCAGGTCGCCGAACCGTCCGGGGGTCAGGGTGATCGCCATCGCGTTGATCGTGAAATCGCGCCGGTAGAGGTCCTGGCGCATCGCGGAGGTCTCGACCTCGGGCAGCGCCGCGGGCGAACGGTAGAACTCGGTGCGCGCGGTTGCCACGTCGAGCCGCACGTCGCCGCCGAGGTGCACCACCGCGGTCATGAAAGCCTCGTGCGGGTGCGAGCGCCCTCCGAAGCGGGCGACCAGCCGCTCGGCGAGCTCGACCCCGTTGCCCTCGACCACCACGTCCACGTCCTCGACGGAGCGGCCCAGCAGCACGTCCCGCACCGCACCGCCCACCAGGTAGGCTCGCCCACCCGCGGCGTGGGCGAGCTCGCCGGCTGCGGCCAGGACCTCGAGGAGCTGGGGCGGCAGAGCGCGCCGGAGGCTCCGCCCGACGTCGTGCACCACCAGCCGCGCCCCGGCCACCCTGCGGTCCACCCTGGCGCCCTCGGCCAGCTGACGGTCGTAGAGAAGGCGGAGGAGGTCCATCCGCGTGATGATCCCCCACCCGCTGGCCAGCGACACGAGCACGAAACGCTCGTGCCCTTCCATGAACAGGCGCTGCACCTCTTCAACGGGCGCGTCCGCCCGCACCTCCGGCACGCCCGGCCGCATCACGGTGGTCACGGGCCTGTCCCCGAGCCCGCCGGCCAGTGCGGCGTCCAAGATCTGGCGGGTCACGACGCCGGTCAGCTTGCCTCCCTCATCCACCGGCATCGCGTTGATGCGCAGACGGACCAGGCGCTCCTTGGCCTCCATCACGGTGACGTCGTGGGGGCACGTGTGCAGGTGCGGCGTGGCGATGCTCGCCGCGGTCCAGTGTGCCCCGACCATGGCCGAGATCTCGCCCAGCAGTTGTTCCGCGACCTCCACCGCGCTCCTCCCGCGCAGGCGGGCGGCAGCGGCCGTGGCGTGCCCGCCGCCGCCGAGGGGAGCGAGCAGCTTGCCAGCATCCACGCCGGGAAAGGTTGAGCGCGCGATCACTATCAGTTGCGGAGGGACCTCGAGGAGCGCCACAACAACCGGGAGGTCGAAGATCTCCGCGTAGCGGTGGATGACGTAGGCCGCCTCCTCCACCTGCTCGCTTGGGCGGGCGATGGTCATAACCACCCGCACCCCGCCCACCTGGTGTTCCACCGCACCCTCGACGAACTGGTTCAGGAGCTCGAGTTGCTCGGGCTCCAGCGGGCGAAGCACGTACCGGCGCACCCACTCGAGGCGCGCCCCTGCCTGCAGCAGCCACCCAGCCGCTGCGACGTCGGTGGGTGTGGTGTCGAGGTACGTCAGCCCGCCGGTGTCCTCGTAGATCCCCAGAAGCATCAGCGTCGCGGTGACCGGATCGGGCACGATCTCGCGACGCTGGAGCTCCCCTACCATCACCGTGCAGGTCGCGGCGACCGGCGCCGTCACCAGCTCGCCCGCCGCGATGGTGTCGGCGCCCTCCGGATGGTGGTCCACGACCCGCACGGGGCAGCTTGCCTTGGCGATCAGCTCGCCCACCTCGCCCAGCCGGCGCCACGAGGAGCAGTCCACGACGGTCGCCTCGGTGATGCGCGCCCGGCGCAACTCGCGCACCCGGACCTCGGGCAGCTCGACGTGCTCGGCAGCCAGGAAGCGCCGCACCGCGACCTCCTGCGAACCCGGAAAGACGACCCTCGCCCCCGGGGTCAGCAGCAGGGCCCCGGCAGCGGCGCCGAGCGCGTCGAAGTCCGCCCCCAGGTGGGTCGTGATGATCTTCACGCGGCCAGTCTACTGCTCATCCAGCATCCTGGCTGGCAGGTGAGAGGAGTCGTGGGACTGCACCCCGGAATTCCTGGGAGCTCGGCACTGCTAGAATTGCCGCCAGAGCAGGGAGGCCGTATGAAGCGAAAGGAACTGACCCTCGTCGCGCTCCTGTTCGTCGGCGTGCTGGCCGTGGTCGCGCGTGCCGAGGCGCCGCTCTCATATGCCGCCGACGTGGAGCCGATCATCCTCAAGGCGTGCGCCGACTGCCACGGGGGCGACAGCCCGAAGAAGGGGCTCGACCTCTCCCAGGGCAAGGGGTTCGAGCGCCTCCTCGACGTGAAGAGCCAGGAGGTGCCGGAGATGGTCCTGGTCAAGGCCGGGGACCCGGCCGCCTCTTACCTCTGGTTGAAGGTGGCCCATGCCGCGACCCAGGGCAAGGGCATGCCGCGGACGCTGTTCGGCTCCAAGAAGCTCCCCCAGGCCGAGCTCGAGGCCATCCAGAACTGGATCATTCAGGGCGCCAACCCGTAGGAGCGGCAGGCGTGAAGGCTTGAAGGCCTGCTCAGGCCATCAAGCTTAGGCGGCCGGGCGGCGGCACGCCTTCAGGCCTTTCTCACACGAAGGGGCGGCCGAGGAGCCCCGCCGCGATTGCCGTGAAGCGCTGCCACAGCGGGAGCTCGACCCTCATGCCAAACGCTCTCAGGGGGTCGCGCCGCACCCTGTCCAGGACACGCCGATAGACCCCGCCCATGACGCGCACGGCAGGACGCGCGTCGGCCTCGAGGAGGGCGGGCAGCGGGTTCGCCTCGCGGAAGTGAGCGCGAGCACGCTCGCACTGAAACGCCATCAGCGCGGCATAGCCCTCGGTGTCCACGTTGCCGGCGACGAGCTCGCTCTCCGTCACGCCGAACCGCACCAGCTCGTCGAGGGGCAGGTAGATGCGGTCGCGTCGCACGTCCTCACCGACGTCGCGGCAGACGTTGGTGAGCTGCAGCGCGATCGCCAGCTGCCGCCCGTGATCGCGAGCGCGTGCGTCGAGCGTTCCGAAGATCGCGAGGGAGATCTCCGAGATCGTGACCGCCACCAGCTCGCAGTAGCGTTCGAGCTCGGAGAAGGTGGCGTACCGGCCGCGCTCCAGGTCCATGCGGCACCCGTCCACCAGGCCGAGCAGCGCGTGCTTGGGGATCGGGTAGCGGGCGAGCACCTCGGCGAGCGCCCGCGTGGCCGGCGTGCCCGGGCTCCCGCGGTAGGTTCGCTCCACCTCTTCGCTCCACTCCTCCAGACGGCGGCGGATCTCCTCCCGGCCCGCTCCCGGCTCCGCCTCGTCAACGATGTCGTCGGCGATCCGGCACGCCGCGTACGCCGCGTAGACGGCGCGCCGCTTCTTCACGGGGAGCAGGCGGAAGCCCAGGGAGAAGTTGGCGCCCCGGCGGTGGGCGAGGCGGCGCACCACGGCCCGGCTGGCGCTCAACGTTCCCTCCGCCGGCACCACGAGCAAACCGGGGCGTGGCGGCAGCCCCCCCGCTCGCGCCACGCCGCCATCACGACCCTGGCGACGGCGTCCTTGAGCGGTCCGGGGCGTTGCAGCCGGAGCAGCAGGCCCCGAAAGTCCCCGCGGCTCGCGAGCCGGCAGAACCCGGCAAAGCCGCGCCGCCCCAGCCGCTCGTAGGCGAAGCGCAGCGCGACCGTGGCCCGCATCGGCCGCCGGATCGTTCGTTCGAAGCGCGCCTGGTCCCAGCGCCCGGCGACGCCTGCCGCCACCAGACCTGCGCTGCGCAGGGCGAGCCGGTTGCCGAGGCCGTACAGGAAGTCCTGCACACCGGCGGCCTCGCCCACGTACCAGCGCCCGTCGCTCCCCCGCAGATGGCGGGGCAGGCAGAAGTTCATGAACTGCCCGCCATCGTGCTCCCCGCGCACCGCGAACTCACCGAGCGCCTCGCGAAACCGGCGCCACGCCTCCTTCTGCGCCTCTCTCAACCGCCCGACCCTGCGAACCTGGGCGACCCCGAAGGTGGCGTGCCCGCCGATGCAGAAGAGGTACGCGTAGCCGGTCGGTGTGACCGTCGGGTCGAAGAGCACCGCGACGGTGTCGGGCAGGTCCGAGGCGAAAACCAGCTCGCGCGCCACCCCGTCCGCTTGATGCGGGCCGGTGGCGACCACCTCGGTGTCCCCGGGTGAAGCCGCACCCTCGCGCAGGACCACGCCTGCGCCCGCGGCGAGCCGCCGGAGCCATGCGTCGAGGCTCCCCTCGCCGCCTCCGCGCCGCACGAAGTACGCGAAGGGGGTCGCGCTGCTGACCTCGTGACGGCGGCCGAGGCCGTCTAGGAACAGCGCCGTAGTCGCGGGGATCGCCGCGAAGTCAGGCGCGAGGCCCAGCTCGCGGAGCTCGTCGAGTGCGTCCAGATCGCCCGTCCCGTTCTCGAGCACCTGCCACCCGCCCGCAAAGCGGCCGCCCCCGCCGCGGTGGCGGTCCCACACCTCGACCGCAAAACGTTCCCTGGCCAGGAGCACGGCCGTGGCGAGCCCCGAGATCCCCCCGCCGGCGATGCCTATGTGTTGTGCCACGCAAAGATTGTAGCCCGCCCTCCCACCGGCCTGACCGGCAGCCGGCCGGCGCAGAGACCGGAAAAAAGGTTAGCTGTTGCCTTGTCCCTTTCCCCGTTCTCTCTTCCGTTCTCCCCGTTCGCTCCTCACTTCTCCATGAGCGGTAACCCGGGAAGTGTCTGCGCGAGCCGTCGGTTAGAATCCACGGGGAGAGGTTCGATGCAGCCTCAGGAGATCCGGGCCGCGCTCGAGCGCATCCTGCCCGGCGTGCAGAAACCGGGACGCTACCTCGGCCTCGAGCGCAACCGCGTGCTCAAGGACTGGGGCTCGGCGGCCGTCCGGCTGCTCCTTGCGTTCCCCGACGAGTACGGGATCGGGATGTCGCACCAGGGGACGCGCATCCTCTACCACATCGCCAACTCCCGGCTCGACGCGCTCGCCGAGCGCGCCTTCGCGCCCTGGCCGGACATGGCGGCCGCGATGAGGCAGGCCGGCATCCCCCTCTACGGGCTCGAGTCCTACCACCCGGCGCGAGAGTTCGACATCCTCGGGATCACGCTGCAGACCGAGCTCAACTACGTGAACGTGCCGTACCTGCTGGACCTCGCGGGCATCCCGCGCTTCGCGCGTGACCGCGGCGAGGGCCACCCGCTGGTCGTCGGCGGCGGCCCGTGCATGGCCAACCCCGAGCCGGTGGCCGACTTCTTCGACGCGTTCGCCATCGGCGACGGCGAGGTGCTGCTGCGTGCGCTCCTGGACGCGGTCAAGGGAGCCAAGGCCGAGCGGCTCCCGCGCACCGAGACACTGCGGGCGATTGCGCGCATCCCCGGCATGTACGTCCCCCGACTCTACGCCTGGACCCCAGCCGCGAGCCCCGCGCAGGGGGGAAGGTTCGAGGTGCTGGACGAGGCGGCAGCGTTCCCGGTGGCTCGGGTGTTCGCCGAGAAGCTCGACCCGGCCGACGTGCCGGCCGACCCGCTGGTGCCCGTGGTCGAGGTTGTGCAGGACCGCCTCGGCATGGAAGTTGTGCGCGGCTGCACCCAGGGGTGCCGGTTCTGCCAGGCAGGCTACTGGTACCGGCCGGTGCGCGAGCACGATCCTGAGACAGTTCTCAAAATCATGGAGGCGCACGTCGACGCCACCGGCTACGAGGAGGTCGGGTTGCTGTCGCTCTCCACGGCCGACTACTCCCAGATCGAGCCGCTGGCGTTTCACCTGGCCGAACGGCTCGCCCCGCGCCGTGTGGGCGTCTCGCTCCCCTCGCTGCGTGCCGAGTCGTTCTCGGTGGCGGTGGCCGATGCGGTCTCCCGCGTGCGCAAGTCGGGGTTCACCTTCGCCCCGGAGACCGGCTCCGACCGCCTGCGGCGGGTGATCAACAAGACGTTCACCAACGCCGACATGATCGCCGCCGCCGAGGTGGCGTTCTCGCGCGGGTGGAACCTCATCAAGGTGTACGCGATGATCGGCCTTCCCACCGAGACCGACGACGACCTGGAAGAGCTGGCGAGGCTCGCCGAGGGGATCCTGGAGGCGGCCCGCAGGGTGGGCAACCGAAAGGCCGCGGTCAAGGTCTCGGTGGGGCCGTTCGTGCCCAAGGCCTGGACCCCGTTCCAGTGGGAGCCGTTCGTGCCTGCCCACGAGCTGTCCCGCCGCATCGGCCTGCTTCGCAATCGGTTCAAGCGCATTCGACCTACTGCAAGCAGGGCCAAGCTCACCTGGAACGAGCCCGAGGAGTCGCAGCTCGAAGCGCTGCTCTCGCGCGGTGACCGTCGCCTCGGCGCGGTGATCGCGCGCGCCCACGACCTCGGCGCGGTGTTCGACGGATGGAGCGAGTGGGCAAGGCTCGACGCCTGGCGGCAGGCGATCCAGGAGGCCGGCATCGACCTGGAGGCCGAGCTGGGGCCGCGCGAGCTCACCGCCACGTTGCCCTGGGACCAGCTCGACGCCGGCGTGCGCAAGGGGTACCTCAAGGCCGAGCGGCGCCGGGGCTTCATGGAGGCTGAGACCCCCGACTGCCGATGGGGGGACTGCATGCGGTGCGGCATCCCCGGTGACGGGCTCGACACCCAGCTCGCGCTCCCCACCTTGCCTGCCGTTGGCGAGGAGGCCCCGGCGCTGGCGCGGGCGAGGAATGCAGCGTACAGGCTGCGGCCGCTTCCGCGCGTGCTACCCAAGGGCGAGCCGCTCGCCCAGCCCGAGCGCTTCGCCCGCTATCGCTTCACCTTCCAGAAGCTCGGCGACGCGCGCTGGCTCTCGCACCGCAACGTCATGGACCTGCTGGCGCGTGCGCTGCGGGCCGCCGCCGTGCCGGTGCGCTACACGGAGGGGTACAACCCGCACGTCCGGCTTTCGATGGGCCCGGCGCTCTCTCTCGGGTACGAGGCACGGGCCGAACTCTTCGACGTCGAGTGCCACGCACAGGTCGAGGTGGGCATGCTCTCGCGCGCCAACCGCGTGCTGCCCGAGGGTCTGCAGCTCACCGCGTGCGAGGCGCTCCCCGCGGGCGCCCCGTCCCTGGGCAAGTCCGTTTCGGCCTGCCGCTACCGGTTGCGCCGCACGCCGGAGATGCCTGGGTGGCCCGACTCACCAGCCGGGCTCGGCAACCTCGCCGCGGGAGTCCGCGACTGGAGAGTGGATGGGGACGAGCTCGAGGTCACCCTCGACGCCCGCCAGACCGGTGGGCACGCCGTCAGCGTCAAGGATCTGCTGGCCGCCCTCGGTGCGCCCGACGAGGCGAGGCCGCTCGTCCGCGTTCTCCGCGAGGCCATGATCCTCGCCCCCCACACCGCCGTCGCCTAGCGGGGTGAGCAGCCTTCGATGCGCCAGTAGTACTCCTCGCCGCTGCGCAGCTCGAGGTAACGGCGCTCCACCAGACGGCCCACCTGGTCCTTGGCCTCGATCACGTGGCGGCCCGAACCGACGTTGTCCACGGTCCGGTTCGAGTCCCGGGCGACCGTGAAGGCCTCCCAACCGTCGACGAACACCGTCACGTCGCAGGCACTCTGGTTCACGACCACGATGTTGGACTCACGCTCGAGCAGTCGGTCGCGGCAACCCCCGCCCGCCACCAGCAGCGGGAGAAGCAGCACGGCGGGCGAGACGCGAGACCTCATGCCACCAATGTAGGACGTGCTCGGAGAATCTGCAACAGGCCGTGCCCTGTCTATGAGCGTCCTGAGAACATCCATGTAGCAGCGGCCGGTCGTGGGTCGCCTTTCCGCTCGGGGCTGCTCCGCGCCACTTGATCATGGCACCGCGTGGCCCTATTCTCTCCTGTGATGGACCCAAAGCTTTCCATGGTGCCGTTCGGCTTCCACAGCATCAAGAGCAAGATCACGATGTTCGCGCTGCTCGCGACGCTGATCCCTTCGCTCGCCATCGGGTGGCGCTCGTACGTCCAGAACAGACGATTCCTGAGCCAGAAGATCACCCAGGAACTCCAGAACGTGACCTCGCAGGCCTCCCGCGAGATCGGCCTTTGGCTCAAGGAGCGCCTGCTCGATCTCAAGGTGTTCTCGAGTTCGTACGTCGTCACGGAGAACCTCGCCAAGCTGCAGGGCTCCGGCGCCGGGCGACTCGACCAGGAGCCGGCGTTGCGCGGGCTCCGCGACTACCTGGGTTCGGTGCGGGCCAAGTTCACCGACTACGAGGAGCTCACGATCGTGGCCCCCGACGGCAAGGTCGTGGCCAGCAGCGCCGAGCAGCCTGGTGCGGTCACCATGCCGGACGGATGGCTCGAGCGGGCAAGGGCAGGCGACGCGGTCCTCGGGAGCCCGCACTGGGACGAGGGGCTGCGCGCGGGGGTCATGACCGTGTCGCAACCGATCCTCGGCGCCGACGAGCGCTTCCTGGGAGTGCTGGCGGCCAAGCTCAACTTCCGTGGAATCGTCGAGAGCCTGAGCGGTGACTCCCCGAGCGACATTAGCGGCTTCTACCTGGTCACCCGTAGCGGGGACGTCGTCGCCGCCACTCGGCCCCTCACCGCGGGGTCTGCAAAGACCGCTCTGGCCGCCGGAGTGGCCTCCCGCCTCTTCGCTCAAGAGGGCCTTGCGCTGGACTACTCGAGCCCCCGCGGAGTCGAGGTGGTCGGGACTCTCAAGAAGGTGCCGAGCCTGAGCCTGGGTGTGGTCGCCGAGAAGGAGCGCAGCACGGCGTATGCGGAGATCTACCGGCTTCGCAGAACGACGATCTGGCTGGTCGGCGGGCTGCTCCTCGGTATCGGCGTCGTCGCGTACCTCCTCGGCTTGACGATCGTGCGCCCGCTCGACAGCCTCATCTCCGGCGCGGCAAAAGTGGCCACGGGCGACCTGGCCGTCGACCTCCCGCTTTCGAGCCGCGGCGAGCTGGGCTACATGACCGAGGTGTTCAACCACATGGTCGAGCAACTGCGCCTCGGCCGGAAGGAGCTGGACGAGGCCAATCAGACGCTGCGGCAGAGGAACCAGGAGCTGCAGGAACTCTCGGTGACCGACAGCCTAACGGGCCTCTTCAACCGCAAGCACATGTGGGAGACGCTGGCCCGGGAGCTCGAGACCTACAAGCGACACCGACGTCCGCTCTCGGTGCTGATGATCGACATCGATCACTTCAAGCGCTACAACGACACCCAGGGGCATCTGGCCGGCGACGAGGCGCTGAGGCGGTTGGGCGAGATCCTCCGTTCCTCCTTGCGGGTCTCGGACTATGCGGCCCGATACGGCGGCGAAGAGTTCCTCGTCGTCCTGCCGGACACCGACTCGGCGATGGGGGCGCAGGTTGCGGAGCGGCTCCGCGAGCTGGTGGCCGGCGAGAAGTTCGGGGGCGGGCCGGGCTCCCCCAAGATCACGATCAGCATCGGCGTGGCCTCGACCTCCGAGCACGAGGAGGAACCCGAGACGCTGGTCAGGAACGCCGACACGGCCCTCTACCGCGCCAAGAAGGCCGGCCGCAACCGCGCGTTCGTCTTCGAAGGTGGGAGCGGGCCGCCGAGCTGACATCCCGCCAGGGACGTCAGCGGGCGGATACGAGCGTCTCGAACACCCAGCCCGTCGCGCCCCTCTCGTCCCTCACCCGCACCCACTGGTCCTTCCGGGAGTAGCCGAGGGCCTTGGTTCCCTTGGGCAGCGTGACGACGACCTTGAACTCGAGACCGGGACCTTCACGGAGGTTGCTGTCCTTCGTCAACTCGAGCGGCAGGGGTTTCTCGAACGGTGACTCCCCAGGCACAGGGGTGAGGGTGAGCTTCTCCCGGACCGCCGGGCGCACTTCCGCGCTTCGCAGGAGGCTCTTGGCCTGGTTGGCCAGGTAGAGCGCCCCGCCGTAGTTTTCCTTCTTGAACTCTTCAGAGCTCATCTTGAGGAGCTGCTGGGCCTGAGAGAGATCGCGATCTCCCCTGCTCCCCGTGGCCTGCGCCTCGATGGCCTTGAGCGCGATCTCGGCCTCCGCCATGTTGGAGGCCGCCTCTGCCCTGCTCTCCAGGCTCCGGAGCTTCGACTTGGTCCGCACCACCTCCTGGACGGCCTCGTCCAGCTTCGCCTCCAAAGCGCTCTCGCGCGCGTGGAGCTCCCTGAGGGTGGTCTCCTTCTCCAGCGCCTGGAGCTTGAGCCCGGTGACCTGGTCCTCGAGGGCACGCTTCTCGGCCTCGAGGCTCGTCACGATTTCCTCGAGCCTCTTCTGCTGAGCGACGAGCTCCTCGCACGGGTTGGGCTTGACCGCGAGCTCCGGCACGGGTGTGGGCAAAGCCGGCTTCGGTGGCGCCTTGGTGAGGCAGGACGCGGCAAGGCCCACAGCGAGGGAGAGGATCAGCGCAACGATCGGGGCGGGCCTGGGCGTGGCGGTCGATCGGGTCATCGCGCTCCTTTGCGATCGGACTGCGGACAGACAGTCGCTCAAGAAAGAAACTAGCAGAACTCAAGATGCGGGGAAAGGGAAAGCCGGCGCTGTTGTGCTTGGCGTCACTCGCGGCGCCCGCCACCCCTCTTTGCCCGAGCCGTGGAGACCGTCCTAGAATGCCACGGCGAGAGGTCGGGGCCGAATGAGGAGAAACCAGATGCCTGCACTCGGTGCTTCGCTCGCTGCGGTGCTGCTGTCGCTCTGGGCTCACGCTGGAGAGCAGTCGGCGTCCGGTATGCCCCCGAACATGGCACAGTACTGGCTTGCCTTGCTCCTGCGCGGGCCGGCGTGGACTGCCGCACAGACGCCGGAGCTTGCGCGCCTGCAGGGGGCGCACCTCGCAAACATCCGCCGCCTGGCGGAGGAAGGCAAGCTGGTCGTCGCCGGACCGTTCGCTGACGGCGGAACGCTACGGGGCGTGTTCGTGTTCAAGACGAAGACGCTCGAGGAGGCGCAGGCGCTGGCCGACACCGACCCGGCAGCGCAGGCGGGAAGGCTCGCCCTCGAGCTTCACCCCTGGCTCGTCCCGGAGGGCTCCCTGCCCTGACCCACCCGCCGCAGGACCCTTCGGGGGAACCTGAATGGGACGGCGTTGCGCGACAGGACCTCGATGTTCTCGTCGCCTTGCCTCGCGGGGACACCAGCGAGGCCACCGCTTCCGTTGATGAAGTCCTGCGCCCCGGTGAGCATGCCGACGAGGCCGGAGAACCGGTCCGGGTCGTGCTGGCTGGCATAGCTTCCGCCCAGCGGCAACAGCACGTGCTTGCTGGCGTGGTAGTCGAGCGCCACCGGGTCCAGACCAGCGAGGAGGACGTTGCATCGCCGGGTGGTCTCCGCCGGGTAACCGGTGAGGGAGGCGTGGCTGACCCAGATGCAATCCAGGATGTTCAGATCTGGGGTCCTCACGAGGCTCCAGAACTTGCCG
>Ga0209253_10004695_pt1 | contig 11903 bp, 10 predicted proteins | sample FrelakmetBRP12BR_FD_187145 | JGI IMG/M metagenome (GOLD analysis project Ga0209253, IMG submission 187145) | Freshwater lake sediment microbial communities from the University of Notre Dame, USA, for methane emissions studies - BRP12 BR (SPAdes)... | ecosystem: Environmental > Aquatic >...
ATGACGGTGTACATCAAGGTCAAGGACAATGTAGTTACTGACGTTAAGTTCAAAACATTTGGATGCGCCGCGGCGATCGCCACGAGCAGCATGATCACAGAGCTTGCGAAGGGAAGAAATCTGCAGGACGCATTGAAAATTACTCGAGGAGATGTTGCAGACAGTCTTGGAGGCCTGCCCCCAATCAAGATGCATTGCTCCAATTTGGCGGCTGACGCTTTACATGCCGCCATCAAGAACTACCTCTACAAGGTCGAGAAAGACAAGGAATCCAAGAATGCAAAATCTTCAACAAACGCCACCTAATTCTCAAGATTGGTTCGCAGAAAAAAGGTAACACGTCAAGTCGACTGTCGCATTCTGAGGCGTCCGTTGCCCAAGAGCTTTTAAGCATACCTAGGTCTTGGTGTCGTTTCATGTATTCGACCCATTCCAAAACGCTCCGTTTGACGATGGCGGCTTTGAATGGAGCGCTGTATGCAGGGGTTGGACTCTTAACATATCTAGGCATATTTGCTCCGATAGTCGGCGTTGTGAGATTTTGGGGTATTCCTGTTGTTGTTCCTGCAGTATTTGCAGCACTATTCGGTCCTTTCGTTGGAGGAGTAGGGGCGTCTATTGGAGTATTCATAAGCGACATGGTTGTTCACGGCAACGCGCTGCTCAGTCTTGCTGTTGGTGTTACATCCAACTATGTGATGTTCCATTTGATCGGGTGGATCTCAGCGAAGGAAATGCCTTCAAAACTGGTTAATGCCGTCCTCGGCTTCGCTTCAGTTGTAGTGGTTTTGGTTTTCGCAGCTACTTGGTATCTTAGTGGATCGATAGACGTTATTACAACGTTGATCTTCGTGATCTTCTGTGCCCTTAGCCTCTTGCTTCTTTTTGTCGTTAATCGATTCTGGCCGAGATGGAGAAGCTACGCCTTGGGGGCGGTTGTTGGAAACGCTTGCGGTAGTGCCATTGTTGGACTTGGACTCTGGGCCTTCAGTCAATTCTTTGTGCTCCCTTCGAATATGGGATATCAGGTACCATTGTCTGCGGCTCTGGTATGGTTTGTCTGGACGTTTTCGAATCAGATGCCGTTCTTGCTGATTTTTGCGCCGCCTATACTCAATGCCTGTTACAGAGCTTTTCCGTCACTTTTGAGATCGAAGTAGGGAGAAGCTTTGAGAAGAGTCAAAGCCTACTCGCCAGCTGGAATCTCAAGCATATTCGAGATCGTGGATCGGGAGAAGAATGGAACCCCCATCTCGAATCCTTTGATGATCGGAGCAAGAGGAGGAGGGTTCGTGATTGGAAACGGGGTCAAGACCGAAGTCAAGATTGAGAAAGCCGCGAAGGACCGTGTGGACGTGTTTATCAATGGACAGCCGAGTCCAGAAGCAAAGACGACTGCAACTGTCACTCGCATGATTCTTGGAAAAGCCGACGTTCATGCGAGAGTTGTCATTTCTCATTCTATGAGACCCCCCATAGGTTGTGGATACGGGACAAGTGCTGCAGGGTCACTTTCCGCAGCATTTGCACTCTGTCAAGCTCTGGACCTAAACCTCACATTCAACCAGATAGGCCAACTGGCTCATGTCGCCGAGGTCAGATGCAAGACCGGCTTGGGTACAGTGGGCCCTTTGATGGTTGGCGGCCACGTGGTCACTGTCAAGGCAGGTGCTCCAGGATTCAACATGATTGACAGGATCGCCACCAACCCTGACTATCGAATCGTTACTGGCTGGTTTGCACCCATTTCGACACGTGAGATTCTCTCAAACCAATCCTACAGATCGAAGGTGAATCGATATGGAAGATATGGAATAGAGAGGATCTTGAGAACTCCAACTCCTGAGAATTTCTTTTCAGCCTGTCAAGATTTTGCGGAAAACCTTGGACTTATGAGCGAACGTCTCGGCAGACTTCTCTCAGCGATGAAGCGGAGTGGAGCGATAGGTGCAACCCAGAACATGCTTGGAGAAGCAGCACACGCACTTGTGGAAGAAGAGAAGGAGAAGAGAGTGTGCAATGCCGTGAAAGAACTTGTGCCTCGGGGACAGATGTTCTCCACGATAATAGACTGTCGAGGAGTAAGACTCATCGAGGTTTAGTTTGCTGGATTCTGCGTACTTGACGGGTATCGTTCTTGATCCGAGACTAGCATTGGGCATTCATTAGATTGTCTTGCCGATGGCAATTGCTTGTTCTACGAGTCTGGTGGCGTAGCCCCATTCATTATCATACCAAGCTAGGACTTTGACCAAGTCTCCGTCTATGACCTTTGTGAATGGCAGATCCACAATGGTTGAGTAGCGTGTTCCTATGACGTCAGATGAAACGATGGGATCTTCAGTGACGCCTACTATCTTCTTCCACCTTGGACTTTTGGCGGCCTCTTTGAATGCCTCGTTGACTTCTTGAGCTGTTACTTTTCGTTTCGTGAGAAATGTGAAATCGGATACAGAGCCTGTAATTACAGGGACCCTCAAAGATATTCCATCGAATAATCCTTTTAGTTCAGGGATCGTCTCGGTTGTTGATACGGCTGCTCCTGTGGTTGTGGGAATTATGTTTTGGGCTGCCGCTCTGGCGCGTCGCAAATCCTTGTGCGAATTATCCACAAGGCGTTGATCATCTGTGTAACCATGCACAGTAGTCATTGCAGCTTTGAGCACGCCAAACTTTGCGTGCATTATGGCTGCGACAGGCGCAACGCAGTTCGTTGTGCAAGAAGCGTTCGATACTATCTCTCCGTCGCCCTTGTATGAGTTAACGCCCAATACGTAGGTTTTGACTCCGCCACCTTTTGGAGGAGCAGAGAGCAGAACTTTCTTCGCTCCTGCGTTTATGTGTAGTTTTGCCTTCTCTTCGGAACTGAAAAGTCCAGTCGACTCGATTACTAGGTCGACTCCGAGTTTCTTCCATGGTAGTTTTGCTGGATCACGTTGAGCAAGGACTGGATACTTCTTCCCGTCTATGACGAAACGTCCGATTGTGGGGTTGTCATCGGTTACGTTTGCAGGTTTCTGGATTTCCTCTACCTTGATTTCTTTTCCGAATTTTCGGTAGACCGTGTCATATCTCAGAAGACTGGCCCATCCGTTCACGTCCATGGATCCTGAAGTGTTTATGGCTACAATGTCGATGTCTTTTGGATAGTCGGCGATCGCTATCCTTAATGCTAGACGGCCTATCCGTCCGAATCCGTTAATCGCGGATTTCACCACAGATGTTCACTTCATGAACCTGTTTCATTGCGCTGCTCTAAATCAATCTTGTCATGACACTTGTACAGTTGCCACAATGGAGTGTACTGGTTCAGAAAAAGTGACGTGGTCAGGTTACGGGCTATTTGACCGTAAAGTATGATGTCTGTATCGCTATGTCGTTTCCGATTCTAACCATGACATCTACTCTTACCTGTCCTAGCGATGTTCCGGTTGGAATCTTGTAGGTCAACTTGGACGTTCCGTTCGAATCAGTGGTTCCCCTCAACCAGTTCTGGCGACCATTGGAAAACGTTACAAGAGCTTTCACAAGAGTGCCTTTGTCGATGCCGCTATCATCTTCTACCGTCACAATAATCTTCAAGGTTCCGCCTCTTCTGAGCGTGCTCTCACTGACGGTGAGAGTCAATTTCAGTGAATCACTTTCGTTTGATAGGATAGCTTGCGAAGAAGCGTGCACATTAGATATTGAAGATTCAACCAGGAAAACTGCTATTGCTGCCAGCAGAAATGTACGCGTCAAATGAGTGGTGTGGGTCAATTGTCCTGCCATTAGAGGGGGCATGGAGTGGATATATAGTCGTTTCGATTGGAGTGCACGGGTGTACCGTAGTCTTTTCATTGTCTTAAGTAGTCGCCAAGAACCGCATGGTTGCTCTACCAACAGTTCATAAGTCGTGATGATCAAACTCATCGTGAAAGTGATCTAGACATTGAGGTACATCGATTTTGTGAATTTAGACTACAAGCCTGAAGTGGATGACGTGATCTGCGATTTTCACGTGGAACCATTAGGAATTGAGTTGGACGAGGCCGCGGGAGGTGTTGCAGCTGAAAGCTCGATTGGAACGTGGACTGAGCTGAAGACCATGAAACGCTATGTCGAAAAGTTGCATGCTACCGTCTTCCAGATCCAAGGAAACGATGTGAAGATCGCTTATCCCATTCAACTTTTCGAGCGCGGGAACATGGCCAATATTCTAAGCAGTGTTGCGGGGAACGTGTTCGGCTTGAAGGCCTTGGAGAATCTTAGGTTGAATGATATTCATCTTCCACGTAGACTTGCGAGAAGCTTTCGCGGTCCGAAGTATGGAATCGCAGGTGTTCGTAGATTGTTACGGGTGAGAGATAGGCCTCTCGTTGGGACAATAATAAAGCCGAAACTTGGGCTGAAGACTGCGGATCATGCTAAGGTCGCGTATGAAGCTTGGGTGGGCGGATGTGACATTGTGAAGGATGATGAGAACTTGAGCAGCCAAGGATTTAACCCGTTCAAGCGACGAGTTGTCGAGACTCTGAGACTTAGAGACAAGGCTGAGAGAGAGACGGGTGAGAAGAAGGTATACATGGTGAACGTGACCGCCGAAACGGATGAGATGATTGGAAGAGCGAAGTTTGTTGAACGAAACGGCGGAGAATATGTTATGGTTGACATTCTAACATGTGGGTTCTCGGCGCTTCAGACATTACGCAACAAAGACTTCGATCTGATTATGCACGCTCATAGGGCGGGGCATGCGGCTTTCACAAAAAATCCACGTCATGGAATCAATATGAAAGTCATCGCAAGGCTCGCAAGGATCATTGGAGTCGATCAGTTACATGTGGGAACGGTTGTAGGAAAAATGCATGAGACAAAAGAAGAGGTACTTGACAACTGCAGAGTCCTACAAGACGAACTGTACGGTCTTAAACCGGTTCTTCCTGTCGCCTCCGGAGGCTTACATCCGGGTTTAGTCCCATCTCTTTACGATATCTTCGGCAAAGACTTCGTAATCCAGGCCGGTGGCGGAATACACGGCCACGAAGATGGAACATTATCAGGCGCCCGCGCCATGCGACAAGCAGTCGACGCCTCGATGAAAGGAGTCTCACTTCAGGAATACGCTGAATCCCATGAGGAATTGAAGAAATCGCTTGAAACTTGGCGTTCGTAGAGAATCTAATTGAAAACTGGTTCAGTTGAAGGAAGCGGGCGCCACTTGGACGCCCGCCTCCTCCGTTCGGTCTTTCCTGAGGAACTGGGTACACTACAGAATCTTGTTGTATTGCATTTAAAATTTTCAAGCAAGGTCATATCAACTTCTCGCCACCGAAAATACATTTGAATGTGTTAACGCCTTTTTGAGTGCAAGGAGGCCTTTCAACTGGAGCCGGGGGCATCTTTGTCAACGAACTCTTTTATCGAATCGCGGCCATTGCATTGTTTGGTAGCCGCTGGGCGGGTCGAGCATCACACGAAAGTGTGAGCCGGGACGTAACGGTCATAACCGTCCGGTTTAGTCCTGAGGGACTGGGTAAGAAACCTCAGGATAGAACCCACCTGGTATGTCGCTGCGAATCGGCGGAAGGTAACCTGCCACCGACGGTAGGATAGTCAGGTGGAAGGTGGCCGGACCCTTTCAGCTAGAGCTCAGAAGCGGCTACCAAGATTTTTTTCTGATAGTTTCTCGAAGAAGGAGCTACTATTTGGATCGATCTGGCATCGCTCTGACATCGTGGGCGACTTGATACCAGCCGGGTCCGACTGATCGAATTACTCTTTCATCTTCGATCTCATAGTCACAATCAAGAGATTGAAGTTTTGTTTGTAGCAGCGTTCTCGAACACTCGATTGGTGAATTTCCTTTCCCGGCATAGACGAAGTTTTGGAGGTTTATTACGCCCCCTTCATTCTTCAAGGCACGGAGAGCCGGCTCCAAGTATTGTATTGCTTTTTCTGGAAGAGGCATCAGAATTCTGTCAGCTCTTCTTCTGAGCAAGTTCTCAACCAAACTCGTAGCGTCACCGTAGACGCATATTATGCGATTCAACATCTTGTTTGTGAGGACGTTTCGGAACATTCTATTGAAGGCGTCCGGGTTCACGTCGATCGAGAAGATCTTTGAAAGAGATGATTCTCTGGCGATTCTTAGAGAGAAGGTTCCAACACCTGCGAACATATTGACTATGTATTCTCCCGTTCTGGTGGCTAGTTCACGGTTCTTCACTTGTGTTGCGATTATGGTACGTTCTCTGGCTAGCCTTGGAGAGAAGTAGTCTTTCTGTACGTCGACTTCTACCAGACATCCATGTTCTTTGTAGGTTGTTATGGATCTTCTTTCTCCAGCGAGCCATTCTAGTTCTCTGAGTCGATAGTCTCCAGAGACTGGGCTGCTCTGCCTGTACACGACCTTGATTCTTGGAATCTCCTGGAGCAGTTCTCGAGCTAGTTGAAAACGAGATTCCGAGAGAGCTTCAGGCGCTTTCAGAATTACGACATCGCCTACAATGTCGAGGCGTTTTGTTACTTCTAGGTCTCTCAGATTCAGCTTTTTCGCGATTTTGTGAATCAGTCTAACCTTACGCGTTGCTACCACTGACCCAAGTTGTCAACAGACTCCGTTGGTACGGAGGAGACGGAAGGGGAATGGAGTGGCTAGACTTTTTCTCCGCAGTTTGAGCAGAAGACTGATGACACGGGGAGTTCAGTTCCGCATTTGGTGCATCTCTTCGTTGTTATAGGTGGTGGTGCAGGAGTTCTTCTTCCACGTCTTGACAGTGCAGCGGCTATCACTGCTATCAAGATAATCGCGAGGGCTAGGATGACTGTTGTCTGGCCTCCCGGTATCTGTTCCCATATGGATGGGGGTGGCGGGGGTGGTGTCTGAACTGAGAAGCTGGCAGGGGCGCTTTCGGAAGGTTCAAGGTCCTCGTTCCCAGTCCACCGGGCCACGACTGACCAGGCACCAGCTTTATCCGGGGTGAATGAATCGGAGAATGTGCCTGTGGGGGATGATGATATGTATCGTGTCATTTCGAAGCCTTCTGGGTTCCGGTAGATGAGGTCTACTGTTGCTTGGGTGCCTGGGGTAACGATTCCTGTAACAGTGATTGCCTCGTTCACGTTGATCGTTGTGGGGTTGACCGAGACTGTTATTGAACTGGCAGATTTCGCTTTCTCAACAACAAGCTCGATTATGATTATCCGCGTTACGCCGTCACCCTCTCCTTTTGCCGTCAGAGAATAGGTGCCGAGGACTGTGGAGGATGTGGTTGTGATCTTCAGGCTCGATGAGAATGTAGGTGTTCCTGAGGCAGGGCTGAAGGTGTATGTTACATCGCTTGGCAATCCCGTTAGGCTTAGGGTAATCGGTTTACCTGTTCCCGAAACGAGTCTCGCGTTTATCGTATAAGTTGTTGTCGCCCCAGCTTTGATCTGTTGCGTACCTGGTGTGGCTTCAAGAACGAAATCAAAAGGAGGAGCGGCAGTCTCCACGATAAGAACAGCGCTTGCTTGGCGCATGACTCCCATGGCTTGTCCGACAAGCGTGATCGTATAGGTTCCTGGAGGAGTTGCCGTTGATGTGATTATTGCAAGACCTGGTGGACTGGTTATCAGCTGATTTGACATACCTGAACCAAGCCCCGTAACTTGAACAATAGTTATGCTTGTTCCGTAGTAGGCGGGATCGCTGTAGGTAATTTGGATGTTGTATTTCGCGGTCTCACCCTGCTTCACGGTGAGAGTGGAAGGTGAGAGTGCTATGTTGAAGTCGAAGCCCCCTCCAACGACCACGTTGACGCTTGTTGTCATGTCGAATGATGAAGGCGCTGGATGATCAGAGGGGCTGGCTCGAATTGGGATCGCGTATGTTCCAGGCGCTTTCGCAGAGTCAACGCTGATGACCAGACTGGAGGTGAAAGGCGCAGGGACATTGTTTACTGTGAAGCTGGGTGAGATACCGAGTATGGGAGGTGTAACCCAGAGCATTATGTTGGGGTTTCCGGGTACTGTACCTGTCACGTAAACGGTGAATGTGACCGTTCCCCCTGGAACGGTGGCTCTTGTCCCGGGAGAGGCGGAGACTCCCCAAGCAAGAACGTTGGGAAGAATTGAACCGATTGATCCTATGACGATCAGGATGAGGAATAAGACTCGAATGGTCTTGGTTGAACTATTCAATTTGAACACGTATCTTTTCTATTGTGTTTGATTGATTTAAAGAATCAGTTGTTACTGTCAGGGTAGATGAGAACGGACTGGATTCGCCTTTCTTATCTCGACTTTGCATTTGTCAGCGTCTACAACGACATAATCACCCGTCTCAATAACGCTGGTTGGATCCTGCTCCAGACGGTCGACCAGTGGGATTTCAGATATTACACATCCCGTCGCAATTATTGGCTCCGTGAGAACGTTCACCATGGCTGCTGGATTTTTTCCGTGTTTCTTTAGGGCATAGATCGTGTAGGATCCTACGGTGCTGCCTTTTCCACCTGGAAACACCAAAACTCGGCCTGCAACGTTTCTTCCAAAGAGGTTATGGTTCTTCTCGATTATCTCGCCTGTTTTGGGATTGACGCCTCCGAGAAAAGATATCGGTTGACATGAGACTAAGGCTTCTCCACTGCCGAGGCCGCCGACCACTTTTCGTCCTCTAATGATTATGAGCTCTCTTTGTTCGTCTGGCATTCTCGTTTCATCCCCCAGCGTTTAGGTTGAGCTGTCAACGATTTGATCTATCGTTCCTAGAGCAACTTTGCTCTTGCACAGTGATGGAAGATAGTGAGCTGCTTTGCATGAGTCTGTCATTACTGAATGAACGTCCATTTCTTCTAATGGCGCAACTACCATGCATGTGTCGTTGATGACTCTTCCTCCCGCTTTTGTGATCTTGTTCACGTAGCCTTTTCGCTGTGCTTGAGAGTGAACGTTTCTGGATGTGAAGCACCATATCGGTCTCTTCAGTTTCTTTCCACTGACACGCGTCGCCACATTTCGTAGTTCTGTTAAGCTCATGTGAGGACATCCCAGACAGACATGATCGAATTCTGTGGTCGTTGAGAGTTTCTCGAGAGTCTCACGGATCTCCTTGCTGCCCATGGTGATGGTTTCCAGTTTCCTGTAGTCATCCTCACGAAGATTTCTGGCCTCGGGCGTAACTCCAAGTACATGATACAATGCAACAGCGCCCGCAGCGGCCATGCCGGCACCGAGAGCCTTCAACTCGTCCAAGTTGGGCGCTCTTGGTAAGCCATCTATGAGTGGCACGCTCTGAGAGATTCTTTCGCCGATTGTGTATCCTAGAGCGCCATATTCTAGTTGGCTGCTTACCGGAGATTCAACATTGACGATATGAGTTGGTTTGCGATTCTTGGATAGATGGAGACCATAGAGTGGTGTTCGTCCCACGATGGCGCTTGCGAGGGCTCCAGGTCCGCCTTCACGATTTGTTCTTGCTCCAATGACTGAGTTCGCGAATGTGACCGCTGATGATTCTGCCCAAGCGATATGAGCTCCCAGTTTCGGCTTGTTTCCTGCAAAGTATGGGATGCATGTGCAGGCTGTTGAGATTTTCATCTTCTTGAACGCTGATACTATTCTCAGCTGTTTCTTAGCGAAGTGTTCTGGCACGCCGAGTCGGCGCCATCGTCGCAGGTCCATCCCGGCTGGGTTGGTGGTAGCATTAATTGTTGATCGGGCACCTTTGTTAGAGAGGTCTTCCAAGTATTGTAACCCTGGTTCTCCGATAGTTTTGAAGGAGACACCGGATACTTGGACTGAGTTGACTGGTACCATGCGTTCTGCTTCGAAGATTTCTCCCAGTGTTACGAGTAACCGCATTGCAACTGCTTTGGCCTCACCGTGTTTCCCTTCTAGCATCTGTTGTTCTTGACGTGTGAGATTCAAGGGTGTATCCGACTGCGTGATAGATTACTCTGGGATTCTTGCTTTCGCGAATTTTTCTATGGATTTCTTTAGGGTTCTGGTGGCGTCGATTCCAACTTTTGTTGTGGTTCCATCTTCTTGATTGGCTGAGGGATCCAGTGAGGAGCCTCTAGCGTTTGGAATCACGACGAGGCCTCTGTCTGCTTGGAGTCGAGTGGCGATCGCCCATTCCACGTCTTGGAGATTTGTTACATCGATGTCTTCGTCGACGATTACCACGTGTTTGACAGATGGATGTGCTCCAAACGCAGCCATTAACGCGTTCTTTCCATCGCCTTCTGTTTGTTTCTCAATCGAGACGATGGCGTGAAGCCATCCGCATCCACCTGAGGTTAGGTTTACTGATGTGACCTTTGGAACGGTTCCTGATACAGCCTGGAATATTCTAGCCTCATATGGAAGGCCCATCAGAATCTTGTGTTCAGAACCTCCAGGAAGAAGCGCCTGGTAGATGTATTCTCTTCTGTGATGGACTTTGGTTACTTCTACGAGGGGTTGTTTTCGTACAATGTCGTATGTTCCGGTCAAATCCACGAACGGTCCTTCGTCAACTTCCTTGTCTAGCAGTATCTTTGCTTCAAATGCGAGTTCAGAGTCGGCTGGCACTCTAAGTCCTGAATTGCCAATCTCAGTAAGTGTCAGTGAACCGTTCATCATCGCGTTTGCGACCCCGTATTCGCTGACTCCAAAAGGTGCAGGCGAAGCGGCGGCGACTAATACTGCAGGATGAAGACCTATCGCGATTGCGATGTCAAGTGAGTTTTTTCCTTTCTCTCTCGCCATTCGGCAAAGTGCGTACAGATGCCTCGGCACAATCCTCATTGTAAGATGGTTGTCGTCCAAGACGAGCATTCTATGTATTGAGACGTTCTCTATGGTACCGTCGCTGCTCTTGGCAGAGACGATGCCTGACGCGATGTATGGTCCGGGGTCTTTCTCATAATGCGTCAATATTGGAATACTGCTCAGCTTCGGAGAGTCGACAACCTCTTTGACTGGGCCATCATTTGCGACTCTAGGTTTGATCGGTTGATTGATAGCATCATTTACGGCTGCGTGAAGTTGATTCTCAGTCTTGTGAATCGCAAGTGCTAGACGATGTTTGGTCCCACACATGCCTGAAAGAACCTGCGTTCGGTAACCTACTACGTTCTCAAAAAGGAGAGCCTTACCTCCGTCTCGTTCCTTCATCATGTGCGCGATCTGAAATCGCGGGTACGCTTTCTCTTGGATTCTCTCCAGTTCATCTTGGGTTTCCAAGTGTGAAAGCAGAGATCTAAGATCGTTATTCAATTTGATAACCTACTGTATGATTTGGTCCTGTTCATCGGACTGATATTGAAGGAGGCTGTATTGAAGATACAGAGAATCTGCATCTCAGCTATTAACTGTAGGCCTTTCGTAGGCTTTCGTAGACTGCAAGAGAGTCAAATGCAGCATAAGGGCAGATCGATTAGGAGTGAGACAGCGACTATTCCTAGGGCTATTCCCAAGAGGACTTTCGGCGCGTAGGCTTCCTTGAATATCAGTGTGCTTGCGGGGGATATAGGCAAGTGGGGCTTCTGGATGAATACGTGGAGCTTAAAATCGACGTTTGACTGCATCGTGGAATAAGATCGGCCAAGACACTGTCTGCGAAATATCCGCGTTGATGATTCTGCTAAACCAAATGTGTTCCTCGTAACTGTGTCGCTTATTACTGTTTATCGCCCTGCAATTCAATTTCTTACGAGGTCGCGGTCGGTTGAAGATGAGGACGCTAGGTTCCTGAAGTGAATTAGTGCCTGATGGCGACCGCCGAAGAAGTTGGGCTGTCGCTGCCACTTTCAGGAAAGTTGCTTGTACCCTTTTCCTCTGTGAAACAGATCCGTCACGTAAACGACCTTACCAACTATTCCGTAGATTACTCGATACTCGCCGATTCTTAGTCTGAAGAGATCTTCTCTACGTTTGGTTCCTCTTAATCTGATTAT
>Ga0209253_10004696_pt1 | contig 11903 bp, 12 predicted proteins | sample FrelakmetBRP12BR_FD_187145 | JGI IMG/M metagenome (GOLD analysis project Ga0209253, IMG submission 187145) | Freshwater lake sediment microbial communities from the University of Notre Dame, USA, for methane emissions studies - BRP12 BR (SPAdes)... | ecosystem: Environmental > Aquatic >...
TGCGCGAGTATGGCTGTTTCTTCGGGTGTGCATTTGACGTCTATTATTTCTCCGGGGTTTTGTTCTATGTGTTGTTCTATTTGTTCGGGTCGTTTTGGTATGTAGCCGACTGATTGCATGAATTGGGTTTTGGCTTGTATGGCGTCGGCGCGCGCGCCCGACACACGTGCCGTCTGACCACAGAGTTCGGTTCGGACTCGGTGAGTGCGTTTCTCCGTTTATGAAAGAACTTAAAAGCTGACTAAGGCTTTATGTTTTTGTCATTGCGGGGAGGGGTTCGGGTGGCTAAGTATGTCTTCATAACTGGCGGTGTGTTGAGTTCGGTCGGTAAGGGCATTCTGACTTCTTCTATCGGCAAGATGCTTCAAGCTCGGGGCATGAAGGTTACGGTCATAAAGATTGACCCATACGTGAACGTTGACGCTGGCACGATGAATCCGTACATGCACGGCGAAGTCTACGTAACTGATGATGGAGGCGAAACAGACCTTGACCTAGGTTGGTATGAACGTTTCCTTGACCTCAATCTAAAGCAGGAAAACAACCTCACAACTGGCCTCATTTTCAAAACAGTCATTGAGAAGGAAAGACGCGGAGACTTTCTCGGCAAATGCGTGCAAATCGTCCCGCAGGTGACTAACGAGATCAAGAACAGGATTCGCGGAGTTGGAAAAGATGCTTGCGCAGATGTAGTCTTGACAGAGGTCGGCGGTACGGTAGGAGACATCGAAGGATTGCCGTTTCTCGAGGCGATTCGCCAAATGCGCATTGAAGAGGGATATGAGAACACGCTGTACGTGCACGTTGCACTCGTACCCATTCTGGATGTCACGAAGGAGATGAAAACAAAACCCCTTCAACACAGCGTCAATGAACTAAGGCGCATCGGCGTCCAGCCGGACATAATCGTGGCAAGAAGCCCCAAGATGATAAACAAGGAGGCCCTTGAAAAAATCGCGCTGTTCGGCACAATACCTGAGAATGCTGTCTTCTGCTCCTACACGGTTGGTTCAACCTATCAAGTCCCGCTTATTCTGGATGAGCAGGGTATGGGTGAATTCATAGCCAAAAGACTGTGCCTTCCCCGGCGTAAACCAGACTTCAGAGAGTGGAGGAGATTCGTAGATGCTATAATTAACCCAAAGTACGAAGTCAAAATTGCCCTGGTCGGCAAGTACGCAGGCCTAACAGACAGCTATGTTAGCATGAACGAAGCGCTACGTCATGGAGGTGCAGCCTGCAAAGCCAGAGTGTGTATCCAGTACATCGAGGCTGAAACCTTCGAAAGGAGCCCTGGCAAAGCTGAGACTCTGAGAGGCTTTGACGGAATATTCGTTCCTTATGGCTTTGGACCGAGAGGTACTGAGGGAAAGATAATGGCCATTCGACTTGCTAGAGAAAACAACATTCCTTTCCTCGGAATATGCTATGGGTTCCAGCTTGCAGTAATAGAATTCTCGCGCCATGTATGTGGCCTGAAGGACGCAAATAGCACCGAGATCAATCCTGAATCCCCGAAGCCAGTGATTGATCTGATGCCTGAACAGCGTGGGGTGGAAGTGAAAGGAGCCACGATGCGTTTAGGCGCGCATAAAGTCATTATCAAGCCCAACACGATGGCTTATGATCTGTATAAAGAACGGGAGATCTACGAACGACATCGTCATAGATACGAGGTAAACTTGGACTACCTAGATAGACTTGAAGAAAAAGGCCTCGTGTTCTCGGGAAAAAGCACAGACGGCAGACGCATGGAGATGCTAGAACTGCCTGATCTCTTCTTCTTTTTCGCGTCGCAGTTCCACGGGGAGTTCAGAAGCCGTCCAGCGAGGCCAGACCCAGAGTACTATGGCTTCATCAAGGCGTGCCTGGACAGGAAGCTCGGCAAGTCTAAGCTTGTTCTCGCCAGCTGACCGAATCAAATCAGGACGCACATTCCAGCGCGCGCCTCAGCTCAAACTAGATTACTTCATCTTCTCAAAATGGACAACGTACACGAGTTGGTCCTCGTCCCATTCTCCGTGTTCCTCTTTCCAGATCTTCTTGAACTGTTCTAGCGTATGACCGCCTTCTCTTTTCGCATCTTCTTCGTCAAAGTACTTCAGTCGTTTCCTCTCGACGGACGTTATGCGTAGATCCGCGATTCGAGGCTCCCAAATTGCAGCATGAACTACCGCGCCAGCCTTGACCTTTGGATCTGGAACGGTTGTTATGGAGGTCTGCGTCTTCTTTCCAACGATCAGTGGTTGCTTATCTGCTGCGGAGAATTGTAGAACGTATGGGATGTCCTTGACCTCTTCAATGACCTCATCGAGGGGTTTTTCAGGTTCGAGGGCCACTCTCCTGATCACTTCTGTTCTTTCCTTGACGGGCATATGCTTCTCTGCCAGCTGCCTGATTACTTCGATTCTCTTCTCCGGTTTCTGAACCGACCGCCCCACTCTTACAGCTGTGAGATAGTCAATCTTGCCCCTTGGCACCTCACCGGAAACCGTAGAGGGGGCAACGTATTTCAGGGCCTCCTGCGGGACCACTTCAACCGTTCTCAGCCAAAGAGAGACGGCGTCGCTGCTCACTCCGATCTTCTTGGCAATTGCGGCTTGTGAGGGATATTTACTTGTGCAGTTCTCCAGCAGGTACTTGCACACTCGTCCCTTTTCCACGGCATTAAGCTCTTCTCGTTGAATGTTCTCGATAAGGTTGAGCTGAACGACTTCATCGTCACTGAACTTCCTCACGATAGCAGGAATGGTTTCAAGTCCAGCCTGCTGTGAAGCCCGATACCGCCTTTCTCCCACGACGACCTCGAACTCGCCATTAGAAGGTCTGACGATGATCGGTTCGAGTAGCCCGACTTCAAGAATGCTTGCCCCAAGCTCTTTCAGGCGAGCAACATTGACCTCCAACCTTGGGTTGAGCTTGCTTGGACGGATATTCCTAATCCCGATCTCTCTTAGGGAGCTAGACATAGAACCTACACCAGACCTGCTATCGACTAATCGAATGTGTTTCTCTATTTAAGAATTGCAATCACGAATCACACACGCCGAGGAAAGCCTTGAATCGGTTTTGATGTTTCGATTATAGTCCTATCTGCGAGGCATGTTCCTTCAGACCATTAAGAGCGATTTCGAAGAACTCCGCCCTTGGAATCCCGATTTCTTCGCAGACAACTATCCTTTCTCTTTCCGCGCCTCTTGCGAAGTCTTTGTCTTTGAATTTTCTGGCCACTGATTCGACTCCTAAGTCAGCCAGTTTCCTAGAAGGCATTACCAGCGCGCAAGCCACTAGCAATCCTGAGATAGCGTCGCTCGCAACTAGCGCTTTTTCTAATCGGTGTTCTGGCATGATGCCCGTGTACTTGGAATTGTGGGTCTTTATCGCTCTTATGAGCGTGTCAGGCACGAGCTCTTTGAGTGTTTCTTCAGCGAGCAACCCGTGTTTCCTGGGATCAGCCTCGGTCTTTTCATAGTCAATGTCGTGCAATAGTCCCGTCAAACCCCATTCTTCTTCGTTTTCCCCGAAATGCCTCGCTACGCCTCTCATTATGGCCTCTACCGCAAGCATATGATAGACAACGTTTTTTCTGCTGACATTCTTCTTGACCAAGTCAAAGGCTCTATCTCTCGTCAACAACGCCATCGCCCGGAACCTTCACTATACGACCATTCATTCTTAAGCTGTTCGTCGCCTCCACAAGTGCCAATGGGCTGGAAGCTTGTATTTGGAGGATCGGTCCTTTTCTTGAGCTTCTACTCAGATTCTCCATACATCTGATTTGGGCAGAGCAGTTCTGGATACTTGGGGCGGAGCGAGAGGCGAGCGGCGTAGCACAGGTGGCAGGCGTCAGCGTAGGTCTGTTCGTGGCTCAGGTTGTGCTTCTCGATTAGCGCTACTGGTCCTCCTCGAAGCAAGGGCTCGAGGATGGGATTTTCGTATGGATTGTATTCTTCGACTATTCCAGAGAATGGTTTTCGCCACGCATTGCCAATCGAAATGCCTTGACACACGTGCACGTGCCCGAATGGATCAACGTGCACCCGTTCCTGTTTCTCGAAATTCTCGTAAGGGCATTTCGTGAACTCATGCCAATCTTTCCTGCTAGCTTTCTCGGTGAGCTTGCTTGCCCCTCTTCCTCTGTACATGATCTCCCACGGGTCTACTTTTACACCTTCTATCTCCCTTGGGCAGGGCGTCCGGGCATCTGGATGCTTGACCGCGATTACTCCGACTTTCATGTTCAGCGAGTTTGCGGCTCTTAGCGCGTTCACTACCGATTCGGTTTTCCAGCTATCGCCATGGTAGAGGTCGCTACTCACAGTCAATTTAATGCTCTTAAGTCTAGACATTGGAAGAAGCCATTCCACCGCATCCTGCTGGCAGATAGCCCAGTAGCAGTTTGTTAGTACCTCTACTTGGAAGCCTAGATTTGCGGCTTTTTCAGCAGCCTTGACCATGATCGGATAGTACAGAAACGGTTCGCCCCCTTCAAACGAGACGAAATCTACAGTCCCCAGTCTCTTGGCCTCTGCTAGCAAAGCCTCCACTTGTCTAAGCTCAAAAGTACCCTTGGCTTGGGGATTTCCCCAGACAAAACAGTGATCGCACTCCAAATCGCACTTGTACGTAAGCACAAAGTGAACACCCTTCAACCTCAATTGAGCTCACCATCTACAACTAGCCCGAAAGTATAGTTAAATCTTGACGTTGAATGGGCGTGAGTTTTGGAGCACGAGGCGCTATCACTCGAGTTAGGCAAACTATATAATACCGCCCCGGGTCCTCTAGAAGTCGTTGCCGGTGCCTGCACCCTTGACTGCGCCAAAGTACAGGTTAACCAATAAGACGTTTCTCTTGCCACTCATCGGACTCGCGGCATTCTTCATATACATATACATTTTCAACGTTGACATTCTCCAGATTATCGCAAAGGTTAGACAGATAGACCCCGGCTCTTACGCGCTTGCCGCGGCGGCAGTCGTGCTTGACACGCTCTTCTTCACCCTCACATGGGACTCTTTGCTCAGGTTTCTCTCGGTGAAGGTCTCGGCAGCTAAGTTGTACCTTTTTGTTTGGGTTGGAGTATTCATCGACACAATGATTCCTGCGGAGTCAGTCAGTGGCGAAATCACGAAGATCTACCTCGTGAACCGAGAACAGAACGGAACGGCTGGAAAAGCCACGGCCTCCATCGTGGTCCAGAGACTGATTGGGATGGGGATAAACCTCGCCACTTTACTGATGGGGGCAACCTTTCTGGTATATGAGAGGCAATTCTATGGGACGCTTTTCACGTTGATCCTATTCCTCATATGTCTCACTGTGTTCTTCCTAGCGTTGCTTCTGCTTCTGTGTTTCAGGGAGGACTGGACATTGCGGTTCATGGATGCTCTTTTGAGGTTCGTGGAACGTGTAAGTCGAGGTCGGTGGAAGGCATCTCATTTCAGAGGGGAACTCATGGAGGCCGCCAAGTCCTTTCACGTTGCAATGAAGGAATACGCTCACGCTCCAAAAGCGCTGGCTGCTGCCTTCTTCCTATCAACCGTTTCGTGGGTGCTTGCCTTGTTGGCTTTCTACTTTACATTCGTTTCGATTGGCTACCCTCAGATTAGCTGGAGTGCAATCCTTGTGATTTCTTCTATATTCGCAGCTGTGAAGTCCGTGCCCTTAGGTGTTCCGTTCGAAGTCGGCCTACCTGAAATAACCCTTACTACGCTGCTCATACTCTTTGGAGTCCCACCAGAAGTGAGCGCGACAGCGACTATTCTTATGCGATTGCTGACTTTGTGGATGAGGTTCTTCATAGGTTTCGCAGCGCAGCAATGGGTAGGAATGAGGGCAATCGCAACGAATGGAAATGGCAAGGCACTGAAAGATGATGCTTCAAATGGCGTTTAGCATAAAAACCGCGTCAATCCGTGACTTGGACAGCCTATGCACGATCGAGAAGGTTTGCTTCGAGACAGAAGCCTTTTCGCGCCCGCAGATTGCTAGTCTTCTGACAGACTATGATTCTATGACCCTTGTTGCATATAAGAGCGAGCGAATCACAGGGTTTATCATAGGCCGCCTGTACATTGAGAGAAAGGCGTTGACAGGCCATGTACTCACCATAGATGTCCTGCCTGACTTCCGCAGGCACAGAATAGGTACCGAGCTTCTGCAGGAAATTGAAAGGTTATTCAGATACAAAGGCGCCAAGGCTTGCCGCCTCGAGGTTCGAGAGAGCAACTTGGCCGCTCTAAGTCTCTATCAGAAACTTGGGTACGAACAGATCGCAAAGCTGAGAAACTACTACGGTTCGGCGCATGGGATATCGTTCAGGAAGGATCTAACCTAGCTTGAGCAGATTGAGCTTCGTCTTCTCATCTAAGCCTCTTATCACGTCCACTCCCAATCCTTCAACTATGACGAGTTCTGCTGTGGCGCCGACTGGAGAATTAGACATTAGGTGCCCGCCGAAAGCCTCGCCTCTTTCGTTGGAGACGACTAGGTGAGTATGAATCATCACTTCGCCCTTCTGGCTCAGTGCGATGTTTCCCATGCCTGAAGCAATTTCCAGCGGGCCAGGCAAGGTGATGTTTTCGTATTCGCCACTTTTGTAATAGCCTAGAACGGCTTTCTTCAGGCTTCCAATCACCAAAAAGAACCCTGCCTTGATTCCATCTTGTTCGATCCTTTTCCTGATTGCCTCAGCCAGGTCCTCGTCCTCATCAATTCGGTCGAAGCATATCCGTCCGACTTGTCCAGAGAGCATTTCCATCATTCCTCAAGTCCTCCTTTTACTGCACTTTTTCATTTGAACCTTGCGGCCTGCCAATGTAGCGAACGAAAGCACTAAGAACGTGAGGGAACTATTATTCCAGTTGTGAAGACATGTCAAGAGAGAAGAGAGAAGGGGAAACGCAGAAACTTGTCAAGGCTATCGTCGTGCTACTGCGTAACACTACGTGGCGATGCGGGAAACTTGAGCGGTTGATAGTGCGGCACTTGGGCAGGAGCCGCAAAAACCTTGGAAGAATTGAAATGCCTGTGAAGGATATGCTTCAAAGCTTCAGGGTGACGGGGAAAGAGAGGAACGAGTTTCTGGACGCCATAAGAAGACTGGAAAGAAGGAACATAGTAAGAATCCTGAATCTTGTGAATTAGACACTTCCCGAGCCTTGTCTAGGCCTTCTCTACGATCTCCTTCGCGCTTGCTATCCATCTTGTCGTTGTCTTCGATGGAATATCCATTTTCACGGCCAACTCCTTTGCAGACGCCCTCGATAGGTCCGTGATGTTACTAATGCCTAAGGCCTTCAGCTGTGTCGATCTCTTCTCGCCGATGCCCTTTATCTTTGTGAGCCGCAACTTAAGAGGCACAAACCCCGATGAGGGTGGCGTCTTTTCTTCAACTTCGCTGGCAATGGCTGGCGCAGGCTCTGCTTCAGTCTTTGGAGTCGACGCGACTACGACGTCTGCAGTTGCTGGAAGCGGAGCCGTCACGGTGATTGTTGAAGGCTTTTCCTTAGGGCGAAGAATGTAGCCTAGGCCTGCGAAAAAGATCCCGAAGCTTACAGTGGTAACCACAGAAACGATTCTTTCGAAGTCATCGGTGAGAACACCAAAGATTGCCGTTACTAAGAAGAGGATTATCGCTGCCCCGTAGAGCAAATAGTCAGATCGCATTTCTTTTTCTCCCTAGCCCATCTATGTGCTATGGAAGAGTTTAAATAATTTTCTAAAGATATGGGGAAAAAAAGCGAAAAAATAGGATTATTTGTGTGTATCCCACTTCAGCAGTTCTGCTTCCGAGGGTGCCTTCTTGATAAGTCCATTGCTCATGAGCAGCTTGGTTGATTCTCTCGCGTTTTGGATAATGGCCTTGGCTTTATCGTACAGCTCTTGCCTGCTTGGTTTGATCCTTGCAACACCCTGGTCGATACATTTCAGTGCACACGCTACAGCTTCGCGTGGGTAGACTTCCCATTCCTCCATTCTCGGGAGAATGTCTTCATCATGCATTCCGCGTTCTTCCGCAAACCTCGCCAGTTCTTGGGCGGCTGCAATGCACATGTCATCAGTGATGGTTTTCGCTCTAACGTCCAAGACGCCTCTGAATATCGCTGGAAAACCTAGACTGTTGTTTACTTGGTTTGGAAAGTCGCTTCTTCCTGTAGCTACTACGCGTGCTCCGGCCTCCTTGGCTTCCCATGGCCAGATCTCAGGAATAGGATTTGCACATGCGAAAACTATCGAGTTCTGGGCCATCATCGAAATCCATTCCTTCTTTATGGTTCCCGGTCCTGGTTTTGATGCTGCAACGACTGCGTCTACGCCCTTGAAGGCCTCCGCTATGTTGCCCTCTCTTCCTTCAGCGTTTGTTTTCTGGGACAGCTCATATTTCCATGGATCATCCTCTTTCTTTATGTCCTTCCTGCCTGGGTAAATCACGCCTTTCGTGTCAGCCATGATTATGTTGCCGGGTTTCATTCCCCATTTTATCAGCACGTACGCTGTTCGCAGATTTGCGGACCCCGCACCGACCAAGGTGACTAGGCTGTCGTTGGGGTTCTTGCCAACGATTTTGAAGGCGTTCATCAAGCCTGCAAGAATCACCGTGGCAGTTCCTTGCTGGTCATCATGCCATACTGGAATCTTCAGTCGTTCTCTGGCCTTTTCCAGAACGTGGAAGCATTTTGGCTTTTCGATGTCCTCGAGGTTTATGCCTCCGAAAGATGGCTCGATGAGTTCGCATGCCCTGATTATCTCTTCAGGATCTTTTGTTCTTAGGCATATTGGAAAGCCGTCCACGCCTCCTAGGTATTTGAAGAGCAGGCCTTTTCCTTCCATCACTGGCAGGGCTGCCTCTGGACCAATATCGCCCAAGCCCAGTACACGCGTGCCGTCCGACACCACGGCAACGTAGTTCCAACGGTTGGTGTATTCAAACGACTTGTCTGGGTTTGCTTGTATCTCTTTGCAGGGTGCTGCGACGCCTGGTGTGTACCAGATTCCGAAGTCGGCAGGGCTTGTTATGGAGCATTTTGGCATCACTTGAAGCTTTCCTTCATAGAACTTGTGCATGGGCGGAGCAAGCTGGGCTGGTTTCTTGGCTTTTGTTAGCAGCTCCTCCACTGTTGGTTTTCCTTCTTCCTTCTTTTGCTGGACCATTGTAATCTTCTCCTTTTCTGGTGAGGTTGATGTCTTTGATATCAGATTTTAAACGTTGCGGTAAGTCGCGCGCGCGAGTCGAGCGAAGACTCAAAGAGTTCCCCTTTTGGTCTGGACTCTGGGGAGCTATGACGATGACTAAATCGGTTGGGGCTTGTTCAAAAGAAAATGAGCGGTGGCTCTGTTGGAGCACACGCACGCCAATCTAGTATCTTCGGTCTCTGTAGCCGCCTCTTCGGTCCCTTCCGTCTCTTCCGCCGTATCCACGTCCGCCGCCGTATCCTCCGCCGAAACCTCTGCCTCCGCCGCCTCTGAATTCTCGTCTAGGCTGATCGTAAACTTGGTTTGAGACATTGTTTTCCGTGTTAACTTCGCCAGCAATTGTCTGATCTACGACTTCTAGTGTGCCATATCTGCCGATGTTCAAGCGGATGTTTCCTCTGAACAGATTCACGTAACCGTTCTTGACGCTTACTACGTTGCTTTCGTTCACCTTGGTGATGTTGTCGTCCCAAAGGGTCAAGTAAACGCATCCCGTTTCGTCACCGACCAAAGCGTCGCTGACCTTGTGGGCTGCGCCATCTCTGCCTGCTGCAATCTCTCGTATCTCGCTTTTCGAAACCACTTTTGCTAGGACGTTTACGGCTTTGGAGTCCGGCGTCAGTTGACCGACTTTAACGTCTACAGGTTGCCTGTTTCCTGAGAAACCTTCTACTGCCAATTCCTTTCAACACCTTATGTATTTAACAGCACAAACTACCTTCCTAGGGCACTTAAGGCTTTTGGTGGACGTAGCACGGGTTTTGGTGATGCACCCGCACGCGCGCTGAAGGACGGCCGTCATTGCTGCTGGTCTTTGTTTGTCATTTCATTGATTTGCTGTTCCATCATGTGGCCCCGGCAGAGGACGTCGGCTCTTTTCACGCCAGGCACTTCCAAGGCGGCGTTCCTGATGTCCATGGATAGCTTAAATGCGATTGGGCAGAACGGGCTGGACGGAACAAATTCGACCTTGACGGAACCTTGTTCCTCTTCTTTCACGCTTGTGATCATCTGCATTTCGCCGAAGGTCATTCCCGTCTCAGGGTCAACGATTCGTCCGACCGCTTCTCGTACCTTGTCCTCCAGTTCCGTCATATTATCGCGTCCACCTGATCTTTTGTTCTGAATAGTACGGATGCGCGATATAAAAAACTGTTGATTACGCTTGCGGTGCTTAGCCACTTTTCTTGAGGTACATGCGCCAGCTTAGCGCCATGGTTCTAGGGTGAGATGCCTTGGCCTCGTCAAGTTTCGAAACGGCAGTGTTGTGCGGTGCCTCCAGCACGATTTCTGGGGATGCGTATGAGTTTTGACAGATCTCCTTCACGGCGTTAACGAAACGGTCGAGTTCCTCCTTCTCAAAGGTCTCTGTTGGCTCAATCATCAAAGCCTCTTCAACGATAAGTGGAAAGTATATCGTGGGGGAATGAAGGCCATAGTCTAGCAAGCGCTTCGACAAGTTCAGCGCTGATATCCCTGTCTCATTCTTCAGTGTTTTCGCGCTGAACACGCACTCGTGCTTCCGAGGATTCTCGCTATTGTAAGGAACGGACAGCCCTTTGGTGTTCTTCAGTTTGGCGAGAATGTAGTTGGCGTTTAGAGTTGAGACCTCTGCAACTTCCTTCAATCCTTCACGGCCAAGGCTCAGAATGTACGCATATGCCCTCAAAAGGATTGCAGCGTTACCATAGAAGCCTCGAATCCTGCTTACGCCATGAGGACAATCATAGCCTAATCGGTAGCGCCTATTTTCATAAGTTATGCGCGGAACTGGCAGGAATTCAGCGAGCTCCTTGCACACTCCTACTGGGCCTGCTCCAGGACCTCCCCCACCATGGGGAGTGCCGAAAGTCTTATGGACGTTTATGTGAACTATGTCGAAACCCATGTCGCCTGGCCTAGCCTTACATAGAAGCGGGTTCAAATTCGCTCCATCATAGTAAAGCAGACCACCTGCGCCATGGACCATACCTGCTATTTCCTCAATGTTTTTCTCGAAGATACCCAGCGTATTGGGGTTCGTTAGCATAAGGCCTGCTGTTCGCTTGGACACTGAAGTCTCCAGCGCCTTCAGGTCCACGAGCCCATCCTCATCAGAAGGAACAATCACCACTTCAAATCCAGCCATCGCCGCGCTTGCAGGATTTGTGCCATGAGCTGAATCCGGGACTATTACCTCCTTCCGCTTTTCGCCCTCGCCTTTCAGTTTGTGGTAAGCGCGCATGAGCAGCGTGCCAAGAAGTTCGCCATGGGCACCAGCGGCTGGGAGCAGGCAGACTTCATGTGTGCCTGTAATCTCAGCCAGCCAACGCTCGAGCCTGTACAGGATTTCCAGAATTCCCTGCACAGTGTCTTCGTCTTGATAAGGGTGCAGCATGCTGAAGCTTGGCAAATTGGCGAGCTCTTCGTCTATTTTCGGGTTATACTTCATCGTACAGCTACCCAATGGATAAAGGCCCAAGTCGACCCCATAGGTCATCTCCGATAGGCGCATGAAGTGACGTACTACCTCAATTTCTGAAAGTTCGGGCAGCTTGGGTGGGGACACACGTCGCATACTGTCAGGAATGAGTTTGTTCGCGTCACCAACCTCGTGCTTGATCTCGTTCTCAGTCTGTGGCAAGATGTGGCCTATTCTTCCGGGCTTACCGAGATTAAGGATTACTTGCTCTTCCCAACTTGCTTGTTTGAACATGCTTCCATCT
>Ga0209253_10004697_pt1 | contig 11901 bp, 9 predicted proteins | sample FrelakmetBRP12BR_FD_187145 | JGI IMG/M metagenome (GOLD analysis project Ga0209253, IMG submission 187145) | Freshwater lake sediment microbial communities from the University of Notre Dame, USA, for methane emissions studies - BRP12 BR (SPAdes)... | ecosystem: Environmental > Aquatic >...
CCCCCGCCGGCGCATCCAGGCCCTCTTTCTCCAGGACCTCGACGAACGTCAGGTCCATATAAATATCGTCGTAGAGCCCGGGCCCATTTTCAAAGTGCCAACGGAGTGAATCCCGGCTCCAGGGAATAGGCTGATAATCATGGATAAAGGTGCTCTGGAAGACAAACTCAGTGGGCCCGCCGTAGGTGCAGCCGACGGCCTGGCCGGCCCAGCCGCCTTTGATCTTATCGAGCAGCGCGCTATGCGGGAGGGTGACGAACCGGTTTTGGGGCAGAGCCTGCTGCTCCGCGCCCGAAGCCAAGATGGAGAGGGCCAAGATGCCCAGGGTCGTTCCCCAAGGGAAGAGCCTCTTCAGTCTCTCAGACCACATCCAAAAAAGCCTGAGGATAGCGGATGGTCCCTCTGATCCCGGGCCCGGGGCGAGGAACAATCTCGGCCACCAAGAAGGCTCTCTCCGGCACCGGGAACGGCACTTCCAATCCCTTCGGCCGGGCGGGGATGAATCCAAAACGGGCGTAATAGCTCCCCTCTCCGACGACCACCACCAGGCTGTAGCCATGGTGCCGGCATGTTTTGAGCCCCTGGGTGACGAGTTCAGACCCGATGCCCTTGTTCCGGAAATCCGGGTGGACGGCGAGCGGCGCCAAGGCAAGGGCTATCTCTTCCGGGAGCTTGGGGTCGGGAGGCTGGATCCCAATCCGGCTGAAAAGCACATGTCCCGCCGGTCGGCCCTCAACGTCGGCGACTAAAGACAGGCTGGAGACGAAATCGCGGCGGCTGCGGATCGTCTCGACCAGAACCGCCTCGTTTTCTCTCCCGAATGAAAGGAGATGGATTTCCCGAATGGCGGCAAAATCGCGGCTCGCTTCCGGCCGGATCACGATGGCCGCCTTTTCCTGCATTCCGGGTCGGATTATACTCCGACTGGACAGATAAAGAAAAGCAATATAAAATTTGCTGATCCCGGAGGAGGTCGATCATGGAATCCCTATTGAGCGCCCAGGCCCTGGTCGCGCTGGCGACCCTAACAGCCCTCGAGATTGTCCTCGGGATCGACAACATCGTGTTTATCTCCATCCTGGCCTCGCGCCTGCCGGAGAGCCAACGGCAGAGGGCCCGGGTTATCGGTTTGGCCCTGGCCATGATCAGCCGGATCGCTCTCCTCCTTTCTCTGACTTGGGTGCTGAAACTCACGAGGCCGCTCTTTTCAGCGCTCGGCCAGGAGATTTCCGGCCGGGACATTATCCTCTTAGCAGGCGGGATTTTTCTTCTGGCTAAAAGCACGTTCGAGATCCACGAGAACCTCGAAGCTCCGGAGGCCAAGAAGCCTGGCCGTGGCGGCCGGAAGTTTCCCTTCGTCATCGTCCAGATCATGATTCTCGACATCATCTTCTCTCTCGATTCGGTCATCACCGCCATCGGCATGGCTCGGCAGACCAGCGTCATGGTCCTGGCGATCGTCATCGCCGTCGTCGTCATGATGCTCTCGGTGAACGGAATCAGCCGGTTCGTGGAAGCCCATCCGACCATCAAGATGCTGGCCCTCAGCTTTCTCATCTTGATCGGAGTGAGTCTGGTCGCTGAAGGGCTGGATTCCCACATCCCCAAGGGATATATCTATTTCGCCATGGCCTTCTCCGTGTTCGTGGAGTTCCTGAACTACAAGGTCAGACAAAGGCACGCCGAGCCCGTCCACCTGCGGAGGGTCATGAACTGAGGGAGGTCGTTATGAAGAGATTTTGCATCGCCCTAATCGTGCTCCTGCTGGCATTTGCCGGCGCGGCCGCGGCTGCCGCCGACAAGGTCGCCTCCGACCCGCGAGTCAAGACAGCCCTTGAGGCAGCCAGGATCTGGCTCGAGGCCCAGCGCGCCTACGACCGGATCCCGGGAGTTTCGGCGGCCATCGTTTATGACCAGCAGGTTCTCTGGAGCGGCGGGTATGGCTACACGGACTTGGCGAAAAAGACTCCGGCAGCATCGGACACCATCTACAGCATCTGTTCGATCTCCAAGCTCTTCACCAGCATCGCCGTGATGCAGCTCCGCGATGCCGGAAAGCTGCGCCTCGATGACCCTGTCGAGAAGTTTCTGCCCTGGTTCAAGATCCAAAAGACGGCGCCGCAGGGTCCGGAGATCACGATCGAAGGTCTCCTCACCCATGCCTCCGGGCTGCCCCGGGAATCCGAATACCCTTATTGGTCCGCCCCGGATTATGAATTTCCAACCCGCGAGCAGGTGAAGGAAAAGATCGGCAGCCAGAAGACGCTCTACCCGGCGGAGAGTCATTTTCAGTACTCCAACCTGGGCCTTACCCTGGCCGGCGAGGTTGTGGCGGCCGCCTCGGGTGAGCCCTACGACCATTACGTGAAAGGCCATATCCTCGGCCCTCTCGGCCTGACAAGCACGACGCCCGAGATACCGGCCGACCAGAAGGGAAACCGGCTGGCCACCGGCTACAGCATCCTGACGCGCGACGGCGAGCCCAAAGAGATGCCTTTCTTCCAGGTTCGCGGCATCGCCCCGGCGGCCGGCTACGCGTCTACGGCCGAGGACCTGGCCAAGTTTGCTTCCTGGCAGTTCCGGATCCTGAGCACAGACAGGACGGAAATCCTCAATGCCAACACGCTGCGCGAGATGTACCGGATCCATTGGGTGGAGCCAAATTTCGAGACCACCTGGGGGCTCGGGTTCAGCGTCTGGCGCCGCGACGGCAAGGTCTTCGTCGGACACGGCGGCTCCTGCCCTGGCTTCCGGTCGGCTGTCCTTTTCCGGCCGGAGGAGAAGGTGTCCGCGGTCTTCCTATCCAACGCCCACGAAGCGGCTTCTGAGGCCTTCGCCCAGTGCCTTTTTGATATCGTGGCGCCGGCCATCAAGGATGCCGTCAAGAACCCCTCTGCCGCCAAGAAACCCGACCCAAAGCTCAGCAAGTATCTTGGGACATACAGCTCCTCGAGCGGGGAAATGGCCGTCCTATTATGGGGAGAGGGGTTGGCGGTCATGGATCTGCCGACGATGAACCCGGTGAAATCCATCGTCAAGCTCAAGAAGACAGGAGAACACACCTTCCGGCGGGTGAGGGACGATGAAGAATTGGGCGAGGAGATCGTCTTCGAGATGGGGCCGGACGGCCGCGCCGCGCGCCTTAAATGGCACAGCAATTACTATCCGCGTGTCCGCTAGCGAGGTTTATAACGAAACAACGAGCCGCTCGAGATGAAGTTACAGGTCAAGGCCGGGGGAAGGTCGGTCTGCGTCCTCAAGAAGGAAGCCGGCGCCTGGAAGCTCGGCTGTTAATCAGGAGTCGTCCAATGCAAGGGTGGCACAAAAATCGTCCCTTCTGGGTCCCTGTATTCCTCTCCTCTTCCCTCTTTCTGATAACATGCGCCTCAAAGCGCGCGGCCAGCCCGTCGCTAGGTCAGGAAGAGCCCGCGGTCGTGGAGACAAGAACCTCTCCTGTAGCGGCTCCGCTAATCCCCACCGGAATATCAGCGCAAGAGGGAAACGGATCGGTGACGGTGACCTGGTCTCTCTCAACCGACGCGACGTCTCACAATATCTATTATGCGACTTCATCCTCCGTGTCCAAAGAGAGCGGCACCAAAGTAGCCAACGTCCCCGGCCGGTCATACACGGTGCGCCGTCTCAAAAACAAAACCCCGTACTATTTCGTGGTCACGGCGGTGAACGCCACCGGCGAAAGCGACGACTCCCCGTCGGTGATGGCAACCCCGCTGGCGAAGGCTCCTAAACCCGGGCTGGTCCGCATCCCGGCAGGTCCCTTCCGGATGGGAGATAACCTCGATCAGACAGCCTATTCCCTGCCTGTGCACACGGTCGACCTCGATGAGTTCTATATCGACCGGTACGAAACGATGTATGCCCTCTGGAAAGAGGTCTATGACTGGGCCGTAGCCAACGGCTACGAATTCGACAACACCGGATCAAACGGCTCCTCGGGCAAGGGAAACAACCTGCCCGTGGTGATGGTCAACTGGTACGATGCGGTGAAGTGGCTCAACGCCCGCTCTGAGAAGGAGGGCAGGACGCCGGTCTACTATATCGACGACGCCCACAGGAATGTCTATAGGGCTGGCCGCGTCGACCTGACCAATGCCCAGGCGAAATGGGAGGCCAACGGGTATCGGCTCCCGACTGAAGCGGAATGGGAAAAGGCGGCGAGGGGAGGCCTTGTGGGTAAGCGCTATCCCTGGGGAGACGAACTGGGAACGGGCAACGCCAACGACAACATGGAGGGAACGGTCCCAGTCGGTATCTACCGGGCCAACGGCTACGGCCTCTACGACATGGCGGGGAACGTTTTCGAATGGGTCTGGGACTGGGGTTCAGAAAGTCAAGCCTACGACTGGGCCGTGGACGAGGATAAAAATCCCCGCGGGCCGGATTCAAGCGACAAGGGGACGCGGGTCCGGCGCGGAGGAGGGTTTAAATACGGTTCCCAATTTCTCAAGTGTTCCGGCCGCATGTTCCGGGTGCCGACCTACACCGCGCCCTACTTTGGCTTCCGCTCAGCCGCGAGCAAACCCAGATAGCTTGGTGCAGAAGCGCAAGTCAGCGCCTCTCGTAAGAATCGACAATCGCCTGATAAGCCATAGCTCGGAATCTTTCGTGGAGGTCGCTGTTCCCGGCCGGCATGAGCTGAGTCATGAGCACGGCCACGAGCTTTTCGGCCGGATCGACCCAGTAGGTGGTATGGTAGGCTCCCCCCCAGCCGTAAGAGCCGACCGACCCAGGTTGTCCGTTGCGGCCGAGCCGCTCCGTTACCCAAAACCCGAGACCGAAACCCCCGGGGTTATAGAGATCGCCCACATGGTCGACGGTCATGAGCTCGACCGACTTGGGACTGAGAATGCGCGTGTCGCCCAATTTGCCGCCACCCTGAAGCATGAGAAGGAAGCGGGCGTAGTCCTCGGCCGTGGACAGGAGCCCGGCACCACCTGCATAGCAGATTCGAGGGCCCTTGACGTAAAAATTGTCGCGTGAATCCTCCATGAGCTTGAGGCCACCCTTATCGTCAACCCCATAAACCGACGTGAACCGGCTGAGCTTGTCCTCGGGGAGGAAGAAATACGTGTTCGTCATCCCCAGGGGTCCTGTGATCTCCTTGGCAAGGAAGTCAGCGAGGGTCATCCCCGAGACCCGCTCCACCAGATAACCCAAGATATCCGTGTTGTATCCATAGATCCATTTCTCTCCCGGCTGGGCGTCAAAGGGCAGAGTCGTCAGCTTTATGACGATCTCGCCGATCGGCTCCTTCTTGTCGGCCAGGAACCAGCCCTGGATTCCGGCGGCGGCGTACTCGTCTTCGGCGACCCCGTCCCCATAGGAAATGCCGGCGGTGTGGGTAAGAAGATGGCGGATAGTGATCGGGCGCTTGAGCGGGACGGTTGTGTAACCCTTGGGATTTTTTTTGTCTTCGGACGGGACGGCGACTTGGGCCTTGGCGAACTCGGGTATGTATCGGGAGATAGGATCGTCCAAGAGGAGCTTGCCTTCCTCCTGGAGGATCATAACCGCGACGCTCGTCACCGCCTTGGTCTGGGAGGCGATGCGGAAAATGCCGTCCGCCGGCATAGCCGCTCCGCTGTCGTCAAGCTTGCCGAAGGGCTGGAGATAGGCGACGCGGCCGTTGCGGGCGATGAGCGTCACCATCCCGGCGATTTCCCCCCGGTCAACGTATCCCTGCATGACCCGAGTAAGCCGATCAAGGCGCTCGGCCGAGAGGCCGACCTCGGACGGCCTGGCCTTGGGCAGCGTCGTCGCCTGCACGAAGGCGGCGGCAACTAGCCAAATGGCCACGACTGCAGACAGTTTTTTCAAATGCCCGGATAGGTTGTTCTTATTCATAGATTATCACTCCGTTATTGGTGAAGGCGATAGACCGGCCCATTTGTTTCAATATAGGGACCTCCCGGGATGATGTCAATCTTTCCTCATTCAGACACCGAATGACCCATATTCGTGTAGTCTCAATCAGCTATCTCGATAATAAATTCAACTGTCCCTATGGCGACAGCGAACAGGAACCAGGAGGCATGGGGCAGCCACTGCTCCGTCCAGCGCCAGTCATCATCCTTGCCGGTCACGGCAAAATGAAGATTGTAATCAATGTCCGCCTCGTCGGTGTAGCCCGCTGTGATGCCGTTGGAGATTCCTCCGGGTGCGTTCATGTACTCGTAGGAGTTGAAGAACATGTATTCCGGGTTGTTCCTCCCGCGGCCGTAAAGCATGCAGCTGTCGAACGGGTTGAGGCCGAGGATCCAGTTCAGCTGGTTCTGGGCAAACTCGCATAGCTCATCCTGAAATGCCGGGTCGTCCGAGAATAGCTTCGAAGCAACGCGGAAGGCGGCGGCCATCGAGCCCAGCCGGGCGTTTTCCCCCTGCCACCAAGGAGCAGTCTCCGTGTCATGGGGGAAAAAGAAGCTCGTCCGGCGGGTTCCAGCCTTACTCTGGATGAGCTGCCGGCTGTAGCCGAAAGGATTCGCCACCTCCCGGGTCACCGCCAGCTCGAAACCCAACGACCTCCGGACCGTTTCACGAACCTTGTCCCTAATCATACTTTCGGCGATCTCGGAATAATTCACCAGGCTGACCAGCGGCAGGCCGGCATCCGCCGGATGGAAAAATGGCCGGTCGCCATCGTCCGCCCGCCAATAATCTTTGTTCTTTCCGCTGCCCGCCAATCGGGCCATCAGGCTCCGGGCTCTTTTGTCCGCGGCTTCTTTATACTTGCCGGCCTTTGTTGCCCGGAAGAGCTCCGAGGCGGCCAGCAGGGCGCAGTAGTCATCGACGATATTTTCCTTCCCGTCGTTGGCAAAGATATGGTTGTTTTTCTCAAGGAAAGCGAAAGCGTCCTCAGCCGCTTTGAGATAGCCGGCAGGGCTAAAGTCTCCGCCAACTCCGAAGCTCGAGGCCAGCGCCAGCGCGGCAATGGCCAGGCCTCCGCCCTCCCGGTAGCCGGCTTCATAGGAGGCCTGGTCGAGGGTTTCTTTTTTGCCGTAGTCGCGAAACTTGTCTTTGGTCTCCGGGGTCAGGATGAAGTGCCGGGTGGCTTTGGGGGTGATCAGCCGGTCCTCCGGCTTTTTCTCCGGCCCCCGGCCCGATACCGAAATATAGAAAGAGCCGGCCGGGTCTTTCATCCGGACCAGGAAGTCGGCCCCAAAAAGGCCCTCATCTAAAAGCCTCCTCAGGTATTGCTTGAAATAGGGATCATTCCGAAAGGTCAATTCGCGGTGCGAGGCCAGGAGGCTCCAGGCCGTGAGCGGGATCTGCTGGGGGTTGAAGTAGGTCGAAAAGGAAAGGTGGGAGAGGTGTTTTCCGTAGTCCCCGGTCGCGTCATACCAGCCGCCGCGAGCATCCATGGTCAGGCCTTCTTTTCCCTCGATCTTCATAGCCCGGTCGGCCTTGTCGAGAGCGCCCGATGAACGCTGGCTCTTAAAGTAACAGACAACATCAGACAGGGCGCTCCTCTCGAGGACGTTTTTCTGGATGAGGAAGTGATGAGACCGGACCGTCTCCCTTGGAGATGCGCACTCTATGAAATAGCTCCCTTCCTGGATCAAGGAGCTGAAATCGATCGTCCAGAAATGCCAGTCCTTCCACTTCTGGACAGGCCCGGCCGAAACGGCTGTCCCGGAGAAGGCGGCTTTTCCCGTCCCCGCTTCAATGACCTTGAAGCCGCTCCAGTCACCGCCTGAACTCCCCTGGATAACAGCCTGTTTCATCCCTCCCGAGTCATAGCCGATGTGGTTGACAAGGATCTTGGTATCTTCGGCCGCACCCGCGCAGGCCAATCCGACGGTCAAAAAAAGCACCAAAAAGAGATGCCTTTCTCTCATGTTTGCTCCTTCCATCTCGGACTCATTTTTAAGCCACAGGAGATTTTACGTGCGCTGAGGAGCCCTTGGCAAGCAGAGACATGGGGCGCTGTTTTAACTCTCAGCCGACTCTGGGCGGAAAGTCACGGCACAATAACATCGGAATGATGGGGAAAAAAATAGAAAACGCGCTGGAGGAATGAGGACGCCGGACTGTCTCAGGCGCTCGGCCGTCTCTTCCTGTACAGTTTTGCGTCCACGGCCGCGATCATGGCGGCTTGGTCGATATCTTTCGAACGCAGAAAATCACTGATCTTCCTGACCTGAGTCTTGGGGTCGGCCACGATCTGGTTGTAGTTGACGAACAGGACGTTGACATCGTCCCTCTTGGTGATCAGGCCCTTGATCATGTCATTGAGCTTGATAAAACTGGCCTTGGTCTCCTCGCGGTTCTGGTCCTGGAGCTTGGCCATTTTCTCCATCGAATCGAGGACTTCTTCGAGGTTCCGCTCAGTGTAGATAATGCGGTATTTCCCCGGGGGGAGGAACTTCAGGCCGAAGGCCGTGATCTTGATGAACCGGCCCCGGTGGTCGGCGAGCGGAAAGGTGCCCTTCATCAGGCGGCTGATGATCTTGCCGCCTTCGAGCTCGTAGTAGCCGCGCGGGTTGTTGTCGTCCGGTGGCCGAGAGGCTGTGTCAAAGGCCATGGGCACCCCGCCTGCCTGCAGGATCTGCATGAGGAGGGATGTTCCCGATCGTTCAATTCCAGAGGCGATATAATTGATGGTGCTGTCCAGTTTCATAATGCTCAATATACTAGTGCAGACGCCTCTTGAATTCAAGCTGGGCCGGGCCGCGCCGACGTCATTTTCAGACAGGCTAATACCGGACTGCCCCTACCCCCGGGTCCGTTTCGATGGCAATCTTATGCCGGAACACCCGATAGACCCAGACCTGGTAGCCGATGACGACGGGCACAAACACGAGGGCCACTATGGTTATGATCTTGAGCGCGTACGGGCTCGAAGAAGCGTTGAACGCCGTCAGGCTGGAAGCCGGGTCGAGCCGCGAGGGAATCAGGTTCGGATAGAGCCCGATAATCCCGGTAAAGGTCACGAGCACGACCGTCGCGCAGGAAGCAAAAAACGCCGCTCCTATCTTTTTCTGCGCCGACCAGACCCGGACCAGTAGCAAAAAAGCAACGGCCAGGAGGGGGACCACCAGCCAGTAGGGACGCCGGAGGTAATTGTCCTCCAGCCTGGTGGCCGGGACTGTCCACATGAGGAAGACGACGGCAGCCGCCAGCAGGAAATACCAGCCTGTCCGGGCAAAGCGCAGCGCCCTCTCCGCCAGCTCTCCACTCGTTTTTAGCGCCAGCCAGAGCGCGCCGTGGACTAAGAAAATAAGGACAAAAAAGATTCCCGTCCAGAGCCCGTAGGGGTTGAGCAGACCGAGCAGCGTCCCGTGGTAGCCTTGAGAATCGATCGGCAGCCCCCGGAAGATATTCCCGAAGGCTACGCCAAAGAGCAGGGCCGGAAGGAGGCTTCCCAGGAACAGCGCGGCATCGCAGCTCCTCTCCCAGGCCGGGGATGAGGCCTTGGCTCTGAATTCCAGCGCGACCCCCCTGAATATCAAGGCAAACAGGATGATGAGCAGGGCCGAATAGAGGGAGCTGAACAGAGAAGCATAGGCCGATGGGAAAGCGGCAAAAGTGGACCCTCCGGCGGTCAGCAGCCAGACCTCGTTCCCGTCCCAGACGGGGCCGATGGCCCTGCGGACAGCGCTTTTCTCCGCTTCGTTCCGGCCGAGGAATCTATGCAGCATCCCGGCTCCCAGGTCGAACCCGTCGAGCATGAAGTAGACGGCCCACAGCAATCCCCAGAGGATGAACCAAACGATTTGGAACGCCATCTCACGCCTCCTTTGCCGGGACCGATTTCAAGATTCCCGAGAGGTCGTCGTCGGGACCTTTCTTGCTGTATTTGACGAGCAGATAGATGTCCACGACGGCCAAAAGCCCGTAGACGATGGTGAACCCGATGAGCGAAGCGATAACCTGGGCCGGGAGAAGAGACGCGGAAACTCCGGCCGATGTTTTCATCAATCCGTAGACGATCCAGGGCTGGCGGCCGATCTCGGTGACCAGCCAGCCGACCTGGATGGCAATATAGGAAAGGGGAATCGAATAAAGCATGACCTTGAGATATCCCGGGCTTCGCTCAAGCCTGCCCCTTACCCCCTTGATCCACCCCATGAAGGCCAACAGGATCAGCAGCAAACCAAGACCGACCATCAGCCGGAAACTGAGAAAGACCGGCAGCACCGGAGGACGCTCATCTCCGGGAAAGGCGGTGAGTCCTTTGACTTCGGCATCGCCCTGGTGGAAGGCCATCAGGCTCAGGGCCTTGGGAATAGGCAACAGCTCGAAGGCGTTCCTTTCCTTCGCGGAATCCGGCCAGAGGAGCAGAGTGAAAGGTGCACCAGACCGGGTCTCCCAGAGTGACTCCATTGCGGCGAGCTTGGCCGGCTGAAACTTGGCCACCTGCACGGCGCTCAGGTCGCCGCTGGCCGCGACGAGCAGGCTGCTCACCAGACCGAAGGCGGCCGCCGTGCGGAACGAGGACCGGAACAGCCGCACCTCGTTTTTGCGCAACAGGTGGTAGGCCGATACACCCATCACGAAGAACGCCGCCAGGACATACCCGGAGAGGACGGTGTGGGCGAAAGTCACCCAGCCGAAACGGTTGGTGACGAGCGCCCCGAAATCCGTCATCTCGGCCCGGCCGTTCCTCAGGACGTAGCCGACAGGCCTCTGCATCCAGCCGTTGGCCAGGATTATCCACAACGCGGAAAGATTGGTGGCCAGAGCGACCAGCCAGATGGCCAGGGTGTGAACTTTCTTCGAGACCCTGTTCCAGCCGAAAACCCAAAGCCCGATAAAGGTGGACTCCAGGAAAAAGGCGGTCGTGGCTTCGATCGCCAGCGGCGCCCCGAAAATGTCTCCGACATAGCGAGAGTATTCCGCCCAGTTCATCCCGAACTGGAATTCCAGGGTGATGCCGGTGACGACGCCCAGGACGAAATTGATCAGGAAGAGCTTCCCCCAAAATTTGGCCATCCTGAGGTACATCGCATCGTTCGTCCGGAGATAGCGCGTCTCCATGAAAGCCACGAGGACAGACAGGCCGAGCGTCAAGGGGACAAAGATGAAATGAAAAGCGGCCGTCACCGCGAACTGCAGCCGGCTCAGAGAAAGCACGTCCATCCATTCCTCCATTTTTCAGCTGAGGATTAGGGAAGGCTTAGACTAATCCGCCGACGAAGCGGATGTCAACTGAGTCGCGAAGTCCCGGGACTTTGCTGGGCGCGGCCGCCCGGAATATGCTATGATTTGGCCTCCCGAGGAGGAAAAAAATGATGAAATCCCCACATTCCAGGCTCCAAATCTTAAAAAGCTGCTGCGTTTGGATTCTCGTCTTCACTTTAGCATCCGGACTTATAACAGCGGCGGAAAATGTTCCCCAAAGCTGCACTGTAATCGGCGTCGGCCGGCTCGCCTCAGCCGATGGCTCAGTCATTACCTCCCACACCGATTGCTGCAGCGAGTGCCGGATCCAGGTCATTCCGGGAAGGATATATCCCAAAGGGTCACTGGCCCCGGTCTACTGGGGAATGGTCTATTTCGGAGCGGATGACAATCGGAAGGCCCTGCCGCTCGGCGACTTCGGCAAAGTGATCGGTCACATTCCCCAGGTCGAGAAAACCTTTACCTACTTCCATACAGGCTACTCCCAGATGAACGAACGCCAACTGGCGATCGGCGAGAGCACCTGCTCGCAGCGTTCCGAGCTCGATGTCAGCTTCGTCGAGGGGATCACCCGCCAGACCATGACGATCGAACAAGCCCAGGTCTTCGCCCTGGAAAGGTGCTCGAAGGCCATCGAGGCCGTGCGCCTCATCGGCAGCCTGGTGGAAACCTACGGCTTCCTACCCTCCTGCGGCGGGTCTGAAGCTCTGTGCATCGCTGACCCGAAGGAACTCTGGGTCATGGAGATATTCAGCGTCG
>Ga0209253_10004698_pt1 | contig 11901 bp, 10 predicted proteins | sample FrelakmetBRP12BR_FD_187145 | JGI IMG/M metagenome (GOLD analysis project Ga0209253, IMG submission 187145) | Freshwater lake sediment microbial communities from the University of Notre Dame, USA, for methane emissions studies - BRP12 BR (SPAdes)... | ecosystem: Environmental > Aquatic >...
CCCGCGAGCTTCGCTCGCTCTTCGTCTCGCCGGTGGCCTACGCAGTGCTCACGTTCTTCGTGCTGCTGGCGGGCTTCTTCTTCCTCTCGAGCCTGCTGCAGTTCGAGGGCTACATCCTTCGCATGCAGCAGTTCCAGTACTTCGACCAGATGAAGGAGCTGAACCTCAACGATCACGTGATCGCGCCGTTCATCGGGGTGATGTCGATCGTGCTGCTGTTCCTGATCCCGGGCATTACCATGGGGCTGTTCGCTGCCGAGAAGGCGAATCACACCGACGAGCTGCTGCTGACCAGCCCGCTCACCATCTGGGACATCGTGCTCGGCAAGTACCTGGCTGCGGCGGCGTTCGTGACGCTGCTGGTGCTGCTGCTGGCGCTGTATCCGGCGATCCTCTTGCTGTACGGCGATCCCGAGATCGCGAAGACGCTGGCCGGCCTGCTGGGGCTCTGGCTCGTGGGCCTGGCCTACGCGGCCGTCGGGGCCTTCGCCTCTTCGCTGACCCGCAACCAGATCATCGCCTTCTCCTTCTCCTTCGTGCTGCTCCTGATGCTCTGGATGCTCTCCTTCCTTGCCGATCTCGGTGCCGCCGGAGGCGCCATCGGCTCGGCCACGGGGATTCCGGACCTGCTGCGTTGGCTGTCGACGGCCGAGCATTTCGAGAGATTCGTGAAGGGCCTGATCGATACGGCGGACCTCGCCTACTTCGGCGTGATCATCGGGAGTGCGTTGCTCCTGACCAAGTTCACGGTCGAATCCGTGCGGTGGCGGTAGAGCCATGAAGCGCTGGGCCTCTCTCCTCGCTCCGCTGGGTCTCGTCGCGATCGCATTCGGTCTCGTCTCGCTCTTCCTGCTGCTGGCCGGCGCCCCGACAGACCTTTATTGGATCTGGGGCAACGTCGTCATCGGCGCGATCCTGCTCGTCGTTGCGCTGGTCGCGAGCCTCGACGTGCTGCGCGAGAGGCTGCATACGGGCGAAGCGCGCCGCGCCTCGCGCTATGGGATGAGCGCCATGCTCTCGACGCTGCTCGCTGTGGCGATCCTCGGCCTGCTCGGCTTCCTGGCGCAGCGCCATCCCGTTCGCTTCGACTGGAGCGAGGCGGGCGTCCACTCGCTCTCGGACCAGACACGCAAGGTGCTGGGGGGCCTGTCGCAGGACGTGAACGTCACGGCTTTCGTCGGCGCCGGCGAGATCCAGCCGGTGCGCGAGATCCTCGAGCGCTACGCCTACGAGAGCCCGAAGTTCAAGCTGGAGTTTGCGGACCCGACCGCGCGGCCCGATCTCGTGGAGAAGCTCGGGGTCTCGCCCGAGAAGCTCGGTAAGGGACTGGTCCGCGTGGCGATCGGCAACGATGCCGTCGAGCTCGGCGAACTCGACGAGGAGAAGCTCACCAACGCGCTGGTGAAGCTCACGCGGCAGGGCACGAAGAAGGTCTACTTCCTCGAAGGGCACGGCGAGCGGTCCGTGAAGGGCGAGGGCGCCGAGGGCAAGGAAGGCTTCTCTCGCGCGGCCGAGGCGCTGCGCAACGAGAACTACCAGATCGAGAGCCTGGTGCTGGGGCAGAAGGGAGACGTACCCGAGGACGCGAACGTCGTCGTCGTCGCCGGTCCCACCCGCATGCTGCCCGAGGAGGAGCATGCGGCCCTCGAGCGCTACCTCGAGCGCGGCGGCTCGCTGCTGCTGCTGGTCGATCCCCGCTCGAAGACGGATCTCGGCCCGGACCTCGAGCGCTGGGGCGTGAGCCTCGGAGACGACGTGGTGATCGACCGCCTGCAGGGTTTCTTCGGCCGTGCCGCGACACCGTTTGCGGGGGAGTACGGCGCGCATCCCATTACCGAGGGCCTGAGCGAGGTGACGCTCTTCCATGTGGCCCGCAGCGTGCGCGCAACCGAAGCCGCGCGCTCGCGTTACGTCGAGATCGTGAAGACCAGCCCGGACTCCTGGGCCGAGAGCGATCTCGAGGCCTTCTTCGGCGAGGGCAAGGCCGAGCTCTCCGACGCCGACCGCAAGGGCCCCGTGCCGCTGGCCGTGGCCGGCAAGCCGCTGGTCAAGGGAGCAGGCGACAACGCGACGCCGCCCGGGCAGCCGAAGACGGACGAAGGGAAGAGCCAGAGCGGTCCGCGGCTGGTGGTCTTCGGCGACTCCGACTTTGCCGCAAACCAGCTCCTCGACAGCTATCGCAACCGCGACCTGTTCGTGAACAGCGCAAACTGGCTCCTCGGCGACGTGGAGGCGATCTCGGTACGGCCCAACAAGTCGCGCCCGTCGCGCGTGGAGCTCTCGACCGAGCAGCTCTCGAGCATCCGCTACCTCGCGCTCTTCGTGCTGCCCGAGGCGATCGCCTTCCTCGGCGTCTTCGCCTGGTGGTCGCGGCGGCGCGCGCCCGGTCGATGAATCCGCGAGGCACGGGCTTCCTGTTCCTGCTGGCCGCGGCCCTCGTGGCGTTCGTCTACCTCTACGAGGTGCGCGGAGGAGAGCAGCGCAAGGAGGCCGAGCAGGCCGCAAAGCGCATGTTCCCGGGCGTGCAGGCGAGCGACGTCGCCTGGATCGTGCTGACGACCAACGACGGCAAACCGTCGCGCGTCGAGCGCAAGGACGGCGCGTGGCAGGTCGTGGAGCCCGTCGCCTTCCCTGGGGACACAGTCAACCTCGACGGCATCTCCGCAAGCCTCGTCGATCTCACGAGCGAGAAGGAGATCGAGGGCGCGCAGGCGTCCGAGGTCTACGGGATCGACGCCAGCAGCCGTGTCGTACGCTTCGGCGCCGGCGGCAAGGAGTACGAGCTTCGCCTGGGCAAGAAGGCACCCGTTGGGAGCAGCACCTACGCTGCTACGGGCGAGCAGCCCGGCCGGGTCGTCACGATCCCGACCTACCGCGCGACGAATCTCGAGCGAAGCCTCGATGACCTGCGCGAGCGCCGCATCCTCAACTTCGATCGCGCCTCGATCGTGGCCATCGAGGTGCGTTGGCCCGAGGGGCACGCGAGCCTCGAGCGGGGCGACGCGGGCTGGAAGCTGCGGGAGCCGATTGCGGGTCCGGCGGACGAGGCGACGGTCGATACGTTGCTCTCGAACCTCGGCTACTTGCGCGCCGATTCCTTCGAGGACGCGCCGGGATCGGATGTCCGCTCAGGCCTTGACCGACCGGCCTTCGAGGTGACGCTCTCGGGCAAGGCGGGTGCCGATGGAAAGGCGCCCTCCGTGTTCCATCTCGTGTTCGGCGCAGAAGAGAACGGCAAGCGCCTCGTCCGTGCCCTGCAGCCGTCGCTCTACCGCGTCGCCGCGCAGCGGCTCGAGGAGCTCCCGCGCACGCTGGCGGCGTATCGCTTCAAGGAGCTGGCGCGCTTCGTCGCGACCGATGCGAAGAGCGTGGAGCTCGTGCTCCGGGACGACGCTGGCAGCCTGCTGGAGGAGAAGATCGAGCAGGGCGATGCCGGCTGGACGGGCAGCCCCGAGGTGGTCGATCCGGGCAAGGCGGCGCGCCTCGTGGCCGAGCTGGCCCGGCTTCGAGGCAGCGACATCGTGAGCGAGAGTGCGAGCGCGACCGAGCTGGCCAAGCTCGGGCTCGAGCCGCCGCGTGCGCAAATCCGCGTCCTCGGGGCCGCTGCCGGCGAGATCGCGCCAGCGCTACTCGGCGCCGTCGACGTGGGAGCCGACCCTGACGGGAAGGGCCCGTATGCCCGCACACCGTCCTCGAGCGTGGTCTACCGCCTGGCGCCGACTGTGAAAGACTGGCTCCCGACGAGCCCCGAGAGCTTCCGCAGCGTCTTCACCGCCAAGCCGGCACCGCGCGCGGCAGCTCCCGAGGGCGAGAGCCCGGACGACTCCGACGCGGCCGCAAGCCCCGATTCCGAGGGTCTGCCCGGCGAGTAGCTGAGCAGGCGTCGTGGTCGGCTGGCTGTGCGAGGATTGCATCGAGAGCTGATCGAGAAGCCCATGCCGCCCTCTGGTAGAAGCCAGCGAAAGGATCCCAGCGTGACAGACTCCAGCGACGCCCGACGCCAGGTCGTTCAGGGCCGCAGCCGCATGACTCCGAGCGAGGCGTTGGTCGAGACCATGGTCGCGCAAGGCGTGACCGACGTCTTTGGGATCGTCGGCTCGGCCTACATGGATGCGCTCGATCTCTTTCCCGCCGCCGGCATCCGCTTCATCCCCACCGTGCACGAGCAGGGCGCGGCCCACATGGCGGACGGCTACGCGCGCGCCTCTGGCAGACACGGCGTCTGCATCGGGCAGAACGGTCCAGGGATCACCAACTTCGTCACTGCGATCGCCGCGGCCTACTGGGCGCATAGCCCGGTCGTCGCCATCACTCCCGAGACCGGCAGCCTCAGCATAGGGCTGGGCGGCTTCCAGGAGACCGAGCAGCTCCCGATCTTCTCGAAGATCACGAAGTTCCAGGCGCACGTGAACCACCCGAAGCGCATGGCCGAGCTGGCGGCCCGCGCCTTCGACCGTGCAGTGCTCGAGATGGGGCCCGTGCAGCTCAACATCCCGCGCGACTGCTTCTACGGCGAGCTCGAATGCGAGATCGCCCGGCCGATCCACATCGAGCGCGGCCCCGGCGGCTCTCGCAGCCTGGACGAGGCGGCCGAGCTACTCGCCGGCGCACGGTTTCCCGTGATCCTCTGCGGCGGCGGCGTCGTCATGGCGGATGGCTTGGATGCCGCGATTGCGCTGGCCGAGGCGCTCGAGGCGCCTGTCGCCACCAGCTACTTGCACAACGATGCTTTTCCCGCAGGCCATCGGCTCTGGTGTGGGCCTCTCGGCTACCACGGCTCGAAGGCCGCGATGAAGGTGATCCACGAGGCGGACGTCGTGCTCGCGCTGGGCTCGCGCCTTGGCCCTTTCGGCACGCTGGCCCAGTACGACTTCGACTATTGGCCGAAGACAGCGAAGCTGATCCAGGTCGATGCCGATCCCCGGGTACTCGGACTGGTCAAGAAGCCCTCGGTCACGATCTGCGGCGACGCGCGCGAGGCGGCACTGGCCCTCTTTTCGCGGCTGCTGGGGCTCCGCCTCGCCAGCGCCGACGACCGCGACGAGCGCATGGCGCGCATCGGCAAGGCGCGCTCTGCCTGGGAGCAGGAGCTCGACGGCTGGCATTTCGAGAAGGACGCCTGGAGCCTCGAGGTCTCTCGCGGTTCGAAGCATATGCACCCGCGGCAGATGCTTCGAGAGCTCGAGAAGGCGATGCCCGAGCATGCCATGGTCTCGACCGACATTGGGAACATCTGCCAGATCGCCAACAGCTACCTGCGCTTCGAGAGACCGCGCAGCATGTTCGGCGCGATGATGTTCGGCAACTGCGGCTACGCCTTCCCCAGCATGATCGGCTGCAAGGTCGCGGCGCCGGATCGGCCCGCGCTCGCCTACGTCGGCGACGGCGCCTGGGGGATGAGCTTCGGCGAGATCCTGACCTGCGTGCGCGAGCAGATCCCGGTGACGGCGGTGGTCTTCAACAACGGGCAATGGGGAGCGGAGAAGAAGAACCACGTCGACTTCTACAGCAACCGCTTCCTCGGCGTGAACCTCGAGAACCCGAGCTTCGCGGCGGTCGCCCGGGCGATGGGCGCCGAGGGAAGCACGATCGCGAATCTCTCCGACGTCGGTCCGTCGCTCCGCGCAGCCTGTGCGGCGCAGAGGGAAGGCAAGACGACGGTGCTCGAGATGATGGTCACCCGCGAGCTCGGCGACCCGTTCCGCCGCGATGCGCTGCAAAAGCCGAAGCGCCTGCTGCAGAAGTACAAAGCCTGCGAGTGACGCCGGCCTACCGCGCGGCGAGCAGCTCCAGCATGGACTCGTGTACGCCTCCGTTGCTCGACACGATGCTGCTGCCGTCGGCGGGGAGCGGGCCGCCCTGGCGGTTGCTCACGCGGCCGCCGGCCTCCTCGACGAGGAGCGCCCCGGCCGAGATGTCCCAGGCGTGGAGCTTCAGCTCCCAGTAGCCATCGAGTCGGCCGCTTGCGACGTAACAAAGATCGAGGGCGGCACTGCCGTCGCGGCGCACGGCGCGCGCGTTCTTCACGAAGCGGCCGAAATGGTCGAGGTTGTCGTCGAGGCTGCGATGTACGTCGTAGGCGAAGCCGGTGGCGAAGAGGCCGCGGCCGAGCTCCGTCTCGCTCGAGACGCGGATCGGCCGGCCATTGAGGAAGGCCCCGCCATCGCGCACGGCGTGATACAGCTCGTCCAGCAGCGGGTCGTAGACGACGCCTACCGTGCGCACGCCCTCGCGCTCGACGCCGATGGAGACGCAGAAGCGCGGATAGCCGTGGGCGTAGTTGACGGTGCCATCCAGCGGGTCGATCACCCAGCGCCAGCTGGCCGTCGCATCCTCACGGTTGCTGCCCTCCTCGGCGAGGATGGCGTCGGCCGGACGCTCGCTTTGAAGGGCTTCGACGATCAGCGCCTCGCAGCGCCGGTCCACATCGGTCACGAGATCGACGGGGGCGCTCTTGGTACCGATGCTGAGCTCGGTTTCGTAGCGCTCGCGCTGGACGCCGCCGGCCTGCCTCGCGAGGCGCGTAGCCAAAGCGAGCGTGTCGGCGACCTCAGACATGGGATCCTCCTGCCGGCGGCGCCGCGTCGAGGCGGAATAGGGCGCGTGCATTGGCGGTGGTGATGCGCGCCACCTCCCCGGGGTCTCGCCCATGAGCCCGCGCCAGCGCTTCGCCCACGAGAGCGACGTGGGCCGGCTCGTTGCGCCGCCCGCGAAAGCCCTCCGGCGCCAGCAGCGGCGCATCCGTCTCCACCAGCAGCCGGTCGAGAGGAAGCGCCGCTGCGACCTCGCGTAGGCCGCGGTCTCGCTTGAAGGTGAGGATCCCGGAGAAGGAGACGTGAAAGCCCGTGTCGAGGGCGCGCCGTGCAAACTCGAGCGTACCCGTGTAGCAGTGCAGCACGCCCTCGAGCGAGCCGCGGCCCTCGGTGCGCCAGATCGCGAGCAGGTCTTCATAGGCATCGGGGCCGTCGTCGCGCACGTGGATCGAGACGGGCAGGCCATGCTGGCGCGCCAGCGCCAGCTGTTCGGCGAAGACGGTACGCTGCACTTCGCGGGGCGAGTGGTCGTAGTGGTAGTCGAGGCCGCACTCGCCGACGGCCACGACACGCGGCAGCGCCAGGCAGCTCTCGAGGTAGGCTCGTCCGGCATCGTCCAGCAGCGCCGCATCGTGTGGGTGGACGCCAACGGCCGCGAAGACGCGGGCGTCTCGTGCTGCGAGCTCCGCCGCGCGCTGGTTGTTCTCGATGCCGTAGCCCGAGCCGATGGCGAGCATGCTGTCGACCGCGGCAGCGCTCGCGCGAGCGAGCACTGCCTCGCGGTCGGCGTCGAACTCCGTCGCCGTCAGGTGCGCGTGGCTGTCGAGCCACATCAGGTCTTGCGAGCCTCGAGCCGCGGGAAGAGGGGCTCCCCCTTGCGGGTCGGCGCTCCAACGGGGACGCCGCCCCAGCGCAGCGCATCGTCCGGGAGCCGGGCCGTCTCGAGCGCTCCCTGCATGCCGAGCCGCGAGAGGATCTCGGCGCAGGCGTCGGGCAGGAAGGGCGCCAGCAGCAGCGCTACGACGCGCAGCACCTCGCAGCTGGCGTGGAGCGTGGTGCGTACCACGGGCTCGAGGGCGGCATCCTTCGCGGCCTTCCATGGCGCGCGCAGGTCCATCAGCCGGTTGGCGGCGTCCACCAGCCGGAAGATCTCCTCCAGCGCACGGTGCAGCTCGAGGTTTTCCACGAGCACGTCGACGCTCTTCGCGGTCTCGGCAGCCAGCGTGGCAAGCGCGCGCTCGGGCTCGCCGATCGAGGCCTCGTCCGGCGCCGGCACGCGGGCTCCGGTGAAACGCTCGGTCAGGTTGAGCGTGCGCGAGACCAGGTTGCCCAGGTTGTTCGCCAGATCGGCGTTGATGCGCTCGACCAGGGCGGCATGGCGCAGGTCGGCGTCGAGGCCGAAGCTCATCTCGCGCAGCACCGCATAGCGGAAGGCCTCGAAGCCGTAGCGCTCGCGCATCGCGAACGGCGAGAGCACGTTGCCGAGGCTCTTCGACATCTTCCGGCCCTCGACGTTCCAGTAGCCGTGGACCGAGACGTGGCGCGGCGGCGCGATCCCGGCGGCCTTCAGCATGATCGGCCAGAAGATCGTATGGGGCTTGAGGATGTCCTTGGCGATCAAATGCTCGACCGCGGCCCAGCGCTCGGGAAAAGCCGGATCATCCGGGTAGCCCGCACCCGTGAGATACGCGATTAGCGCGTCGAACCAGACGTAGCAGACGTGGTCGCGATCGAAGGGAAGCTCGATCCCCCAGTCGAGGCGCGCCTTCGGCCGCGAGATCGAGAGGTCGCCGAGGCCGCTCTCGTCGCGCAGCATGGCGAGGGCCTCGTTGCGGTAGCGGGCGGGCCGAATGAAATCGGGATTGTGCTCGATGTGGTCGCGCAGCCAACCGAAGGCGCGGCTCATCAGGAAGAAGTAGTTCGACTCCCGCCGCGTCTCGGGCTCGCGCTCGTGGTCGCGACATTTGCCGTCCACGAGATCGCGCTCGGTGAGGAAGCGCTCGCAGCCGACGCAGTAGAGGCCGTCGTAGGCTCGCAGCTCGATCCAGCCTTCGTCGTGGACCTTCTGCAGGATCGCCTGCACGTTGCGCTCATGGTCGGCGTCGGTCGTACGTACGAAGCGGCTGGCTCGCAGGCCCACCTGCTCCCAGACGTCTCGGAACTGCGCCGAGATCTCGTCCGCGAATACCCTCGGCGCGAGGCCGCGGGCGGCCGCAGCCTCGACGATCTTCTCGCCGTGCTCGTCGGTGCCGGTCACGAGCCAGGAGTCGCAGCCCCGCAGCCGGTGGAAGCGCATGAGCGCGTCGGCCACGCAGAAGGTGTAGGCGTGGCCGATATGGGGCTCGGCGTTCACGTAGTAGATGGGCGTCGTGACGTAGTAGGAGCGGCTCAAAGGGCAGCCTCCCGCAGCGCCAGCAGCGCGCGCTCGACGACCATCTGAGGGTTCGCGTTGCGCTGCACGAGGCCCCGGCGCGCCGCTCGGACCGCGGCGAAGGCGGCAAGGGCGCCGCCGAGATCCGTGTCGTCGGCCCGCGCGCGTCGCGCGACCTCGCGGTGAAGCCATGCCGTGGCGGTCTCGAGCAGCTCCTCCACCGCGCCGGCCGACTCGGCTCGCGCGCCGCGGTACTCCTCCGCCCAATCGAGGAGCGCGGGGACGTCCATGCGCGCGATCTCATCGAGGCGCACAGCGACCCCTCGCACCGAGTCGGGCGCCTGCTCGCCGAGCCAGGCATCCGCCCGGGCAACCGGGAAGGCCACGCGTTGGCAGCGCGAGCGCAGCGTTGCCAGCAGGCCGGCCGCCGTCGCGGCGACGAGCACGAGCGTCGTGGACGGCGGCGGCTCCTCGAGCAGACGCAGCAGCGCATTCTGCGCCTCGACGTTCAGCCACTCCGCGCCCTCGATCACGGCTGCTCGCTGCCCGTTCTCATACGTGCGGAGGCGAAGCTGCGACTGCAGCGCGCGGATCTGTCCGATACGCACGCGCGTGTCGCCTTCGCCGCGGGCGACCCAAATCAGGTCAGGATGATCGCCGACATGCCGGTACAGGGGGCCGCGCTTTCCGGCACCGTCCAGCGCCACGTCGTTCGGCGCCCCCGAGCGGCGGCAGTCGGTGCAGGCCTCGCAGGGGCGTGCCCCGTCTGCACGGCAGACCAGCGCGCGTACGAAGCGCAGGGCGGCTGCGGCGGGCGCCTCGCCGGGGCCCGAGAGCAGGTAGGCCGAGTGGATGCGGCCGCTCGCAAGGCTCCGGTCGAGAAGGGCGTCGGGGGAGCTCGAGGCGTCATTCACGGCGGCCGCATTCTAGCTACCAGAGGCCGGGGCGCCTCTGCCGGCGCAAAGCTGCCTGCGCGGAGTCCCGCGTCAGACCGCAACGACTCCGGTCAGAACGGGCAGGGCAGCGCGCAACGCCGGCTCGAGGGCCAGGCGGAGCGTTGCGAGCTGCGCCGGGCAGCTGGCACAGGCCCCGCCCAGGGCAAGCCGTACCGTGCCGTCGTCGTCCACGCCCACCAGCTCCACGTTGCCGCCGTCGGCCACCAGGGCGGGCCGGAGGCGGTCGAGGACGGCCTCAACTTGCGCGTAGAGCGGGTGCGGCGGCGGTCGGGGATGCATCGGCTCCGGATCGGTGGGCCGGGCCTTCGGGTTTACGAGATCGCTGCATTGAGGGCGGGCGACCCGCGGGATAGCTTCGGGCCCATGCGGGTCACACTCAAGCTCTTCGGATCGCTGCGCGAGCTGGCCGGAACGCGGGCTCTCGAGCTGGAGCTGCCGGCCGGTGCGAAGGTCGAGGATGTGCGCGAGGCCCTCGCGGCCCGGCTCCCGGCAGCAGCGCCCCTCGGGCCCCGCGTTGCGGTGGCCGTGAACCATGAGCTGGCCTTGCCGGGGACGCTGCTGGCCGAGGGCGACGAGGTGGCGCTGCTGCCCCCCGTCTCTGGCGGCGCGGGCCGCTGCACCCTTTCCGATCAGCCCCTCGACGTGGACGCGGTCGTGCGGCGGGTGGCTGGGAGCGACACCGGCGGAGTCGTCACCTTCGTGGGGCAGGTGCGGGACCACGCGCGCGGGCGTGCAATCGAGCACCTCGAGTACGAGGCCTATCCCGGGATGGCGGAGCGAGAGCTGGAGAAGATCGCGGCCGAGGCCGCCGAACGCTGGCCGGGTGTGCGCGTGGCGGTGGCCCACCGCACGGGCGTGCTCGCGATCGGTGACATCGCCGTGGTGGTGGTGGCCGCCTCCGCGCATCGGGGAGAGGCCTTCGAGGCCTGCCGCTTCAGTATCGATCGGTTGAAGGAGCGGGTGCCCATCTGGAAGAAGGAGGTCGCGGCCGACGGCGCCTATTGGGTCGAGGATCACGCGTGACGAAGCCTGCGGACGGGTCTGGTCGAGGATCACGCGTGACGAAGCCCGCGCACGGGCCCGGCGCGGAGGGCCTGCACGCGCACCGCCAGGCCGCCGCGCTGGCCGTTCCGACGGCGGTGCTCACCGTGAGCGACACGCGAACGCTCGAGACCGATACCGGCGGCGCACTCGTAGCGGAGCTGCTGCAGGGAGCAGGACATCCGGTCGCATGGCGTCGCATCGTGCGCGACGATGCGGCGCAGATCGCGGCGGCCGTTTCGAGCGCTCTCGGGGACGAAGGCGTGCGCGCCGTGATCGTGACCGGTGGCACAGGTGTGGCTCCTCGCGATGTGACACCTGAAAGCGTAGAGCCCCTGATCGAGCGCAGTGTGCCGGGCTTCGGCGAGCTGTTTCGCGCGCTCTCCTTCGCGGAGATCGGCAGCGCCGCGCTGCTCTCGCGGGCGCTCGCCGGCCTCGCCCGCGGACGCGTGGTCTTCGTCTTGCCCGGGTCGCGCGGGGCCGTGCGCCTTGCCCTCGAGAGGCTGATCCTGCCCGAGCTTGGCCACCTCGCTGCCGAGGCGGTCAAGACGCGCTAGCGGCCGTTCGATCCGCCCCCCATGCGGACCGCGCTCGCCCTGCTTGCCCTCGCCGTCCTGCTCGGCCTCTCGCCGGTGGCCGCCGGGCATACTTATCTGTGGCTCGACGAGGCCGGCATCACCCATGGGACCGACGATCCCGCCGCCGTGCCGCCGGCAGCCCGCGCGCACCTAATACCGGAAGGGGAGGCCCGGGCCCACCTTTGGGACGACGGCTTCGCCGGGCCGCCCCCTCCCTCCAGCAACGATGGCACCCACAGCAATGCCGACCGTGCCCGGCGGCTGGTGCGCGGCGCGCTCGACGACCTCGGCCGCGGCGAGACGGCGCGTGCGGCGGCAGCGCTCGCGGCGGCCCTCGCCCTCGCCCCGAATAGCGCCGAGGCGTATTGGTATCTGGCGCTGCTGGAGCAGCAGCGCGGCCATCTCGAGGATGCGGCCGGGCA
>Ga0209253_10004699_pt1 | contig 11900 bp, 11 predicted proteins | sample FrelakmetBRP12BR_FD_187145 | JGI IMG/M metagenome (GOLD analysis project Ga0209253, IMG submission 187145) | Freshwater lake sediment microbial communities from the University of Notre Dame, USA, for methane emissions studies - BRP12 BR (SPAdes)... | ecosystem: Environmental > Aquatic >...
ACATCCTCGGTTCCGGCCTGAATGCATCCTTTGTACCGCTCGATGGCTTTTTCGGTTTCTCCCATCCAGGAGTAGACGATGGCCAGCATGTTGCCGCCCGAAATATCATCGGGATAAAGGGCCAGCAATTTCTCCAGCGCTTCGGCGGCTTTGTCATAGGTCTTCTCGGACTCCCCGTAATAATGGCCTTGGATATTGTATTTCTCCCGGTCGGCCAATCTGTCGCTCAGCGCCATAGCTTTCTCCAGGTATTTCCGCTCTTCGGCAAAGTAACTCAAGTTGTTATAAGACCAAGACATCGCCAGATAAGCGGAGGCAAACTCCGGGTCAATAGCTACCGCCTTTTCCATGCATTCGATCTCCTGGCCGTATTCTCCCTTGACGTCGTGCCGGATTCCTTCGACGTAATATTTGTAGGCTTCAGGCGAGCGCGTCGTGACGATTCCCACATCCTTGTCGATGTCGGAGGCGATCTCCTGTGACGATAGCTTAAAGTTCGCCTTGATCCGCCGGGTTAGATCGTCCACCATGGAGAAAATACTCGCCTCCCCTTTTCCGGCGACCGACTCCGACCCGATGAGCTCGCCCGAGCCGGCCTCCTGGAGCGTAACGCTGATCCGGAATTCGTCTCCGGCCCTGGCATACGCGCCCTGGAGGATGTGGTTGACTCCGCCCTCGGAAGCAACTTGGCTGAGGACATCCGCGGAGTACGTCTGGCGGTCTTCTTGACCGAGCCGGGTGAGGATCTGGAAGAGTTTGTCCTCGCTTAGGACCCGGATGTGCCTCGACTGGGTGAGGTCCGTGATAAGGAGGTTCGACAGCATGGTCCGCCAGTGGTCAAGCGCGGCATCGCCCGTATTGTTCTTGAAATTCATGACGGCAACGGAAGGTTTGTCCGTTGGAATCGGAGCAGCCTTCTTTTTCGGCATGATCCGCCAGAGGACGATGGCTGCGGCCACGAGTGCGACCAGTGCAACCGCGGGAACGACGAGCTTTTTCACTCCGACGGTCACTGTGATTTCTTTAGAGGTGAATGCCTTTCTCTTGGGAATCGCCCGCGCCGCGGTCGGCATCCCTTCCGCGATCCGGCTCAGGTCCGAGCGCAATCCTGCGGCGTCTTGATATCGCCTTCCTTTCTCCTTTTCCAGACATTTTAGGATCACCCGGTTGAGGTCCTCCGGGATCTGGGCGTTGAGTTCTTTCGGAGGCGTGGGGATTTCGCTCTTGTGTTTCACGCCTACAGTAAATGGTGTATCGCCCTCGAAGGGCACCCGGCCGGCCACCATTTCATAAAGGATGACACCCAGAGAATAAATATCCGACCGCGCGTCGACCTCCTTGCCTTCGACCTGCTCCGGGGACATGTATTCCGGAGTTCCGATCATCATTCCGGCGCCGGTGATGCCCTTGGCTTTGAGAGAGCGGGCGATCCCAAAATCCATGATCCGGGCCTGCCCATCGCGGTCGACCATGATGTTGCCGGGCTTGAGGTCCCGGTGGACGATGCCCAGCCCGTGGGCTTCCTCGAGCCCGTCGCAGACCTGCCCGGCGATGGATACGGCGGTTTCGACGGCCAGCCTTCCCGATTGGCGGATCAGCCCCTTCAGGTCTTGGCCCGAGACGTACTCCATGGTGATGTAATAGATGCCTTCGCTGGTGTTCAGGTCGAACATCTGGCAGACGTTCTTGTGGCGGATCTTGCGGGCGAGTTTGAGCTCGTTGCGGAAGCGCTCGATCGTTTCCTTGTCGAGGGCGACCTCGGGCTTGATGAGCTTCAGGGCGACCTTTTCGTTCACTTCGGTGTCGAGCGCCTTGTAAACCCGGCCCATGCCGCCCTTTCCCAGCTCTTCAATGATCTGGTATTTTCCGGCGAAGGTCGACCCGGTGGTCAGCTCCTCGCGCGGCGCGCGCAGGGTTTCAGTGTAGGCGATAGGAATTTTGGTGGAGAGCTTGAGCGGCGCGGCGCAATGCCCGCAGTAGATCGTATCCGCGAGATTTTCTAAACCGCATTGAGGACATTTGTTGGCCATGCCGCCTCCCCGATCCAACCGGATGAGGGAAGAATATCAACTCGAAGATGCTTAGTCAAACGAAAATCCTGGGCAAATCGGACAGACTATCTGCGGTTCTCGAATCTGCCAGGACCTAATACGACAATTGAAATGTGGCAAAATGCGACATTTTGAAAGTGGCATAACAGGCCCGGCCGTCCTTGACAAGGGGATACTATTCGAGTATAAATGTCTGTCCCTAGATGCCGATAAGGAGGTGAATTTTATTGGCTTTTATCGTTGTTGATGAAGGAGAATCCGTAGAAAGCGCGCTGCGACGGTTCAAGAGAAGAGTGCAGCAGGAAGCGATTATCAAGGAAATCAAAAAGCATTCTGTTTACTTCAAACCAGGAGAACGGAAAAGAATGAAGGAAGCCCAAGCCCGAAAGCGCATGCGCCGGCGGATGAGAAGAGAACGAGAACTGGAATACTGAGACCTTTTTATTCTTTCTACCTATAACCTTAGAGGGAATTGCCAAACATTCAAATTCCCATACAGACAAGCCCAGCGATCGTTGGCAGCGACGGCCACAAATCTGTCCCCAAGCCGCCCTGGCTAAAAGTCAGATTCCCGACTCACGGCGACTTTTTCCGGGTGGCCGACACGCTGAGAAAGAACGGCCTCCACACGATCTGCCAGAACGCCAGGTGCCCCAATGTCTCCGAGTGCTGGTCCGCCCGAACGGCGACTTTCCTGATCCTTGGAGATACCTGCACCCGAAACTGCGCTTTTTGCGCCGTAAACAAGGGGACCCCTCTCCCCCCTTCTGTCGAAGAACCCCGGTATATCGCCGAGGCCGTTTCCGCTCTGGGGATCGAATACGTCGTCATAACATCCGTTACAAGGGACGACCTGGCTGATGGAGGAGCCACTTTTTTCGCCGAAACCGTCGGGACTGTCAAAAAGATGAACCCGAACGCCAAGGTGGAAGTCCTGATTCCTGATTTCAAAGGAGACGAGAGAGCGCTCACCCGGGTTATCGAGTCGGGTTCTGATATCTTGAATCATAACCTGGAGACAACCGAATCCCAATATCCCTCGATCAACCGCCCCCGCGAGAACTATCGGAGATCGCTCCAGATCCTGAAGAGGGCCAGGGAGATGGGCGCGCTGACAAAATCCGGGCTTATGGTCGGTCTGGGCGAGAACGAGGACGAAATCATGAAGACCTTGTCCGACTTAAGGGACGTCGGCTGCGCCCTCCTCACGATCGGCCAGTACCTCAGGCCGGGCAAAGGCAATATCCCAGTCAGCAGATATTATGCTCCCGGGGAGTTCGAGGAAATTAAACGCAGGGCTTTGGAGCTGGGGTTCAAAGCTGTCGAAGCGGGCCCTCTGGTGAGGAGCTCGTATCAGGCTCACAGACTGTTCCATTCCGTCCGGGAGGAGTGCTAAAAATACATGCGCCATCTCATCTTCGCCGACATCCACGGGAACCTCGAAGCCTTCCTGGCCGTGCTGAAGTTCATCCAGAAAAAGAAGATCGACCACTATATTTTTCTCGGCGATCTCGTGGGCTACGGCGCCTCCCCAAACGAAATCATCCAGAAAATGCAGACGCTCAAGCCTCTTTCGTTGATCCGGGGAAATCACGACAAGGCTGTCTGCGGCCTTGATTCGATTGAGACATTCAATCCCATCGCCGCCTCGGCCATACATTGGACAAAACAGAGAATCCTGAAAAAGAACATCAACTTTCTCTGCCGTCTGAAGACGGGCCCCCAACTTGTTGAAGAAACGATCATGATCTGTCACGGCGCGCCTTTCGACGAGGATTATTACATCTTCGGCGAGTTCGACGCCGCCGAGGCTTTTGACCACATCAAAACGCCCCTCTGTTTCTTCGGCCACACTCACTTCCCCTTTGTCTATTCGGAAAAGGAGAGCCTGGTTGAAGGCACCTTTATGGAGGGAAACACGAACGAGATCAGGCTGGAAAAGGGAACCAGATACCTGATTAACCCGGGCTCGGTCGGTCAGCCCAGAGACAGGAACGCCCGGGCCGCCTGCGCCATTTATGACTCCGAGGCGCGGACGGTCAGGTTCTTCCGTCTCGAGTACAACATCGAAGAGGCCCAGAGAAAAATTCTGGCGGAGCATCTTCCTTCCGCTCTTGCCGAGAGGCTGTCGCTGGGCATTTAGAGCCGGGGATTAGCGTAGCAGTAAAGACAGCTATGGGGACAGGTTTGGGCATAACTCCCGATATCGATTGATTCGGTACACCGACATTCTCGGCGCTGCGTTTTGTCCTTGAGGAGAGAAGCCGGCTCGCCTGAAGGATGGATTTCCTGGAGAAGGCGGCCGTCGATACAGGAGGACGGCTTGATTCCCGGGACATCGGCCAGAAAATCCTGGCTACAGGCAAAGAGATTCAGCCCGCAGACCCTGGCCGTCTCGGAAAGCACAGCCGCAGCTTTCTTTTTCTCTTCGAGAGGAGAATCCCAATAAACAAAACCGCGCTTGGCAGCTCGCCGCTTGGACTTCCCGTACCATTGGGCAAAGCTGAAGCGGATGGTCTTAATGCCCAAGCTCGCAGCCTTCGGAGCGAGCTCCTCAAAAAAAGGAAGGTTGGTTTTAATTGTTTTTCCGTCCCTCCAGAAGAGAACCGGGTCAAAACGCAGTGAGATGCGCTCGGGCCGGCCTGCCAGTTCGACCAGCGACCCGATCTGCTTAAGCGCTGCCTGCGGTTTTGGAACCGCCCTCTCAACGTGACTCCCGCCCAGGCCCGTGATCGTGAAATGAAAATAAAGTTGCTCGTATTTTCTGAGGCGGTCCTGGAGCCGGTTCCGATTCTCGATAAGATTGGCGAAATTTTTTGACCAGAGAACGATTGTGTGTACGGTCTCCGGTTTTAGGTTGACAGAATAGGTCCGTCCAGAAGGCCCATACACCCGAGCCTTTTCTTCCTTGACAGCGGCGGAAAGCCATTCCGGAAAAAATGAGACGAGATCAGTTCTCCGGGAGGCGCTGATGACTTTTTTCATGCTTCCTTGACAGCACCAGGAAATGCCCTTAGTATTTTAGCCGACGAGGTGACATCGATCAATGTCCGTTCTCAAGGCAACAGACCTGGTTAAGAGCTACGGCCGCCGGCTCGTGGTCAAGGGGGTGAGTCTTGAGGTCGGCGCGGGCGAGATCATCGGGCTTTTGGGAAGGAACGGAGCCGGCAAGACCACGACTTTCCAGATGGTCGTGGGGCTCATTAAACCGGACCACGGCACCATCTCTTTTGACGGGCAGGATATTTCCCGGAGCACCACGCCGGAAAGAGCCAAGCTCGGGATCACCTATCTCCCCCAGGAGAATTCGGTCTTCCTCAAAGCTTCTGTAGAGGAGAATCTCCGGCTGATCCTGGAGCTCCTTCCGTATGAAAAGGAGGAAAAAGAGACCTTGAGCCGCGAGCTCCTGGAGGAGCTCGGCCTCCTTGCGCTGGCCAAGCAATCTGCCCACAGCCTGAGCGGAGGAGAGAGGAGGAAGCTCGAGATCTGCCGTTCCCTCGTCCTCAAGCCCAAATTCCTGCTTCTCGACGAGCCGTTCACTGGAATCGACCCGCTGACGATTATCGAATTGCAAAAGATCATGCTCTCCCTGAAGAACAGGGGCATTGGCATTATTATATCGGACCACAACGTCCGCGACACCCTTCGCATCACCGACCGAGCCTGCATCCTGGATGAAGGAGAAGTGCTGGTCGAGGGGACGCCGGAGCGAATCGCAGCGGATGCGAAGGCTCGGGAGAAATTTTTGGGCAAGGATTTCGAGCTGGCAGGGCCGGCGCCTAATCTTCCGCCGAAAAATAATGATCGCCCAGGGTTTCCCCAAGAAAGTAAAGGAACAGGAAAAAATAAAGCAGGAGTAGGAGCAAATAAAAAGCCAGGACAGGAAGAGGCGCAACTAAAATTATTCTAAAAAAGGACACCCCAATCACGCCGGCGGCGAAGGCCAGAGAAATCAGCCAGAGGGCGGTGATGAAAATCAGGTCGACGCATTTTGCCTTCAGCTTCAGGGAAAATCCTCGCGGATGACGGGCTTCCTCCTCGCCGGCAACCTCTTTTGCCAATTCCTCTTCTTCTTCATGCTTTTCTTCTATTCGGCTCACAGTTTCAGCGAATGATGTTGTTGTTTGAGTCACCCTCTCGGGAATTCCGATCCCGGAATCGACGGCCCATTCCCGGCGCGCTGGTTCTCGCTCTGCGGCGCCTTCTTTTTCCAGGTTTGGCGTGATGGAAGGCGGGACCTCTTTCATTCCGCTCAACCAGGGAGGAAGCTCATCCTTCGTTTCTGAAGCGGGCCTTTCCTCTTTTTCTTCCTGTTTCTCCTCAGAAGACAATAGAAGTTCCTCGATGTCTTTTTTCCCGTCCTCCACTGTCTGCGTAAGTTGATCCAATTCCTTAGTCTTAAAGACCAGCTCGTCCGCCTCGATGGAGACTTTGTATTTCTTGACATCATCCTGGAATTCCCGCGGCGTTGCATCTTTCTTCTCAGCCTGGGCTTTCTTGGCGATCTCTTCCTTGAGCGCCATCCAGGATTGAAGCTCCCTTTCGTCTTTTTCCTCTTCCTCTGCGATCACTTGGGTGGGGGTGCGTTCGGCCAATTCTTCCTCGCGCTCTTCCTGCTGCGATTCGCCGAATTCTCCTTTTTCTTCCCCGCCGTAATCCAGCTCTTCCTCGTATGTTTCTTCTTCCTCTGTTTCGCTTTCGGCAAACTTGTTTAGCTCGCCGGTGTCCTCCTCTTTTCCTTTTTCTTTTTCTTCTTCCTCTTCTTCTTCATCTTCTTCATCATCGTCTTCTTCGTCTTCTTCCTCGTCTTCCTCCTCTTCCTCTTCCGCTTCTTCCTCCCCCTCGTCTTCTTCGCCCTCTGCTTTGCTCTTTTCCTCCAAGACTTCTTCCTCGTTTTCTTCTTCTTCGGATTCCTCTTTTTCGTCGACGATTTTGTCGCCTGGAATAGGCTCCTCTTCATATTCGTCTTCGGGGAAAAGAAGCTGGGTGCCGCAGTTCTCGCAGTACTTATCCTTCTCGTCAATGATGGCTTTGCAGTAAGGACAACGCCGGATGGCCATTACCTTAATTTATAGATAGAAAAGTCCCCCGTGTCAATCGAAATTGTGGCCCACAGAAGCGGGAAAGAGCAGGCTCGCAGAATGAGCCCCTAGACGAAATCTCGGTCTTCGTCCTCTTTTCGTTTCCGGGCCTCTTTAGAAATTGTCTTTTCGATAGCGCGGCTAATAACGAAATACAGAAACCAGGGAAATCCAACACCCATGCAGGTTAGGAAAAGGCCCCTGGCGAGGCCTTCCTGATGGATGGTCTTGGGCGCGATGATCAGAACGGCGATCGTCAAGACGATCGGGATTAACATGAACCAATCGCGTTTTCCTGCCATTTGCAGCCTCCTTTTCGTCCCCCAAAGGCATCAGACATAATCCGGCACATATTCAAGCAGGTCACCCGGCTGACAATTGAGCTCGCGGCAGATCGCGTCGAGGGTGCTAAACCGCATCCCCTTAACCCTTCCCGTCTTTAGCAAAGAAAGGTTGGTGATGGAGATGTGGATCCTCTCCGAAAGCTCGGTCAGTTTCATTTTTCTCTGAACCAAAAGTAAATCCAATTTGACTTCGATAGCCATGAAAGTAATGTAAGCAAAAATATTATGTTTGTCAAGTATTTTTTTATGATATATATAAATTAATATACGTATTTCATGCGTATCTTTCGGCTTACGATTCGGCTTGATGCGACCGATCGTATTGAACTCCGGTCCTGAAATCAAGAATCCGGAGAAGTTGACTTATCGAAATAAATGGATAAAAATAGTGGCCGTGGGCGATTAACTCAGGGGTAGAGTGCTACCTTCACACGGTAGAAGTCACAGGTTCAAATCCTGTATCGCCCACCGATGTCTGCCAAAACGACTGCATCTTCCAGGACCCCTCCTAATTAGCTAGGAGGGGTTGGGGTGGTAATATTAATAAGAAAAAGTCTTAGAGACGTTTTGGGAGCTATCCTGACATCAACCTTCTAGACACCACCTGATTGGTAGGAGGTAACCACGCGTTGCCCCTATTTCTTAGCGTCCATCGGAAGGTTCATCCGGCGCAGCAGATCCTGGAAGCGGGGGTCGGAGCGCATGCTGTTAAAACACGGAAAACAGAGATAAGACATGTTAGGATCGCGCAACTCGAAGCCTTTCTCAAGCCACTCGAGGGCACGGTCTTTTTCTCCGGCCATGATATAAGCCACGGCAATGCCCCATGGGACATCATAAACCTTGCCCGAAAGAAAAAGCGATGCATCTGTATCTGCGGCCCGCTTCATCGCGCCCGTGAAGCCCGCTTCCGTGTAGCCCCGATCGAGAGCTTCTGCAACGTCACGGTTGCCGTATGAAGGACTGCTCCACTGGGCTTTCCATTCTGCGAACGCCTCTTTGTACATTCCCTTCATAAAAAAGCATATCTCGGTAATGCAGTGAGCGACGGGATCGTCGGCGTTCGTTCGCTGCGCGCTGCGGGCTTGAGCGATGGCCTCGTCATACCGGCGCACCATTAGAAAATCCGCGGCGGCAAGACTCTGAAAGAGAGAATTGTATGGGTCCAGCTCCAGGACTCGCTTCAGCTGCGCCATCGCTTCATCCGGCCGCCCCATAATGTTCAACAAATGCGAGTAGTAGATCCGCGCATCCGGAAAGTTGGAGTTGAGCTCAATGGCTCGCTTGAACTCCTTCTCAGCGCCGGGCCAATCCCAGTCGCCCCAGGCCATGATGTTCGCCAGCGCGTAATGCGCTTCCGCGATGGAGTCATCCAACGCCAAGGCTTTTATCGCCGCCTCCTTCGCCTTTGGAGCCGCTTCACTCGGCGGCGTAATCCCCATCTGTTGCCGGCAAGCCCAGATAAAGGAGATTCCTGTGTAGGCAAGCGCGTAGTTCGGATCTTTTTTAAGGGCCAACTCAAAATATTGAAATGCTGTATCTATATCGGCCGGGATGAGCTTGTAGCTGTGCTGAAGGCCTTTGAGGTAAGCGTCGTAGGCTTCGGGATTGACGGGTCTAGCATTCGCTAAGCGCGCTTGCTCGGCCGGAAGGAGCTTCAATGCCAGGGCCCCGGCCACCTTTTGCGATACTTCGTTCTGCAAAGCCAGGATACCCGACATCTCGCGTTCAATGCTGTCGGACCATAATTGAGACTGGTCCTGCACCTTGATCAGCGTGGCCGTGACCCTGACCCGCTCTCCCTCGCGCTGGGCGCTCCCCTCTAGCACGTAGCCCACATTAAGTTCGCGGCCGATCTGGTCGATAGGCGTGTTCGTCTTCTTGTAGCGCAACACCGAGGACCGCGCGATCACGCTGAGGCTCTCCGGATGGAGTCGACCTAGCTGCGCAATCATCTCCTGGGTCATCCCATCGCTGAAATAGTCCTGTTGCGGGTCGCCCGACAGGTTCTCGAACGGAAGAACGGCAAGCCTGATGGCCGGAGCCGGAGCAACTCGGCCGAGAAGCCTGTTCCGTAATCCGCCGACATTGAGACCGAGGATAAGGGCCAGCAAAATTACCAGGGCCGAATAAACATAAGCCGTTCTTATCCCCAAGATCCTTCTTACCCGCCGGGGCTTGGCCTTGAGAGGCCTGAGGCCTTCGGCCACGGCCTCCATGTCTTCCCGAAACTCCTCCATGGTCTTGTAGCGGTCAGCCGGCTTCTTAGCCAGGGCCTGACCAATGATCTGCTCCATTTCAGGCACCACCTCGGGACGAGCCTTTTTCAAGGATTCCGGCTCTTCGTGGAGGATGGCGTAAATCACAGACTGATCATGTTCTCCCTGAAACGGAAGTTTGCCGGCGAGCATCTCGAAGAGAACCACACCCAGCGACCAGACGTCCGTGCGCTGGTCCAAGTCGCCGCCCCGAGCCTGCTCCGGAGACATGTAGGCCACTGTGCCCAGCGTCGTCTGGCTCTTGGTCAACGAACTCCCGCCCCGGAGCTTGGCAAGGCCGAAGTCCATGACCTTAGCCTGGCCCTTGTCCGTGACCATGATGTTCGCGCTCTTGATGTCCCGGTGGATGATGCCCTTGATGTGGGCTTCCCCCAGGCCAGCGGCTACTTGGCTCGTAATTTCGATCGCTTCAACTGATGTCAGCGGCCCTTTTTTTATCTTGTCCCGGAGCGTTTCCCCTTCCACATACTCCATAGCGATAAAGGACTGGTCTTGGTCCTCGCCGACCTCGTAGATGACGCAGATGTTCGGATGAGACAGCGCCGCGGCCGCCTGGGCCTCGATGAGGAAGCGCTCCTTGAGCTCGGGCGCGTCCATTAAATGCGGCGGCAGGAACTTCAAGGCCACGCATCGCTTGAGCTTGAGGTCTTCGGCCTTGTAGACGACACCCATGCCGCCGTGCCCGATCTCGTCGATGATCTTGTATTTGCCGGCGATGAGGGTACCAGGCTTCAGAATCTGGACAGGAGTCTCGAGGGTTTTCGTCAGGGAAGCCTGCTCAGAACCCGGTTTTCCTAGGGGCACTGCGCAGTGGCTGCAGAACCGCGAGTTTTCCTCGTTCTCAAAATGGCAATTTGGGCATTGCATGGCCCGTTTACCCTTCCTGATGCCCGAATATTATCACAGGTGGGGCGGCCGTTCAACAGCAAAACGCGACCTCTCAACTGTGCCCGAAGTGTGCCCAAGATGTGTCAGAAATATCAAAACGTATCTAAAAATATCGAAAGATATCAAAGACGGAATTGCCTTAAAAAACCCCTGTTTTCTTACTAAATCCATTATTTTCTTCGCATTACATTTTTGGGGTGCTTCCTACACACGGTAGAAGTCACAGGTTCAAATCCTGCTTCGTCCACCGACCTTATTCCGAAACGACAACGTTATTCAGATCCCCCTTGATTGCGCAAGAGGGATCAGGGGGATTAGTTTATAAGAGCAGAGTCTTGGAGGCGTTTTCTTCCTTCCCCTCGTTAGGCGCCGCTGCCGTCAGCGGAGCCTTGCCTTTTTTCCGCCCGCAACAGGACAATCGCCAGCACCACGACCCAAAGCAGGAAAACGCCGATCATGATGCGCTCCCAAACCCCCACCCAAGGTGTGGGCAGATTTGCGCCGATCCGAGGGCCATCCAATCCCGTCAAAACGGAAGACGCGATGAGGATCAATATCGTCACAATTGAGTAGAAGCGGAACCTCTTGCCGAATGCCGCCGCCCCGAATCCGATCGCGACCAGATATAAGAAACCTGTCACTGCCCCATTATGATGTGCACGGTATCGGCCAGCGACCCTCCGCCCGCTGCCAGGACCTCACGTTGATGCATCGGAGCAAAGGGCCAGACGAGGCCGGTGAGTACGTAGGCGATCATCAATCCTCCCACGACGCGCAGGAGGCGGTTTCGTCGAGCCGATTCCCAGACACCCCATCCGAAGGCGGCCACGAGCAAGGTATAGGCAGCGCCCAGCCAGACCCAAAGCGGTCTCGTTGGGGCACCGATCGCGGACAATTCGCTGACCGTTTGAGAGGCGGAGTTGTAGCCCTCATACTGCATCGGCACAAAGACGTTCATCGCGACATAAAACAGCGAAGATGCGATACCGCAGACGAGCAAAAGCTTGCGCACAATATTGCACCTTCCTTTCCATCTTTATCAACAATCGCTCTGTATCCTATGGTTAGACCTGACCGGGACGATTAGCCCTTCCTTCTTTTTTCCCCTTTCTCGTCGCGATCAAGTCGAAGAGACCGCCGGCCAGCTTCTTCAATGGGCCCAAGCGGACGGGATAGAAGTAATCAGATGTGAACCACCCTTTTTCTTTGTAGTACGTGTAGTCTCGACTGCTTTCATCGAGTTCCCAGCGAACGCTC
>Ga0209253_10004700_pt1 | contig 11899 bp, 11 predicted proteins | sample FrelakmetBRP12BR_FD_187145 | JGI IMG/M metagenome (GOLD analysis project Ga0209253, IMG submission 187145) | Freshwater lake sediment microbial communities from the University of Notre Dame, USA, for methane emissions studies - BRP12 BR (SPAdes)... | ecosystem: Environmental > Aquatic >...
GGGCGGCAACATGCTGGCCATCGTCTACTCCTGGATGGGAGAAACCGAAAAAGCCATCGAGCGGTACAAAGGATGCATTCAGGCCGGAACCGAGGATGTAGTCATCTATCGAAATTTGGCTGGAACATATGAAAACCTCGGCGCTTATGAAAAATCCATCGAAGTTTATGAGTCCTACCTTAAGAATATCGGAGACAGCGCCGTGATACACCGCAGTCTGGCCGATACCTACCTCCTGCTTGGAAAACACGACCTGGCTCTGGCCGAGTTGGATAAAGCGGTGGCCCTGAGCCCGGCTGACTGGGATAACCTGCGAACCAGAGGAGATATCTATCTCAATATGGATAACCTGAGCGGCGCAGAAGAAGAATATAAAAAACTCCGGGAGAGAGCGGAGATGGACGGCCGGGGCTGGGGTTTGCAGAGACTCATGAGCCTGTACCTTCTCCAGGGCCGGTTCGGAGAAGCAAAAACACAGGCCCAGAGAATCATCGAAGTGGGGGAAAGGCTCGGGCAGAGGCGTTGGGTGACGCTCTTTCGGAATGCCTTGTCTTATTTGGAGCATAGATCAGGTCATCCGGAAGCAGCACTTCAGGAGCTGGACAAAGCTTGGGCCATCGCAGCCGCGGACGATATCTTCGCAGATCAACGAGATATCCTGCTCAATCAGGGGCTGGCGCACCTGGAGTTGAACAACATGGCTAAGGTCCAGGATGTCGCTGTCAAACTGAAGGCGGCGGTCGACCAGGCGCCCAACAAGAAGCTCATCTGGTATTCCCACTATCTGACTGGGATGATCGAGCTCCAAAAAAAGAACTATTCTAAGGCTCTCGGATTTTTTAATCAGGGGCTGTCCTTGTTGAACGCGGACGCCGGAGTGCGTTTCCTCTTCGCCGACGCTATGGGAAAGGCCTTTTATGATTCGGGAGACCTGAACAGCGCCCGGCAGGAGTATCAAAAAACTATTTCTCTGGGTGTGGGCAGACTGGATTACGGCGACGTCTATTCCAAGAGCTATTACTGGCTCGGGAAAATCAGCGAACAACAAGGGAAAAAGGCCGAAGCCGCGGAGCATTACCGGAAATTTCTCGACCTCTGGAAAAATGCCGACCCCGGCCGGCCCGAAGTCGCCGACGCCCGCAAGCGCCTGGCAACCATATAGGAATTTAGTTTTCTGTTGTGGTGGCCGCCGGCTCGAAGGTCCTCGCGTCCGCTAGAAGCGGAATATCGGTTCGATATCCACGGGGATATCTGCTAGTTTTTCGATCGTTTTTCTGGTGATTCCGTCTAGCTTCCCGTACTTAGAAAGAAACTCTCCTGCTTCTTCATAGCTGCCTTTTCCCTCGATGACCAGAAAGGCTGCCGCCAGATCCTGGACGGCCTGCCGGATTCTTGCTTGATTGACGCTATATCTTTCCGTTTCCGGGTCGTAGAGAAAGGCTTCTTTCTCGCGAAGATAATTGAACTGGACCAAAGTCCCCAGGCCGTGCGCTTCTGTGGCGCCAAACCTTAGCGCCCTGAACATGCCGGCGAGATAGGTGGTATAGACCTCTGCTTCCTTTTCCTTTGGGATCCAGCCGCGTTCCATGAGCAGGGGGACGCTCCACAGGCCCACGATATCCGCCTTGGCTTCTTCTATCGCTGAGTTATATTCCTTCAGGGCTTTGCTAACTGAGATTCTGGTCCCGTCGGGCAGCGGGATATAGTTCAGGCCCAGGGCATGGCAGATTTCGTGCAGGACCACCTCGTTGAAGTATGCCGAGAAGGAGACACGTCTGGCATCCTCGGGAGAGAGCACACGCTCGGAGATGGGAATCAGGCTTTTTTGGAACTTGGCCTCCATCACGTTCTTGAGGAATACCTTTTTGGTGCCCTTTTCTTCCCGGACCTTCTCGTCGTTGGGAAGGACAAAAGCGGACGTCTGGATTCCGGATTTAGTGTTTCCGGCGATGTAGACCTCCAGGACAACATTGAGAGGGGATTCAAGGCCGGAGACTTTTTGATCCTTATACTTTGGCTCGACCGGGAGATTCTGCTGGAGTTCCTCAAGATAGTTGAGGTAGCCTGTTATTTTCTCCATTTCTGCCCGGTCGTTGATGTAAACAAAGCTCTCATAGGAGGCCTTGAGGCCCAAGAGATTGTCGTCATAAACTTCAAAAGGTCCAATGACGGTTTCCACGAGATTATCTTTGAGGTCGATCCAGAGGCAATCGCTCTTGTAGTAGTCATTTGAAAGAAGGTCTTTGGCGCGCTGGAGGAGGTACGCCTTGAGGGAAGGATTGGAGGTGATCTCACCGGCCTCGCGAAGTGCTGCGGCCGCGGGCTCCAAATCCTTTCCGTATTCAACATTATAGGGGACGGCTGCAAGCTCGCTCCCATTTCTCTTAATTACTGTGTACGGGCTTTCCAAGGCTTCCTTTTGCTCAGGATGAGCGGCCACATAATCTTCGAATTCCTTCTTGGTCAAGTCAGGAGGATAGAAGCTCGCTCCCGGCCGCTTTTGAGCGGAGCCGATAAAAGGCTTGTTTTCGTCCTGGATGTCAAACGGGCCGAAGTTGATTTTAACGAAATGGAGGTACTCGGGAGCCCAAGGCTGCTTTGACTTTTGCAAAGCCTCCATCAGGGGAAATCCCGTTGGATCCGTTTGCTTCCAGAAGATATCATCCATGAAGCGGGCAGCCGCGACCATTTTGTCCAAAACTTTTCGGTCTTCCTCATTGAGAAGCGATTTATCGAAGGTGATTTCGGTGGGAGAGTACTTGGCCAGGCGAGCGGCGATGTCAGGCGCTCTCCATAGGCCGGAGAGCTGGTCTTCTTCCTGCGCTTCTTTTGTCTTGCATGCGGAAACGAAGCAAAAACCAGCCACCAGCAGAAAAGCCATGAAAAATACACCCAGCTTGTTTTTTTGAATTCTCATGCTGACCTCCTTAGTCTTTGACTGCATAACCTGCGCGGGTAATGCTTGCCTCGGCGGCAATCCTTAGGGGTTCGACGAGCGGAACCGAGAGGTCCTCATCGCGGAGGACGAGAGGGACTTCCGTGCAGCCCGCGATTATTGCCTCGGCTCCTCGCCGGATCAGCTTCTGAGCCGCCTCCAGGATCAGCTTCCTGGGCCGGCCCGAAGTGAATCCGGCCTTGATGCCCTTTTTCCCGAAAATCGCCTCCATAACGCTTTTTTGATCACCGGCCGGGGGCTTGATGATTTCTATTCCGGCCCCGGAAAAGGCCTGCTCGAAAATTCCTGATTTTACCGTTCCCGTGCTGGCAATGAGCCCGGCGCAGGCGAGCCCGGGAATATTCTTCTTTGTGTAGTTCAGTGTTTCTTCCAGGATGTCGAGAAGATGGATTTTATCTTTCCCGGCTATTCCCGATAAGAAAGCATGGGCCGTAATGCAGGGTATGACAATGATATCTGCTCCGGACTTCTCGAGCATTCGGAGTCCCTGCCGGAGAAGCGGCACAGGACTCGGTCCCTTTCGGAGAAGCGCGTCTGTGCGGGGCGGTATTTTCGGGTTATTGTAGATGATGACGGGAATATGCTCCTGGTCTTTTTCGGCCCGGGTGCGTTTGATGATCAAGCTGAAGAAATAGGCGGTGGCTTCCGGTCCCATGCCTCCCAGGATGCCGATGGTCTTCTTCATGGCTGGCCGCGCTCCCCGATGATCTCCTTGATTTTGTCCAGGGGAAGGGCTTCCGCAACATGTCCGTCTCTTCCTTCCATCCTCTCGGCTTTGAACAGGGAATTAAGGATGGCCTCCTCCGATGCCTCCACGGCCGCCAGGAAGAGGGGAGACATGTGTTCATTTCTTAAAAGGACGACCGGCTGGGTTAAGGATTCCGACCGGTTTTGAATTCTGGCCTCTTTGGCTGTGGAGAAGGCGACGGCGTAGTCTCCGCTTCCGTTGGAATAATATCCTCCGGTCCGGACGATCCCCAGCAGCGCTCGCTTGGCCAGCCTTTTAAGGTTCCGGCTGTCAAGAGGGGCGTCTGTGGCGACGATGATCATGCAGGAGCCCTCGTTTCCGGCCGGAGCTTCCTTTTTCATGGAATATTTTTCCAGGCGCATGCCGACGGGGAAGCCGTTGATCTGGAGAACGCCACCGAAATTGGTCTGGACGAGGACTCCTACAGTGTAACCTCCCTGAGAAGAGGGGAGGCGGCGGGACGATGTGCCAATCCCTCCTTTGAAATCGAAGCAGGTTGTACCTGTCCCGGCCCCGACGTTTCCCTCTTCCACCGAGCCGCCCTCCGCCTTTCGGATGGCTTCGAGGACGTGCTCTTTGGCGACGACCCTGAGCCGGATATCATTGAGGTAGCCGTCGCTGGTCTCCCCGACGACGGGATTCACGGATCCGACATTTTCATTGCCGGGAAGAGCGAGGGTGTAATCGATCACAGCCTCTGCGGCTGTCGGGACAGATAGCGTATTGGTCAAGATGATGGGCGTTTCCAAGTTTCCCATCTCTTCCACCTGGGTAAAACCCGTCAATTTGCCGAATCCGTTGGCCACAGCGATGGCGGCCGGGACTTTTTCCTGGAAAATGTTTCCTTCATGTGGGAGAACGGCCGTTACGCCGGTGCGGATATTTTTTCCCTGGATCAGGGTGACTCGGCCGACTTTGACTCCCGCGACATCGGTGATGGCATTGAGGGGGCCCGGCGAGAGCACGCCTGTGATGATCCCGAACTCCCGCAGACGTGGCCGTTCCGAGGAAGACGCCAACGCTGTGCTAAAAACCGTAAAAATAATAAAAAGGGAGAACAATGCTTTCATGGCTGCTAACCTTCATTATTTTAATTGCGTTTCTCTAAAAATCAAAATTTATCTTATTGTCTATATATTTTTCAACTTCCTTATTTATCCTAATCCGCAGCCAGGATGGGTGGCATAGAGCATCCTCGCGTGCAGGAGGAGGAGAGGGATGATGTGGTGAGAAGTCCGTATGAGCGACGAGCGGGCGCGGTTCCTCGCAGAGGAGAGTGAGGAGCGAATCGAGCAAGATTTCCTCGCTGGGGAAATCGCAGCGTGACTTCGAGCCACATCTCCAGAGCCTCGACGGGAGTGCGCGCGTGACAGGACCCATTTTAGCCTTCCACTTAAATCCAAATCAGACGGCGACGTTCCCGTTTGTCCAACCGGGTAAGGCCTTCCTGCCCTGCTATCCTTAGAGCTTCCTCGAATTCTTCGGCGCTCGTCCCACGCTCCAGGGGAGAGCCGGGCGGGATATCTCCGCAAGGATAATACTGGTCCATGATGTTGACGTATGTATTCCTGGATATTTCAGCGGCGAGAAAATGCATGACCGCTCGAGTTCCAGCCAGTTTTGAAGGAAGCACAAGGTGCCTGAGCAGCAAACCGTGCCGGGCGATCCCATCCTGATCCATCGAGAGGTCGCCGACCTGACGGTGCATCTCTTTGATGGCCTGGCGGGCGAGGTCAGGATAGTCGTAGGCCTGGCAGAACTTCTTGGCCGGGTCCGGGGCCCCGAACTTAAAATCGGGCATATAAATGTCGAAGATCCCGTCCAAGAGTTCGAGCGACGCGACAGCGTCATAGCCGCCGGTGTTGTAAACCAGAGGGATGCTGAGCCCGTTGGCAATGGCCAGAGAAAGCGCTTTGAGAATCTGGGGAACGTAATGGGTGGGAGTGACGAAATTGATGTTGTGGCAGCCGATCTTCTGGAGCTCCAGCATCATCCTGGCCAGTCTCTCGAACGTAACTTCCCGGCCGTCACCCTGATGGCTTATGGAATAGTTCTGACAAAAAAGGCAGCGGAGGTTGCAATGGGTGAGAAAAATGGTCCCCGAGCCGTGATGGCCGACAAGCGGACTCTCTTCACCGAAATGGGGAGAGTAGGATGAAACCTCGGGCAGAAAGCCGGCTCGGCAGACTCCTTTTTCTCCTTTAACCCTGTTGACCCGGCAATCGCGCGGGCAGAGCGTGCAGCTTTCGAGGATCTTAAGAGCTTTTTTAATTCTTTCCGGGAAGAGTCCCTTGCGGAAGGCGCGCAAATACGCGGGCTCGAAATCCGGCGTTTTTAGCATCGTCACAGCCGCTCAGTCAAGTTTCCGCCAAACATTATATCAGCAATTCATAACTGCGCCAAAACAACCCGCAGGCCTCATTGAAGTCTATTAGTTAGGGCGTCGCCAAACGGGTGGCGCGGCTTGAGGGATGCCGCGACAGAACCCGTCAGTCACTGTCGGTTGCAGCGACCATTGAGGGTTTAGCCTTCCCGAGATGCTCTTCGAGGGAACCCGCTCTGGGGGGCGGGAGGACTGTCTGAGCACGACAAAACCTCCCGGATAGAAGAGGGAGGGCAAGAAAGAGAAGGGCGTGAGGTAGATTTAGCGTGCGGAGTTCCGCAGCGCCGAGAAGAGCGGTGAGGGAACGGCGTTAAAAACCCGAATGGGAGTAAGGCCGACAGTGGCTGACCACACTCTCCGTTGTCTTTTGCTTGCCCCATTTTTCGTTATAGAGCCAGCTTCGTCTTGATAAAAGTCTTGTTTTTGAGCAGAATGATCCCCATGTCCCAGAAGCAGTTTGTGACGGTTCCGGGGCTCGACCGCCTTCCATTTCTTTATCATGGGTTCGGAAAGGCCGGCTGGAAAGAGCAGGATTTTGGGACGAGAGCAGAATGGCGGGATTTCAAGCTTCTTTTTCTCGATCAGGTCCACTCCGAAGTTGTCCATGTCATCCGCAAAATCCCCAAAACGAACCCGCGCGGGGATGCCCTGGTCACCGACGTTCCGCGAGTTTTCCTGATCATTAAGACCGCCGACTGCCTCCCGGTCTTTCTTGTTGACGAAAACAAGCGAGTTATCGCCGCGGTTCACTGCGGCTGGAAGGGCACGCTTCGGAGAGTGCTCGAGAAAGTCATCCTGAAAATGCGAGACGGCTGCGGCTCCGATCCTCGAACGCTTCTTGCTGCCTTCGGGCCTTCGATCGGAGGCGATTGCTACGAGGTTGGAGAGGATGTCCACAAGAGTTTTGCCGCCGCAGGATTTCCTGGTTCTCTCTTTCGTCCCCTTGCCGACAGGCCCGGAAAATATTTTTTTAACTTGCGGGAAGCCAATCGCAGTCAGTTCCTCCAGCTCGGAGTCCAGGCCAAAAATATTTTTTCTGTAGATGCCTGCACCCACTGCGACAGTGATTACATCTCTTTCCGCCGCGACAGAGGCAGAGCCGGACGAATGCTGAGCTTCATCGGAATGTCGAGATAGTTGCTTTTTCATTCTATTTTTTTTATCCTTAACCTGCTATGAATAAGGTTCTTTCGGAAATCATTATCCCGGAGCTCCGGCTCTACAAAAAAGGAAAAGTCCGGGACATCTATGAAGTTGATGACAAGCTCCTGATCGTGGCCACCGACCGGATTTCCGCCTTTGATTTTGTTTTGCCTTCCTTGATCCCCGACAAGGGAAAAATCCTGACCCAGCTCTCCAAATTCTGGTTTGACTTCACCTCTTACATCTGTCCCAATCATATGCTGGCCACGGAAGTCCAAGACTACCCGCCGCCGCTTCCTCGATATAAGGACATTCTGGAAAAGAGGTCCATGCTCGTCAAAAGGGTGCAGGTTATTCCTGTGGAATGCGCCGTCCGGGGGTACCTTGCCGGCTCGGGCTGGAAGGAATACAAAGATAGCGGAAAGATCAGCGGAGTCAAGCTTCCACCCGGCCTCTCGGAATCCGAGAGGCTTCCCAACCCGATCTTCACGCCGGCCACCAAGGCGGAGGAAGGGCACGACTTGAACATCTCCTTTAAGGAAATGAAGAAGATCGTCGGAAACGAACGGGCCCAAAAAATCAAAAAAATCAGCCTGAAGCTTTACCAGAAAGCGTCCCTCTATGCTCTTTCCAAGGGGATTATCATCGCCGATACAAAATTCGAATTCGGGCTGGACAAGGATGAAGTCATCCTGGTGGACGAGATCTTCACTCCCGATTCTTCCAGGTTCTGGCCCCTGACAAGCTATGCGGCCGGCAGATCGCAGCCGAGCCTGGACAAGCAGTTTGTTCGGGATTACCTAGAGAGCACAAGCTGGGACAAAAAGTCGGCCCCGCCCAGCCTTCCCCAATCGATTATTGAACAGACACGCCAGAGATATTTGGAGATCTTCTTTCTTCTCTCGGAAAGGAAAGAATTGTGATGGACGGACGGGTTGACCTTCACATCCATTCGTCAAAGTCGAGCGATGGGTCTTTCACGCCCTTTCACCTTCTGAGACTGGCGAAGGAGCAAGGGCTTCGGGCGATCTCCATATCCGATCATGATACGGTGGAGGCCTATCCGGAAGCGCTGGAATCGAGCTCCAGACTGGGTGTCGAACTCATACCCAGCGTCGAGCTGACGACTCTTTTTGCGGGCCGGGAATTTCATCTGCTCCTGCCCTTTGTCCATTGGGAAAGCAGGCCCTTGAAGAGAATCCTGAAGACAGTGTCCCAGGCCCGGGTTGAAGAGGCCAAAGAGCGCATTGCCAAGCTCCAGAACTTGGGGTTTGATATCAGCTGGGAAGAAGTGAACCGGAAGACAAAATCGACCCCGCCGTTAGGAGTGACCGTCGCTCAGGTGCTGATTGACAAGGGAAAGAAAGAGAAGAATCCTGCCCTGGAAAAGTATTATCAGGGTCAAAACCTTCTCTTCGCTCCTTATTTTTTTTACAGGGATTATTTTATGGAAGGTGGGCCTGCCTTTGTCCCCAAAAGGACGGTCAGCCTTGTCGATGTCCTTGGCTTCATCGCCAAGGATGGAGCCGTGCCCGTGCTCGCTCATCCGGGCGCTTATTTCGAGCGGGCCACCAAAGACGACCTCCGAGCGCTCAAGGAAAGCGGGCTGGCCGGGCTGGAGGTCTATTCCTCGTATCATGAATCCGAGCAGATAATATTTTACAAAGGTTTGTCCGAAGAGCTGGATTTGGTGGCTACGGCCGGCTCGGACTTTCACGGCCGGATCAAGCCTCATATTCCCTTCGGAGCCATCAAAGAAGGAAATTATAGGATGGTTGAGGAACTCAAGAAGAGGAGATATTGAATGGTTTCCAACTGGCTGGATATCGTCTTGTTGGTGATTGTTTTATTGAGCTTCATTCTCGGCCTGATCAGGGGTTTTGTCAGACAGATCGTCGGCATCGTAGCCGTGGTGGCCGGGCTGATTCTTGCGGCCATGTATTACCAATATCTTTCCCGCATTCTTATCAGAGCGTTTGTTTCAGAACAATGGTCCAATCTGATCGCCTTCCTGATCATCTTTCTGGCTGTTTTGGCCGCCGGGTCGCTCATCGGCTTCCTGCTGGCGAAATTGATGGTCGGCCCGCTCAAACTCATCGATCGTTTCCTGGGTGGCCTGCTGGGCATCGGCAAAGGCATCCTGGTCAGCGGAGTGATCGTCATGGCCATGCTCGTTTTTCCCGTGGATAAACAGGCTCTGATGAAATCCTCAATGGCGCCGTATTGTTATTGGCTGACTAAAGGAATGATCCAGGTCATCCCCAAAGAGCTGAAAGAAAAATTCAAAGAAACATACAAAGAAATCATCGAGAGCACGAGGCAACATGGAGAAAAAGTTTAGCGAGTACAACATCCATCAAAAGCTTGACCTACTCATTCGGGAAATGGTGGAGAAAGAAGTCCAGTTCAAGGACGCTCTGAATGAATTCGAGAAAATTTTCATAGAAACAGTGTCGAAAAAATGCAAAGGGAACAAATCAAAAATGGCCCAGGCAATGGGAGTCCATCGGAATACTCTTCACAGCCGGGCCAAGGCCTTAAAGATCAAAAAACTATATTAGCAGTCCAACTGATGGATTGCTAATTTTGCCATTTTTTCTCTTGACAAAAGGGGTTGATTCATCTACAATTAGCACTTCAAAATCTAATCTGCTAAAACTAGGAGGTTTACATGAAGGTTACACCATTGTATGACAGAATTCTTCTCAAAAGGCTGGAAGAACAGGAAGTCAAGAAAGGCGGAATCATCATCCCTGATACCGCCAAAGAAAAACCCCAGGAAGCCGAAGTCATCGCCGTTGGGAAAGGCCGGCTGAACGAGGACGGAGACCTCATCCCCCTTGAAGTCAAGAAGGGAGATCGGGTTCTCATCGGCAAGTACAGCGGAACGGAAGTCAATATTGACGGAGTCGAGCACGTGATCCTGCGCGAAGAAGAAATCCTGGCGAAAGTTGGATAATTTCGGAGAAAAGGAGAAAACATGGCAAAACAAATTACACTGGGTGAAGACGCAAGACAGGCCCTTCTCAGAGGCGTCAATATCCTGAGCAATCTCGTCAAAGAGACGCTGGGGCCGAGGGGAAAAAACGTCATTCTGGACAAGAAATTCGGCTCGCCCACGAGCACCAAGGACGGTGTCACCGTGGCGAAAGAGGTCGAGCTCAAGGATCCCCTGGAGAATATGGGAGCGCAGTTGGTGAAAGAAGTCGCTTCCAAGACCTCGGACGTGGCCGGAGACGGCACCACCACCGCCACCGTTTTGGCGCAGGCGATCTACGCCGAGGGGATGAAATATGTTACCTCCGGTGCCAACCCCAACATGCTCAAAAAGGGCATCGACAAAGGGGTTGAGGAAGTCGTCAAGGAGCTCAAGAAGCTGAGCCGGGATGTCAGCGGCGAGATGATCGCCCAAGTCGGCTCCATTTCCGCCAACAATGACGAATCCATCGGCAAGATCATCGCCGAGGCCATGGACAAGGTCGGGAAAGACGGCGTCATTACCGTTGAAGAGGCCAAAGGCCTGGAGACGACGATGGAGATCGTCGAGGGCATGCAGTTCGACCGCGGCTACCTCTCTCCTTATTTCATCACTGACCCCGAGAGGATGGAGTGCGTCCTGGAAAATCCGCTGATCCTTCTCCACGAGAAGAAGATCAGCAACCTGAAAGAGCTTCTGCCGCTCCTCGAGAACGTCGCCAAAATGGGAAGACCCTTGCTGGTCATCGCCGAGGAAGTCGAGGGTGAGGCCCTTGCTACCCTGGTAGTCAACAAGCTCAAGGGAACTCTCATCAGCGCTGCTGTCAAAGCGCCGGGATTCGGTGACAGACGCAAGGCCATGCTTGAAGACATCGCCATCCTGACTGGAGGCCAGGTCATCACCGAAGATATCGGCGTCAAGCTCGAGAAAGTCGGGCTGGACTGGATGGGTGAGGCCAACAAGGTCGTCATTGACAAAGATAACACCACCATTGTCGAAGGCAAAGGAAAACAGGCGGACATTCAGGCCCGGATTAAGCAGCTCCGGACCCAGATCGAGGAAACCACCTCTGACTATGATAGAGAGAAGCTCCAGGAAAGGCTGGCCAAGATGGTCGGCGGCGTGGCCCTGATCAAAGTCGGCGCTGCCACTGAGACCGAGCTCAAGGAGAAGAAAGCCAGAGTCGAGGACGCCATGCACGCCACCAAAGCCGCCGTTGAAGAAGGCATTCTGCCAGGCGGGGGCGTAGCCCTCCTGAGATGCCGGAACGTGCTGGAAAGCTACAAAGCCGAAGGCGATTTGCAGATCGGTATCAATATCATCAAGAGAGCTCTGGAGGAGCCGTTGCGCCAGATTGCCAATAATGCCGGCTACGAAGGGTCCGTTGTAGTTGAAAAGGTCAAAGAGATGAAGCAGGACATGGGGTTCAATGCACTCGCGGAGAAATATGAGGACATGATCAAATCCGGAATCCTCGACCCGACCAAAGTCGTGCGCATCGCGCTGCAGAACGCGTCCAGCATCGCCGGGCTGCTTTTGACTACAGAAGGACTGGTTTCCGACATCCCTGAAGAGGAAAAAACGCCTAAGTATCCTACCCCGCCGAGCGACATGTACTAATTCCGAAATCGCGAACTCCTCTGTTCGCCATCGACCGTCTAAGGAGCGGCCCTGCGGCCGCTCCTTTTTTTT
>Ga0209253_10004702_pt1 | contig 11894 bp, 13 predicted proteins | sample FrelakmetBRP12BR_FD_187145 | JGI IMG/M metagenome (GOLD analysis project Ga0209253, IMG submission 187145) | Freshwater lake sediment microbial communities from the University of Notre Dame, USA, for methane emissions studies - BRP12 BR (SPAdes)... | ecosystem: Environmental > Aquatic >...
GTGTTGGTAAGCCACGACGAATCCTCTCGGGTTTCCTTGCGATGAGAGCGATATTGTCGGGGAAGGGGGGAAGTGGGGCAACGGCGCGGCGGATAATAATCAGGACCTCCCTTGCGCGACGGCCGCCGCAGTTGGCAAGAGGAGAGAGCGTTCAAAGGCTGATCTGCTGCCCGCTCACACCGTTAAATACTGCCTGACCAGCCCATCGTTCAACTCTCCCATCGCCCCGGTCGCCACCGCCCGGCCCTTGTCCACGATGCAAAACCGCTGCGCGACCCAGCGGGCGAACGGCAGTTTCTGTTCCACCAATAGCACCGTCATCCCCAGCTCCTGATTCAGCCGCTGCACCGCCACGCCGATTTCCCGAACGATGGCCGCCTGCTCGCGGACCTGGTCCATCTGTTCCTGGTTCAGCCGGCGAATGACCCGGCCGATTTCGCGGACCACGTTGGGTTGGATGCCCTCGGTGGGTTCGTCGAGAATTAGCAGGCGCGGCTCCAGCGCCAGAGCGCGGCCGATCGCCAACTGCTGCTGTTGTCCCCCGGATAGATCGCCGCCGCGCCGCCCGAGCATGGTCTTGAGCACCGGGAACAGCTCGAAAATGAACTCCGGCACCTGTCGCGGCCGCCGCGGATTGGCCGCCAGGCCGATTTTCAGATTTTCCTCGACGGTCAGCAGCGGAAAGATTTGCCGGCCCTGCGGCACGTAGCCGATGCCCAGCGGCGCGCGCCGTTCCGCGGGCAGGCGACCCAGATCCGCGCCGGCGAGGGCGATGTGGCCGGAGCGGATCGGCAGCAGCCCCATGATGCATTTCAGCAGCGTCGTCTTGCCCACCCCGTTGCGGCCCATCAGACAGGTCACGACGCCTTCCGGGGCCTCCAGGCCGAGATCCCACAGGGTATGGGATTCGCCGTAATACTGGTTCAGAGTTTCAATGATAAGCATCGCCGGCTCCCAGATAGACTTCGACGACCATCGGGTCAATCTGCAACTCCTCCAGCCGCCCCTCCGCCAGCACCCGCCCCTGGTGCAGCACCGTTACCTGGTCGGCGATGGAGCGGACGAAGCCCATGTCGTGTTCCACCACCACCACTGAATGACTGCCGGCCAGCGACCGCAACAACTCGGCGGTGCGCTCCATCTCCGCCGGGGTCATGCCCGCCACCGGCTCGTCCACCAGCAGCAACCGGGGTTCCTGCATCAGCAACATGCCGATTTCCAGCCACTGCTTCTGGCCGTGGGCCAGAATGCCGGCCAGGCGCCCGCCGTGTTCGGCCAAGCCGATTTGCGCCAGCACCGCGTCGATGCGGTCGCGCTCCTCGCCCGAGAGTCGGGTGATCATCAGCCCGCGCAGCCGCTTGGCGCCGGACATCGCCAGTTCCAGGTTTTCCAGCACGGTCAGCGGCTCGATCACGGTTGGCCGCTGGAACTTGCGGCCGATGCCAATCCGCGCGATCGCCGGCTCGTCCAGCTTGAGCAGGTCGATGGTCTGGCCAAAGAACACCCGGCCGGAATCCGGTTTGGTCTTGCCGGTGATGATGTCCATCATGGTGGTCTTGCCGGCGCCGTTGGGGCCGATGATGCAGCGCAATTCCCCATCGCCGATGTACAGCGACAGATTGTCGATGGCCTTGAAGCCGTCGAAGCTGACGGTCACTTCTTCCAGATACAGCAGAATGCCATGCCGGGCGTCGACCGGCTCCCGCAGGGGCCGCAGTCCGCCGCCGTCGAGATCGGAAATCAGCTCGCTCATGCCGTCGTCTCCCGCCGCCGTAACAAGCCGATCAAGCCATGCGGCAGTAACAGGGTGACCGCCACGAACAGCCCGCCGAGGGCGAACAGCCACACTTCGGGCAGAGCGCCGGTCAGCCAGGTTTTGGCATAGTTGACCAGCACTGCCCCGACTACCGCGCCAACCAGGGTGCCGCGCCCGCCGACCGCCACCCAGATCACCGCCTCGATCGAGTTCAGCGGGGCGAATTCACCGGGATTGATGATGCCGACCTGCGGCACGTACAGCGCCCCGGCCACCCCGGCCAGCATCGCCGAGAAAGTGAACACCAGCGCCTTGACCCGCTCCACCCGGTAGCCGAGGAAGCGGGCGCGATCCTCGCTATCGCGGATCGCCACCAGCACCCGGCCCATCCGGGTCGAGACCAGCCAGCGGCAGGCCAGATAACCGCCGGCCAGCGCCAGAGCCGACAGCACGAACAGCACGACGCGGGTGCCGTCGGCCTGCACCGAAAAGCCGAGCACGTCCTTGAAATCGGTCAGGCCGTTATTGCCGCCGAAGCCCATCTCGTTGCGGAAAAAGGCCAGCATCAGCGCGTAGGTCAGCGCCTGGGTGATGATGGAGAGATAAACCCCCGACACCCGCGAGCGGAAGGCGAACCAGCCGAACACGAAGGCCAGCAGACCGGGGACGACCAGCACCATCAGTACGGCGAAGCCGAACAGGTCGAAGCCGTGCCAGTACCAGGGCAATTCCTTCCAGTTGAGGAACACCATGAAGTCGGGCAGCACCGGATCGCCGTAGACGCCGCGCGTGCCGATCTGGCGCATCAGGTACATGCCGAAGCAGTAGCCGCCGAGGGCGAAGAAGGCGGCGTGGCCCAGGCTGAGGATCCCCATGTAGCCCCACACCAAGTCCACCGCCACCGCCAGCAGGGCATAGCAGAGATATTTGCCGAGCAGGGTGACGGTGTAGGCGGTCAGGTGCAGCGGGTGGTCGGGCGGGACCCAGAGGTTGAGAATCGGGACGCCGATGCCGATGACGATCAGCACGGCCATCAGAACCAGCCCGGCGCGGTCGGATAACAGCCAGCCGGGCAGTTTCATCGTTTCAGAGGTAATTGCGGAATTAGGCCCTGGCATTAGCCCGCGGTCCCCAGCTTAAGCACCAGCCTTGAGCGCTCACCGTATAGGGTTGTTTGGTCTTAGGATCGAGTCGATAGGAGAAGATGGCGCAAGGTCCCCAATTGGCCCCTGGAGTGCCAGAGTAGAGTTGGCAATTAGCACAAATTTGACCGGCGTCGCGCTTGTATTTGGGATCGACTTCATTGGCGTCATGTTTGTATCCCAGTGCAACCGCTTGAGGATCTGCTTCATCGATTTCGGATGGCCCTTTAGGTAATGCTGGTTGTCCAGCGGCTTGAGCGATCCCTGAGACCAGCAGACTGGCGGCGGGCGCAGCGAAAAGACCCATGGCGCCAATCTTGATCAAGCGCCTGCGAATAGGGTTGAACGGATGATCAGACATAGGTAATTCCTCCAGGTTAAGAGAGTGGTTTTTTGCCTTTTGAATCGACAGGAACAGACCAGGCAAGTACTCAGTATCTTCCTTGAGATACTTCATCATACCTCCGCCGCCCGGCCGCGCTGCGGGAACAGTCCGCGCGGGCGCTTCTGGATGAACAGGATCAGGAACACCAGCACCACGATCTTGGCCAGCACCGCACCGCTCCAGGGTTCCAGCAGCTTGTTGGCGACACCCAGCGACAGGCCGGCCACCAGCGTGCCCCACAGATTGCCGACCCCGCCGAACACCACCACCATGAACGAATCGACGATGTAGTTCTGCCCCAGATTGGGGCCGACATTGGTGAGTTGCGACAGGGCGACCCCGGCTACCCCGGCGACCCCGCTGCCCAGGCCGAAGGTCAGCGCGTCCACCCGCGCCGAGCGCACCCCCATGGCCCGCGCCATGGCCCGGTTTTGCGCCACCGCCCGCACTTCCAGCCCGATCCGGGTGCGTTGCAGCGCCAGCCACAACACCGCGAACACGGCGATGCAGAAGCCGAGGATCACCAGCCGGTTGAGGGTGACTTCCAGCGGTCCCAGCAAAATAGTGCCGCTCATCCAGTCCGGAGTGGCGACCGAACGGTTGAGCGGGGAAAAAATCGAGCGTACCGCCTGTTGCAGGATCAGGCTGACGCCGAACGTCGCCAGCAGGGTCTCCAGCGGACGGCCGTAGAGAAAACGGATGATGCCGCGCTCGATGGCAATGCCCACGAGCGCGGTTACCAGAAAGGCCAGCGGCACCGCCACCGGCAGCGACCAATTGACCGGCAACCATTGCTGCGTCAGCCAAGTGGTATAGGCGCCCAGCATCATCAACTCGCCGTGCGCCATGTTGATCACGCCCATCACCCCAAAGGTCACCGCCAGCCCGATGGCGGCCAGAATCAGCACCGACCCCAGCGACAGGCCGAAGAACAGGGTTTCGGCCCAGCCCAACATTTGCAGGCGGAACTCGGTGCGGCTCAGGGCGTTTTTGGCCGCTTCCCGCACGCCGGCGTCGCCATCATCGGCGGCCACGCGGGTCAACCGGCCGCGAATTTCGGTTTGCATCTGACCACCGAGCGCGGTGGCGGCCGTGGCGCGAACGGTGGCGTCGTCACTGGACAGATCGGCCAGCGCCAGCGCCAGCGCCAGCAGTTCCTTGATCCCGCTATCCGTTTCGACCTCCAACCGCGCGCGCAGCGGCGCGGCGCCCGTCGGATCGGGATTGCGCATGAACGCTTCGACCGCCGCCTTGCGTTGTTGGGGATCGGCGTTGGCGAGTCCCAGACCAGCCAGCCGATTCTCGATCAGACTGCGCAGGCGGTTGTTGGCCGTGATCCGGTCCAGGCCGCGTTTACTAACCGATCCCAAGGTTTCGCCGGTCACCGCATCCTCGATGGCCATCTCCGCCGCGTCGTTCAGGCCGATGACGGTGCGGTTGCCCTCTTCCTGATAGTACAGCCGGCTGTCGGACAGGGCCTGCAGGATCGTGGCCAGCCGTGGATGATTCGAGGTCACCAGCGATTCGACCAGTTCGGCTTTGCCGTCGAAATCGGCGTCGCGCAACTGCGCCAGGATAGCGCGCACGGCGTCGTCATCGTCCGCGCGGGCGGGTGAGGCGCCGAACAGGGCCAGCAGTGTGAGTGCGAGGAAGCCGGCGCGAATCAGCGTGCGGGAAGGCATGGGGCGTCCTCATTGATTAGGGAGGTTGGGGGAGTTCCGCCCCACCGCTCGCCTGATGAAAAGCCCCCCGTGCTTCGCGCTCCCCCCTTTGGCAAAGGGGGGGCAGGGGGGATTTGGCGATGGGCGAGCGCGTCAGCTCACTTGTAGTTCTGACCGGAACAGGTCTTGGTGACGGTGTTGTAGTTGCCGCACTTGATCTTGGGGTCGGCCCAGTCGGCGATGATGTCCTTGCTGCCGGGCAGGTAGTCGGACCAGGCGTCACCTTCCACCAGGCCCTTGGTCTTCCAGACCACGTCGAACTGACCGTCGCCCTGAATTTCGCCGATGAACACCGGTTTGGTGAGGTGGTGGTTAGCCAGCATCCTGGCCACGCCACCCGTCAGATTCGGAGCCTCGATGCCGACCATGGCTTCGATTACCTTGTCCGGGTCGGTCGTCTTGGCTTTCTCCACCGCCTTCACCCACATATTGAAGCCGATGTAGTGCGCTTCCATCGGATCGTTGGTAACGCGCTTTTTGTCCTTGATGAAGGCGTGCCACTGGTCGATAAAGGCGTCGTTGGTCTTGCCCTTGACGCTCATGAAATAGTTCCAGGCGGCAAGGTGGCCGACCAGCGGCTTGGTGTCGATGCCGGACAGCTCTTCCTCGCCGACCGAGAAGGCCACGACCGGAATGTCCTTGGCGGAGACGCCCTGGTTGCCCAGTTCCTTGTAGAACGGCACGTTGGCGTCGCCGTTGATGGTGGAGACCACGGCGGTCTTCTTGCCGGCGGAGCCGAATTTCTTGATGTCGGCGACGATCGACTGCCAGTCGGAGTGACCGAACGGGGTATAGTTGATCAGGATGTCCTCGTCCTTGACCCCCTTGGCCTTGAGATAGGCTTCCAGAATCTTGTTGGTGGTGCGCGGATAGACGTAGTCGGTGCCGGCCAGCACCCAGCGCTTCACGCCCAGATCCTTCATCAGGTAGTCCACTGCCGGAATGGCCTGCTGGTTGGGCGCGGCGCCGGTGTAGAACACGTTTTTGGAGGACTCCTCGCCCTCGTACTGCACCGGGTAGAACAGGATGCCGTTCAGTTCCTCGAACACCGGCAGCACCGACTTGCGCGAGACTGAGGTCCAGCAGCCGAATACCACGGCCACTTTTTCCTTCTGCAACAGTTCGCGCGCCTTTTCGGCGAACAGCGGCCAGTTCGAGGCCGGGTCCACCACCACGGCTTCCAGCTTCTTGCCGAGCAAACCGCCCTTCTTGTTTTGCTCGTCCACCAGCATCAGCACGGTGTCCTTCAGCGTGGTTTCGCTGATCGCCATGGTGCCGGACAGCGAGTGCAGGACACCGACCTTGATGGTGTCGGCGGCGTGGGCCAGGGTGGCGCCCAGCGTCAGCGCGCCGGCCAGCAGCCAGTGGGGAATCTTCGACATGGTCTTCGTCATGCGCAGCCCTCGAGTTGTGGTTGACGGGTCCGCCCGAACGCAAACCCGACGAGGGCTTTATCAAGGATTGTGCCAAGTAATTATATTTATATTTTTCAATAACCTGAAAAAATTGGTCGGTCTAGGGCGCAAGGTGAGTGCCTTGTGATGGTGCAGGACGTACCGGATTTGGCGTGAAATAGAGCAAAAGAATGCACAAAAACCAGGCATCCAATGAGTATTACTTCGTTCCCATTTCCAGCATACCTTGCTCCACGATGAACGCGATCACCTGCTCCAGCCCTTGCCGGGTTTTGAGATTGGTGAACACAAACGGTCGCTCGCCGCGCATCTTGCGCGCGTCACGCTCCATGATGTCCAGCGATGCGCCAACATGGGGCGCGAGATCGATCTTGTTGATGATCAGCAAATCGGAGCGGGTGATGCCCGGACCGCCCTTGCGCGGAATCTTGTCGCCGGCGGCCACGTCGATCACATAAATGGTCAAATCCGACAGTTCCGGACTGAAGGTGGCGCTGAGGTTGTCACCGCCCGATTCCACCAGTACGAGATCGAGGTCGGGGAAGCGGTCGCACAATTGAGCCACCGCCGCCAGATTCATCGAGGCATCTTCCCGAATCGCGGTGTGCGGACAACCGCCGGTTTCCACTCCGACGATCCGCTCGGGTTCCAAGGCCTGAGCGCGGGTCAGGAACTGCGCATCTTCGTAGGTGTAGATGTCGTTGGTGACCACGGCGATCCGATAGCGGTCGCGCAGAGCCTTGCACAGGGCCTCGACCAGGGCGGTCTTGCCGGAACCGACCGGACCGCCCACACCGACGCGGAGGGGGGATTTGTTCATGGATGGATCGCTCCTGTCGTCACGACCGAAATAACCGTGAATACTGCGTCTCATGGAGCGCCCCGGCCAGCGCCAGTCCGGGCGCGCCGGCGCCGATGTCCTTATCCGGCAAGATTAGCCCATCGGCCACCGCTGCCGCGATGACTGGACCGGCGGTGACCAGCAGTCGTTGACTGGCGGTCTGGCCGAGCGGAATCAACCGGGTGGCGGCGGTAACCTGGTTCTCGACCCACGCCCAGGCGTAGCCGGTTGCCGCCTCCGGCAGCGGAATCTGCCAGCGCGCCGCCGCCAGGCCGAACAGGGTGGCGAAACAGACGCGCGGCGCGTTCCGCCACGGTTCCGCGTCCTGGATGCCGAGATCGCTCAGCAAGCGGGCCAGCGCCGTGCCGAGATGCTGGTCTTCCCGCTGCAATTCCGCCGCCTCGCGCGAGGCGTACAGCCGCGTGTTCCAGCGCCGCGCGGCGTCCAAATCACAGTCCCGCCAGGCTCGATACAGCCGAACGAAGACGGGAATATCCAATCGTCGCAGATTGTGGCCGAGCAAGCCAAGAATCCACTCGCCGGCGCTGGCTTCGTCCCGCACCCAGCCATGCTCCACCGCGCTTTCCAGCCCTTGCGAATAGGCATAGGCGCCGACCGGCAGGGTGGGGCTGCACAGTTGCAGGAGGCGCGGCAGGGTGGCGGGATTAATGTTCGTGCCCGTGGTGGTGACCGTCGCCGTAGGCGCCGGCTTCCGGCTCGAACGGGAGCTGCTCGCAAACCACGTCCAGCCCCAATTCCCGCGCCATCCGGTCCAGTACGTGATCGTGCAGGTAGCGCAGCCAGCCGGGACCGATCTGCAAGGCGACGTGACGGTTGCCGAGGTGGTAGGCGACCCGCGCCAACAGCAGCGCATCGTCGGTGCGGGCGATGGAAACCGCTTCGGGCGCGGCGCGCACCTCGATCACCAATCCGTCGGTGGCGCGCAGCCGGTCGCCGTGGTGCAGCACCGTACCGCGCGGCAGGAACAGTCCGACATCCTCGCCGCTGTCCAGCCGCGTCCGCAACCGGCTTTTACAGCGCAGATCGAACGGCAGGGTCAACGTTGTCCGAGCGGGCAAGTCCTCGCTCAGCCGCTCGACGATTTGCAGCTCGACCGATGCGATGGTATCCACGAGCAGCCTCAGAACAGAAAATAGCGCTGCGCCAGCGGCAACACCGTGGCCGGTTCGCAGGTGAGCAGCATCCCGTCGGCCCGCACCTCGTAGGTTTGCGGGTCCACTTCGATCCGGGGCAAGGCGTCGTTGTGGATCAGATCGCGCTTGCCAATGAAACGGGTGTCGCGCACCGCCGCCAGGATTCGCCGCAGGCCCAGTGCATCCAGCACGCCGCTGTCGAGCGCCGCCTTGGACACGAAGGTCAGGCAGGTGGCCGCCAACGCGCCGCCGAAGGCGCCGAACATCGGCCGGTAGTGTACCGGTTGCGGGGTGGGGATCGAGGCGTTGGGGTCGCCCATCGGCGCGGCGACGATGAAGCCGCCCTTGATGATCAGGGACGGCTTGACCCCGAAGAACGCCGGTCGCCACAACACGATGTCGGCCAGCTTGCCCGCTTGCAGCGAGCCGACCAGGTGGCCGATGCCATGGGTGATGGCGGGGTTGATGGTGTACTTGGCGACGTAGCGCTTGACCCGGAAATTATCGGCGCCCCCGCCACCCTCACTTCCCTCACCCCCTGCCCCTCTCCCGGAGGGAGAGGGGAGATAACCGCGCTGCACTTTCATCTTGTGCGCGGTCTGCCAGGTGCGGGTGATGACTTCGCCGACCCGGCCCATGGCTTGCGAATCGGAGGAGATCATGGAGAACGCGCCCAGATCGTGCAGGATGTCCTCGGCGGCGATGGTTTCGCGGCGGATGCGCGAGTCGGCGAAGGCCACGTCCTCGGGAATCGCCGGATCGAGATGGTGGCAGACCATCAGCATGTCGAGGTGCTCGTCCACCGTGTTGACCGTGTAGGGCCGGGTCGGATTGGTGGAGGAGGGCAGCACGTTGGGTTCGCCGCAGGCGCGGATGATGTCGGGCGCATGGCCGCCGCCGGCGCCTTCGGTGTGATAGGTGTGGATCGCCCGGCCCTTGAAGGCGGCGAGAGTATCCTCGACGAAACCGGATTCGTTCAGGGTGTCGGTGTGAATCGCGACCTGCACGTCGTAGCGCTCGGCCACGTTCAGACAGTTGTCGATGGCGGCCGGTGTGGTGCCCCAATCCTCGTGCAGCTTCAGCCCCATCGCGCCAGCTTCGATCTGCTCCTCCAGCGCGGCCGGCCGGCTGGCGTTGCCCTTGCCGAGAAAGCCCAGATTGACCGGCAAGCCTTCGGCGGCTTGCAGCATCCGCCGCAGGTTCCAGGGACCGGGCGTGCAGGTGGTCGCGTTCGTGCCCGTGGCCGGGCCGGTGCCGCCGCCCAGCATGGTGGTGATACCCGACATCAGCGCCTCTTCGACTTGCTGCGGGCAGATGAAATGGATGTGGGAATCGATGCCGCCGGCGGTGGCGATCAGCCCTTCGCCGGCGATGGCCTCGGTGCCGGGGCCGATGATGATGTCCACGCCCGGCTGCACGTCGGGATTGCCCGCCTTGCCGATGCTGCTGATCCGCCCGTCCTTGATGCCGATGTCGGCCTTGACGATGCCCCAGTGATCGACGATCAGGACATTGGTGATGACGGCGTCCACCGCCCCCTCGGCCTGGGTTCGCTGCGACTGACCCATGCCGTCGCGGATCACCTTGCCGCCGCCGAACTTCACTTCCTCGCCGTACATCGTGTGGTCGCGCTCGACTTCGATCCACAGTTCGGTGTCGCCCAGCCGGACCCGGTCGCCGGTGGTGGGGCCGTACATATCCGCGTAGGCGCGACGGTCGATGCGGCTCATGGCGTGTTCTCCAGCGGTCCCATGATCGCGGCGCGGAAGCCGTACACCTCCCGCGCGCCGGCGTAGCCGACCAGTTCCACCTCGCGTTCCTGACCCGGTTCGAAGCGCACGGCGGTGCCGGCCGGGATGTCGAGCCGGCAACCACGCGCTTGCGCCCGGTCGAAACGCAGGGCGGGGTTAGTCTCGAAGAAGTGGTAATGCGAACCGACCTGGATCGGGCGGTCGCCGGTGTTGGCCACGGTCAGCCGCGTGACGCAACGGCCGGCATTGAGTTCGATGTCACCGTCGGCGGTGACGATTTCACCGGGGATCATGGGCAATCTCCTCAGGGAATCGGGTTGTGCACGGTGACCAGCTTGGTGCCGTCCGGGAAGGTGGCCTCAATCTGCACCTCGGGGATCATTTCCGGGATGCCTTCCATCACGTCGTCGCGGGTCAGCAGGGTGCGGCCGTGGCTCATCAGGTCGGCAACGGTGCGGCCTTCCCGCGCGCCTTCCAGCAGGGCGCAGGAAAGGTAGGCGACAGCTTCGGGGTAATTGAGTTTCAGGCCCCTGGCCTTGCGCCGTTCCGCCAACAGGCCGGCGGTGAACAGCAACAGCTTGTCTTTTTCACGGGGCGTTAGATCCATGGGGTATTCTCGCGGTGGGGGTCAGGTGTTCCAGAAGCGGGAGGGGCAGGACGGGCGTTTCAGTATCACGGGTCTAAGCACGCTCCATGCCAGGGTAAAAAACTGTCGGGCGCGCGCCGTGGACGGCCCCCGATAACGACAGATGAGCACACCATCCAGTTGGCTGACGGTCGCCAGTTCCGAATCGTCCGCCGACGGATCGGGGAACGGACGGAAAGATCGTTTCAGCGCGTCCCATCCGGAGCGGATGGGGCCAACCACGTCCGGCGGCGAGCTCGCGCACATCAGGGTGGCGCTCACCGGCTGGCTCCGCAAGCCCCAAGGCGCGTCCAGCATAACATCGCCGCCGGCATAGCGACCCTGTTCGAGATAAAGCGGCTCGCCGTCGCGCCACAGTTCGAAATCCTGCCGATACTCGCCCGCCCTGAAGGTCTCGCCCGCCGCCGGTCGGCCCAGACAGAAGATTTCCCAACCCAGAAACCGGGCGTCGCCCTGGAGTTCGACGCGGGTGAGCGCGTGGACGCGAGCACCGTTGTAGATGATGTTCTCCTGCGGCAGCCATTCCAGCGCCGCGCCGGTGGCGACGCGCAACTGTTGGATTTGCCGGGCCCAAGGACCGGCGCTGCGGTAGAACTTGCCGGCCGCCGGGGTAGTGATAAGAGCACGAGCGCCGGTGTCCAGCCTGGCCTCGATGCGCAGTTCGTCGCCGCCGACCACGCCACCGGGTGGGTGGAGGAGGGCGACGTGGCAAACGCTGTCGCCCTCGGGATAGAACGGCCGTTGCACTTGCAGGGGGCCTTGATGCGAACGTTGCCCCAGAATGGTGTGGGTCTTCCAGCGTTGAAAGCCCAGGGTCAGGCGGGCCTGCCAGCCGGTCAAGAAGGCCATGGCGGTCATCGTTCCTGGATCTGTTCGTCCACGCCAGCAGCCTGCCGCATACGACAGCGCTGTTGCTGGCTACGGCGCAAGCGCGGTTCAGTGGGCGAAATAGGCGGCGGCGATCTGGTCATGCAATGCGCCAAAGCCGATTTGCAGTTGATCGATGAAGTCGTGCAGGCCTTCATGCGCCAGTTCCGGCACTGCGGCGTCGCTGAGTGTCTGCTCGAGAGCGGCGATGGCGGC
>Ga0209253_10004704_pt1 | contig 11888 bp, 12 predicted proteins | sample FrelakmetBRP12BR_FD_187145 | JGI IMG/M metagenome (GOLD analysis project Ga0209253, IMG submission 187145) | Freshwater lake sediment microbial communities from the University of Notre Dame, USA, for methane emissions studies - BRP12 BR (SPAdes)... | ecosystem: Environmental > Aquatic >...
TTCCCGAGGACCGCGCGCCGATCGTAAATTTCAGGCTCGGGTTGCCCGCCACCTACAACCACCCGGAGTTGTCCGAATCGATTGCCGGGGTCTGGAAAAGGGAGCTCGGGGAGGAAAATGTTCTCCTGCGAAAACCGGTGATGGGCAGCGAAGACTTCGGGGCCTGGGGGCTGGGGGGACAGATCCCGGTCTTCATGTTCTGGCTGGGAGCGGCGGACCCCGGGCAACTCAAAACGAGCAGGCAAACCGGCGTCGGGCTGCCGGCGTCTCATTCTCCGCAATTTGCGCCGGTGCCGGAGCCGACTATTCGGACCGGCGTCAAAGCGATGGCAACGGCCGTGCTGGATCTGTTGAAAAAACCGGCGGCCGCCGAAAAGAAGGCCGAATGAGGCGACAGGCGCCTCATATGGGCTCCGGAACAAAAATGTGATATCCAGCAGGGACTTTTGATGCTGAAATAAGCGAAACCAGCTACATTATGAATCAGCCGGAGTCTTCTCAACGACAGGAATTCCTCTCAGGGGCGCGGGATACGTTCCCGCTGCTTCTCGGGGCCCTTCCGTTCGGGCTGATTTACGGGGCGGTCGCCGCGACGTCGGGCTTGTCCATGCCGGCGGCCGTTGCCATGTCGGCGTTCGTCTTCGCGGGCGCTTCGCAGTTCATCGCCGTGGGGCTGGTCGCCGCCCAGACCCCGGTTGCGATCATCGTTCTGACGACCTTCATCGTCAACCTGAGGCACATGCTCTACAGTGCCACGCTGCTGCCTTACCTGAAAAACCTGCCCCAAAAATGGCGGATTCCCCTGGCGTTCTGGCTGACGGATGAAACCTTCGCCGTGACGGTCCATCGCTTTCAGAAGAACGATCCGTCGCCCTGCAAGCATTGGTACCAGCTGGGCTCCTCCATCGCCATGTATTTGAACTGGCAATTCTGGTGTTTTCTCGGGTTGGTCCTGGGAAACCGGATTCCCGATGCGCAAAGCTGGGGACTGGATGTGGCCATGCCGGTCACCTTCATCGGCATGATCATCCCATTTGTCAAAACCATCCCGGTAGCGGTATGTGTTCTGACGGCGGGGGCGGCTTCGCTGCTCACCCTGGCCATGCCCTACAAGCTGGGGATCGTCGTATCCGCGTTCGCTGGGATCGCCTCGGGCCTCATGGCGCAGCGCATCACGGAAGCAGGAAAAGGGGCACCTCAGCAATGACGGCAAACGAAGGGTGGATGATTGCGGGGATGATGGCCGTCACGTTCGGCATCCGTTATTTTCTTTTCGCCCTGGCGGACCGCATCCGGATGGCCCCCTGGATCGAAGGCTCTCTCAAGTTCATCCCGCCGGCGGTTCTAACCGCCATAACCCTTCCCGCCGTGTTGCTGCCGCAAGGCGACTGGCAGGTTTCGCTCACCAACCCCTACCTTGTTTCCGCGATCGCTGCCACGGCCGCCGGGATCCTGACCCGGAACCTGCTGGCAACCATTGCCATAGGCCTATCCGCTTTTTTTGTGTACCGGTTTTTTCTATAAAATCTGAAATTATTGTTCTTGAATGATCTCTTTCAAATCCGTATCAAGCAACTCCCACAGGCGAGGGTGGTTTTCAACCAAGCGAGCAATATCGCCAAGATCCTTGAGCTTTTTACTCTGTCTTCTTGCCGTATCCTTCCACGCCTTGATTTTTCCCTTCAATGTATCTTCCAAGGACGCCACTCGCATGAGAATTCCGTGGATGTCTGCTGGAACGGACCGACTCGGAAATTCGCGATAGAAGTCTTCCGTGCTCAATTGAATAGCGATTTTGGAATGACCGCGGAAATTTATGGACCACGCAAAATGTTCAGATGTGAATCCGGAATCTTCAAGAAGTTTCACAGCACGTTCGAATGTAAACCCTCTTGCCCGGTCCCGCGTCTAATCGCTCAAAACTTAACGGGCACAGGAGGTCGCCATGAAAAGCAACGTGTTGAAAATATTGTCGGTTATTTTTATTTTTCTGTTCATCGGTGCCGGTGTGTCCCTGGCGTACGACGACTGCAAATATCCCCGCGGCCATGCCTATGGCCATTACAAACAAAGGGTGCACCATCATTATGCGCCGCCCAGGCCGGTCTATGTCGAGCACCACCACTACCCGGTTGTCGTCGAACGCCACGTGTATCACCAACCGGTCAGGTACGTGGCACCGGCCCCCAGCGGCTACTTCTTCGGGATGTCGGTATTTGATGCCGGGACGGCGTTCAGCTTCGGTGTGAGCGGACGGTAGGGACGATAAGAAAGGTTGGAGGATCTGAAGCCCGACAAAAAATTAATCCGGGATTAAATAGACGAGAGGCCCACTGCGGTGGCATTGAAGGCACTCATAGCAGATCAAGCAGGAATAGAACCAGCGGCACGCACTGAATTTGGGTTCCACCGGCCCTCACCGTCCGGGTCACATCATTCGTGATCAAAAAACACTCCCGTTTGGCGGCGGCCCTGTCTTTGATTTTAAACGCGGCGAATTCCCTTTCCGGAGTTTCCGTCTCAGCCGCATCGGCATACCAGACCTGGATGGATCGGGATATTTTCGTCCCTTCCCTGACGACGAAATCAACTTCACCACCATTGCTCTCATAATATATCTCCTCGTGGCGGGACCGCAGATGGTTCAGGACGATGTTCTCCGCGAGCCAACCGGAGTCTTCCGAGAAGCTGAAGGCAACCCGGTTGCGGAGGCCGGTGTCGATGGTGTAGGGTTTGAACCGTGCCCGGATGCTCTTCTTCATGGAGGGCTCAAGCTTCGGCAGCCGGTAGAGAAGATAGCTTTCCATCAGGGCGAATGCATAATTCTCCACCTTGTCCTGCGATACGCCGAAGTTTTTTTTCAGGTTGCTGACACTGGTTAGCCGACCGATGTTGCTCATCAAGAACACGGCAAGGTTTTGGAGAGTCAAGATGTCGCGTATCTCGGTCCGGGAAACCACATCGCGATGCAGTATGTCCTCGAAATACTGTTTTAGCAGAAGTTCCTTGTCCTCGGTCTCGTCCCTGAGAACGACCTCCGGGAATCCCCCGTATTTGCGGTACTCCGCAAAGAGGCTCCGGATCAAAGGTTTCTGGTCGAAATACGCCTCGATCGAGCCTATGTGCAGCCCCTTGAACCGCAGGAACTCCGCAAAGGATAACGGGAACAGTTCGAAGGAAACATGGCGGCCGGTGAGCCTGGCACCCACCTCGCGGCTCAACAGCCGGGACGACGATCCCGTGATCACGATCTTGAGGTCTTCGGTTTCGCCGCGGCCGCGGACCCACCTTTCCCATTCGGGGATATTCTGGAACCTTATCCCTGGAAAAGTGCGAGCCCTTCCGATTGATTTCGAAAGGGCTCGGCAGGAACAACGTTTTCAGAAGCGGCCTATTTGTGGGCGGCTTTGAGGGCCTGGTCCAGGTCCGCGATGATGTCGTCGGCGTGCTCGATGCCGACGGAGATCCTGACCATCTCCGGCTCCACCCCGGCCTTGAGCTGCTCGGCGGGCGGGAGCTGGGAGTGGGTCGTGGTGGCCGGGTGGATGACGAGAGAGCGGGCATCCAGGATGTTGGCGAGATGCGAGCAAAGCTTGACGGACTCGATGAACTTCTTGCCGGCCTCGAGCCCCCCCTTGAGGCCGAAGCCGAAGACCGCGCTGGGGCCCATGGGGAAGTACTTCTGCGAACGGGCGTAATCCGGGTGGCTCTTCAAGCCGGCGAAGTTCACCCACTTCACGAACGGGTGCTTTTCCAGAAAGGCGGCGACCTTCCGGGCGTTTTCGCAGTGGGCCGTGGCCCGCAGCGGCAGGGTCTCCAGCCCCTGCAGAATCAGGAAGCTGTTCATGGGCCCGAGGGCGGCGCCGATGTCGCGCATCAGGCCGGTGCGCAGTTTCACGCAGAAGGCCGTGCAGGGCGTTCCCTCCAGCGAGCACAGCGCCTCCCAGAAATTGAGGCCGTGATAGCTCGGGTCGGGCGCGGTGATCTCGGGGAACTTGGCGGCCTTGGCCCAGTCGAAGCCGCCGGCCTCGACCACGGCCCCGCCGATGCTGTTGCCGTGGCCGCCGATGATCTTGGTGAGCGAGTAGACGGCGATGTCGCAGCCGTGATCGAAGGGGTTGAAGATCGGCGGCGGGGAGACCGTGTTGTCGACGACGAAGGGGATCTGGTGCCGGTGGGCCGCATCGGCCAGCGCCTGCAAGTCGTCCACGTTGCACTTGGGGTTGCCGATGCTCTCCGTGAACACCATGCGGGTCTTGGGGCCGATGGCGGCCTCGACCTTGGCCGGCTGGGAGGAGTCGACGAAGCGCACTTCGATGCCGAAGCGTTTGAGGGTGTTCTCGAAAAGCACGTGGGTGCCGCCGTAGAGGTTCGAGCCGGAGACGATGTTCTGGCCCGCGCCGGTGACGGCGGCCACCGTGTAGAAGATCGCCGACATGCCCGAGGCCGTGCAGATGGCGGCCGTGCCGCCGTGGATCGCGGCCAGGCGCCGCTCCAGCACGTCGGTGGTGGGGTTGCCGATGCGGGTGTAGATGAAGCCGCTGGTGTCGCGCAGGGCGAAAAGGTCGGCCGCGTGCTGGGTGTCTTTGAACACGTAGCTCGATGTCTGATAGATGGGGACCGCGCGGGAGAGGGTTTGCGAATCGGGCGTGTGCCCGGAGTGAAGCACCATGGACTCGATGTGCAGCTTGGGCGTTGACATGCGCATTCCTCCTTTTAGAGACTGCTGAGCAATTTCGTGAAAATAAGACGCTACCCCGGCCTTGACAAGTCAACGAAAAATTCTCGCATTTATTCAAGGCTTCTAGTATGGTGGATAGCCGGGGAGCAGGCAGGCGCCGTCCGACGCGTCTCGGACATCACCGACCACCGCGGATGAGCGGAATGAAATTAAGCGATCTGCCGATATTCAACATCTTCAGGTCCCGCAAGGGCCTGTCGCGCCAGGAGTTGATGGCCGGCTTCACGGTCAAGTACGACAATTTCAAGCTGCTCCTGGAATCCAACACCGAACTGCTCAAGATCATCTCCGACATCGAGCAGAAGCTGCGCGGCCAGTCCGCCTTCGGCCTGCCCTACATCGAGGCCCAGACCATGCGGGCCTTCTTCCACTGCGGCCGGATGATCCACTGCATCGAGCAGATGGCCGGCCGGCCGTATCACCGGTTGAAAAAGGTCCTGGAAGACATCCAGCATGTCATCAAGGGCGAGGGCGGCTCCGCCGAGCGCACCTCCTGCCGGGACTTCATCCTCAAATACCCGCAGATCAGCACCCGCGACCTGGCGGATGCCGTCGGCGAAAAGAACGCCAACGTGGCCGAGGTGCGCAACCAGGTCCATCTCGCGGTGCCGCGGGGCTTCGCCATCACCACGGCCGCCTTCGACCACTTCATGGCCGCCAACCGGCTGGTGGAGGTCGTGCAGCGGTTGAAAGCCAAGGCCGACATCATCGAGACCGAGACCATCCTGCAGGTGAGCGAGCAGATCCAGATGCTCATGGCCGAGTCCGAGGTGCCGGAGGATCTCGGCCGGATGATCGTCGAAAGCTATGACGAGTTGGCCGCTGAGACGCCGGCCTCCCGCAAGCCCCTCAAGATCTCCATGCGCAGCAGCGCCATCGGCGAGGACAGCACGCTCTCCTTTGCCGGTCAGTACCTGACGGTCCTGAACGTTCCGCGGGAGAAGATCCTGGAGGAATACAAGAACATCCTGGCCAGCCTGTTCACCCCGCGGGCCATTGCCTACCGCCTGCACATGGGCATCCCGTTCACCGAGGCCTCCATGGCCGTCGCCTGCATGGAGATGATCCCGGCGCGGGCGAGCGGGGTCATGTACACGCGCAACCCCGTCAACGCCGTCGACAACCGGGTGCTCATCAACGCCGTGTGGGGGCTGGGCCCCTACGCCGTCGACGGCATCGTTCCGCCGGACAGCTATTTCCTGAGCAAGGACGACCCGCCGGTGCTGCTGAAGTCACGCATCCAGGAGAAGACGGCCCGCCTGGTGGGGCGCGCCGACGGTTATGTCGTCGAGGAGCCGGTTGCGGAGGAGCTGCGGCTGCAGGCCTGCCTTTCCGAAGAGCAGACCCGCGAGCTTGCCGCCGCCGGCCTCAAGCTGGAAGCGCATTTCGGCGTCCCCCAGGACGTGGAATGGGCCTTGGACGACGAGGACCGGTTCATCATCCTCCAGACCCGGCCGCTGCGGCTCGAAGGCCGGGAGTCGGACGGCAAATCGCTCGACGCCGGGATACCGGAAGGCGCAACGGTGCTGCTGGAGGACGCGGACGTGGCCTGCCCGGGGATCGGGTTCGGCCCGGCGGTGCTCGTCCGGACCGAGGCCGATCTGGCCGCTTTCCCCGACGGCGGGGTGCTCATCGCCGTGCACGCCTCGCCGCAATACGTAATGGCCATGAACAAGGCCCAGGCCATCATCACCGACTTCGGCAGCATCGTGAGCCACATGGCCTCGCTCGCCCGCGAGTACATGGTGCCGACCCTCATGAACACCCGGCAGGCCACCACCCTGATTGCACCGGGGACCGAAATGACCGTCGACGCCTACAACGGCCGGGTGTACCTGGGCCGGGTGCCGGAGGTCCTGAACTCCGGTTTGCGGCATGGCGGTTTCGTCCTGAAGGGCCCGGCCTACCAGGCGCTGCGCCGGCGTGCGGACCTGATTGTCCCGCTCAACCTCACCGACCCCAGATCCCCTCAGTTCGCCGAGCAGGGCTGCCGCACCATCCACGACATCATGCGCTTCATCCACGAGAAATCCTATGCCGTGGTCTTCCAGCTCGGCGACCTGGTCACGGACCGGGCAAGCATCTCCGCGCGGTTGAAGGCGGCCATACCCCTCGACCTCTACGTGATCGACCTGTTCGGCGGGCTGAGCGTGGACGTTACCCGGGTGACAGCCGTCACCCCGGGGGATGTAACCTCCGTACCCTTCCGGGCGCTTCTCAAGGGCTTGCTGCACAAGGACCTCGCCGCCTCGCAGACCCGGCCGGTGAACCTGAGCGGGTTTCTCTCGGTCATGAGCGAGCAGATGGTCTCCCAGCCGGGGGCTGGAAACGAGCGTTTCGGGGACCGCAGCTACGCCATCATCTCGGACAAGTACCTCAACTTCAGCTCCCGCGTCGGCTACCATTACAGCGTGCTCGACTGCTACTGCGGCAAAACCCCGGCCAAGAACTACATCAACTTCCAGTTCAAGGGCGGCGCGGCCGACGACGTCCGGCGCTCCCGGAGGGCGCGGATGATCGAAAAAGTCCTGGGCAGCCTGGGATTCCTGGTGGAAACGACCGGAGACCGGGTACGGGCGCGCATGGCCAAGCAGGATCAGGCTTATCTCGAGGAGAAGCTCGACTTTTTGGGCAGGCTTTTGATCTACACGCGGCAGATGGACATGATGATGCATTCCGAGGCGCACGTCACCCAGCTCACCGAATGCTTTCTGCAGGGCAATTACAGCCTCGATCCGGCTGCCTCCGGTAATCGCGAAGGCGGCTGTCCTCTGCCGGAAGGTGAACGGCAGCAATCGCCGCCGTGAGTCGAATACACATGGTCTGCGTCGGTGGAATCGACTTCCTTGGAAGCCGGTTATCCCGCGGGAACGCTGACCAGGCAGCCCAGCTTGATCCCGCTCTCGCCTGAAACCAGCGCTTCACTTTCGGTTTCGGTGCTCGCCAGCACTTCCACGATTCCCACCCCGAACCCGTCCTCGTTGAGGACCGCCAATTGCATCCCCGGCCGAACACCATGGTCGGTCCCGCGCCGGAAGGAAACAATGAACCCCTCGGCGGATTTCTTGATCATATAGATCTCGGTGGTGTCTAGCCGGGGCATGAACCGCTCCATCATAAGGGGGCCGCAACCCGCTGACGTCCGTGACGGCTCAGGAAAACGCTGGTGAAGGTGCACCCGCCGGAGGAGGCCGGAAAAAAACCGCTCACGCCTTGGCGGCGGCCGGGCGCAGACGACGCTTGGCCAGCGCGCCGACCACAAGGGTCGGAATGAGCATGCCGAAAAAGGCCTTGATGAAGGTCGCCGTGAAATCCCCGCTGCCGGCGACGGCCAGGTACATGGCCAGGCAAAGCTCCGCCAGCACCACCACATCCATAACGATCACCAGCAGCCACTGCCGGGGGCTTTCCTCTATTCCCGCCTCTGCTACGGGGTCCATGTTTCTTCTCCTGTCTTCTGGTCCAAATTATTTTTAATTGCGGCCGGTTGCCAACCGGCCGCAATTAAAAATTACTTCTTGAAGATGTCGGTCTGTGAGATGTTCATGAAACGCAGGGATTTGCCCTCTTCCTTGTAATAGATGCGCACTTCATCGCCGGCATCCCAGGTGGAATCCGGCAGCTCGAAGTACTCCTCGGGAAGGCCGATGGTCTCAAGGATCTTCTGCCGGCCCGAGTAAATGGTCACGGTCTTCTTGGCCTTGTCGACCACCGGGAATTTCTTGCCCTTGACGAGCGGGTCGTCACGTTCCACTCCAGTTTTCTTTTCGACCGGCTTGAAATCGATCGTTTTGAAATTCTGGGCTTTGGGGTCGAAGATGATGATCTGGTTCTTCTCCGCGTCCAGTTTAATGCGTCCACCGGCTTTGGGCAGCGGTCCGATTTCTATCGGATCGACCGGCAGCGCATAGGTCAGCGGCGGCAGGTACGAATAGTCCGGGTTGAGCGTGTCGATTTTCTTGTCCCGGATGAGGGTCACCAGCTTTTTGTCTTTGTCGAATGCCACCACCCTGCCTTGGTCCACTTTGCCGGATTCCGCACAGCCGAACAGGAAAACGAGCGGCAAAGCGACGAGCAGGTTCAACCAAAAACCTTTTTTCAACATGTTATCCTCCTTGACGCGTGGATTTCCCATTCGGTGGTTAGACCTTGCCCTTCTTCATGGCCACTTCCTTGGCCGCCCCCTGGACCATTTTAACCGTGATGTAGATCGACATCGCGGCCACCAGGCCGAGTATCAGGACCGTGGCGATCGCGTCGCAGATAGCGTAGAGTTCCGGAATGTAGGTGGGGATCAGCTTCAGGAGCACCGAGATAAAGCAGCCGACCACGGCTAGCCCGAAGGCGATGCGGATGCCGTAGCCCTTGATGTACTTGGTCGCGACCGAACCGACCTGAGCTCCCATGGCAGCACCTATCAGCATGATGATGGCGGCCACGAGTTCGGTGCGGCCTTTGAATGTGTAGGAGGCAGCGCCATAAAGTCCGGAGATCATGACCTCGAAGAGATCGGTGCCGACCGCCACGTGAGTCGGGCATCCGATGAGATAGATCAGAGCCGGCATGCGGATCAATCCGCCGCCGATGCCAAGGATACCGGCCAGCCAGCCGGTAAAAAAGGACACCGCAATCGGCAGCCAGGCCGTACAGGTAATTTGCGCCGTTGAGAAGTGAATCATGGGCGGGATCTTGATCTTGTGAAACGTTTTGTGCCACTCGATACCGGTTGAAAGTTTGTCCACTTCCTTGCCCGCGGCAATGGCCTCTCGCTCCTTGCTGCGCTTTTTGGCGACATCGGCAAACACCATCCAGGCGATCAATGCCAGCAGCACGAGGTACATCCAACGCACTACCGGTCCGACCTGGCCGATGCGTTCCAGCCACATGATCATCTGGGCGCCGATTTCGAATCCCACAACGGTTCCGATGAGCATGATCATGCCGAGTTTGTAGTCCACGTTGCCGAACTTCCCGTGGCGCATCGTGGAGATCAGTGATTTGCCAGCCATGTGGGCGATATCGGTGCCGATGGCGAAGGCCATGGGGAAGCCCAGTATGTTCAACCCCGGGGTCACCATCCAAGCGCCGCCCATGCCGAAAAATCCGCCGATGACGCCCACGCCGATGCCCAGGATGATGAGTCCCGGCCAGAAGATTTTCACGCCCGCGATGGGCATGAGAACAAACAACCAATCCATGCCGACTCTCCTTTCTTAAATGATAAGTAGCCTGATGAGGGGTGAGTTTGCGGGACTCCGCATCAATGCTCCGCCAAGTCGCGCGACGAGAGGTCGATGCCGATGAAGTGCATGATGTAGTCGGCCAGAACCCCGAAAATGACCCCGATGACCGGGATCAGGACGACGGTCAGGAGCGTGAAGTACAGATGGCTTTCGTTGTAGAGATTCGCCCACCAGGCCATGAGCCCCGTGAGTTTTCGGGTGTCGGCCACGATGACGATGTACTCCCCGCCTCCGCCGGCCGCCAGGGCCGTCTGCGCGGTCAGCCAGAGAGTGGTCAGGGTAAGTGCAAGTCTCTTTACCAACGGCATTTGTTGATTCCTCCTTTCCCAGTTGATGTTTGTTAAATGCGAACAGCGCTCATTTTGGTCAATGCCTTCTCAGCAAGGCGCATGCCATATTATCTGGCAAATCGTTTTAATCGTTTTTTCATATGATTTCATTTGATTTATAGTCTCAGGTGTGGCAAAAAAAGAAATCTGGCAAACGAAGATTTTAGTTTTTGCACAATAAGAGATCTTGCCATGCGCTGGTTGCGCGGTGAAACACCTGATTCAAGCTTTGAAAGACTGCGGACGGCCATTCAGACCAGCAGCCTGAAAACCCGCCTGATGCTCGGTCTGATACCGCCGGTAGTTCTCATCATGATGATCACCGGTTATGTAACCTACCTGATATCAAAGCAATCCATCAGCAACGCCATCGAGCGCACCAGCCGGCTGCAGACGGTGGCGGTCCGCAATGAGATCGAGGGGTACCTGGAGCGCTGCCGGCAGGACATCACCCATTTGGCGCAGGAAAACATAACGCCGCAGGTATTGCACCGATTTATTGCAAAACAAAAGATTTCAGGCGGAATCGAGTACCTTGAGGTTGCCTATATTGCGCAAAAAAGTGCAGACCACATAGTCTATATGGCAAAAGACGACCGGATCGTGCAGGTACCGGCCGATTCCATCAAGCCCAGTCCTCTATCTTACTATGAACAACTTAGACAGGTCGCTCCAGGGCAGGTCTGGCTTTCACCGATCATGGAAATGGAGTTCCCCTTCCCGGAGCCGGACAACCCAAACCAGAGGCTGATTCGCAAAGTGATCCAGATGGCGACCCCTTGCTGCATCGAGGGGGATGCGTCCGGATACCTGATGGTTTCGGTGGACATCCGCAACCTGAGAAACGTCCTATCACTCTACAACTCGAGCCAATCACCGATCTGGGCTTACCAGCGCACGGCGGAGGAGCGCTACTTCTACCTTTTCGACCCGGACGGATGGATCCTCTTTCAATCCGACTCCGTGGAGCGACCCCTGTCCGAACTCTCCACTCACCTGGCGCGCTCAGGCTACACAGGGACCTTGGGTCGGCAAGGACTGGAGTTCGCCTTCCGGCCGGACACCATTTTCGATGATTATTGGAAAATGGTCGGAAACGTGCGCGAAGGGCGCCAGGACGTAGTGTCGCTGACGGCCTACCAGCCCAACGCCTATGGCCGGAGCTACTACCTCGCCTATGCTCCCGTCCGCTTTAAAACGTCCCTGGAAGCCGGCCTCCAGGTCGTGGCGGGGGTCGCCTATCTGGACATCAGCCGCCTGACTCTGGCGGCCGGCTACAAGCACATCGACACCATGTTCTACATCACCGTTGCCACGGCCCTCGTGGTCGGCGCCCTGATCTACGTCCTGGGCGGAATCCTCACGCGGCCGATCCTGAAACTCGCCGAAGCGGTAACCGAGCTGCCCCAGCACGCGGATCTCACTCCCATTGAGCTGCCCTACTACGGCAAGGAAATCAGCGTGCTCCAAAAGGCCATCAACGCCTTGATCGCCACTTTGACGAGCCAGATAGAAGAGATCCGGAAGAAGGACAAAACCATCCGCAGCGCGAGCCTGAAAGAACAGGCCCTCCTG
>Ga0209253_10004705_pt1 | contig 11887 bp, 10 predicted proteins | sample FrelakmetBRP12BR_FD_187145 | JGI IMG/M metagenome (GOLD analysis project Ga0209253, IMG submission 187145) | Freshwater lake sediment microbial communities from the University of Notre Dame, USA, for methane emissions studies - BRP12 BR (SPAdes)... | ecosystem: Environmental > Aquatic >...
TAAGGAAGATTGAAATCAAAGCAAGAGGAGCCACTGCTTGTGAAACCACCTTGATTGGGAAATTCCATGTGGATACCGCTTGCTGTGCCAGGGAGGATAAGGCAATATACAAAGTTATTCCATTCCATGTGCCATGGAAAAGAACGACTGTCAGATAGGTAATCACCAGACGACCATATCGCGTCTCGGTCCAGGTTTGTACCAAGGCCCAACCCATAATCGCAGTCGTAAGAATATGCACCGCGGCGGTACCCATCCGGGCAACTACCATGGCGGTCCAATTTTCGTTTCCAATACTGAGCACCAGGCTCTCAAATAGTGCATAACCGGCGCCACTCACAGCCCCCAAACCAAAACCAGTTGCTGCAGATAAGCGGTGACCTGCCAGGAGCCACACTCCAGCGGGTTTGAGCGCCTCTTCAATCAGCGGGACAATAATCGCGCCGAAAATCATAACCGCGGCGATCACTTTTGGACGTAAAAGGAGAGGAGCGATAAAATCGACTGCTTGTTCGGGTGACAACTGGTTTGCCTGCAGCAATTTCGATATATCCACAAGTTTGTCGATGAACTCTTGCTGGTTTGATATAGCTGAGATTCCCAGGATTAAGAAAATGATCGCAGCGATGCCTTCGGCAATCAAAATAAAGAAGGGAGCTAAGACCAATCCACTATCGAAAACCCCCCACAGTCGTTGAGATGAGCCAAGCCGTAGGCTGCGTATGCTCAGGTAAAGAATCCAGGCTACGGGTATCGATACTGCAAGAATATGCAGTGGAGGCAACAGGGCGGCTGGTAATCCTGCCTGGTTGGAAATCACATATCCCAGCAATAAAACCGGTGGAAGTAATAATATCCACAAGGCTGGATGGGTATGACGTAGAATTTTCCTGGTATCGATTGGCTGCCAACCAGCCAGGCGACCAATTGAATAAATGATGGATGGCAGAAGTAACAGTCCACAAGCGACTAGTGTGCCTGCCATCATAAAAAAAGGAGTAGGGTTTGGTGGAACCACTCCATCAACTGAAGCTAAACCGGATGGTAAAGCCCCGATACCCAATATCAATAGCATCAAGGCTCCAAGACTAAGAAAGAAAAGGGCTAGCGTGCAAAGAATTAGCTGAGCAACACTAAACCAATGAATTTTCGCTTTCAAATATTATTTCTCTTCAATCGTTATATTTAGAATCGCATCACCTGCCGGTAGATCTGCCGATTTTGATGGGTCGCGTGGGGATAGCTTCTTTAGCACATCCATACCCGAGACGACGCGTCCAAAAATGGTATACCCGCCATTCAATTGTGGAGTCGGCGCATAAGTTATGAAAAACTGGCTACCATTTGTCCCTGGTCCGGCATTTGCCATACCTAATATTCCAGGTGCATCGAATTTTAACTGCTCTGAAATCTCGTTGTCGAACGCATAACCGGGTCCACCTGCACCCGTCCCGGTTGGATCACCTGCCTGGGCAACAAAATCGGGTAACACCCGGTGGAAGGTAACGCCATCATACCAGCCTTCGCGAGCAAGGAAAATGAAGGAATTTACAGCAAGAGGAGCTTGATCAGCAAGTAACTCTAGCACGATCTCCCCTTTTACTGTCTTGATAGTTGCAAAATATTTTTTAGCAGCATCCACAGTTATTGGTGGGCAGTCAGTGAATTGTTTATCAGAAAGCAAGGCAAGCGCAACCATACTATCCAGGTTATCAAAATTGATCGAACCATTATAAGGAACCCCATTGATGACCACAAAAGGAGTACCGGGCAAACCAATCGTGGCGTTTTTTTCAAAAGATTGTTTAGCTAAAGCAACCATTTCTTCACTTGTCATGTCTTTGGAAAACTGGGTGGCATCCAGGTGCAACCCTTTTGCTTCATTCTCCAGCCATTTCTGAAAATCCTGAATAGATAAACTCGCCCATTCATTATGATTTTGGAAGAGTAGGTCATGCATTTCCCAAAATTTACCCTGCAGACCTGCTGCTTCAGAAGCCTGAGTGGCAAGAGCAGCCTTGTCATGAAAATCCAATGGGAAATGGCGGTAGGCAATACGTAAATCATGTGGGTATTTTTCTGCTAAGCGCGCCAACACGGGCGCGAGCTCTGCACAGCCTGGTCACTGGAAATCGCTATAATCCAGGATGGTCACTCGGGCATCTACCGGACCTCTTACCCAGTCTTTCTCACTAGGTGGGGGTAGCAGCGCCTGGACAGTTGGATTGGGTGTTGTTTTTTCTATGGTTCTGCAAGCAGCTGGTGTAGAAACTACACCCTGCTCAACTGTTTTCAGCAAAGGAGCTACATTTGTTAACGTTGGAACAGGCTGAAAGGTAGCTGTCTGTCCAACGACCTGTGTTTGCACACTTCTTGAAGATTGGGTTGTGCTATATGCTGCTGCCTTGTCATTCTTCACAGGATCAGTAGCCTCCACCGCACATGCAGATAGGATTAATAAAAATACTAGACACGGAACAAATACAAGTTTCATAAAAGTTAGTACTCCTTATTGAATTATTATCTTATTTAATTGATGCTACCGCACGTTGAAGCTGATCGAATGAATACATCCATGAAATGCGGTTCAAGAAGCTGGCCAGCGATGGACTAGACGCGCGCAACTCACGGACCGCCTTACCAACCGGATCTTCGCCAGCCGCGCTGAGCGCTTCGTCTGCGTATGCCCCATGGAAGGCGAAATATGCCTGGTTCAACTTGCGGAGTCCGCGATAACCATTCTCCCAAAAAATCCGCCGCCTGTCTTCCATGTAGTCCTCGGCTGCTTCGACCTTCCCTTCCTTCAATATGCGGTCGACATTGACTCGAGTCAGGTGCATTTCTTTTCGAAAATCAAACTCCCATGGTTCGGAAGGATCCTGGGGATTGCTGTCCGTAGGAGGAGAGGGTGGCGGTAGCAATTCAGGATAGTATCGTTCTAGAACTGCACGCCCGATTTCCTTACCTGCGATAGACGCCACAGTTTCATTCATTGTGCGCAGCTCAGGGCTGGTTAGATAATTCAAGCCTAAAGGTCTAAGCTGCAAGAAATTGTGCACCCACTCATGAGCAACCACCTCGGTCAGCCACTCCAGGTTACTCGTTTGTGTGACCATGGTGGGATAGACACCCAATCCACCAATTGGTACGACCAGTGAAGAGACATCCAAAGCTTGATCGACATTCGCTTCGAGCGCTACTTGTTGGTTAACTGACATATCGGGAAACAAAGCGATACTTTCATCCTGGCGGATGATATCACGCGGGCTGACGATCAAAGCCAATGGAAGGGGGGTGCTATTAAAAAGAACAGGCGGCAGGGGCTGCCCGCCCAGTGTCAGTCCAAGATTCCCAACAACCTCACTGATCTGGTTTTGAAATATCGATTCAACGATCAATTTCAGACGATCACGGTGTGAATGCAGCCGTGATAATTCCGATCTCAAGGGGACTGAGACTACGCTTGGGTTCGAAACACTTGGATCGGCGTAAACCTGTTCAATTTGTCCCTCCATTCGCTGAATATCAGAGACTATCCCGAGATAATCCAACACGATCTGGCGCCTGGAATCTTCGGTCATGTAATTACTCGCCCCAAGGGCATCGGCAAATAGTTTCATCCTTAGTGCGTCCACAATCCAGGCAACAAATTCGAATTCGTTCTGACGAGTAAAGGTACGGACACGCTCTGTGCGGTCACTACCAGGGAGCACACTGCTTCCTAACAGAGCTGAACTCATAAAGATCACAGCGGATAACAGAAATGATTGCCTAAGCAGTTCCCGGATTTTCATATCGCCGGATTTTACCATGGCGCTTCGAGAGAGCTCTTTAGGATTCCCTTATGGAAACCAGGCATTATTTTTCTTTTATGCTCCCATGCCATGCTATAATTTTTAACACCCGTGAAGATTGTGAACGCAAATTTCCCGAGGAAAACAGGATGAATTTATTGATTACCGGTGTTGCCGGATTTCTTGGCTCAAATCTCGCTAATTACTTGGTGAGAGAGGGACACCAGGTACGTGGCTTGGATGACCTTTCTGCAGGAGATCCCGAGGCAGTATCCCCACTGGTTCTGTTTACTCGTGGTGATGTCAACGATCGCCCTAAATTGTGGACACTTTTACAAGGAGTAGATTGTGTTTACCATCTGGCAGCCAGGGTCTCCGTACCAGAATCGGTTTTATACCCACGCGAATACAACGATACAAATGTTGGTGGTACAGTTAGCTTGATGGAGGCAATGCGTGACGTTGGAGTTCGCCGCGTTGTATTGATCTCTTCTGGAGCTGTTTACGGCGATCAAGGAAAACAGCCCCTTTTCGAAAATGCAATACCAAATCCCCGCTCTCCATATGCGGTGTCCAAACTGGCTGCAGAGTATTATGTTCGGACAATCGGCGATCTTTGGGGAATTGAGACTGTGATCCTTCGCGTTTTCAATGCCTATGGACCTGGACAGCGTCTCCCAGCCACGCATGCACCCGTAATTCCTTATTTTCTTCGTCAGTCACTACGGGGTGCTACACTTGTCGTGCATGGTAGCGGTAACCAGACGCGGGATTATGTTCATGTGGACGACGTCGTCAGCGCCATGATCTCTGCCTCCACTGCTCCTGGGGCAAAGAACCAGATCATTAATGTCGGCAGTGGAAAAGAAACCAGTATTCGTGATCTTATTCGGTTAGTGATGAGCGTTACTGGAATGAAGATAGAAGCGATCATGAATCCGCACACAGACCCAGGCGTCTCACGTATGTGCGCAGATCTATCGCAAGCCAAGGAAAATTTGGGATACCAACAGCGCATATCGCTGGAAGAAGGGCTACGCCTCACCTTGGAACGTGATCCTAGATTTAAGAATGATATGATCAATCGCTCCCTTCAGGGGTAAATCAGCAATCATATCAGATGGAGTGTAGATTCACCGGGGTGAATTTCAGCGAATTACAGAAGAACTGAAGCTCTCACTATCACAATTAGGTCTTTATCATGAAAGGATAGTTAACATGCCAGCAACAGCGGTAGTCGGTTTACAGTGGGGGGACGAAGCGAAAGGTAAGATCGTTGATCTGTTGTCGGTTAGTGCGAAAATTGTTGCACGATTTAATGGCGGCGATAATGCCGGGCATACAGTGGTTAATCCTTATGGAACGTTTAAACTTCGGCTTACACCGAACGGCTTTTCAAATCCAGAAACCGCGTGTGTTATTGGTGCAGGTGTTATCGTAAATCTTAATACACTACTAGGCGAAATTGAGACGCTTCAAAAAGCTGGAATTAACTTGTGTGATCGCCTATGGCTATCGCCTCGCTGTAACGTGGTGATGCCTTATCACACTCTGATTGAATCCATCTACGAACAGGTCAGAGGTATCTTACGCACGGGAACAACTCAGCGGGGGATTGGTCCGGTCTTTGCAGATAAAGCCAGCTACAACGGTATTCAGTTATTTGATTTAGCCGATGAGGCGATCTTTGCCGGGAAATTGCAACTTCAGCTTTCATTAAAAAATCCTTTTTTGCAGGCGTTTGGGCTGCAGCCTTTAGAGTTTGAACAAGTTTTTCATGAGACTCTTGAGCAGTATGAACAGGTGCACAGTTGTGTCCGAGAGCCATTTGGAATGATCCAAGATGTGCTCAGGCAAGCCGGGGAAGTCCTCCTTGAAGGAGCTCAGGGAGCATTGTTAGATAACAGTTGGGGGACTTACCCATACTGTACCGCCTCAACAACCCTGGCAGGGGGCGCTGCAGCCGGGCTCGGGATTGCGCCGCGTTGGATCCAGCGCGTTATTGGTGTGGCTAAAGCATATACTACTCGGGTGGGCGCCGGTCCGATGCCAACTGAGCTTCACGATAGCACTGGGGAGATGATCCAAAAAGATGGTCAGGAATTTGGGACCGTGACAGGTCGTCGGCGCCGCTGTGGATGGTTCGATGCGGAGATTGTGGGTTTTACCGCCCAACTTAATGGAGTTACCGAGTTGGCTTTAACCAAGCTTGACGTATTGGATAGACTTCCATCTATAAAGATTGGCGTTGGTTATTATAAGCTGGAAACAATTTCCCTTCAGCAACAGGATACACACAGACAATGGCGCTATTGGGAGCTTGACTCTCATCAGCTTGAAGAATGCATACCTGATTATCTCGAAATGGAAGGTTGGCAACAGTCGACAAAAAGCATCCGGGATTTCACTGCTCTCCCAGCTCAAGCAAAAGCGTTAATATATAAGATTGAGGAACTGGTGGGAGTGCCTGTGCGTTTTATCTCAGTTGGCCCAGAGAGGGAAGCCACGATAAAAATCTAACCAAAGCTTATGGTTTCCTTGATCTTGCTTGCCAACCTTCGACAGCGCTCGGGTGCATTACCAAGGTGAGTGTCTATCTTCATCAAATTAACCATCTCGTTTTTCGGCAAATATTGCATAATTTTGTCGTCAGTAGCGATTATCCCTTCCAATGGATTAGGATTGCCCTGGCGGACCGCCTCCCATGCATCCAGGCAATGTAAGCGCAATCTTTCATGCATTTCCTGGCGATCGGCTCCAGCCCTTACTGATGCCATTAAAATGCGTTCCACACTTGCAAAGACACCGTAGCGCTGCAGGTTTCTGGACAATGCTACTTGATCGATCCTTAATCCAGCAACGAGTTTTTGGCTGACCTGGAGAAGCTCATCAGCAATTAGAAACATCTCCGGCAGCATCTGCCGCCGGTTGGCCGAGTCATCCAGCGTCCGTTCCAGCAGAGAATGGGCGGCGTTATCCCAGGCCAAACGCGGCATCTGGGCCAGTAATCGCGCAAGCGAATCGATCTTTTCTGCCTGGATTGGGTTACGTTTGAACGGCATTGCTGAAGATCCAACTTGTTTATTACTGAAAGGTTCGCTCCACTCACCAATTTCCGGTGACTGTAAAATCCTTAGATCGAAGGCGAACTTGTGTAGTGAACAACCCAATCCTGCCAGGGTATTTGCTGTTTCTAAATCTTGTTTGCGAGGATAAACCTGGGTTGTTATCTCATAAAACGGCAAATCCAGCAGGTCAGACAGGCGCTGTTCAAAATAGGGCAGGTTCTTTACACCGATCAGCTCGGCATAGGCTGCACTACTTCCGACTGCTCCCTTAAAACCTTTCCCGCGAAGATGCTGATGCAGGCTGTGAAGATTCTGCAAATCCTGGAGCAAGTCCTGCGCATAAATCCCGAAACGATAACCAAGTGTTGTTGGCTCGGCCGGCTGAAGATGCGTAAAAGCGATGATGGGTGTGTCTGCCCAAGTCTCAATCTTTTCAACCAGGTTTAATAGTAATTCTCTTAGCTGATCAAGAATCAAATTCAGAGATTGTCGAATCCGGAGGACATCCGCATTATCCTCGATATCCGTTGAGGTGGCGCCCAGGTGCAAAATCGGCTTACCGATCGGGGCTTGTTCAGCGAATACAAGCAGCTCTGCCATTAAATCATGTTGAGTTTCTGCCTCAATATCCAATGCGCGGGGAACATCAACATGGTCAATATTTGCTCGCAGGTCCACGAGCTGTTCTGAGTTTACTAATCCGAACTCGGCTTGAGCCTCAGCGAGCGTAACCCATAACAAACGCCACAACTGGCGTTTGTTTGTTTCGCTCCAAATCTTTCGCATGGCGCTGCTTCCGTAGCGCCAAGAAAAGGGAGACAGGTAATTCTCATAATCTGGACTCATATGACTAACTCCTGACCCGCAATCCGGGGATGCCCATAGCCTTCAAATGGTCGTCTACATATCATAATCCATTTTATTATTCACTTTGTGATTTTTGCACACAGGCTTGTATGATACAATCGCCACAATTTTTCAACATCATTGGTCGCCGCGACGAACCGAATATTTATTAATTTTCGTTTATGCGATTCAAGCTCCAAAATCTTTCCAGTTGCTGATAAATCTTTACAAAGTTAAAGCAATGAGGAGGAAGCGATGGGTTTATTGGATAGTAAAGTTGCATTGATCTTCGGCCTGGCAAATGAACGCTCTATTGCCTGGGGAATTACCAAAACTTTTCATGAGCATGGAGCTGCTATTGGATTGAGCTATGCTGGAGAAGTGCTTGAGCGACGAGTTCGACCTCTTGCAAAGAGTATCAATTGCAGGTTCGTGGAACAGTGCGATGTTGCTTCTGACGAGCAGATCCAAAAGGTTGCTGATCAAGCGAAGAGCAATTTTGGGCAAGTGGATATCCTGGTGCATTCTATTGGCTATGCCAACCGAGACGAATTAACCGGTCCATATTACAACACCAGCCGACAGGGATTTCACCTGGCGATGGATATCAGTGTCTTTTCCTTTACAGCACTTGCAAAAGCTTTCCAGCCTCTTTTTCGCCCCGGCGGCGCGCTAATAACAATTACTTTTTATGGCTCAGAAAAAGTTGCACCTAATTATAATGTGATGGGAATTGCCAAAGCAGCACTTGAAGCCTCAGTTCGCTACCTGGCGAATGATTTTGGTCCTCAAGGAATTCGGGTGAACGCCATTTCTGCGGGTCCCATCCGCACCCTGGCAGCTGCTGGTGTCTCAGGATTCAAAACAATGTATCGCCGTTTTTCAGAGTTTGCACCTTTGCGCCAAAATATCACTATCGAAGACATTGGTAATACTGCACTTTACCTGTGCTCTGAACTCTCAGCAAAAACAACCGGAGAAATTGTATATGTTGACTCCGGTTACAATATCATTGGCGTGCCTGTTAACGAGGAAAGCTTGTGAACAACTAATGTTTCGAAAACGAGAGGATAAGCCTGCTTCAATTGCTCCACCTGCACCCACCGAACGGGTCACTTCTGTGATGAGTTCAGGAATAATCTGGAAAGGCAACCTGGCAGGCAGCGGCGGTGTGCGAATTGAAGGGGCGTTTGAAGGTGAAATCGCACTACGCGGGCTTTTGGTTGTAGGCGCCACAGGACGAGTGACCTGCCCACACCTGCGAGCAAACGTGGTGATTATCGCCGGCGCCGTACGCGGTGACATCACTGCTGAAAAAGTAGAGATTCGTTCATCCGGGCGGGTCTGGGGAGACGTGGTAACCGCAGCATTTTCGACAGAAGAGGGCGCCTTCTTGCGAGGCCAAATCCGCATGGAAGAAACTGTCGATATTGGAGTTAACCTCCAAATACCTGAACAGCCTTCTTCCTCTGATACCGTCGAATAGGGGGAGTTTCTTTCCCTAATAATAGGAATAAGTTACCGTTTATGTACTGCGTCCCGGGACGCAGCCTGGCGAGCAAGCCAATCCACCCGCTGGTTATAATGATTTCCTGAATGACCGCGCACCCATAGCCAATCTATCTTGTGAGCCTTAACCGCCTGATCCAAAGCCTGCCAAAGGTCAATATTCGCCAGCTTTCCAGCTTTGCGCTTCCAGTTGCGGGCGCGCCAATTCGGAAGCCATTCGGAAATTCCCCGCCTTAAATATTCTGAATCTGTATAAAATTCAACCTGGCATGGCTGGGACAGCGTATTGAACGCCTGTATGGCAGCAGTCAATTCCATGCGATTGTTCGTTGTTTGGCGTTCACAGCCAAAAATTTCTTTCGAATTATTCTTGAAAATTAATACTGCAGCCCATCCTCCTGGACCAGGATTGGGATCACAAGCGCCATCTGTATAAATAATTACCGAAGGTAGTTCGCCTAATGTCATTTCAAGGGCTTGGCGTGGTGGTCACTGTAGGAGGCAATGTTAGAACATTCGCCTCGCTTGGTGAAGAAATGGGTGTAGTAAGGGTCTTTTGAGTAGGCAGAGCTGTCAGCGTGGCAAAAGCCTCTTTGGCTTGCTCGCCTGTCTGTCGCTCTGCAACAAAATTGTCCAGGTACTCCAGCAGCAAAGGCACCTGGTCAATCGTAAAATAAGAGCGGTAAAGCTGAGTCGCCGCATCCTGCAGCGCCCAGCGGACACTCCTCCAGGATGGGTGAACGGGTTCCCGGCGAGCCAAGGGCAGCAATTCAACTGCCGCTCGCCATTGGGGATACAAAGTAATATACTCGGATAAATAGTCGAGCTCATTGGTTTGCAGGGGAAATGAACCGCTGGCTTCGACCAGTCGAGCATGATTTTGGGGAGATATCAAGTGTTTCAAAAACAACCAGGCTGCAAGTTGCTGCTTGGGATTGGATGAAAACATGTAGAACGAAGGCCCATAGATATCGATCACGCCCTGGTCCCCGGTCGATGGAAAAGGCAGGACTGTCCACTGGTCAGAATTTTCCGCAACTTTGAAAGCCTGAGCGTAGTAAGGAATATCCATGACGCTTCCAGTCGAAAATAGACCTAAACGGGCTACGAAATCAGCTTCTGGATAGTCGCTCTCAGGAATCCACGCACAACCTTGATCGAAAGCTTGACGAAGAAAATCGAAAGCCTCTTTGGTTTCATTTGTATTAAACTGGTAGAAGCTATGCCCTGCTGTCGGTTCAGGCATTTTGAGTATCTCTCCCCCAAAAGCATAAATCCAACCCAGGATCACTGGGTAATAGGTAGAAACGATCCAACCTCCCTTTAGATCATTGGCAGGATCATCATCATTCATGGCAGCCTGCGCTGCTGCACAGGCTTGTAATAGGAATTCATCCAGGTTAGTGGGAGTGGCAGTGAAACCTAATTCCTGGGCTTTGCTCGAATTGTAGAACAAAACCTGGCTTGTGCGCATGGCAGGAATACCAATCAGCCGATTAGCCAGGTCTGGCATCCAAAGCTGCGGAAACCATTTTCTCAGTTCTTCCTGTTTGAGCCCCCAGGTTGTGTCAGAGAGATATTTATTAAAATCTACCAACGGCTTTTCCTGGTCCCAGCTCAAAGCTTGATGAGGATACCCAACAACCAGATCGGGTATCTGGCCATCCTGGATTACTTGATTGATCTCATTCGACAACACATCCAAATTCTCATAATTTGAAGCGACGACCGTAATACCCCATTCATTTTGTACGTTAAATTCTTCTACAAGTTGGCGGATTGTTTCAATCGTTTCACCTTTCCAGGGGTGCCAGAAATGGATGATCGCCCCGCGTAATTCTTGAGCAGGGATGTCGATGGGTGGAAATGTCGCCAATGAGGTTAATGAAGCAGTCATTGTCGTTTCGTTTACCCTGTCAACCACCTCTGAGGGAGCAGGTATGGTTTTACTTAATGATTGTGAATTCACCGAGGATGGTGTCATATAACCAGGCTGAGAGCCTGGAAAATTCTGAAGGGATGTGGGGGACTTAGTAATCAAATCTGAGGGTTGGGAAGCAGTCATCGATGAGCGACAAGCAGTTATCGACTGACCTAGCAATAGAATGCCTACCAAATAAATAGATCGAATCTTCCTTTTTTTCAACTGCGCACTAATATGTACTTTCCTGTTTTAACTCCTAAGTTTATCATCACTTCAACAGATCACTTTTATTACTCTAGCATGGCATTCAGATCTGATGTATTTACGAAAAATGTTGGATGCACTTCGTGGATAATTAAGTATGCCAGCTTGAAACTAATCTATGACGATATCAATTTTCGTGATAATGCTTTATAATCATGGTGTTCAGAATCACTATAATGTCACTGTCTTTTTAAAGTTATCATTCATCTTGCATGAGAAGTGAGAAAAGTCACTTGTCAGCTTGATGGATTAGATATATATTGAAGTTACTATCAAACCTCAGTTGGATGCTTGATCGCGAAAGGGAACCAGCTTGTTTATTGAGTTTATCTTTTAGCGACAGCAGATGAACTTCTTAAGTTCAGAGTTGTTCTGGAAAGTCTCAAAGGAGGTGAAGATCTGAGTTCTGATTAGCAAAAACCAAAACCCACCTTTTTGTCCAAAATCATATCAATTAAACCGGAGGAGATCCTTACAAATGA
>Ga0209253_10004706_pt1 | contig 11883 bp, 9 predicted proteins | sample FrelakmetBRP12BR_FD_187145 | JGI IMG/M metagenome (GOLD analysis project Ga0209253, IMG submission 187145) | Freshwater lake sediment microbial communities from the University of Notre Dame, USA, for methane emissions studies - BRP12 BR (SPAdes)... | ecosystem: Environmental > Aquatic >...
TCGACACTAGGCCATCCATGGCCGTCGGTCGATGCCAAGATAATGCCGGGGCGTCCATGCCGGCATCGACACTAGGCCATCCATGGCCGTCGGTCGATGCCAAGGTAATGCCGGGGCGTCCATGCCGGCATCGACACTAGGCCATCCATGGCCGTCGGTCGATGCCAAGATAATGCCGGGGCGTCCATGCCGGCATCGACACTAGGCCATCCATGGCCGTCGGAGATGGGGAGAACGTTATGACGAGGAATCCGCTGGTCGCGCTGGGGGCGGCAGGGCAAAGCCCCTGGCTCGATTACATCCACCGCGGGATGATCGCGTCCGGGGAGCTCGCCCGCCGTATCGCGGAGGATGGCATCCGGGGGGTCACCTCCAACCCGACGATCTTCGAGAAGGCGGTCTCCTCGGGACACGATTACGACGCGCAGATCGTGGGGCTCGCGAAGTCGAAAACGGCGCTCCCCGACTCCTACAAGGCGATCGTGACGGACGACATCCGCGCCGCCGCGGACGTCCTGCGCACCGTCTACAACGTCACGGGAGGGGCCGACGGATACGTCTCCCTGGAGGTCGACCCGGACCTGGCGAGGGACACCAGGGCGACCATCGTCCGGGCGCGGGAGCTGTTCGACGCGGTCGGCCGGCCCAACGTGATGATCAAGATCCCCGGCACGAAGGAGGGGCTGCCCGCCGTGGAGGAGACGATCGCCTCCGGCGTTCCCGTCAACGTGACCCTCATCTTCTCCGTCGTGCGGTACGCGGAGGTCGTCGAGGCGTACATGAGGGGGGTGGAGCGTCTCCTCGCCGCGGGGGGCGTTCCGCGGAACGTCGCCTCGGTAGCGTCGTTCTTCGTCTCCCGGGTGGACTCGGCGGTGGACCCGCTGCTGACGTCCGTCATGCACCGGTGGCCCGGCTCGCCGAAGGCAGAGACGGCCATATCCCTTCTGGGGAAGGTGGCCGTGGCGAGCGCCCGGCTGGCGTACGGCCGGTTCGGGGAGCTCTTCGGCACGGGCCGCTGGAAGGCGCTCGAGGCGCGAGGCGCCCGGAAGCAGCGTCCGCTGTGGGCCAGCACGGGGACGAAGAACCCGAAATATTCCGACGTGAAGTACGTGGAGGAGCTGATCGGCCCCGACACGGTGAACACCATGCCGCCGCAGACGATGGACGCCTTCCGCGACCACGGAAGGGTGGCCGACTCCCTGGCGGGGGCGGTGGCGGAGGCGAAATCGGTTCTCGGCGACCTCGGGCTGCTGGACATCGGCATCGAGGAGGTGTGCGACCGCCTCGAGGCCGAAGGGGTGCAGAGCTTCCTCGACTCCCACAGGAATCTCCTCGCGGCCATCTCGGCGCGCCTGGCGGGAGCGACGGCCGGATAGGGGGGGGACGCCTTGACGGGACCGACGGATCGCGCTCCCGTTGCGGGGCTTCCGGCCGGGGCCGGAGCGCACCCGATCCCCGACCCGTGCCTCCTGGTGATCTTCGGCGCCTCGGGGGACCTCACCCGGCGCAAGCTGGTCCCCGCGCTGTTCGACCTTCACCGCGAGAGGCTGCTCCCGGAGCGGTTCACCGTGCTCGGCGTGTCCCGTACGCCCCACACCGACGCCTCGTTCCGCGGGCAGCTCGTGGAGGCGGCGCGGGTGGAGCTCGGGGAGGAATTCGACGAGGCGGCGTGGGACCCGTTCGCGTCCCGCCTGTTCTACCACCCCGGCGACATCCTCGACGCGGAAGGGTTCCCGGCGCTGTGCGACCGCGTTCGCGCGCTGTGCGCGGAGCGGGAGATCCCCGGGAACCTCCTCTTCTACCTCTCCTTGGCCCCGAAGCATTACGCCGCCGCCGTGCGGGCGATCGGCGCCTCCGGCCTCGCGTCCCCCGACGGGAAGCCGCCGGGCACCCGCCGCGTGGTGATCGAAAAGCCGTTCGGGGACGACCTTTCGAGCGCGCGGGCCCTCGACGCCGACGTCGATTCGGTGTTCCGGGAGGAGCAGGTCTTCCGCATCGACCATTACCTCGGCAAGGAGACCGTGCAGAACCTGCTGGTCTTCCGCTTCGCCAACGGGATCTTCGAGCCGCTCTGGAACCGGAACTACATCGATCACGTGCAGATCACGGTGGCCGAGGAGATCGGGGTGGGGAGCCGGGGGGATTACTACGACGGCGCCGGGGCCGTGCGAGACATGCTCCAGAACCACCTCCTCCAGCTGCTGGCGCTGGTGGCGATGGAACCCCCGATCTCCCTTTCGGCGAACGACGTGCGGGACGAGAAGCTCAAGCTCCTGCGGTCCGTGGAGCCCGTACCGGCCGACCGGCTCGGGGAGGCGTGCGTCCGGGGACAGTACGCCGCGGGGACGGTTCGGGGACGGGAAGTGCCCGCCTACCGCTCCGAGAAGAACGTGCCGCCGGGGTCGCTCACCGAAACGTACGTCGCCGCCCGGTTCACCATCGACAACTGGCGATGGGGCGGGGTGCCGTTCTATATCCGGTCGGGAAAGCGGCTCGCATCGCGGGTCTCCGAGATCTCGGTCCGCTTCCGCCCGGCGCCGTACCTTCTCTTCGAGCACACGGCGTGCAGTTCGCTGGAGTCGAACCTGCTGGTCCTCAACATCCAGCCGGACGAGGGGATCTTCCTGCAGTTCGGCGCCAAGTCCCCCGGCCCCGCCGTCTGCGTACAGCCCGTGCAATTCCGCTTCTCCTACGAGCAGGCGTTCGGGGAGAAGAGCCCGCCGGCGTACGGCCGGCTTCTCCTCGACGCGATGCTCGGCGATGCGACCCTCTTTCCGCGCGAGGACATCGTGGAGGTGTCGTGGGCGCTGCTGGAACCGTTCCTGGCCCGCTGGCGGGAGAATCCGGGTCGCGACCTGAATTTTTATCCCGCCGGTTCCTGGGGGCCCCGGGAGGCGGACGGGTTGCTCGCGCGGGAGGGGCGCCGGTGGAGGACACCGTGACCCGGGGAAGAGGGAAAGAAGGGGGGTGCGGGGTGTACGTCCTGCCTTCCCCGACGGAGCTGGCGCGGGCGGTGGCGGGCCGCCTGTGGGAAATCGCGCGGGAACGGGGCGACGCCGGACCGGTGCACATCGCCCTCCCGGGCGGGGAGACCCCCCGGAAGGTGTACGAAACGCTCGCCGCCGAGCCATACCGCGGGCGTTTCCCCTGGGGATCGGTCCATTTCTGGCAAACGGACGAGCGGTTCGTGCCCGCCTCGCACCCGCGGAGCAACCGCCGGATGATCGCGGAGGCGCTCCTGTCCCGCGCCCCGGTTCCGCGGGGAAATTTCCACGGGATCGACACCTCGCTCCCCGGCCCCCTGGAGGCGGCTCGCGCATACGAGGCGAACCTTCGGCGGGCGATCCCGAAGGCGCCCGGGGGGGTCCCTCGCCTCGACGCCGTGGTCCTGGGGATCGGGGCGGACGGCCACACGGCCTCCCTCTTTCCCGGGTCCCCCGCGCTGGCGGAGAGCCGGGCGCTGGCCCTTCCCGCGGAAGGAGGCGATCCCCCCATGTCCCGGGTCACCATGACGCTCCCGTTGCTCAACGCCGCGCTGCGCGGGATCTTCGTCGTCCAGGGGGAGGGGAAGGCGAACGCGCTGCGGAACGTCGTCGCGGCGTTCCGCGACCCTTCCCTGCGCACCCCGGCTCTTCCCGCGACGCTGGTGACACCCCGGCGGGGAACGGTGCTTGTTCTCGCCGACGCGGAGGCCGCGTCCCTCCTGCCCGCGGAATGGAGAGGCCCGGGATGATCCTCGCGGGCGACGTGGGAGGCACCAAGACGAACCTGGCCCTCTATCGGGCGGGATCCCCCGGGCTCTCCCGGGTGCGGATGGCCACCTACCCGAGCCGCGGGTACGCGGGGCTGGAGGCGATCCTTCGGGAGTTCCTCTCCGACGCCCCCGGAATCGGGCGCGCGTGCATCGGCGTGGCGGGGCCCGTCGTCGGGGGCCGCTGCCGCCTGACGAACCTCGCGTGGACGGTGGAGGAGGAAGCCGTCCGCCTGTGCACGGGCGCGCGGGAGGCATACCTCGTGAACGATCTGCAGGCGATGGCCTCCGCCGTGCCGTTCCTCCCCCTGGAAACGCTTGCGACGATACAGGAAGGGGAAGCGGACCCGCGGGGCAACGTGGCCGTCCTCGCCGCCGGCACGGGGCTGGGGGAAGGGTTCCTCATCGGGATGGACGGCGGCTTCCTTCCTCTCGCCTCGGAAGGGGGCCACGTCGACTTTGCCCCGCGCGACGACCGGGAGATGCGCCTCCACGCCTTCCTCCGGGGGATGTACGGCCGCGTCAGCGTGGAGCGGGTCGCCTCGGGGCCGGGGATGCGCGACATCCACCTGTTCCTGCGGGAGGTGGAGGGGGTGGCCGAACCGCCGGAAGTGGCGGCGGAGACGGGGGGGGACTACCCGCAGCGCGCCATCGTCCGGCACGGGCTTTCCGCGGCTTCACCCGCCTGCGCGGAGGCGTTGCGGATGTTCTCCTCCATCTACGGCGCGGAGGCGGGGAACCTGGCCTTGCAATACCTCGCCTCCGGGGGCGTCTACCTGGGGGGCGGGATAGCCCCTGCGATCCTCCCCGCCTTGCAGAAGGGGGAGTTCCTCTCCGCGTTCCTCGACAAGGGGCGGATGTCGGAATTGCTTCGGCACGTGCCGATTTTCGTCATCCTGGACCCTCTCGCCCCCCTCCTGGGTGCGGCGCACTACGCGGCGGGGGGCGGGGTCCTGAGGCCGCGGGGACAGTCTCCCTGATTTCGTTGAATTCCCGGTGCGTTCCGGCGATATAATAGATACCGCAACCCTTGGAGCGCCAACCCTTGGGCAACACGATACCGTTTCCTGGAAGCGCAAGGGAAGGCGCAGGCCTTCCTCCGCGGGACATCCCGCGCTCCTCCGTCCCCCGGATCGCCCGGATCTGCGCCCTCGGGCTGGCCTTCGACGAACTCCTCGACGAGGTGTGCCGCGAGATCCTCGCCCTGACCGGCGCGGAGGGCGGCTGCCTCTTCTTCTGCGGCGAGGAGGGGTTGTCTCCGGAGCGGCTGCGGCAGGCCGGCGCATCCGGGGACGTCACCGGCTCCGCGGCGTACTCCCCGGGACCGCTTCTGGACCAGCTCCTCGACCGGCTGCGCGAGGAAGGGGGGATTCGCGCCGACGACCTCGGTCCGTTTCCCGCCGAGCACCCGCTGAAACAGCTTCTCGCCGGGCACCCTGTCCGGTCCGCCCTCCTGGTCCCCCTGAAGTTCGGGACGCGCCTGCTCGGATTCGTCGCGTTGCACGCCTCCGGTCCCAGGGCATGGGGCGGCGAGGCGATGGCGTCGATGGACCTCGTGGCCGTGATCCTCTCGGCTGTCCTGGAGCGCCGCCGGACGGAAGACCGTCTGCGGGTTTCCGAGGCGCGGTACCGGTTCCTCTCCGAGAATTCGCCGGACATGATCTCCCTGCACGACCCGTCGGGCCGGTTCCTTTACGCGAGTCCCGCGTCGTTGCGCATCCTCGGGATCCGGCCGGAGCTTTTCGCGGGCTCCCCGATCGAGCGGTTCCTTCACCCCGACGACGCGGAGAAAGTCCTCGCGGAGAGCCGGCGGGTTCTCTCCGGGGCGAAGGAGACGGTCACCCTCCAATACCGCATGCGCCGGTCCGACGGGACCTTCGCCGAGGTGGAGGCCACTGCGACACCGATCCCGGGGGAGGGGGAGGAGAGGGTGCTCCGCGTGACCCGGGACATTTCCGCCCGGAAACGGGTGGAGGAGCGCCTCCACGAGAGCCAGAACCTCTCCTCCATCGGGGTGCTCGCCGGCGGCATCGCCCACGAGTTCAACAACCTGATTTCGGGGATCCAGGGGGCCGTGGAGATGCTCTCCCTGCACGTCGCGGAGAACCCCCAGGCGCGCACCTACATGGACGTGATCCTGCGGATGGGGAACCGCGCGGCCGAGCTCACCCACCAGCTCCTCGCGTACGCCCGCCAGGGGAAGTACACCCCCGCGGTGATCCCCATCCGGCCGCTGGTGGCCGAGACGGTTGCCGTGCTTCGCGCGTCCCTCCCGGCGGGCGTGGAGCTCTCCGTGGCCGTCGAGGAGGGGCTCCCCCCCGTGTACGCCGACCCCGTGCAGCTGAAGCAGGTGGTGACGGGGCTCTGCCTGAACGCCCTGGAGGCGATGCCGGGAGGCGGAAGGCTTTCGGTCCGCGCGGGACGCGAGCCGGAGGGGACCCGGATCGTCATGGAGGTTTCCGACACGGGCTCCGGGATGGACGAGGGAACGATGTCCCGGATCTTCGACCCCTTCTTCTCGACGAAGAGCGTGGGCCGCGGGATGGGGCTGGCGGCGATCCGGGGGATCGTGGAGAACCACGGGGGCGAGATCCACGTGTCCTCCTGTCCCGGGGAGGGCTCGAAGTTCACGATTCTGCTCCCCGCGAGCGTCGAGCGGCGGAAATCGGTCCGGCACGCCACGCGGAGCCCTCGCCCCGGCAGCGGCCGGATCCTCCTGGCGGACGACGAGCCGGACGTGCGCGCCGTGGTCCGCGCGATGCTCGAATCCCTCGGGTACTCGGTGCTGGAGGCAGGGGACGGCCGGGAGGCGGTGGATCTGTTCCGCCAGCGGCACGCCGAGATCGACCTCGTCCTCCTGGACCTGGTGATGCCCCGCCTGACCGGAGAGGCCGCCCTGGCGGAGATGCGGAGGATCGCTCCGGGGGTGCGCGCCATCCTGGCCAGCGGCTACGACGAGAGCGGACGGATCGGCGAGATCGTCGCTGCGGGGTTCGGCGGCTTCCTCCAGAAGCCGTTCCGCCGCCAGGACCTGGGGGACAAGGTGGCCGAGATCCTCGGCGTCCCGTGCGCCCCCCCGGCGGTGTGACGGGTGGAACGGAAGATCCCCCTTCTCCTCCTTCTCCTCGCGGCCGCCCTGACCGCATGCTCCCCGCGGGGGTACGTGGTCTCCCGCGCCGCGGACGCCCTCTCCTCGGAGGGGGAAGCCTTCGCGCGGGACGACGACCCCGAGCTGGTCCGCGAGGCGGTTCCGTTCGCCCTCAAGGCCATGGAGTCGCTCCTCGCCGAGCGGCCGGACCACAAGGGGCTGCTGACGGCGCTCTGCAGGGGGTTCACGCAGTACGCCGTCGCCTTCGTCCGGCAGGACGCGGAGGAGGAGATCGACCCGGGGCGGCGCAGGGCCGGCATGGAGCGCGCGGGCCGCCTCTTCCTGCGGGCGAAGGAGTACGGCGTGCGCGGCCTTTCCGTGGGCCGGGAGGGGTTCGCGGGGCGTCTCTCGGCGGACCCCGCAGGCGCGGCGGCGGAGGCGGGAACGGTGGACGTTCCCCTGCTATACTGGACCGCCGTCTCCTGGAGCCTTGCGGTGACCTCGTCGCCCGACAACCCCTCGCTCCTGGCGGACCTGCCGCGCTGCGAGGCGCTGATCCGCCGGGTGCTGGCGCTTTCCGAGGGGTACGACGGCGGCGCGATCCACGAATTTCTCGTCGCCTACGAGGGAGGGCGGCCCGAGGCGATGGGAGGGTCGGTTTCCAGGGCGCGGTGGCACTTCGAGCGGGCGATGGAGCTTTCCGGGGGGCGGAAGGTGTCTCCCCTCGTGACGTTCGCGGAGACGGTGTCGGTGCGAACCCAGGACCGGAAAGAGTTCCTCGGTCTCCTGGACCGGGCGCTGGCGTTCGACGCCCGCGGGACGGCGCCCGGACACCGGATGGCGAACCTCGTGTCCCAGCGCCGCGCGCGCTGGCTGAAAGGGAGGGTGGATGACCTGTTCCTCGAGTAGACGGGCGGCGGCCCTGCTGCTGGCACTGATCGTCGTCACGTTCGCAGGCCCCGTCCGCGCGGCTCAGACGGTCGTCAAGATGGCGACCCTGGCGCCGGAAGGGTCGTCCTGGTACCGCGTCCTCCAGGACATGGGGGAGGAGTGGAAAAAGGCGTCCGGGGGAGCGGTCACGCTTCGGATCTACCCGGGCGGCGTCGCGGGGGACGAGGATGCGATGATCCGGAAGATGCGGGTCGGCCAGATCCAGGCGGCCGCCATCACGGGGATCGGCCTGGCGTACCTCGACCGCTCCTTCTACGCGCTGCACGTCCCGATGATGTACGCCTCCGACGAGGAGTTCGACTACGTACGCGACAAGTTCGCGCCGGTGCTCGAGAAGCGCCTGGAGGAGAAGGGATTCGTCGTCCTGAACTGGGGCGACGCGGGGTGGGTCCACTTCTTCTCGAAGTCGCCGGTCGTCACGCCGGCGGAGGCCAAGGCCCTCAAGCTCTTCACGTGGAGCGGGGACACCACCCTGCTGCAGCTGTACAAGGAGACGGGGTTCCACCCCGTGCCCCTCAACACGAGCGATCTCCTCCCCAGCCTGCAGACCGGGATGGTGAACGGGTACAGCAGCACGCCGCTGGCGTCGCTGGCGTTCCAGTGGTTCGGCCTGGCGCCGAACATGACGGACCTCCGGTACGCGCCGCTGACCGGGGCGACGGTGATCGACAGGGGGGTGTGGGAGAAGATCCCCGCGGACCTGCGGGCGAAGCTCCTCGGCGCGTCCCGCGCCGCGGGGCGAAGTCTCCGGGTCGAGATCCGCCGCCTCAACCAGGAGGCCCTGGACGTGATGGTGAAGAACGGCCTCAGGATCCACAAGGTTCCGCCGGAGGTCCAGGCGCAGTGGCGGAAGATGGTGGAGGACGTCTACCCCCAGGTGCGCGGGAAGGTCATGCCGGCGGAAGCGTTCGACGCGGTGAGGAAATACCGCGACGAGTACCGGGCCGCGCAACGCGGCCAAAAGTCCGGGTCCCGGTAATTTTGCAGGCCCCTCCGGAACCCGCTCCCTTGCCCCCCGGTTATCCTGCTGCGGGGGTACCCCGCCAGCGCGAAGCTCGTGGCGGGGCCGGGACCACCTCCCCGGCTTCGCCCGCGGTCCGGGTCGAGAATGCGATCTCGATCCTGCTCCTTGTCGGAATGGCGGTGCTCCCGCTCCTCGAGATCGTCGGCCGCCGGCTCTGGCGCACGGGCATTCCCGGCTCGAACGCGCTCGTCCAGCACGCGACCCTGTGGATCGGCTGTCTCGGGGGGGCGATCGCCGCGCGGGACGGACGGCTCCTGTCGCTCGGGCGCCTCACGGACCGTTTCCGGGAACCGTACCGGACGATTTTCGCCGGGTTCTCCACGGCGGTGTCCACCGCCCTCTCCCTGTCGCTCGCCTGGTCGGGGGTCCAGCTCGTCCGGGCGGAGTGGGCCGACCCGCACTACGTGGTCCCGTTCCTTCCATTGTGGGTCGCGGAAGGCGTGATCCCGGCCGGATTCACCCTCATCGCCTGGAGGCTCGTACGGGGCGTGTCCCGGGGATGGGGCGTGCGCGCCGCCACCGCCGGCGCGGCCATCGCCTTCGGGGCGTTCGTCGCTTCCGGGCTCATCCTGGAGAGCGCACCGTTCGCGGCCTCGCTGGTCGCCCTTCTCGTCGCGGTGGTCCTGGGGGCCCCTCTTTTCGTCGCCCTCGGAGGGCTCGCGGTCCTCCTCTTCCGCCACGCCGGCGTCCCCCTCGCCTCCATTTCCGCCGAGATCTACCGCCTCGTCACCTCCCCGACCCTCCCCACGATCCCCCTGTTCGCCTTCGCGGGGTACGTCCTCACGGTGGGGAACGTCTCCCGGCGGCTCGTCCGCTTTTTCCGGGCGATCGTCGGGTGGATGCCCGGGGGGATCGCCGTGGTCACGGTGCTCGTGTGCACCTTCTTCACGACCTTCACCGGCGCCTCCGGGGTCACGATCGTCGCGCTGGGCGGGATCCTGCTGCCGGCGCTCCTCGCGGAGGGGTACCGCGAGAGGTTTTCCCTCGGGCTCCTGACATCCTCCGGCTCCCTCGGCCTCCTCTTCCCGCCGTGCCTGCCGGTGATCCTGTACGCGGTCGTCGCCGGGATCGCTGTGGACAAGATGTTCCTGGGCGGGTTGCTGCCCGGCGTCTTCCTGTCGTTGCTGATGGCGGCCTGGGCCGTCCGGGGAGGGATCCGGGCGGGCGCGCGGCGGACGCCCTTCTCCTTCGCGGAACTCGGCGCCGCGGCGCGGGAGGCGAAGTGGGACCTCCTTCTTCCCGTGATCGTGCTTCTGGGGATCTTCGGGGGGGTCGCGACGATCGTCGAGGCTGCAGCGATGACGGTCCTCTACGCCGGCTGCGTGGAGGCGTTCGTCCACCGCGACGTCGGGCCGGGGAAGCTGGTATCCGAGGCGGGGACGGAATCCACGCGGCTCGTCGGCGGGTTCCTCCTCCTCCTCGCGGCGGCGACGGGGCTGACGGGCTACATGGTGGACGCCGGGGTGCCCCAGACGATCCTCGAGTGGGTCCGCTCCACGATCCACTCGCGGTTCGCGTTTCTCCTCGTCCTGAACGTGTTCCTGCTCGCCGTCGGAGCCTTCATGCACATCTTCTCGGCGATCGTGGTGGTGGTGCCGATCATCGCCCCCCTTGCAGCCGCCTACGACATTCACCCGGTGCACCTGGGGATCATCTTCCTCGCGAACCTCGAGCTCGGGTTCCTGATGCCCCCGGTGGGGATGAACCTCTTCATGTCCGCGTACCGGTTCGACAAGCCGTTCGGCGAGGTGTGCCGCTCCATCGTCCCGTTCCTGCTCCTCCTGCTGGCCGGCGTCCTGGCCATCACCTACGTCCCCTGGCTCACCACCGCGCTGCTGCCGAAGTAGCCGCCCGCATCGGGAGGGCCCGGCGGAGTCCCCCTCCGAGGCGACGCAGCCGGCAACATGGTATATTGGCCAGCGCATCACCCATCCATGTCCAAGGAGATGAAGATGCTGATGAAGGAGGATTGCGTCCTCTATAGCGGCGGAGCCGCCGGCGCCGAGGCCGAGTTCGGGGCGCAGGCGGAAGCGCACGGGATCGAGGAGGTCAACTTCACGTTCGAGGGGCGCGCCGTCGCGCGCTCCCGAGGGGTCCGGGTCCTCTCCCGGGAGGAGCTGACAAAGGGGGACGTGAGCCTTTCCTACGTGTCGCGCCTCCTGAGCCGTTCCTACACCGACGCCCCCACGATCCGCAAGGTCCTGCAGACGATCTGGTACCAGGTGAACTCCGGGCGGGAGATCTACGTGGTCGGGGCGATCCTGCCCGACGGCACCGTCAAGGGGGGCACCGGCTGGGGGGCGGAGTTCGCCAAGCTGTGCAACAAGCCGATCTTCGTCTTCGACCAGGGAAAGGACGCCTGGTTCACGTGGAAGGACGAGAAGTGGGTCGCCTCCCCGGGCGGGCAGGCGATCCGCATCGGGGACCCCCGCTTCACCGGAACGGGGACCCGACTCCTCGAGGAGAACGGCAGGAAGGCGATCCGGGAGCTCTTCGCGCGTTCCTTCGCGTAAGTTTCGCCCCCTTGCGCTCCCCAGCCGACATCCGGAACGTCGCGATCATCGCCCACGTCGACCACGGGAAGACCACCCTGGTCGACGCGATGCTGAAGCAGAGCGGCATCTTCCGCGAGCACCAGGCCGTCCCCGACCGGGTGATGGACTCGATCGACCTGGAGCGGGAGAAGGGGATCACGATCATGGCGAAGAACACGGCCGTGGTCTACCGGGGCGTCAAGATCAACATCGTGGATACCCCGGGGCACGCCGACTTCGGCGGAGAGGTCGAGCGGACGCTGATGATGGTGGACGGCGTCCTGCTGCTGGTGGACGCATCCGAGGGCCCCCTGCCGCAGACCCGTTTCGTCCTGAAGAAGGCGCTGGAGCGGGAGCTGCCCGTCATCCTCGTGGTGAACAAGATCGACCGGCCCGACGCGCGGATCGACGAGGTGATCGACGAGGTCTACGACCTCTTCATCGACCTGGACGCCGTCGAGGAGCAACTGGAGTTCCCGGTCCTGCTGACGAACGCCCGCGCGGGGACGGCGGCCGTCCGGGGCGGGGGGCCGGG
>Ga0209253_10004708_pt1 | contig 11879 bp, 13 predicted proteins | sample FrelakmetBRP12BR_FD_187145 | JGI IMG/M metagenome (GOLD analysis project Ga0209253, IMG submission 187145) | Freshwater lake sediment microbial communities from the University of Notre Dame, USA, for methane emissions studies - BRP12 BR (SPAdes)... | ecosystem: Environmental > Aquatic >...
TTCCCTCGGTGACTGAGGGGCTCCCCGAACTTTCTTCCACAACCCCGCCCAAAGGCCGGGCCTCGCTCTCCACTATCAACGCCGCGATCACGCCCTGGCGTGACGCCTTTGCAGAGCAGACCTCCCTGCCCCCGACTACCGAATCGCGGCTAGAAGCCGCTCCCACAGGAGGAAACACTCATCGCCTGTGGGGCTGAAGGCAGGGTGATCCGCGAAACGACGCGCTAACTCGTCTTCGTCAGCCAGGGCGGCTCCTGGCTTTCAATTTCCACCTGCAGCCGCTCCGGATTGATGCCCATATCCAGAAGCTCCACCACCCGGCGCAGGTCTCCGGCCATCCGCCGGATGCCGGCATAGGAGTGAACGAGCTGGGAGGGAGCGTTGGCAAGGTTCCTGTATGTCGCACCGATCAGGGAAGCAGCCTCTTCCAGAAGGGCAAGGGAGTCACGGTAGGACCCGCGTCGGGCGAGGACGGACGCCTTATTCGCAAGGAGCCCAGCTCGCACGGAGACCTCGACGCCCTGACCGGCGGCCAGCCCACGGTCCAGGAGGGCCGAGGCCTGCTCCAGGGCTCCCTCCCGGACATACACGTACCCCAGGTCCCGACAGACGAGGGCGGTCTCCCGCTGGAGCCCTCGCTCGGCGGCATAGGCCAAGGCACGCTGGAAGTAGTGAATGACCCGCGGAATGAGGCGTCTGACATAGGCCTCGTGGGCCTGCTCCATCCACAGGCGTACTTGCTGGTCTACCTCATAGGTCGGTGATTTTCGGAGGTCCTTCGTCACTGCTGCAAGCTCTCGTGAGAAAGATGGCGCTCAGAGAATCGAGGTAACCGCCTTCCTCGCCTCCGTTCTGCGACCGGCGTGCCATGCCCTGCTCACTGCCTGCTGTCAATGCACCGTGGCCGGTCCTTCGGAGTCCGTCGACTTCTTTTCCTCCTCCTTCTGGCTCTCCAGCTCGAGAAGGTAGCGATCAACCTCCTTCTCCGTCCGCACTGCCAACTCGCGGAGACCGCTCAGGTCCACCTGGAGATCCAGCGCCCTGGCGAGTACCTGGAGGACGGCCATGGATGCCTTCGGGTTCTCGATCGCGGTCGTGTAGAAGGGTATCTCGCCGAGAAGGCAGAACCCCCTCATCGCCTTCCTCTTGGCGCCCGCCAGGAGAAGGCCGTTCATCCCCGAGATCTGTCCGTCCTCGAGCACTCGGTGGCAGAAGGGCGAGACCTCTCTCAGGACGTCGCGATGGGTGGCGGTCACCCAGACTCGCGAGGGTTGATAATGGTTGATGGAGGTGGGCATCGCCGCCGACGTCACGACCCGGGAGACTCCATGTTTCCGGCCAAATTCCAGGACCGCCTCCGCCAGGGGCAATTCCTTCCCCGCCACCGGCTGCCGATCCCCGATGAAAAACAAAAGGTCCCTCGGACCTGGGCCGCGGCGCCAGAACGAGAAGCTGCTTTGAGGGAGCCGGGCCGACTGAACCAGGCCCTTTTCGATAACGGCGCCCGGAAGCTGAAAAAACCCCGGCTCCTCCAGCACTGCCAGATGCTCGGCTCCCAGGCTCTCCTGGAGAAAGGCGAAGGCCCGCAGGGCCACATGCCCCATGCCCGGCCAGGCCGCCAGGAGAACTGGCTCACGAAGCCCTGCCTGTACGAATTCCCGTACCCGTGAGGTCACAGCCGCTCACCTCCCTCCCGAGGGTAGCATCGGGAGCACCTTTCTTTATTCTTCCAGGGTCTTCGCTAAGGGCGCCGGCGCCTCATCAGCCGGCGGTAGCCTTTTCCAGCCTATCGAGGCGATCCTTGAGCTTGCGGTTTTCTTCGGCCAGATCGTCCAGCCGTTTTTCCAGCTTTCGGATCGACTCCCCGCGATCCTTGCCGGCCTCGATCTTTCTCACGGCCACCCGAGCGCTCCGCACCAGTCGGCCGTCGAGCTCACTCTCCGCCACCCGTCGCAAAATGGGGAGCCCCTCCTCCCGATTCAACATCTCTAGGGCCTGAACCGCCGCCAGCTTGGGTCGGAGGGTGCGCGCCCCGGCAGGAGGCCGGAAGGTGTCGGCGATCGTCTCCAGGATCTCCCGGTTCCGGGGCCGGCTCTGCCCCATCTTCCCCAGGGTTCTCAACGCCTGAGCGCGGATGAGTTCGTGGTGCCCGTAGCGGCAGTGCTGGAAGACGACGGAAAGGGCACGGTCGTCGTCCAGCTCGGCGAATCCTTCCAGGGCGCGGCAGCGCACGACCTCGTTGAAAGAGTCCCGCTCCAGCGCCTGCTGCAAGACCTCGAAGGCCCCCTCCACCTTGGTCCGTGCCACCGCGAGCACCGCCTCCGCCTCAACGAAATACGAGGGATCCCGGGCGGCCAAAGGCAGGAGCGCGCGGAAGACGGCCTCATCCTTGAAGCTCCCTAGCGCCTGCACGACAGCCCGCCGCGCCTTGGGGTGGGCAATGCCGAGAGCGCCCATGAGGGCCCCCTTCGCAGCCTCGGTTCCTATCGCCCCGAGGGCCTTGGCCGCGCGCGCCGCCACACCCCAGAAGGGATCGTGGTGGAGCGTGTGCTCGAGGGCGGCAACCGCCTCGCGATCTCCCACCTTCGTCAGCTCGTCAGCCGCCTCGATTCGTTTGAGGACGTTTTCCGCCTCCCGAAGCTGGATCCGGAGCTTCGCGCCGTCCACCTTCCAGCGCATGCGCTTGAGGATCGCCTCCTCCGGGTCGACCAGCACCAGGTGCGGCTCCTCCGCCGCCGGAAGGTAGAAGTGGTGCTCCTTTTCTCGGACCTCCACGGTGAGGTCCCGGGCGGCGCCGCTCCCGCTCAGGAGCCGGAACACGAGGGGAAAACGGAAGACAGGGAGGTCCTTGCCCGAGTCTTGGACCTGCTTCACCTGGACCGCCACGACCCTGTCCTTGCCCTCGTACTGGTACAAGCACTCGAGCACCGGGAACCCCGGTTTGTAGAACCACTGGTCGAAAAACCAGTCGTAGCTGTCTCCAGTGACATCCTCGATGCAGCGCATGAAATCCACGGTCTCCACCACCGAGTCCCGATGGCGTTCCAGGAAGCGGCGGATGACCTCCCACCAGAGCTCATCGCCCAGAAGCATCCGAAGCATGTGAAGGCGAGCGGCACTCCCGGGGTAGAGGTGCATGTCAAAGAGATCGATGGGTTGACTGTAGACGTTGGTGACTATGGGCCGTCGGTACTTGGAATCGTGTTCGTCGAAGTAGGTCTCCCGGTTCTCCAGGAGGCGGTAGCGGAACTCGTCCTTCCCCTCGGCGTGCTCGGTGTAGAGGAGATCAAAGTAGGTGGCGAATCCCTCGTGGAGCCAGCTGTGGCTCCAACTCTTCGAGGTCACCAGGTCGCCGAACCACTGGTGTGCCAGCTCGTGGGCGACCAGGTGAGCACTGGTGAAATCGAGATGGGCTCGCTCGTCGTGAAGGGTCATCTCGGTGAGGGTGGTCGCGGTAGTGTTCTCCATGCCGCCGAAGACGAAATCCTGGGCAACCACTTGGGAGTAGCGGGGGTAGGGATAGCGGATGCCTATCCTTTCCGAAAAGAAGCGCATGCAGTCGGCGGTCTTCTCGAAGGAACGCCAACCGTCCTCCTCTTTCCCTTCGGGAACGAAGAAGGAGAGAGGGATATCCTCGAAGCGGTCCGTGAGCTCCGAGTACTGGCCGACGGCGAGGCTGATGAGGTAGACACTGTGGGGCCGTTCCATGGCCCAGTGGTACACCAGCCTGCCGTCCTGATCCTCGTACCGTTCCTTGAGCACGCCGTTACTCACCACCACATAGGGTTTCGTCACCCTGACCCGGAGCTCACTGGTGACTTTCTCCCGGGGGTGATCCACGCAGGGAAACCAGTACTTGTTATCCTCATCTTGGCCTTGGCTCCAGACCTGCCGGGGCTTGGTCGGGTAGTGCTCGTCGGGGCCGGTAAAGTAAAGGCCCAGCCGTGGATTCTCCAGGGTGTACTCGAGGCTGACCTTTCCCGTGCCGGCGCGCTCGAGGGGTGCAGCGAGACGGACGAGCACCCCTCGATCGCTCTGGGAGAAAGCCAGGGGCTCGCCGTTCTCCCCGGTCACGTTCTCGATTCGCAACTCTCGAGCATCTAGAAGGAGGCTCTCCACCCCCTTCTTGACCGCCGTGAAGGCGAGATGCGCCGTCCCGCGCGCCCGCTTCGCCTCCACCTCGACGTCGAGGTCGAGGAAGATGTCCCTGAGCATCACGTCCCGCGGCGGCAGCCAATGGGCCCTGGCGTCGGGGAGGAGAAAGTCTTGCTCGTCAACACGGTCGGGAACGTACTTGCAGAAATGCGAGTGGGACATCGTCACCCCCGAGTGATTCCTACGTTGGTGGGCGTTGCCCACCCTACAGCTGCCACCTTCAATCCTGCCACCCGACCCTTACTCTCCTCTGCAGGCCCCTGTCCACTCATATCTCGTTTCACAGTACAGGTGGAGCAGGGCGAAGGCCACCGCCCGCTTCTTATCCTTGGCGGACCCCCATAGGGGCCACCGGTGCATGCTGCCCAGGATCTCTTCGAGGCGCTCGTTGAACAGTGAGGCCCGTTCGAACTCACCGTACGACCTGCCGCTGCAGGGATCGCCTGTGGGAAACCAGACGGGCACCCAGCCCTCGACGTTCTCGTCGAATCTGTCCCATGCCTCCTCGGGGTTCACCCCCGGCGGCACCGTCTCCCAGTGGATTTCGGGGAGGGGAAGGGTGGGATCCAGAAATTCGTTCAGGAGGGGATTGGGGTTCCTGCCCATAGGACCTCCCGTCAGGGTTCACCGGGCCTCATCAACCCATTGCTCCTCCTGCATCATAATGCGACTTCCGGTCACGAGTCCACGAGCACCTCGCAGCATACAGCGTGAGGCGGGGCTCCCCCGTCTGCACTCGGCTCACGGCGGCTGGGGAGAGCCGGCCTACCGCTCCCTGCCACTGGCGCGCTGCCTACCGCTCACTCTTCCTCCTGCGGCTTCCGGCGCTCCCGCTCTTGCGCTGGTCTGCGGAGAGGAAGGGTTGCGAATGCTGCAGGTGGGACAGGCGCGCCCGCCTAAGTTTCGTCTTACGCTTCAGTTCTCCATACTTGCCGAAGCGCCCTCCCCTCGCTTTCATCGTGCCTCCCCTTTCCCCGACAATCAATCGGTGTCCGGCAAGGGAACCCGGTAGATCTGGAAGTCTCTCCCCATCTCAGCCCGGTCGAACCGCCCCTTCGCCGCCGCCTCCAGGTGGGAAAGGGCCTCGGCGTCATAGCGCGGGCTGACGTGCACCAGGACCGCCTGGCGCACTCCTGCCCGCCCCGCGATCCGGGCGGCGTCCACCACAGTGAGGTGGTCTTTGCTCTCGGCGTGTTCGCCGTCCTCGGGGAGGAACATCCCTTCCATGAAGGCGATGTCCGCGCCCTCGATAAGACGGTAAATGGCCCGGCAGGGTCGAGTGTCCACCACGTAGGCCACGTGCCTACCCCGCCTTGACTCACCCAGTACCTGTTCAGCGGTGATCTCTCTGCCGTCATCGAGAACGATCGAGTGTCCCTGCTGCAGCCTGCCCCACAGTGGGCCCTTGGGCACCCCTAGGGCTGCGGCGCGCTGCGGATGGAACTTACCTGGGCGCTCCCGCTCTTCCAGGCGGTAGCCGAAACACAATCGGGTATGCTCCAGGGAATCCCAGAAGACTTGTACCTGGTCATCCTCGTAGGCCGGCCCATCGCCATCTTCGGCCCACTCTCGGAAAATGACCGGGTAGTTCAGATAGAAAGCCAGGTTCTCGTGGGTCTGGCGGACGAAGCGCTCGATCCCCGGAGGGCCGACAATGGTCAGTGGCTCGGGCTCCTCCGTCTGGGCTCGGAGCATCATGATCCCGGGAATACCCAGACAGTGGTCCGCGTGCAGGTGGCTCACGGCAATCATGGTAATCCCGCGGACCCCGATCCTCGTCTCCTTGAGGCCGAGCTGGGCCCCTTCACCGGCATCAAAGAGGTAAATCCGCCCGTTGAGCCGCACCGCCAATGAGGTGAGAAGCCGATAGGGCATGGGCATCATCCCACCGCTACCCAGAAGAACACATTCCATCGACAAGGCTCCCAGGGAGGAAGAGAAGTAGCCGTGTTGCATCACCTTCCCACTCTAACCAATGGTAGCAGAGCGGCGCCTTTCAGTAAAACACTGAAGTGATGTTGACGGGATGAGGAGGGGGGGATCTGCAGACTCTTTTCTGCTTCCGGCACTACGTCGCCGGGTATGAATCACGGCGAGGAGGCTAGAGTATGCCACGTAAACACAAAGAGCCCGCACTATTCGCGAAACTTCCTGCCGCCGGAATAGGACGGGCTCAAGGAGAGCTCACGTGCCCGACTGCCGCAAGACGACTACCGGTACAACTCAGTGGCGCGCCGCCGCTTCGTCCGGGACATGACGAGCCCAAGGAGCCAGCCGAAAACCAGTACCCCGGCGCCACTGAGGAACCAGTGGATGTTGGTGGAGAATTTCAGGTTCTCGTATCCCTGCTGCACCTCGGTCAGTCGCTCCCGGGCCTGATTGGCATCGGTCGTGAGCTGATCAAAGGAGCTCTTCAGGCTGAGGTACTCCGTCGCCCCTTTCTTGAGGGTCTCGTACTCATGGCGAAGGGACTGGAGTTCTCGTTGGGTGGTCTCCAGGTCTTTCTTGAGTCTCCCGGTCTCATCCGATAGATCCTGCTTGCCGCGCTTCATCTGGGCCATCTGGGTCTGCAACGCCTTGTTCTCTGCGGCCAGCTTTTCCGCCGCGATTCGCCAGGGCGGCTCCTCCGAAAGGTATTTCTTGAGCATCCAGCCCGTGCGCCCGTCCTCCAGGGTGACCTCGGCCCACTTGTCTTCCTCGCTAACGAGATTGACCGGAGTGCCCGCCGGCACCATGGAGACGACTTGATTCCCGGTCCTGGGGCCGTTCCGGAGGACCGCCTCCAGGGCGGTGTCCGACACGTAGAGATTGCCAGCCCAGGCCGCTGCCCATGGCACACAGGCCAGCACCAGAGCGGAGAACCAGTACCACCTTCGCCGTCGATTGTTTCCGTTCAGTCCAGCCATGGTGTTTCCAACCTCCCGAGCAATCGCCCATCCTCCCGTCGGTTGTCTGGGCGTGGTTCACCACAGTCATCAGAATTGGCGGCATGCAATTCTGATACCCGCTTAACCTCTGGCAGCCGGTCCACCCGTCCCGAGGCCGCAGAGAGGTGCGCAACTCCTGGCCTTCTCGCCCCGTGTCCCTCCGGACCTCAGGCTACCCGCAGACAAGCGGCGCCGTGCCGTATGTGCACTCATTCGCCGGTGGGGCCGAGTTCACCGTGGTGCACAATCTGGGGCGATTCAGAGAGATGCTCGAGGCGAGCGTTGCTCCGGGAGGGCACCGGTTGGGAGCCGTGGAGGCAGTGGAAGTCTGACGTGTTGCCCACCCTCCGCGCCAGCACCCGGGAGAAAGCCCGCGCGCGCGCCGAGCCTACCGGCTCGACGGCGGCTTTGATGACCCTTTCTCAGAAGGTGGCGCGCAAGTGCGTTGTCGGGACGTTGAGCTCCACCTTGTCGTCACGTGGCGACAACTGCCGGGCGACGTGACAGGGATCTCCATCACGAACCCTGTCGATGCCTACCACAACGAAAAGCAACACCCTGATGTTTGCAGCGCGCATTTCCACCCCTCCCGTTTCGCCTTCACCCGGGAAGTCGGTTACCATCTTCATGGGACATTCCTTACCAACACTGTGAAAGGTAAGTCCACTCAGATCCCGCGACCTAAACGAGCTGAGATGGAACGGCGGAATGTTCTTTCCGGCTGAACACAAATATTTAGCGCCGGATCATTCTCCACTTTACAAAGTAGGCACTTTTTTTGTATATGGCGTGTAAGCATAATGACGACGGCTCGGTTTTCGGACAAACGGCCTATTCCGTCTCACGCGTCCCGGCAGGAGGAATCTTCCATGCATGAGACCGAAGCAAAAGCAGTATCCCGAATCCGTTGGCTGGTCCTGATTCCCCTTGCGCTCGTCCTGATGCACACCGCTCAGGCCGAGGGGGCTGTCCACCCGATGAAGGTAGGCTTCCGAGCGGCAGTGCTCCTGGATGCCAACTCCGGGCAGTTCCTGTATGCCCAGAATCCCCATAAGTCCATCCCTCCGGCGAGCCTCACCAAGGTCCTTACCCTCTTCCTCACCTTTGACGCCATTGAGCAGGGCCGGGTCCGGCTGGATGATCAGGTGCCGATCAGTAGAAAGGCCTGGCGGACCAGGGGCTCCAAGATGTTCGTGAAGGCAGGGGAACGGGTGCCCCTGGAGGAGCTCATTAAAGGTATCGCCGTCGATTCCGGAAATGACGCCAGCGTCGCGGTGGCCGAGTATCTCGAGGGAAGTGAACGAGCCTTTGTCGCCAAGATGAACGAGAAGCTCCGAGAGCTGAACATACGGAAGACCAGGATCGAGACGGTCCACGGGCTCCCTGCCCGCCATCAATTCACCACCGCGGCCGACATGGCCCTCCTGGCCAGGGCTTATATCCAGGCGCACCCCGAGGCGCTCCGCTACCATCAACTCACCTCGTATACCTACCGCAATATTTCCCAGCACAACCGGAACAGGCTGCTCTTGCAGGACCCCTCCGTGGACGGCCTGAAGACCGGGTACACCAGGAAGTCGGGCTACCACCTGGTGGCCACCGCCAGGCGCGGCGACCAGCGCCTCATCGCCGTGGTGATGGATGCCCGGAACCGAAAGATCCGGGAACGAGAGGCCATGCGCCTCCTCAACCTCGGCTTCCAACAGAACGCTCAGGCGTCACCGAGGCACTATGGCGAGGTGGAGCTCGCGCCGGCAATGAGTCCTGTCCCGCCCCTGAAGGCCGTTAGAGTCAGCCGAACCCAGGGCGCCTGACATCAGAACGATTGGAATTGGCCGTCGCCGTGGTGATCGGAGAATGGGAAGGGAAGCATGAAAATGGTTCCCTAACGACCCGCTAGGGACCCAGATCCGCAAACTCTGGGGCATACTTGACCAGGCCGCCTCCTGGAGGGAGCGAGGCGGAGCGGAGCTCGATTACCATGAAGGGGTCATCCACCCCGTAGGCATTCCTCAGCCCCCTCGCGCTCGCCTTTTGAAATTCAAAACGGCGGTAGAAATCCGGCTCGCCGAGGACCACGACGAACGGGAATCCCGCTGCGCGACACGCCTCGAGACCCGCTTGCGTGAGTCGTGTGCCGACGCCCCGGCGCTGAAAGGCTGGCAGTACCGCGAGCGGTGCCATCCCCGCACCACGGAATCCGGCGTTCCCCTCTAGGGAGACCGGGCTGAAGAGGATGTGACCTACCACCTCCCCGTCAAACTCGGCGACGAGAGAAACGAGAGCCTTCCCATGGGCGCGAAGCTGATCTACCAGACGCGCTTCGTCCTCCCGGCCGAAGGTAACTCGGTGCATCTCGCGAACTGCGCTAGCATCTTCAGGTTGCTCAGGGCGAATAGAAAGGGACATGGGCGCCTGCCGAATGTTTGTCTCCTACCAGGACCTGCGTTGTGCTCTTCTCAACTGCGGGAATCGACGGCGCGCCAACGTCGCAACTTGTCTTCGATATCCGCCTGGGCACGGGCGAGCATGGAGCCGCTGTCGCCTGCCCCCTCGCGGGGGATGGGCGTCCCGAAGTGCACGCGAACTCGCACACCGAAGGGCACCGGGAAAAGATTGTGCGTCAGCAAGCGCCATGACTCATCGATCGCCATCGGCACCACCGCGAGCGCCGATGCCGCCTCGAGCAGGGCGATGGCGCCGGCGGGCTTGAACGGTCGCATTTCTCCCCTACGGGCGCGGGTGCCTTCCGGGTAGATCACCGCGGAGACCCCCCTCTCTTGGACAAGGCTGCCCAGGGCGCGAATTGCCCCGACCGCCTGACGCCGATTCGCTCGGTCGATGAGGGCGTTCCCTCCCCGTCGAAGGTTGTAGGAGACGCTTGGAATCCAACGAGCCAGCTCCCGTTTGGACACGAACTTGGGGTAGTTGGTGAACAGAAACGCCATCACGATGGGGATGTCGAACATGCTCTGGTGGTTGGCGATGATTACGTACGGGGTGCGCGGCGCCACCTCCGGCGACCGCTCCACCTGGAACCGGGTCCCGCAAATACGGAGCGCCCCGACAAGGGAAACCTGCAGCAGCCCGACGACGATCTCATGGGGACGAGAGCCAAAAAGGCGGGCCAGACGTTGGATAGGGTCAAAGACGGCCAGAAGGAGACCGAAGGCGATCAGGAACGGCACCGTGAAGAACCAGTCGAGAAATCGGGGACGGGTTGAAAGGTCTGAACCGGCAGCAGCCGTCGCGGGCGTCTCGTTCCGAGTGCTCTCAATCCCCATGTCAGGTCCGGTGGAAGTCACATGTCTTCTCGATGATGGGGCCGCCCTCGCCCTTGCCACCCGGTGTTCCGGACTTCCGGTAAGTGATCCCCATAGAACGGCGCCATCTCCTGCAGTCAGATAATCGTCGGCCCGGTGAGCAGGGGGGGGTTACCCGAATTCCTTGGAGGGAGAAAGCCCCGCGCGGCAGGAAACGAGACAGCCACAAATCCGAACCCGCCGCGACTACCCCTTGAGGGCATACTCGACTGCGGCTCGGGCGTGGATGAGGGTAGTGTCGAACACCGGCACTTCTACATCGCCCTGTCCAACGAGGAGACCGATCTCGGTGCAGCCCAGGATGATCCCCGCCGCGCCGTCCCTGACGAGCCCGCGAATGATATCGAGATACTGGATCTTCGAGGATGGAACGATCTTGCCGACTACCAGCTCATCATAGATCACCCGGTGGATGATCTCCCGCTCCCTTTCAGCCGGGATCAGCACCTCGAGACCGTGTTTCTCGACGAGCCGGCCCCGATAGAAGTCCCCCTCCATCGTGAATCTGGTCCCTAAGAGCCCCACTCTTCGTAGCCCCCGAGCCTTGATCTTCTCGGCAGTTGCATCTGCGATGTGGAGGAGGGGGATCCCGATCTGCGCCTGAACCCTGTCCGCCATCTTGTGCATGGTGTTGGTGCAGATGATGACGAAGTCAGCCCCACCATGCTCAACATGGCGGGCCGCCTCGACCATGAGCTGGGTCGCCTCCTCCCATCGCCCTTCGCGCTGCAGCGTCTCGATCTCCGCAAAGTCGACCGAGTACATGACACTCTTTGCCGAATGAAGGCTTCCGAGCCGCTCGCGAACCAACTGATTGACAATCCGGTAGTACTCGATAGACGACTCCCAACTCATACCGCCGATGAGGCCGATAGTTAACACGGGCCTAACTCCTTGAAAATGCTCTAGCGAGCGCATTCTCCGTCCCGCCTTCGGCCGGGACTGCGGGGTGAGCGAGCGAACCACGATAAGATGAGATTTCTTCCTTACATTTCGAAGATTCCCTGTCCCGCTGCAGCGGGGCTGCAGGGAGCTTCAATTCATTGCAGGGATCTTATCGCAGTCTGGAACCTCCTCGCAAGCAGTTTCCACGGTTTGCACGGGATGTAAAGACGGACAGGGGGCGGAAGTCTCGCGGATGTGCGAACGCCGTGAGGGTAACAGATTCGGTCGGTACGACCGGGGTTTGCTCTCTTGTCTGCCGAGCTGACGCAAAGGCGCTCTAACGTGGAGGAACGGAAACCGGAGTGCCTTGTGGATGGCGAAGCGGGGTGTCACAAGAAGCAGGGTCGAGGGCGTGCGCCTGCATGTCATTATGCTCGTTTTTGAGCCTTATGGCTATCAGGGCGACGCGGAGTCAAAAAGCGTATCTGACTGATTGAGGTGAATGGTTGATTGAGATCTCCGTAAACCTGGCACAAGAAATGCTCGGAGCTTGGATGGTTAAGTCCGTGCCATGGGGCGGGAAAGGCAG
>Ga0209253_10004709_pt1 | contig 11877 bp, 9 predicted proteins | sample FrelakmetBRP12BR_FD_187145 | JGI IMG/M metagenome (GOLD analysis project Ga0209253, IMG submission 187145) | Freshwater lake sediment microbial communities from the University of Notre Dame, USA, for methane emissions studies - BRP12 BR (SPAdes)... | ecosystem: Environmental > Aquatic >...
CTGCCTAGCTTCACCCATCTTGATGCCCGGCCCCCCACTTGGGGCCCACGCTCTGCTTATTCAAGGAGGATCCCTGAATGCGTAAGCTCTTTAGACTCTTGAACCGTGAGGACGGCATCACCGGCCTGGAGACGGCCATCATCCTCATCGCCTTCGTAATCGTCGCCTCCGTCTTCGCCTTCGTTGTCCTCAGCACCGGCCTCTTCAGCGCCGAGCGCGGCAAAGAGACCGTCTTCGCCGGCCTCGAAAAGGCCCGCGGCAACCTCGAGGTCCGCGGCGCCCTCACCGTCGCCGACATCAACACTGACGGGGCCATCGACGAGAACGACGAGATCGTCTTCAACGTCGCCCTCGCCGCCGGCGGCTTCCCCATCTCCCTTGACCCCGCCGCCTACACCAACACCGTTGTCGTCAACTGGATCGACGCCCAAGACCGCGTCGCCAACACCGGCTACACCGTCAACTGGATCCTCGACGACGGTGACACCCTCCTGGAGGCCGGCGAGCTGGCCGAGATCACCGTGGCCCCACCCGCCGGTAGCACCCTCGCCGTGAACGAGATCTTCACCCTGGAGGTCGTTCCCCCGTCCGGCGGCACCAACCTCGTCAACCGCACCATGCCCCCGGCGATCGACGATGTGATGGACCTGCACTAGACCGAACAGTCGTCTGCCCCGGGCAAAGCACCCCCCCGGGGCAGACGACTCCATTCTGCGCCAGCCGGCTGAGGCCGTTCCCGCTGGCGGTCGGCGGCTCTGGGCGATCTACAGGCCCAGGCCCTGACTGCGGGTTCGAGGCCGCAGGCCGGCCGGGTGCAGAGCTGTAAGGAGAGCTGCAATGCAGGCCACCATCACCGAGGTATCGGCAGCCAGTCTTGCACGCCTCGAACGTCGTCTTGACAGCGGCGCGGCCCGAATCTGCGTCATCGGCCTCGGTACCGTGGGGTTGCCGCAGCTACTCGCTGCCGCCGAAGCCGGCTTCGCGGCTGTGGGGGTCGACACCGATATCGCGACCGTCGATGCCATCGACCGAGGGGTGAGCCCCGACGCGGAGACAGATGCCAGACGCCTCCGGCAGATGGTTGCCAGCGGAAGACTGAAGGCCACGACCGGCTTCGACGCTGTGCGGGATTCGGACTGTGTGACGGTCTGCGTGCCGACATCCTGGTCATCGGACACAGGGCCGGATCTCTCGGCCGTGCTAAGCGCCGTTCGAGAAGTCAGCCGGCGCCTGGACAGCCCCAAGCTCGTTGTTCTTGAGAGCACCATGCCGCCCGGCTCCACGCGGGACGTTGTGTTGCCGCTTCTGGCGTCGCAGGGGCGAGAAGTGGGCTCGGACTTCTGCCTCGCTTTTGCCCCCGAGCGCCTGGACCCCGGCAACACTCGCTTCTCCATCCTCGACATCCCCAAGGTCGTCGGCGGCGTCACACCGAAATGTACCGCCCTCGCGGCCCGCTTCTACTCGAAGCTGGGTATGCGAGTCCATCCCGTGTCCTGCGCGGAAGTGGCCGAAGCCACCAAGGTCTTCGAGAACACCTTCCGCTTCGTGAACATCGGACTGGCCAACGAACTGGCGCAGCTCTGCAACTCCCTGGGTGTCAGCCCGCGGGAGGTCCTGGACGCCGCCGGCACCAAGCCGTTCGGGTTCATGCGACACTCGCCCGGTCCGGGCGTGGGCGGCCGCTGCATTCCCATGGCCTCTCGCTTCTTCCGCTGGACGGCCCAGCGACAGGGGATAGCGGCGCAGATCACGGACGCCGCGATCGCAGTGAACGACCACGCGCCCGAGCTGGTGGTGAGTCAGACCCTAGCTCGGGTGAGACACTCTCTGGCAGAACAGCGGCGACCAATGGTGCTGCTGGTGGGGATGTCCTACAAGCCGGGCGTTGGCGACGTACGCGGTTCTGTAGCCCTGACTATCGCCTCTCTTCTTGGGGGCACCGGGGTTCACGTGGAGTATCACGATCCGTTCGTCCCTGCCGTCACCATCAACGGGGAGCCGCTCGTGTCTCTCCCTTTGACGGAGGACTTGATCCGCCGCGCCGCCTGCGTCGTGCTCCTCTGCCCTCACCCTGGAATCGACTACGAAGCCATCAGGAAGCATTCTCGCTATGTGATCGACCCCAGTAGAACGCTTGTCTAGCATGCCATAGGGGGGCCACCATCCCATGAAGCTGGGGATAATAGTCTTCGCCTTCAACGAGGAGGAATCCATCGCCGGCGTCCTCGACCGGATCCCTGCGTCCATCGAAGGGATCGACCACACGGACGTAATCGTCGTGGACGACGGCTCGACAGACCGAACCCGCGCCTTGGCTCTCGCAAAGGGCGCGCACGTGGTCTCCCACGCCAGAAACCGGGGCCTAGGAGCTGCCTTCGCCACCGGCATCGATGCAGCCCTACGGGCCGGGGTCGACATCATCGTGAGCGTAGACGGCGACGGCCAGCACCCGCCGGAAGCGATCGCTGTCCTGATCGCCCCTCTCCTGGCGGGAGAGGCCGACTTTGTCACTGCCACCCGCTTCAGCGATCCCCGCTTCCTGCCGCGTATGCCGCTGCTAAACCGGTTGGGGAACTGGTTGGTGGCCCGCATTATGGGCCTGGCCTGCGGCCGTCCGTTCACGGACGCTTCGTGCGGCTTCCGCGCCTATTCCCGCGACGCCGCCCTCAGAATCAATCTCTTCGGCGGCCACACCTACACCCAGGAGTCCCTCCTCGACCTGGCGCGGAAGGGCGTCGCTATGACCGAGGTGCCCGTTGCCATCCGCGGCGTCCGAGAGCACGGCAACTCGCGCGTGGCGCACAGCCTCCTGAGCTACGGGCTGCGCGCCTTCACGATCCTGGTTCGTGCAGTGCGAGACCGGCTGCCGTTCCCGTTCTTCGGAGCAATCGGAGCCGTCCTCGCGCTGACCGGCGCGGCGGCAGAGATGACGGTGCTGACCCACTTCCTCCTGACCGGCCAGACCTCGCCCTATCACTCCTTTACCACACTGGGCGCCATCTTCCTGGTCCTGGGAGCGGTCTCTCTTCTCGTCGCCCTGCTGGCCGACATGCTTAGCCGAATGCGCGAAACACAGGAGACGCTGCTCTACCTGGAGAAGCGCCGTTACTACGACGAGCTCGTTGGGGGCCGCGCCGGTTCGAACGGCGAGCGCCAGATACCGGCTCCTCCCCATGTAGCCGCCGCCGAAGAGGAGCTTTCGCCAGTCGTGTCCCTGCGAAGGGGGTAAGCCCAATGTCGGCAGGTCCGTCTCCCCGGCCCACGCTGCTGGTCTTGACCAGCACGTTCCCGAGAAGACTCAATGACACCACGCCGCCTTTTGTGTTCGAGCTGTGTTGTCATCTTCTCCCACACTTCGATGTGACAGTGCTCACACCCGCCGCCAGGGGCGCACCTGAGACAGATACGCTGAGCGGGGTCACAGTGCGGCGCTTCCACTACTTCTGGCCACCCTCTTTGGAGCGCCTCACCGACGGCGCCATGCTCGAGAACCTGGGCCGGAGGCCGTGGCTCCTCCTCCAAGCGCCCTTCTTGGTGCTTTTCGAGCTTGTCGCGGCACTGCGGCTGGCGCGCGCAATGCGCCCTGACGTGATCCACGCCCACTGGTTCGTCCCCCAAGGGATCGTGGCCGCGCTGGTGGGCCGAATGCTGAGGATTCCGGTAGTGCTGACCGCTCACGGAGGCGATGTCTACGGCCTGCGCGGCCGGCTCCTCGACACACTGCGCAAAGCGGTAGCCTCGCGTTGCGAAGCGGTGACCGTCGTCAGCCGGGACATGGCGACGGCGCTCCCGCACGTGACGTCGCGCCGAGGCGACCGGCCCAAGGTCATGCCGATGGGTGTTGACACTCAGCGCTTCTCCGGAGAGCGGGCGCGCAATGGTGATTCGGAGCAGAGCGTGCTCTTCGTGGGCCGATTGGCCCGGAAGAAGGGCGTAGAGTACCTAGTCCGCGCCTTCCCTGCCGTCCTCGCCTGCCATCCGGCCGCCCGTTTGCTGGTGGTTGGCGACGGTCCCTGTCGCGGGGAACTGGAGACCCTGTCGTCGCAGCTGCGGCTGGGCGACCACATACGTTTCGCGGGGGCGCAGCCGCCATCGACGCTACCGCGGTTCTACCAGAGCAGTCGCCTGTTCGTGGGACCCTCCGTCGTGGCCCGCTCGGGCGACACCGAGGCCTTCGGGCTCGTCTTCGTGGAAGCCATGGCTGCCGGCTGCCCTGTCGTCGCCACGGCCGTAGGCGGGATTCCGGAGGTGGTCATTGCCGGGCGAACAGGACTACTCGTAGAGCCCGAGTCACCGGCGAGTCTGGCTGCGGCCATAAACAGATTGCTCGACTCTCCGGCCGAGGCTGGAAGGATGGGGGCCCTCGCCCGGCGTTGGGCGAGGCGGAAGTTCGACTGGCGACAGGTCGCCCGGGGATACGCGGGTGTGTTGGCGCAGGCAGCGAGGAAGAATGGTGACCGTACAGGAGAACCGACCAATGACTACAACCGCTGAGAGAGAACTGCTGCACTTCTGGTCCCGCCAGAGCCAAGAGTTCTTGGACTCCGACCCGTCAGGGATGGCGATTGTCTGCTGGACCGGAATGCCGCCATGGCTCAACGCGCTCAACGATTACTCGCAGCGCATCGCCTTCAGTCGACTGGTACGGGATGTCCCGCTGGAAGGCAGGCTTGTTCTGGACGTGGGGACCGGCGTGGGAAGATGGGTTCCCTTCCTCCTAGATCGCGGGGCCGGCAGCGTGATCGGCATCGACATCGAACGGGAGAGGCTTCTGCGGGCATCCCAGCGACAGCACGGCGGCAGCGCGTCCTTCGGCTTGGCGTCGGCGGCGCGGCTTCCCTTCCCCGATGCCACCTTCGATTTCGTCAGCTCCGTCGCGGTCCTCCTCCACCTCGACTACGAGTCCAAGGAGAGGGCGATAGCGGAAATCGCCCGCGTAACGAAACCGGGGGGCCATGTCGGTATCCTGGAGCAGATCGATATGAAGACGGAGCGGCCGTACGTGTTCCCGCTGCCCCGAGAGCATTGGGTAAGCAGTTTCGAACGAGGGGGACTGCGGTTGGTGAAGGTGCTGGGCAACGAGTACGTCCCTCTCCTCCGCTTGGCTACGAGCGTTCACCGGCTGGTGTTCCGCTCCGCAAGCAGGCAGAAGAGAGACAGCATACGCATCGGCAAGTCCGATGGGTTGGCACAGAAGCCCCTCCTCGCCGCGCTCAGATTCCTAACGTGGCTGAGCTATCCCGTCGAGCGGTTATGCGGAATGATTGCGCCGCCCTCGATGGCCAGAACAAACGCATTCCTCTTCGTGCGGGACTAGGTGCATGTGCAGGAAGCGGTGAGCCGGAGCCATGAGCGTCTCCGTATCTGATCCTCCCGCCGGGGTGCCGACGACCCAAGCTGCCCAGTCAGTCGAACCTGGCCGAAAGGTTTTCGGGAGGCTGCTGCCGTGGCTGCTGCTGCCTCTCACCGCGGGAGCCGGCATCTTTCTCCTGCTCCACTTCTACCAGATCCCAAGCGTCCAAGACCCCAACCCGCTCGGCATCGTACTCATCGTTCTTCTGACAGGCACCTTAATAGTATGCTCAGTCGCTATCGCCTACTGCCTCCTGGCGGGCGCCGGCGTCAGCCGGCCGGTGGGCAAGCTGTACCTGGCGGTGACGGCATCGACTGCTGCCAACTACTCGACGCCCCTGAAGGCGGGCATCCCCCTGCGCGTTTACCTCTACAAGCGCCTCCTGGGGATCAACCCCGCAACGGGGAGCGCTCTGCTGGGGTTGGAGATCGTCCTGGCAACCCTTGTGCCGGCCGCGATCTCCTTCCTCGCCGTGCTGCTCTTCCTGCCCCAAGGAGGGCCGGCCGTCGCCGCTGCTCTCGCAGTCATGGTGAGCGGGGCCGCGGTCATCCTCGTCTTCATCCGGAACGATGCCTACAACCGCGTCATCGTTCGCCTGCCCCTGCCGAGGATCGCCGTGAGAGCACTGGCGCCGGACGGCGACATCGTCACGGCCCTGCGCCGCGTGCCCCTTAGGTCTCTGGGCGCGGCCGCGGGCATCTTCGCGACAGCGTTTGTGCTCGTTGGTATCCGGTCCTTCTACGCCTTCCAGCTCTTCGGCGGCTCGATGGACGTGGTCGAGTTGGTGGGGATCAGCGCGGCCGCGTTCACCCTGGGCTCCCTCTCCCTTCTGCCGATGGGACTGGGGGTTCGAGACGCGACGCTGGTCGCCCTCTTCGTCCAGGCAGGCGCCGATCGGGATGTGGCCATCGCGGTGGCGGCCTTCGACCGGCTCCTCTCGACAGGCGTTCCCCTTCTCGTCGGCATCCTCTCCGCGCAGATCCTCGGTCTGCGAGCCATAACGAAGAACTCGCCGGGTGGCTCGACTATCTCCGGATCCCTCGCAGGGCAAAGTGAGCGGCCAGCATGATACACGGCTGGGTAGGAGCGCCGGGCAAGCTCCAAAACTACGGCCCCAGGTTCATTTCTCGCAGGCGCCTGATCCGCCGCCTCGTAGATGCCGTAGGGCCGAAACGAACGCTGGACATAGGCTGCGGCTCGGGTCTAATCACCAAGGTCCTGGCTGAGGCATCCGCTGAGGTGGTCGCGGTGGACGTGAGCGAGGAGGCCATCGCGGTCAGCAGAGACGTCCTGGGCGAGGCACACAATGTGCAGCTCAAGGTGGCGGATGTGTTCCATTCGAGGGACACCATCAGCGATTGGCGGGGGTCTTTCGACCTGGTGGTCTTGAGCGAGGTACTGGAGCACATTCATGACGACGAGGGGGCCCTAGCTACCGTTCCCGAGCTCCTGGGCGAGCAAGGCTGGCTACTTCTCACCGTCCCAGGAGATCCCAAGCTCTGGAACACGGAGGACGAGCAAGCTGGGCATATTCGCCGCTACACGCGCGAAGAGCTGCGTCGCAAGCTGGCGAAAAGCGGGTTCGAGATCGTCCGGATGATCAATTGGGGGTTCCCAATCACCAAATGGCTGTATCTCCTTGAGGTCTCGGCCCTGATGCGCGGCAGGCGCAGGCAGGGCCGCGGCCGGGTGCTGCGATTCCTCCTACCCCTGTTCGCTGCAGCTCGCCCTCTATTCGCCGTCCTGGCCGACATCGAATCGCTCATCTCCGGTCTCGACCGGGGCGTTGGATACGTAGTGCTGGCGCGAAAAGCCACCGCCAAGCGTGACGCGAGGGACGACATTCGGAAAAGCGTCTCCAGCGAAAGCAATACCACGCAGGCCAAGCCCAGGGTGCGGCTGGGGACGCATTATCGCTGGGTCTTGACCAGCTCCCTTTGGCCACCCAATGGCACGGCGCCTCGGACACTGGACGTGGGATGCCACAACGGGTTCTGGCTCCACCAACAGCCGTCGGGGTGCCACGCCAGGGTCGGCTGTGATCTGACACCCGTCGCCTCCTACGCTGACGTTCATTACGTCAAGTGCGACGGCTGCAGCCTCCCCTTCGCCAGCGGCACGTTCGAGCTGTGCACGGCCTGGGATGTGCTGGAGCATGTCCCGGATGACCGCGCGCTCCTGCAAGAGTTGTCGAGGGTGCTGCGCCCCGGCGGCAGTGTAAGGCTCTCCGTGCCCCACAAGCAGATCGCGGTCTTCCCGTCCCTGGCGATGCCCTGGCTCTACCGCCGCTGGCAGCACTCGATCCGCACAGGCTACATGCCCAGCGAGATCCGCTCCCTGGCCGAGGCTTGTGGCTTCGCCGAGTGCACGGTCATTCCCCTGGAGACTCCCTGGTTCCGGCGGTTCTACCTGATCGCCTCGCTGGTGTGGAGTCTGTGGCCGCCAGCGGGACACCGCCTCGTCACCGCCCTCGCCCGAAAAGACGCGGCGGCCGGATGGGGGCCGAAGGGCGTCCTCCTAGTAGAGCTACGGAAGCGACAGCAGTCGGCCGCCGTCTAGAGGAACAGGCAACCCTAGCTACGGCGGTTCGCAGTAGTAGTTGCCGTCCGCCTGCCCCGGCTCGAGGCGCCAATCCCCCGGCAGAGACTGGAGCTCGCACAACGACACAGGGCAGGACCCGGACGCCGACTCGGATTCCAGCCAGTCATCGTCCACCTTGTAGAGCGCGAAGGATTCGCCATCGTAGACCTCAGTGAATCCTACGGACTGGGGCAGACACACGTAGTGGCGCGGCGGCTGGCCGGTCTCGCGGAATGCCCAGTAGTTGAAGTCACGCTCCCAGCGCCAGACGCTCTTCTGCAACATGACCCACCCGATGTCCCGGTCGGCAAGGAATTGCCGCACCTTTTCCTCGTCCTCCCAGAGGATGTAGTCAAGGTACTCCTCTTCGGAAAGGAAGAGGGGCGAGTAGACCTGGTTGTCCGGCAGCAGCACCTGGAGATACGACGATCGCCCCAACACGGCCCGATCGTCATCGATCCTGCTGGCCATTTCTTGGAGCTCCTCATATAGAAGCGTGGTGTGCTCGGCTCTGACCTCGTCCAGATGGATCGAGACGGCGGCCGATGCGCCGGCGACGGCCAGGAGAGATGCGCCCAGGAGGAGCAGACGCCGCCCGGCCCGGTGTTGCGCCAACGACTGCAGCGCCAGAGTTAGCCCGACGCCGGCGACCAACGCGATCGCCGGCACGAGCAGATACCCGTAACGCGCATGGGGGAGTTGCTCCACGGCGACGAAGGGGAACAGCGCCACAACCATAGCCAGCACCGTCGCCGCCGATACGCGGGCGCCATAGGTCTTGCCGATCACCAACAGTCCCACCACTGCCAGCAGCCACAGCCAGATGGGGGCGGCGCCGAGCAGCATGTCCGGAAGACCCTGGGTGATGTATCCCAGCAGGTCGTAGTCGGGCAGGTGCCGGAAGCGCAGCAGGTCCGCCGAGTACTTCACGACTACAAAGCTGTGGGGATAGACCCAGGCGTTGCGCACACCCGCAACAGCGACGTGCCAGACCGCGAAGGGCAACAGCAACACCCCGGCCACGGCCGGGCCCAGTAGGGCCCGCCTCCAGGGAACCTTCCCGGCAAACGCCAAAAGGAGAGCCGCCGGGAGGAACATCAGACCGATGTTGAAGCTGCACACAGACAGCGCCAAGGCTACCCCGCCCCCAATGGCCAGCGCAGTGGAGCGACGTGTACCGCGACAAGCGGAGGCGATCAAGGCCAGCCCCAGGTACCCGAAGAACACGAACATCTGATAAGCGGGAAGAAGAGATGAGCGGTGCCAGTACTCGGGGGAGGACAGCAGCAATAGGCCCGCGATCGCTCCTGCCCAGAGCATGCCCGTGACGCGCCAGGCGATGGCGACTACCAGGACGAGCAGCAGAGCGGCGAACAGCGCCGGCACCACGGTGGCAAACTCCGGGTGGCCGAAGATAAAGAAGGGAACGTAGAGCACCACCTGAAGGGGGGGCGCCAGCATCTCGATCCACTGGTGGCCCCCACCGAGGGCGGCCTTGGCGGTGGAAAGGGCGGTTCCTTCATCGGCGGTAGTGGCCGGCCACGTCGCGCCCAGGATGAGACCGATGACCGCCATGACCGCCAAGCCTCCGGCCAGCGGCACCCCTAGCGAAGAGAAGAGCACGTCCTCCACGCGGCCGTACGCGCGTTCCATCCCCTCCGTGAGAGAGCGCACGGGCGCTGGGGCTCCCACTGAAACTCTCATTGGCTGTCGGCCCTCCTTACGCTGTCACTCACGTCTCTCGGCGCGCAGACTTCAGCTTCCGGCAGCACGTACACCCGGTCGTGCACCTTCACCAACTCCGGGCTCTCCACACGTCCCGTCGTATAGACGATGTTCACGCCCCGCTCCCGAAGCCAGTCGGCGTCCGGCACGCCTTCCTTAAGCGCCAGCCTGGCGTCGTCCAATCGCTGCGGCCGCACAGGAGCGCTTGTTGCCGGTATCGCCGCATAGGCGTACCTACCGCTGACGGCCGCGAAGGGCCGGCCGAACTTGGGGTCGGTCAGGGCACGCCCGTAGCCCGAGCACAGATTGTCCCGGATCCACACGAAGTCGTCATACTGCGTCTCGCCAATGCGATGGTAGAAGCTCTCCTCATAGCGAGCATCAACGTCTAGCGCCACCGAGGGCAACATGGCTGTGGCCAGCACCAGTCCGGCAGCAGCCAACGATCCTCCGGCCGCCCAGCGAGGGCTGAGCAGTGCCGCAAGCTGTGTTCGCACCCAGGCGGTGGCCAGGGCCGCGATCATGAGCAGCAGCAAAGAGAGATAGAGGATGCTGCGGGAATAGAGCGCGGCGTTTCCGACCCCGAACTGGTAGTGCAGAAACGCGTACGCGGACACCAGAACCGTCGTTAGCAACAGCGCCCGATCAGCGCGCTTCCCGCTTCTGGCCAGCAGCACCAGCCCCAAAACGAACAGGGGATAGGGAACGTAGCCCAGCCGCGAGATCATGCTCCCCGGCGCGGTGAGCAGCTCTCGCGGCAGCGGCTCGGCCGCCGCCGCTCCCACCAGCCAGTTGTTGTATGCCAGGAGCGGGAGCGAGGACAGCCCGACCACGACAAGAACCGTGGCCAGATGAACCAGTGCCCGCCCCCTCACGGAGCGCCGGCTCAGGGCGCGACGCAGCGTCCCAAAGAGCCCGTAGACGGCCACGATGCCGCCAGCGAACAGAGCCGTGGGGGCATGGGCGATGAACAAGAAGGACAGAATCGGCAGCAGGAGCAACGGCAACAGCCTGGAAGACCAGAGATAGCTCACCAGGAACAGAACCAGCGGCACAAGGAACAGCCCCAGCGCCACGGGGACTGCGAAGGCCGGCCCCAAAAAGCGCACCGTAGTGGGGACGAGGCAGGCGAAGAAGGCGGCCTCGAGACCGAAGCCGCGCCGACTCGCGAACAAGTAGGCGCTGAGAGCGGTCAGCGCGAAGACGGCCGACGGAAGATATCGAAATATCGCCAGCCAGGGAAGCCCCGACACAAGCTGGAACTCCGCCAAGAGCAGTTGATAGCCCACCTCGAAGTGTGGAGAGTGCCTGGTCTCCTCCGTGACTGGATCGGCCCTGTCCTCGCCCGTGACTGGGTCCAGGAAAGGAATCGTCCCCTCTTCGGCGATAGCACGGGCCTCCGTGAAGTGTGTCCACTCGTCCTCGTGGAGGGGGTAGTCATAGTCGAGGCGCGGGATCAGGCTCGTGTAGAACGCAAAGCCCATGATCGCGCCCAGCGCCAGGAGCCTGGCGGCGCTGCCGGCGCTCACGCCCGAAATCGGCCTGCGCAGACGTCCTAAGAGGCCACCGCTCCGCTGGTGCAGAGCCCGAGCCTGAGACAATGTCCGCCAAAGCGCGGCCAGCGTCCCCACCAGGGTCAGAGCGAGGATGAGCACGAGAGTGGTGGCGACATCGATCGGAACGCCCAGGAGGAGGTTGAGCAGGAACAGGCCCAGTGGCACCAGCGCGATGCTGAGGGCCACGCCGATGCCCACCGTCTCCAATGTGGACAGCCGGTGGCGCGCCAGGAGCGCGTAACTCCAGGGCAGGCCGGGGACAAGGAAGACCAGCGAGACGCCGGCGGCGACCCGCAGGGAAACAAGAACAGCTTCCAAGGCTGCACCTCTCCCTATATGACGCCATCGATACACTGATGTTACAGGAATTGTGCCGATCACCGGGCCTTCTCAGCCCCTCAGGTGCCATCAGACGTAGAGTTGACGAGTTACAGGCGAGAGTTTACCTGTTATCGGCCATCTGGCCGTCTTTCCTCAAAATTGCACCCTGGCCCCTGAAACGATGTCGATGGCAATCGCGTCTATTTGATGTGAAGAACATAAAGAAGCTGTGAAGGGAGGTGTCTGCCTAGCTTCACCCATCTTGATGCCCGGCCCCCCACTTGGGGCCCACGCTCTGCTTATTCAAGGAGGATCCCTGAATGCGTAAGCTCTTTAGACTCT
>Ga0209253_10004710_pt1 | contig 11875 bp, 13 predicted proteins | sample FrelakmetBRP12BR_FD_187145 | JGI IMG/M metagenome (GOLD analysis project Ga0209253, IMG submission 187145) | Freshwater lake sediment microbial communities from the University of Notre Dame, USA, for methane emissions studies - BRP12 BR (SPAdes)... | ecosystem: Environmental > Aquatic >...
TCAAAACTCAAAATTGGCCACCTTGTTGGTGCCCCCGGTAAGGAAAAATTTAATCATGGTTCGCCTCTCTGACGAGATAGGCGCCCCGGTCATAATTCACAATTGCGGCATGCCCTTTGCCCGAAACCCTAAACCCTAAACCATTTCTCCACTATCCCTTCGCGGCCCTTTGCAGACATTCGTTCCACCGGCCGTCCACCCATTTCTGGAACTGGTTCAGCTGCTCGATGCTCATCTTCTTGAACCGCCCCTGCCGCTCGATGTAGTTGATGATGGGGAGCTTGTTGCCTTTTTCCGCCATGGTCTTGCTGCGGCCCGTGAAGCGGAACTTCCCGTTTTCGACCTCAAAGAGAACCACGATCCCCGTTTCGACGGCAAGACGTCCGATCCGGACGGTGTCCTTTGTCGGGTAGGACCACCCGGGCGGGCAGGGCACATGAATGTGGATGAAGCGGGTCCCCTTGATGCGCTTGGCCTTGACGAACTTGTCGTAGAGGTCGATGGGGTAAGAAGGGGACGTCGTGGCCACGTAGGGGAGGTCGTGGGCTTCCATGATCTTGAGGAAATCCTTTTTGTGCTGCTGCTTGGTGAGCACGGGCGTTGTCGTGGTGAGCGCCCCCATGGGGGTGGCGCTGGAGCGCTGGGTGCCGGTATTCATGTACCCCTCGTTGTCGTAGCTCACGTAGATGAAGTCCGTTCCCCTTTCGGCGGCGCCGCTCAGGGACTGAATACCCATGTCAAAGGACCCGCCGTCACCCGCGAAGGCCACGACGGTGGTGTCCGTCTCATTCAGGGCGTTGAGCCCGGCCACGATGCCCGATGCCGATGCGGCGGTGCTGGCAAAGGTACAGTTCAGACAGGGGATGTTGACGGGCGTGTTCGGGTAGAGACCGTGAAGCACGCAGAGACAGCTCGCGGGGAGCGTGACGATCGTGTTCTCGCGGAGCGCCTTCAGAGCAAAGCGATACGCGAGGGACAATCCGCATCCCTGGCAGGCGCGGGTTCCCGGCAGGATATATTCTTTGGCGTTCATCTTGAAAAGATTTTCAGGCATGCCTTCTCACTCCGTAATGCAGTTTAGCCATGAGGTGTGTTTTTCCGGGGTCCCTGAGCGGATGGCCTCGAGGGAGGCTCTTACGGCCTCGACGAGTTCCCGTGCTTTTACATCCCTTCCGCCGAGCCCCACGATGTAGTCATGAATCGGCGCATGGATGTCTGTCCGGTAGAAGGCTGCCTTGAGATCCGAACTGAGACCGCCCTCGTATCCGTAGCTGATGCTTTTCTCGAAGAGGATGATCGCTTTGGCTTTACGGAAGGCCCGGACGACGTCCTCCTTGGGGAAGGGTCTGAATACGCGGATGCCGACCACGCCGGCCCCAATGCCTTCCGCCCTTAACTCATCTGCTGCCGCCATGGCCTCAGCGGCAACGGAACCCATCGCGGAGAGAAGAACCTCAGCGTCGTCGGTCCGGTATTCCCACAGCATGCCGCCGTGGTCCCTCCCGAAGGCGTCGGCGAACTCCCTGCCGGTCCTCACGATCACCTCCCGGGAGTCCTCCATCGCTTTCTGCAACTTGTAACGCATCTCCATGTAGCCGTCGCAGAGGATCCCTTCGGCGCTCATCCTCGGGTTGGGCAGCAGCACGGGATTGATGTTCTTGGGATTCTCCGGGGAAAGAATCGTATGGGGCTTGTACGGGGGCAAAAATGAGCGAACCAGGTTAGCCCCCGGGACGTGCACGGGCATCATCGTGTGGGAGAGGACGAAGCCGTCATAGCAGACCATCACCGGCGCGTAAGCCTGTTCGGCGATCCGATAGGCCTGGATGACGGTGTCCAGGATCTCCTGGTTGTCGCGGCAGTGGATCTGGATCCATCCCGTGTCTCTCTGGGACAGGGAGTCCTGCTGGTCGTTGAAGATGGACCAGGGCGCCCCGACGCCCCTGTTGACAACGCACATGACAATCGGAAGCCTCGAGCCCGCGGCCCAGTGGAGCTGTTCGTGCATGTAGAGGAGGCCGTTTGCGCTTGTGGCCGTGAAGACGCGGGCGCCCACCGTGGAGGCCGAGATGCAGACTGTCATGGCCGAATGCTCGCTCTCCACGCGCACATACTCCGCCCGGAGAGAACCGCTTTCAACGTACTGAGAGAGGATCTCGGACAGCTGGGACTGGGGTGTGATGGGGTAGGCGGCAACGACCTGAACGTTGCAGAGACGGGCGGCCAGCGCCGCCGCCTGGTTTCCTGTGATGATCTGGACGTCACTCATGGCCTTTCTCCTCCCGGACCATGCTGATGGCCCTGGGCGGACATTCCTCCGCGCAGACGCCGCATCCTTTGCAGTAGGTGAGGTCGATCTCCACCCGGGTGCCCGCCTTGACGACGCCCTCGGGGCAGTAAAGCCAGCAGAGATAGCAGGCCGGCCGGTTTTTCACGGCGGGGATGCACTTTCCGTAATCGATGACGGGCTTCAGGTCCCGCCAGTCACCCGTTTTACCCGCCTCACCAACGGCGGGGTCTGCCATGGCCGAAATGCTCTTGTCTTGACTCTTCATGGGTTGCGTTCTTCGCCTTTCTCACGTTTTTCCGCTCCTGCCGGATCCGGGGGGCTTCGCCCCTCAGGTCTTTTTTCGGATGGTGGTCCCCTCGTAAGCGGATCTGACGACCTCGAAGTTCACGATGGCCGCGTCGGACGAAAGCTTTCGCTTCAGCGCTTTTTCGATATTGTCGAGAGAGACAAGTCCCGATGCCCGGGAGAAAGCCCCGAGCATGGCCGTATTGATGACCGGTGCGCCCTCGCGGACGAGGCGATGCTTGAGGGCGATGTCGACGGCATCCACACAGGCCACATCCAGGCTCCCGTTCACCTTGAGGTCATCGGGCTTCAGGGGCGTGTTGATGATGATCAGTCCCCCCGGCTTCAACCTGCCGACGACGTCGACGACCCTGAAAAGCGTGGCATCGAGTACAACAGCGATGTCGGCCAGCTCAATCTGAGAAACGATCCGGATGGGATCGCGGGCGATTCTCGTGGAGGCATTCACCGGTGCTCCCCTCCGTTCCGGCCCGAAGGTGGGCGCTGACGTGACACCCAGAAAGCCCTGCAGGTATGCCGTTTCGGCCAGGATCTGCGCTGCCACCACCGCACCCTGACCACCTCTGCCGTGCCAGATCACTTCGTACATCCTCTTTTCGTCCATAGAATTCGCCACCAAAAAAAAAGCCATGGTACTTTTACCCATGGCCTTTAGGATTCGTTTTTCTTTTTCCCTATATTCTCCTCCTAAAAACGATGGGCGAGGGGTGCAATTTCAGGCACAGAAGAGCGAGTCGCAAAAGATTTAATAGTGCGGTCAGATCCAGACGCTCTCTCCTTGTGCTGCCCATCGTCATTCAGGAATACCTATCCTTTCAAAAATCATTGTTCTTTTTATAACAAAGAAAACGGGTTGTCAACAGATAATTTGCAATCTCCATGCCTTCGTTGACGGCGCAGGTCATTTTTGATATAGCACAGAGACTTTCAGCACGAATAATGGCATAGGGCAAAAGGCATAGGGCTAGTGGTGAGCATAGGCCGAAGGCCCGGGTAAAGGGTATAGGGGGTCGGGTACAGGGTAATAAAAAGATAACAACGAGCAATAAAGACTGTTGTGAGTTGTGCGTTGTGTGCAAGACTAAAAAGACCATACTGACCAGATTAATTCATAATTTAAAACTCAAAACTCATAATTGGAGCAGGCTTCAGCCTGCGAGCCAGACAAGGAGGGAACCATGGATCTTGGGTTGAAGGGAAAAGTCGCCCTGATCGCGGGCGGAAGCCAGGGGCTGGGGAGGGCCGTGGCCCTGGAGATGGCCCGGGAGGGGGCAAAGGTGGCCATCTGCGCCCTCGATGATCCGAATCTGCCCGAGGCGGCGCAGGTCATCAAAAAAGAAACTGGGGTTGATATCTATACCATTCCCGCGGATGTATCCAAGGAGGAAGAAGCAAGAAAATTCGTCAAAAAATCCATCGAGCATTACGGGACTGTGGATATCCTCGTCAACAACGCCGGCGGCCCCCCGTCGGTGACCTTTCTCGAGATCGATGACAACCTATGGTATCAGGGCTTCCGCCTGAATCTCATGAGCACGATTGTGATGACCCGCGAGGCCGTCCCCGTCATGAAGGCGAAACGCTGGGGGCGGATCATCAACATGACCTCGATCGCGGTCAAGCAGCCCATCGACGGGCTCATCCTTTCCAACACCATCCGCTCCGGCGTGATCGGGTTTGCCAAGTCGTTATCCAACGAACTGGGCCCGTTCAATATCACCGTCAACAGCGTCTGCCCGGGATACACGATGACGGACCGGGTTCGAAACCTCTCCAAGGTGGTCGCCCAGAAACAGGGGACGACGCCGGAGGCTGTCATCAAGAAGTGGGCATCGGAGATCCCCATGGGGAGGATCGGGACGCCGGAGGAATTCGCCGCGCTCGTCACCTTCCTCGCCTCCGAGCAGGCAGGCTACATCACCGGCGCCGCCATCCAGATCGACGGGGGCTGGTACAAGGGAGTCATGTAGAAGGGCAAGGCATCAGGCATTGGGCTTTAGGCATTAGGAAAAAAACAAAGGCTGAAGGCGAAGAACTTAGGGCAAGGGGCGAAAGGCCAAAGGCTAAGGGCTCATGTCCGGAGGCGTCTCCGACGCATTCTTTTCGCTGCTGCGTGGATGCGTTTTTTCAGCCTGGATCAGAAGAACGGCTGAAAGGGAGCGAGGCATCAATTTCGCGTCGACCCATGCGGCAGCGGCGTAGACCCGGTTTACCCATTTATAGAGACTGATGAGATGGCGGGTTATTGCCCGGGATCTGCCTTCAGACACCCTTCCTGTCCGGCGCCTCTGCGCCTGCTCAATCCCATAAACCACGGCCATCATGGTCGCCTTTTCCAGGGGGCCCAGTATCTTTTCCGTTGAGAGGGGTATCAAATCCGCTTCCTCCAGGCGATTCTCCATCTCACTCAATTCATACCGGCGAAGGTGGCCCACAAATCGATCATCGATGGCGAAGTAGAACTTCCGGTGGGGGAAGGTGACGATGAGGCGGCCCGACGGCCTCATGACCCTCGACAGTTCCTTCAGGGCCATCCTGTCGTCTTCCACATGCTCGAGGACCTCGGAACAGACTGCGTGACTGAAGACACCGCGTTTGAAGGGGAGACGCATGACATCGGCAACGACGAAGCATCCTCTACCCAGATCCTGTTTCAGGCGTCTCATGGCGAGAAAGGAAGCGTCCGAGTAGATGATGTGGTCCCCGGGGGTTGTCACGGGGGAGATGCCGCTTCCGACCTCGAGGGTCAAGCCGGGCTTTTCACTCTTCAGGGTTTTTCCTATGGCGCGCTTCCGGAGAAGATAATTATAAAGATGATTCTTGAGAAGCAGATATTTTTCTTCCGCGAAGAAGTCATCAAATCGGTTGTTATGTGTAGTGTTCATCATGAACGACGGCGAGGGCTTCTTTGAATCCCCCTCAGGTATCAGGGAGTAGCCATTTTTTAACCGGAGGGAAACAGGTTCGATTTCACAAGGCCCGTCCTGGCCAGGCGAAAGGCCAGGGCCGTCCAGAGGCAGCCGAAACCGTATTTCACGCTCCGACGAAAATTGATGGACGACCCCTCCGCGAAGTAGCGCGTGGGGCAGCTGACTTCGGCGATGGTGTGGCCGAACCATAAAACCTGGGCTAGCATCTGGTTGTCAAAGACGAAATCGTTGGAGTTCTGTTCCAGGGGGAGCTGTTCCAGCAGCTTTCTGGAAAAAGCCCTGTACCCCGTGTGATATTCGGAAAGCTTTGCCCCCATCATTATGTTCTCCGCGCAGGTGAGGAACCGGTTCGCCAGGTATCTCCAGAGCGGCATGCCGCCTTTCAGGGCATATCCGCCGAGGATCCTCGATCCCAGCACGCAGTGGTATAATTCGTTCGCGATGAGGGTGGCCATGGCGGGGATCAGCTTCGGGGTGTACTGGTAGTCCGGGTGAACCATGACGACGATGTCGCCGCCCTCCTCCAGGGCCATGCGGTAGCAGGTTTTCTGGTTGGCGCCGTAGCCGCGGTTTTTAGAGTGGGCAAATACCGTAACATGGGGCAGTCTCCCGGCGATCCGGAGGGTTTCATCGCGGCTCGCGTCGTCAACGACGATCACGTGGTCGACGATTTCCTGCGCCATGACCTCCTGGTAGGTCATTTCAAGCGTTTTGGCCGCGTTGTAGGCCGGCATGACGACGATGATCTTCTTCCCCTTGAACATGTTTCAGTGCCTGGCTTGCTCAGGTCGCGCGGTTTGTCGCAGACGCCTTCTTTCGAGTGCTGGTATTTCATAGCAGAGATGACTTTGCCGTGCAAATGACAATTTTCGCGGCAGCGGGCCTTATGCACGTCAGGAGGATCGAAAGGCGATCGATGCGGGGGGAGGCTCCGCGCCGGCCGGGTTCAGCCGACTGATCACCGATTCAAGTTTTGTGATGAGGGGCGGCAGGGTCTGGGCGTCCAGAGCCGACACGGGGATGGCGTTGAAGCGACGGCAGAGGGTTTGGAGGAGCTCCCGGTCGGGGAAACGGTCCATCTTGTTGAAGACCCGCAGGGTGGGCTTTTTGGCGATCTCCAGCTCCTCCAGGATTTTCTCCACGGCACGGATATGACCCTCGAAGTGGGGGTTGCTGATGTCGATGATGTGGAGGAGAAGGTCCGCCTCGTGGAGCTCTTCGAGGGTTGCCCGGAAGGCTGCGAAAAGATCGCGGGGGAGGTTCCTGATGAAGCCCACCGTGTCCGTGATGACGGCCTCCGTGTCCCTCGGGAACCGCAGCCTTGAGCTCTTCGGGTCCAGGGTCGCAAAGAGACGGTCTTCCACCAGGACGCGACTGTTGGTGAGGGTATTCAAAAGCGTGGACTTCCCTGCATTCGTGTAACCGACGATGGAGATCACGGGAATGCCTGTCCTGTCCCGGATCACCCGTCTCTGGTTTCTTCCCTTCTGGATGTTTTTGATGTCCTGCTCAAGGCGGTGAATTTTTTCCCGCACGCGGCGCCGGTTGATCTCGAGTTTCGTCTCTCCGGGTCCCCTCCCGCCGATACCCCCCGTCAGCCTTGACATGGCGGTGTTCTTTTCGATGAGTCGCGGCAGCAGGTACTTGAGCTGCGCGAGCTCGACCTGTATCTTCCCGTCCCGGCTGTGGGCCCTCTGGGCGAAGATGTCCAGGATGAGCTGTGTGCGGTCGATGACCTTGAGGTCCGTGAAGTTCGTGATGGAGCGGATCTGTGCCGGGGTGAGCTCGTGATCGAAGATGAGCAGGTTTGCCCCGATCTGGAGTGCCCGGATGACGAGTTCCGAGAGCTTCCCCTTGCCGAGGAGAAACTTGGGGTCGATCTCGGGCCTTCGCTGTATCAGGGTGTCGAAGACCTCCACGCCGCAGGATGCCGCCAGCTCCCTCAGCTCCGTGATGGAGTTCTCGCTTTCCTCCCCGGCATTTGTCTCCACGCGCACCAGGATCGCACGGTTACGGGATTCGACCTTTCTCGTCCCCTGTTTTCGGACGATCTCGTCCTCCAGGGCCTGAATGAAGCCGGCGAAATCGAGGTTCAACTGCGCGAGAGGAACCGGGTCCATGAGGAGCCAGTACTTGCCCTCCGGGTTTTCGGGGATGAGGTGGGCCGTGAGGACCTTTCCCGGGAGCCCCTCCGGGTCGACATGGACGGCGCAGACGAGATCGAGGCGCAGGAGCGCCAGGTCGGTCAGGTCGTCTCGGGTCAGAGGTTCTCCGACGAGATGCGTGTGGATGAGCCGCAATCCCTTCAGACGGGTCGAGGAAGAACGGTAGGCGTCGAGACTGGGGATCATGATCTCCCTGTGATCCCCGACGATGACGTAGTGGATTTCACCCTGGCGGCTTACGAGGACGGCAAGCTGGCGGTTGATTTCCCTCGAGAGTTCACTCAGGATTCTTGCCAGTTCGTGGGTCAGGACCCTGTCGGGTGGGACTTTTCTCCGGTAGAGCTGTTCGGTTCTCCGGATCTGTCCGGCCCTGAGACCGGAAAGGTTGCCGTATATTTTCTGGATGTTGTTGACCTCCGACTATGTTCGCAGGCTCACGCCTGCTCCAATTATGAGTTTTGAGTTATGAGTTTTGAATTAAACGGTCTGTTTTGTCCTACTCACCACTGTCCACTCTGCACTCTCCACTAGCCCTTTAGGCTTCATTTAAACTTGTGCGGACTGATTTTCCGCTCCATCTTGTCGAGGAACTCCGACCAGCCGTGCGTTCGGAACTGGGAAACGATTTTTTTTGGTTTCTTCTTGCCGCACTTCGGGCAGACGAGCTTCTCACTGCCTTCACCGACCTTCTGGAGGACCTCGAAGTTGTGGGAACAGCCATTACACTCGTAAACATAGATGGGCATGAACGATACTCCTTCATTCGGCACTTCGTGCCGTCATTCGAATTATGAATTTTGAATGTTGAATTTTGAATTGGGAAAGTGAAAATGTTTAAACTCACAATTCAAAACTCAAAACTCAAAATTGGATCAGACCCCTTGTCTGATACTAATATCCCCATTCCCGGGGGGATGTCAAGATCCCCGTGGGCCGTGGCGGGATGGTTTGAAGAGGTTGTACTTCAGGATGCAATAGATCGCACGGACGCCGTCTTTCCATCCGATCTTCTTGCCCTCGGCGTAGGAGCGCCCGTAATAGGAGATCCCCACCTCGTAGATTGGAAGCCCCATCCCGGCGACTTTCGCCGTGATTTCGGGTTCGATGCCGAAGCGGTCCTCTTCCAGCGTGATGGACTGGATCACCTCCCGGCGGAAGGCCTTGTATCCCGTTTCCATGTCGGTGAGGTTCAGGTTCGTGAACATGTTGGACAAAAGCGTGAGGAAACGGTTCCCCGCGTAATGCCAGAAGAAGTGGACGCGGTGCGGGCGGCCTCCCATGAAGCGGGAACCGAAGACGACGTCCGCCTTCCCCGCCAGGAAGGGCTCCAGGATGAGGGGGTAGTCCTGCGGGTCATACTCGAGGTCCGCGTCCTGAACGATGACCACGTCGCCCGACGCCGCGGCAAAACCGGACCGGAGCGCCGCGCCCTTGCCCTTGTTTATTTCGTGGTAGATCACCCTGTCCACAAGCGGCGCTATCTCTGCTCGCAGAATATCGATGGTGCCGTCCTTGGAGCAGTCGTCCACGATGATGACCTCACGGTCCTTCACGGGTGAAGCCAGCACCGCGCGAACAACCTCACGGATCGTCTGCCGCTCGTTGTAGCAGGGGATGATAATCGAAAGCTTCACTTTTTTTCACCCTTCACCCTTCTTTTATTTTCGCTCTGTCCTTTTACCTTTTACACCCGCCTTTTTCCTCTTCCCGTCCGGTGCCCCAGATGGGACCGGCCCGGGGGTGCGGGCCGACATGAAGACGAGGAATATGGCCACCGGCCATAGCTGGAGGAGAAGGCGGTTCAGGGACGTCAGGAGGTGCCAGTTCAGGTCGTAGGGTGTGACGACGAGGACGAGAAAATAACCGGCAAGGGTGAAAAAGACAAGGGCCCAGCCGGTGATGATTCCATCGCGGTCTCCGGGGTCACTTTCCCTTCCGGCGAGCACGAGATATGCGGTGAGGAGGACGATGCCCGGTACGGCCGGGTTCAGGTGGAAGGAAGCGCGGACGTCCGGGATGCCCTGCGTGAAGGTCAGGCCCGTCCGAAGATAGCTGAGCAGGATCGTCCCGTAGCGGCCGGCGTCACCCAGTTTGTCCAGGATGCCCCCCGGGCTCTGCCCGGCGATGAGGTCGCTCTCCGGCGCGACGGCGACCTTGAATATCAGCAGGACGACAAGGGCGGGGGATGCGCCCGCCACAAGCAGGAGAAGCTCCTTTATGCCTTTCCTCGGCCCCGCGGATAATAAAGATACGACCGGTCGGACCAAGAGGAAAAGCGCACAGAAGAGGATCCCCTCGTTCTTCGTCCAGGCCGCAAGACCCGCGAAGAGGCCCGCCATGGCCAGGGCGGCGCCGTGCGGCGCCGGCTGACGGTCATGGAGAAAGAGCAATGTGACCGCCCCCAGGATGTAGTAGGCGAGCGGCACGTCGGCGAGCTGCGATGCGCCGATGAGGATGAAGAGCGGGCTTGCAAGGAGTAGCGTAGCGCCGAGGCACCCACGCTCAAAGCTTCGGAGCGTCCCCAGGGCGGAGGCTACGAGGCCGGCGGCGGAGAAAGTGAAAAACGCCGCGATGACGGCCGGGGCGACGAGGGTCTCCCCGCCGCAGTATTCCCAGGCCCTCTCGACGGTGAGCGGAATGAGCAGCGGATAATCCGGGTGCGTCCATTCCAGCCCGCTTTTGAAATAATCCATCCAGTCCGCGCCGCTTCGGAAAAGAAACCGGGCGTGCGTGTTCCATATCAGGAAGGCATCCCACTTTCCGTGGGGCTCCGCGAATGTCGTGAGGGCGAAGGAAAACGCCGCCGAGATCGCCGTGATTCCCAGCACGAGGTAAAATAAGACACCGGCCCTTTTTCGCCCGCCGTTTTCGGGATTCACTAAGGCCCCAGTGAAGGCGCCTTTCCTGTAGGCGAGCCAGCCGAGGGCAAGCGCGAGGGACAAAAAAGCGGATTCCCGCAGGAGGAAGTATCGACTGCCCGCCAGGGGCAGGAGGAGGAACCCCGCGAGAGATGTGATCCCCAGTCCCATCCCCCCGCCGAGCAGGAACCTGAGCGTCGGGGAGAGGCGGTAATTCTGCGGGGGGAGCAGTAGGAGGCCGATGAGGACACCGATCGCGACGGGCAGGAGGAAGGAAGATATTATGAGGAGGGCGATCAATTTCTATTCCTTTCGCCGGTAGAGGATGAGGCCGTCTCCGAAGTCTCTCAGGGGGACGAGGCCGTATCGGTCGAGGAGCGCCTGGTCCGGCCGGGTGCCGATGAAGTTTCCGACGACGAGCGGCCGGTCCGGGCGGGCGTAGACGGAAACCGGTGCGAGGGTGTACTGCGTGAGGATGAAATGGCCTAAAAGCTCCACGTCCCTGAGCGCCCTTTCGCGGGCGAAGACCTTTTCAATGTCAAGGGCTGTCACGTAGCCGACGGCGCCCCGGTCGGGCAGGTACGCCCGCAAGGGCTCAATCCTTCGCTCGTGGACGGACACGGGGTCTTCCAAAGAAAGGCCGGGAAACTGCGCCGCCTTTTCGTATAGAAGAAGCACGCTTGCGTATAGGGCGCAGGTGATAAGCAGGAGGTACCCGGCCCGGCCCCTGTAACGGTTGAAGAGAAACCCCATTTCACTCATCGTTTCCATGCCCCCGAATCCCTGTGTCTGGCCCTGTATACGAAAAAGCCCCCGCCCTGTCAATGGGTGAACGCCCGCGGCCGGGGAAATAAAAAAAGCCCCGGGGGAGATCCCCCCGGGGCTTCGGTTAAAAGCACTAACTAACTTCTTAGAAGTCGAGCCTCAGGCCGTGGAAGAGGATGTAGGAATCACCAATTTCGCCGTAAGTGGCGGCGGCGTTCTTGTCACCCTTGAAGTAGTCGCCGACCCACCAGTAGCCGAATCCGACGTAGTACTTGAGCTGGTCGTAGATCTTGTACTCGAGGTAGGCATCGAATTCGCTTCCGTAGCTGTCATCAACACCTCCTGCCACCTGGTCGGCCCATGCCGAGCCGTAGCCGATCTCAACTCTGAACTTCGGCGTCACGTTCCAGCCGGCGTAGATCTTGTAGAGCATGCAGTTGTCTTCGAAGGTGCCGATCGTCGTTCCGCGTGTTCCCCAGTTGCCGTGCCAGGTGTTCACGAGATCGTTGAACATGTAAAGGAAGGGATCCCAGGCCTGGCCCAGGAAGAGGGGGTTCGTCG
>Ga0209253_10004711_pt1 | contig 11875 bp, 9 predicted proteins | sample FrelakmetBRP12BR_FD_187145 | JGI IMG/M metagenome (GOLD analysis project Ga0209253, IMG submission 187145) | Freshwater lake sediment microbial communities from the University of Notre Dame, USA, for methane emissions studies - BRP12 BR (SPAdes)... | ecosystem: Environmental > Aquatic >...
GCAAACAGGCCGATCAATCCCATCACGTCCAGCTGCGGGACGCCCGGCACAAGGTTCACTCCCACAGCACGCATCGCCGCCCCACCAATGCCGACCAGCTCGGCCGTCGGGTCGAGCGCCATGATTGCTTTAGCTAGATGAGCCCCGTGGAGATCACCTGATGCTTCGCCTGTTACAATTAAAATCCGCATAACTTCTGGGAGGGGGCAGGGGGATAGCGGGGTAGAAGGGGTATGGGAGGGATGGGCCGCCGTCTACCCCGTTACCCCGTTTACCCCTTTCCCACGTTCCGCTAACACGACTATCCCTTTATCCCGCTACCCCCTTCTTCATGTCGAGCCGCAAAAGACTCAATGGCTTGCAAGACCTGATGCGCCACTGCCACTGCCGCCGCGCCATCCTCACCAGACACTACCGGCCTCGTGCCGGTGCTGGCTGCGTGAAGAAACGATGCCAGTTGCAGCTTCAAGGGTTCTTCGTCTCCCCCCTGCAGCTGCTCAACCTCAACGGTCGGCTTCTCCCCTGCCTTGACGCTACGTCGGGAAATCATGCCTTGACGCGTCTGGAAATCGATCGACAGATAGCTGTCTCGCTGAAAGAGACGCAACCGCCGCATCTTCGTCGTCGAGACTCGGCTGGAGGTCAGGTTGGCCACGCAACCGCTCTGGAACTGGATGCGGGCATTGGCAATATCGATCGACGAGGACAACACCGCCACCCCCGCAGCCCGCACCTCTTCAATAGGACCAGGATTCAAGGACAGCACGAGATCCAAATCGTGAATCATCAGGTCCAAGACCACATCCACGTCCGTTCCCCGTTCACTGAAGCTGCTGAGACGATGACATTCAATGAACACAGGCCGCCCGATATGGGGCCGCATCAGCGTCATGATCGGATTGAACCGTTCGCTATGGCCCACCTGTAAACAACAGCCCTTCTGCTTGGCTAACTGCACCAGCTCCTGCGCCTCTGCTGGCGTCACGGCAATGGGCTTTTCCACCAGGACATGTTTGCCTGCCTGCAGACAGGCTTTGGCGACGGCATAGTGGCCAGACGTAGGCACCGCCACGCTGACGATATCGACGTGCGGCAACAATTCATCAACAGTGCGAAAGACCCGCACCCCATGCCGATCTGCAATGGACTGCGCGCGTTCGACCGACTGGTCCGATACGCCAACGAGCTGCGCCCCGGGCAAAGAGGCATAGAGACGCGCATGGTGCTGTCCGAGATGTCCGACGCCGATAACGCCTGCCCTCAACGATGTCATAGTTCGACGCTCATTTCCTGCTCGGTTCGAGTGTTGCGATCCCGACAATGGCGATACGGGCAGAGCGGGCCTTCTCCAACATGATCTCGCGATCCAACAGGATGGTCCGACCGGCTTCGATCGCCAGCACGGAGGCCTTGACCGACGCCATCACCTCAATCGTCCTGGGTCCCACGGCCGGGAGATCGAATCGCATGTCCTGCTGCGGTTTCGATCGCTTGACGACCACCGCCCCCTCCTTGGCCAAATCGCCGCCGCGCTTGATGGCTCCGTCGGTGCCTTCGACCGCCTCGACGGCCACGACCACGCGATCTTTGATCACGACGCACTGCCCGATATCGAGGCGCCCGATGTCATGCGCCACTTCCCACCCGTAACGGATGTCACCCCACTCTTTCTCCGATGGGGTCCGCTCCGTCAAAGGCCCTTCTTCCACGAGAATCCCCTCAAGCCCGAAGGTCGACTCACAGATGGCAATCCCTTCTCGCTCGAGCTCCTTTGCGAACTCGCGCAGAATATCATCGTCTTTCCAAAGCGCCACACGTGCCGCCAACGCCAAGGTGCGAAAATCAGGCCTCAGGGTCGTAAAGACATGGGTCTTCTTGATCCCGCCCAACATCACGGCCTGATGAACCCCGTCCTCCTTGAAGGCCTTGATCAGCTTGCTGAGCTGGCCGATCTTAATCCAATGGATCCGATCCACATGGCCGGCCAACTCCGGTTCCGTCTCGCCTTCATGCGCCACGGCCGAGACATGATAGCCAAGCCTCCTGGCATTATCCGCAAAGATGATCGGAAACCGGCCGTTGCCGGCAATCAGCCCAATCCGCTCGCCATCGGTGACGTGAGGCAATAATGCCACGGTGCTTACTCCTCATTCTCTTGATCTTTGCCGATTGACTGGCAGATGCCGCGCTTCGTTCCCTCCAGAAACCCCAACACCGTCATGACGTCGGGTTGGTCTCCGAACTCGATCTTGGCGAGCTTGGCCGCTTCAGAGATTCGGCGCCCCGATCGGAAGAGCATGTCGTAGGCCCGTTTCAGCACCGAGATCCGATCGGTTGAAAACCCTTGCCGGCGCAACCCCACCGAGTTGAGGCCATAGATCCGCGCACGATAGCCGCCCGCAGCCCGCATGAACGGCGGGAGGTCCTGCCCGAGAGCGCAACAGCCGCCGACCATGGAGTACGACCCGACCCGCACATGTTGATGGATACCGGTCAATCCCCCGATGATCGCATGGTCGCCAATGGTGATGTGGCCAGCCAAACTGGCAGCATTGGCCAGAATCAGATGACTGCCGAGATGGCAATCGTGGGCGACGTGCACATAGGCCATCAAAAAGTTCTTGGAGCCGATGGTGGTCGTCCCACCGCCTTGTACCGTCGCGCGGTTGACCGTGACATATTCCCGAAGAATGTTGTCGTCGCCGATCACGACCTTGGTCGGTTCGCCTTTATAGCTGAGATGTTGGGGCGGGGAGCCGACCGAGACAAAGGGATGTAGTTCGCACCGCGCGCCGATCTCCGTCCAGCCATCGACTGCGACGTGAGAAACAAGACGCGTCCCCGGCCCGATGGTGACGTGTTCGCCAATCACACAAAATGGACCCACGACAACGTCGGCAGCCAACTGTGCGTTGGGGTGGATGATCGCACTCGCATGAATCTGCACGCTTAACCTCCAGTGATGAGTGATCGGTGATCGGTGATCGGCTCCGGACAACCGCTGTTCCGACAAAACTCGTCACGCATCACGCATCACCCTTCAGGGCCTTTTCTTCTGTCACCATGGCAGTCACGAGGGCTTCACAGACGAGTTCATCCTCGACAAACGCCTTGCCCTGCATCTTCCAGAAGGGCGCCCGTTTCTTCACGACGTCGATCTCAAACCGTAACTGGTCACCGGGCACGACCGGTTTTCGGAACTTCGCGCCATCGACACCGGTCAGGTATACCACCGGACGTGCGGCGTTCCCCAGCGATTTAAACGCCAGAATGGCACCAACTTGAGACATGGCTTCCAGAATCAAGACCCCTGGCATGACCGGGCGTCCAGGGAAATGCCCCTGAAAGAAGGGTTCATTGATTGTCACGTTTTTAATCCCTACGATCCGCCGGTCGGGATCCAACTCCTGAATGCGATCGACCAGGAGAAAGGGATACCGGTGCGGCAAGAGAGACTGAATTTCGGCTTGTTCCATCACGGACATCGGCGAAACCTCCTCATAGGAAAAACTTCAATTGATCCTTCCACGCTTGCTCGTACTTCTCTTCAGGGATGGGAGCTGATTGACCTTCCACTGCGCGCGTCCAACGAGGACTGGTTCATTTGGTCTATCCGGTCTATCTCGTCTATCCGGTCGATCGGACTGGAGATTCATCCAGAAGAGCCAGACAGACCAGACAGACGAGAAAGACCATCCAACCAGACAGATAAAACCCGTGCGCGCTTCCGCGAGCAGGAGGACGACCAGGCTGCCCTCTCCCCCGCTACTTATTCTGCCGATCAAACTCCTTGACCATCTGATCGGTCACATCCAACGCAGGCTGAGCGTAGAGCACAATCTTGATTGCCGCCTCATTCCCCTTGTCAATGATTGCACTGTACCCGTTCTTTTCCCCCACGACCTGCGCGGCTGCTTGCACTTTCTTCGAGTACTCCGCCACCATCTCACGCTGCTTCTGTTGGATCTCACGATTGAAATCGCCCAAACGACGTTGATAGGCCTCCAGCTTGGCCTGAAATTGGCCTTGCTTCTCTTGCCGCGCGCTCTCGGTCAACTTCGCGTCTTGGATGGTCTGCTCAAACTCCTTCAGCTCCTGATCGTCGGCATTGATGATCTTTTGCCTGGTCGTGGAATAGGATTTGAGTTCTTCCAAGGCCCGCTTGCCGGCCTTCGACTGCTCGATGACCGCTTGTTGATCCATCACCCCAACCTTGAAGGTTTCAGCTGACAACCCCGGCGACATCATCGCCAGCCACAACCCCATTGCACTAATCAGACAGGTCACTCTCGTTCGTTCCATCGAATCCTCCTCTATTTCTTAATCTCCGCCTCACCCATCCCGCTATTCTCGCGAGTCTCGCTCCTCACGCCGGTTACGGATATTCACGATTAAACTCGTCAATGACCTGACCGGTAATGTCGAGCCCTTCATCACTATACAAGGTGGGGCCGCCCTTCCCCTTATCCATGACAACCTGTAGCCCCAGGCGCTTGGACACCTTACCCACGACAAGCTCCACTTTCTCACGAAACCCTTCGAGCACGTCTTTTTGTTTCTCTTGAACCTCCCGGTTCATTTCGCCCGCTTTCTGCTGATACTCTGCCATCCGACGCCGAAACTGCTCTTCGCGCTCCCGTTTCGCCGTCGCGCTCAATATGCTGGCTTGCCGCCCGAAATCTTCTTCCATGCGGCGGAGTTCTTTTTCTTCCAGCTCGATCAAGGCCTGGCGATTCTTGGAGAATGCGCTCAAGGAATCCTTGGCCTTCTTCCCCGCATTCGTCTCGCTGAGGACACGGGCCGGATCGACGACGCCCACCTTCCCCTCAACCTTCGCCCCGCCGGCAGCACAGCCGGCGACAGCAAGGCCCATGACAAGACAAGCCACAGAAAACAGAATCTGACATACACGGTCAACCTGTATCACACCGCTACCTCTCGCATGATCATAGACTGGTCCTATTAGAACAGCGAACCGATCGTAAACTCAAATACGCCTTCTCGCTCACCCTCACGTGGGTCCAGATTGATCCCATAGGCCGCCCGCAATGGGCCGAACGGCGAAATCCAGCGCCCCTCCAAACCGGCCGTCTTCCGCAGGGCTTTGAATGTCACAGGTTCAGTCGCATCGAATCCTTTTCCATAGTCGAAGAAGATCACTCCGTTCAACTTCGCCTCGGAGGAAATCGTAAAGATAAAATCGTTATTAAAAATCAGTTCTTTTGCCGCACCCAGCAATGAGTTGCTGGCTGTCACCGGTCCCGCACGGCCGAAGACAAACCCGCGCATGGTATTAATGCCTCCAACGAAGTAGAGTTCGGTCAGAGGAACCGGTTTCCCATGGAGGCCCTCTGCAACACCATAACGACCACGGATCGAATACCTCGTATCCATCGGAAGCGGAATATATTTGACGACATCGAGGGTGTATTTGTAAAAATTATTACTCCCCCCCAGGTACGGCGTCCCCAAGTCGAAGCCCACCATGGCTCGCCAACCGGTGCGGGGATCCAAAAAGTAGTCTCTCGTGTCACGGGACAGCGAGGTCCGGAACCCGGTCGTCGTTTGACGCCCGAGCTGACCACAGACAAGAGGTTGTTGATCCGGGCAAAGCCCCGGCTCAGGATCGCTGAAATTCAACTCCTCCGCGAACAGGCTTACACTCCCTGAGGCATATTCAGAGAGCCATCGAGCAAACGTAATACTGGCCCCGGCTTTCCTCTCGAAATAGGTGATGAAATTGGTCATACTTTTGTAGATGTCCAACTGCATCGAGGTCAAGGAGTCGTTGAGATAGGGGTTACGAAAGGTAATCAGTCCCAGTGTTCGCTGCTGGCCCAACTGACCGCGGATTCGCCCCATCCAGCCATTCCCACCGAGGTTTCCCTCTGTAATATCGGCGATGGCGACCAACTTGTCCAACGTGCTGAATCCGCCGCCGATGCTGAACTGGCCGGTCGGTTTTTCTTTCACGCGGACATTCAAGTCGACCTTATCCACCGCTACCTGCGCAGGCAGGATTTCCACCGTCTCGAAAAAGTTTAAGTTATTGAGCCGCTGAAAGCTCCGCTTCAACGAGGGAGTATCGATGACATCCTGTTCATCGACGCGAATTTCACGACGAATCACATTGTCTTTGGTTTTTTCGTTCCCATTGATGTTGATCTGACGGATCCGCATCATCTCCCCTTCCTTGATGGTCAGGATGATGGTCGCGGTCCGCTCCTCCGTGTTCGGCGTCACGCCGGGCGAGACATCGGCAAAGGCGTAGCCCCTGCTCCCATAGAGATCGTTCAACCGCGTAATCTCGTCACGGATTTTCTGACGCTGAAAGATCTCCCCCTCTTTCATCTTGAGCCCCTCGCGAAGCTCCGGATCTTCGAACACCGTATTCCCGCGGAATCCGATTTCGCCGATGGTGAACGGCTCCCCCTCCATCACTGTGTAGGTGACGACGAACCATTTCTTATCGTCGCTGAGCACCGCAGTCGGCAACCCGGCCTGCGCGTTCAAATAGCCTTTATTCAGCAAGACCTCTTTGATCCGCTCGACGTCGTTATTCATTTCCTCCCGCTTCAAGACGCCAGCATCCGAGAGAAATGACGGCAACTTCAGCTGAGAAAACAGACCATGCCAGGGGATCCATTCCCGCGTTGCCATCACCTTGAACATCTCGTCTTTTGTCGCCGCGTGCAGGCCGTCGAACACCACCGTCTTGATGCGCGCCTTGTCCCCTTCTTTCACGAAAAACGTCAGGCGCTTCCGATCCTCGTCCAAGGTCTGCACGATCGGGGTCACCTGAGCATTGAAGTACCCGTCCTCTTGATAAGCCAGACGAACCTTTTCGGCACTTTCTTTGGCCTGGAGTTGATCGAGAAAGGCCTGGCTCTTGATCGTAATCTTCTCTTTCAGCTTGTCATCACTCAGCTCTTGATTCCCATCGAACACGATCTCGGTGATAAACGGCTTCTCGCGGACCAGAAAGGCCAACGCCACCCCGCCAGGTCCGGACTCTGTCTCCAGTTGTACGTCTTCGAAGAACCCGGTTTCATAGAGAATTTTGATTTGCCCACGGACATTCTCAGGGGTGTAGGGATCACCGGGCTTCAGCGTCAACCGACCGGCAATCGCCGGCAGCTCAATCCGCTTGTTCCCGCGAATCTCAATCGCCGTGACTTTCACCCCGGCCTGCTCCGCAGCAATCGTACGCACGGGTAGTAGGCCGCACACCAGGGACATAAGAACCATGATAAGGAGCCAGCAAGCGCTCCTCACAGGATCTGAGTCCGATAGGCGGAGAACAACAATAACAACAACATGCTTGGACAATCCCACTATTCGCTGTGACTGCACACAATGCACCTATGCCCTCCACCATGCTCCGGGCATACCGGGAGCATGTGATGAGGGTGGCAAAGGAGGCTGCGGACGTGAGAGACCGACACGCTCAGCGCACAGGCGTCACCTACGGCAACATGCGTGCAAAACTCTCGGATTATATTGGGCAAGTATTTGAATGTAAAGCTGACTGCCCACATTATTGCGCACGGCAGTGCGCGCGCGGGAAGAGCGCGACTCACGAGATAGGCAATTCGGGGGAGAGGTCGAGATCCAAAATTCGAGGTTTTCAGAAATTCGAACATCGAGTCACGCTTTTCCCGCCAGTCTCGCCTGTCTCGCTTAAACATGGCCTCTGCGCTCGCATTCCTTGACATCGCCTACCCCATCACATAGTATCGGCGCATGTCACGCTTCGAAGTCCGCAAAGCCGTGATTCCCGCCGCAGGCCTTGGCACTCGCTTCCTTCCTGCGACGAAAGCCTCTCCCAAAGAAATGTTGCCGCTTGTCGACAAGCCGCTGATTCAATATGCGGTGGAAGAAGCGGTCGCTTCCGGTATCGAAGACATTATCATCATCACCGGACGGGGCAAACGCGCGATCGAAGATCACTTCGACCGCTCCGTCGAACTCGAAGAGAATCTCAAGGGCAGCGGCAAAGCGCAGCTCTTGAGCCAGATGCGGCACATCTCCACGCTCGCTAACTTTTGTTACGTCCGTCAATCGGAAGCGCTGGGACTGGGCCATGCCGTCCTCTGCGCCCAACGACTGATCGGGGACGAGCCCTTTGCCGTCATTTTGGGCGACGAAATCATCGACGCCCCGATGCCTGGCCTCGCACAACTCATTCATGCTTATAAGAAACGCCACGGTGCGATCCTCGGGGTACAGGAAGTCCCCCATCAAGAAGTCAACCGCTATGGAATCGTCACGCCTCGACGAGTCTCAGCAGGCTTACATCGGGTCGAAGGCCTGATTGAAAAACCGTCGCCGTCAGAAGCCCCCTCGAATCTCGCGGTCATCGGTCGCTACGTCCTGCCGCCGGAGATTTTCTCCATCCTCCGAAAGACCCAGCCCGGGAAAAACGGCGAGATCCAATTGACCGACGCCCTCCGGGAACTGGCGAAAAAATCTCCGATGTTTGCGCTGGAGATACAAGGCCAGCGATACGACGCCGGGGACAAGTTGGGCTTTCTCATTGCAACCGTCGAGTTCGCGCTCAAGAACCCTTCCCTGGGACCGGACTTCGAGGAGTATCTGCAGAATCGTATGCGGTCCTCCGGAGGGCGCAGCACGACACGCTCACGAAAAGCCTAGCCACGGCACTCAACGAAGGCACCGCATCACCTGTCATGTACAACTGCGCATAACACTGGGACCATACCGATGAACGACTCGATCGAACAAGACTTACAGCCGCCCCAAAACACCGAAATCCCGGACCACCTTCCGCTGCTACCGGTTCGTGACATCGTCGTCTTCCCGTACATGGTCCTTCCCCTGTTCGTCGGGCGTGAGATGTCGATCAAAGCGATTGAAGCGGCCCTAGCCGGCAATCGGATGATCTTCCTCGCCACACAAAAGGCCCTGGACGTCGAGAATCCGACGGCGGACGATATCCATACCATCGGCACGGTCGGCATCATCATGCGGATGCTGAAACTACCCGATGAGCGCATCAAGGTGCTCGTCCAGGGGGTCGCGAAAGCCCGGATTACGGGCTATATCCAGACCGAACCCTACTACTCCGTGCGTATCGACAAGCTCCCCGAGCACAAGTCGGTCGGTGCCGCCCTTGAAACCGAAGCCGTGATGCGGACGGTAAAGGAGCAGATCGAACGAATCGTGAGCCTCGGGAAGATCTTGATCCCTGACGTGATGGTCGTCATCGAAAACCTCGAAGACCCCGGACGTCTCGCTGATATGGTGGCCTCCAATCTTGGACTCAAAGTTGAGGTCACCCAGGCCGTCCTGGAGGTCATTGACCCGATCAAACGCCTCCGGCACGTCAGCGAAATCCTCGGCAAGGAGATCGAAGTCCTCTCCATGCAGCAGAAGATTCAAGCGCAGGCCAAGGGGGAGATGGACAAGACCCAACGCGAATACTTCCTGCGCGAACAACTCAAAGCCATTCAAAAAGAGCTAGGCGAGCTGGACGAACGCGCGGAGGAAATCACTGAGTTTCGCAAGCGGATCGCAGAACTCAAGATGCCGGAAAAGGTGCTGAAAGAGACTGAAAAACAGCTCAAACGCCTTGAGAAAATGCATCCGGATACCGCCGAGTCTGCGACCGTCAGAACCTACATCGAGTGGATCGTGGAACTGCCCTGGTCCAAGAGGTCGAAAGACAACCTCGACCTCAAAGCCGCCTCCAAAGTGCTCAACGAAGATCACTACGATCTGGAGAAGGTGAAGGAGCGGATCCTTGAGTATCTCGCCGTGCGGAAACTCAAAGACAAAATGAAGGGTCCGATCCTCTGTTTCGTCGGGCCGCCAGGCGTCGGAAAAACCTCGCTCGGAAAGTCGATTGCCCGCGCGCTCGGTCGCGAGTTTGTTCGCATCAGTCTCGGCGGCGTCCGTGATGAAGCTGAAATCCGCGGCCATCGACGCACCTACGTCGGTGCGCTCCCGGGCCGCATCATTCAAGGCATGAAACAAGCCGGCACCAACAATCCCGTCTTCATGCTGGACGAAATCGACAAGGTCGGCATGGATTTCCGCGGCGATCCCTCCGCAGCCTTACTCGAAGTGCTCGACCCGGAACAGAACAACTCGTTCACGGACCACTACCTGGGCGTGCCCTTCGACCTGACGGACGTGCTGTTCATAGCGACGGCGAATCTGATCGACCCCATCTTGCCGGCCCTACGCGACCGGATGGAAGTGATCGGCATCCCCGGCTATACCGAAGAAGAAAAGTTGGGCATCGCTCAGAAATATCTCATCCCTCGACAGCTCAACGAGCATGGCATCACCGAGAAACATCTTCACATCGCCGAGCCGGCGGTGCGTCAAATTATCGCCAACTATACGCGTGAAGCCGGAGTCCGGAACCTCGAGCGCGAAATCGCCAACGTCATGCGTAAAGTGGCCAAGAAAGTAGCGGAAGGGAAAGGCGTCGGATTCCCCGTGAATCCCGCCAACCTGCACAAGTATCTCGGCGTCCCCAAGTTCGTGCCAGAAGAGGAATTGAAGGTAGACGAGATCGGCGTGGCCACCGGGTTAGCCTGGACGGAGTCCGGCGGCGACGTGCTCTACATCGAAGCCACGGCCATGAAGGGCAAGGGGCAACTGACCCTCACCGGCCAACTGGGCGATGTGATGAAGGAGTCTGCACAGGCAGCCCTGAGCTATGTCCGATCGCGCGAGCGCACGCTCGGCATAGACCCGGACGTCTTCACCACGCAAGATCTCCATATCCATGTGCCGGCCGGAGCGATTCCCAAGGACGGGCCGTCCGCGGGCATTACCATGGCCATCGCCATTGCCTCGACCTTGTCGCAAATCCCGGTGCGCCGAGACTTGGCCATGACCGGCGAAATCACACTCCGCGGGCGAGTGCTCCCCATCGGCGGATTGAAGGAAAAGCTGTTGGCAGCCAAACGGGCCAAACTCACCACCGTCATTCTTCCGAAACGCAACAAGAAGGATCTCGACGAGATTCCCAAGCACATTTTGAAGGGTATCCAACTCGTCTTTGCCGACACGATGGATGAAGTCATGAAGGTGGCGTTACGACGGGGCCCGAAACCCACACGCCCAACGGGCAAGCCCCAGACACCGCAGCCACAACAGAAAAGATCAGCCAGCCGCGCAAAGACCGGGCGAACGGCTCGCTCGCTGCCGGTGCATGCAGCCACCACGACCACGCGACCACGACAATTACACTAGCCTGCATTATTCATGAGCACTTCTGCTGCAATCGCCGATGTTTGGGCAAGAGGCAAGAGGCAAGGGGCAAGAGGCGAAGGCTTCCGATCGGAAACACGGCTTTTTCCTCTAGCCTCTAGCCTCGCGCCCCTCGCCTGGCCTGTTGGCGTGATTTCGCAACGAACTGTCATAAATAATGCAGGCTAGTATGGCCTCGAAGGTCGGCACGAAGGCCCGCTCCCCGATCCGCGAATTCGACCTCATTCGAACGCTCCAACAACGGCATGGTCGCAAGAGTCCTTCGGTCATTCGAGGGATCGGCGACGATGCTGCCGTGGTGACATCAGGAGCCGGACGCTGGAGCGTATTGACCACCGACTTGCTCGCGGAAGGCATCCACTTCGATCTCCGAACGGCCATGATGGCTGATATTGGTTTCCGCGCGGCAGCCGCCAACCTCAGCGACATCGCCGCGATGGGAGCCACGCCCCAATATATACTCGTCGCCTTGGCCATTCCACGCACCGGCACCAGCAACCAGGTTCAGCAGCTCTATCGAGGCATGTTGGCCGCCTGCCGCCCCTATTGCGTAGAACTCATCGGCGGAGACACATCGGCCTCCAATGGGGGATGGTTTATCAGCCTGACGCTGGTCGGGATGGTCCCC
>Ga0209253_10004713_pt1 | contig 11875 bp, 9 predicted proteins | sample FrelakmetBRP12BR_FD_187145 | JGI IMG/M metagenome (GOLD analysis project Ga0209253, IMG submission 187145) | Freshwater lake sediment microbial communities from the University of Notre Dame, USA, for methane emissions studies - BRP12 BR (SPAdes)... | ecosystem: Environmental > Aquatic >...
GTCGAGATCTTCCTCTTCGACATCCCTCTCACGTCCCCGTTCCGCATCGCCATCGGCGAGATGACGGCGGCCACGGACCTCCTCGTCCGCATCCGGACCGACCAGGGCGTCGTCGGCCTCGGCGAGGCCTGCCCCTTCCCGCCGATCACCGGTGAGACCCAAGCGACCAACGCCGCGGCCGCCCGCAGCATCCGCGACATGATCCTCGGCCAGGACCCGCTGGCGATCGACGCGCTCCTGCGCCAGATCGGCCCGCTCGTCCACGCCAATCCGAGCGCCGTGGCCGCCTTCGACATGGCCTTCCACGACATCCTGGGCAAGGTCGCCGGCCTGCCGCTCTTCCGCCTCCTCGGCGGGACGAAGAGCGTCTTCGAGACCGACATCACGACGAGCATCGACACGCTCGACAAGATGACCGCCGAGTCGAAGAAGTACGCCGACATGGGCTACAAGACGCTCAAGGTCAAGGTCGGCCTCGATCCCGACGAGGACTTCGCCCGGCTTGCGGCCATCCGCCGCGCCGTCGGCCCCAAGGTCGCCATCCGCATCGACGCCAATCAGGGCTGGACCGTGCCCCAGGCGATCTACGCCCTGCGCAAGATGGAGGCCCTGGCCGTCGAGTTCTGCGAGCAGCCCGTCCGGGCCTCGGACCGCGCCGGTATGAGAGCCGTCCGCTCCCAGAGCCCCATCTCCATCATGGCCGACGAGGCCCTCTTCGGCCCCGCCGACGCCGTCGAGCTCATCCGGGCCGAGGCCTGCGACTCCTTCAACATCAAGGTCATGAAAGCCGGCGGCCTGCTCAACTCGATCCGCATCGCCCACGTCGCCGACGCGGCCAACATGCGCTGCATGGTCGGCTGCATGCTCGAGTCGAACCTGGCCCTGACGGCGGCCGCCCACGTCGTCGCCTCGCAGGCCAACATCGTCTACGCCGACCTCGACGGGAATACCGAGCACGTCGAGAACCCGATCATCGGCGGGATGACGGTCAAGGCAGGGACACTGACGCTTCCCGAGACGCCGGGCCTCGGCTGCGACGTCGACCCGGCCTTCGTCAAAAAGCTGCAGAAGGTCTGATCGGGCCGCTATGGATAAGAAGATAATCAATAGTATTCCAATAATCGTAGTTTACTTCTTGGCAGTGCTCGCCATTCCGTCGTTTTCTCAGGATGCCGCAAATTCTGAAGAAGCTATCTGGACGCGAAATTCAAGTGGCCTGGACGCCTTTCTGGCAGACCCAATGGCCTATTTACCTATCTTGGAGAGAATGGACGATTTGTATTATTGGACATTGGTTTACAGTAACATCAAGGAAATCCATTTTGTGAGGGAGCTTTTTTCTAAGAAACTGCTGGCGAACGATGTTGATGAGCCTAAGCTGGATGCCATTCTCCGTATATTGAAGGCCTATTCATCTCCGCTTTCCTACGAATTGATAAGGCCGATTATTTCAAGGATCATCGAGATCGCGTCGAATAGGCCTGAATGGTTCGCCCGGAAGCTGCTGTCGAGAGATGATTGGGGAGAAACATTGAGATTGATTGTAAGAGGTGATATCGAGAATAACTCCGGAATGAGGAGAGGACTTAAAGATATCTTATCTGATATCGAGGACGGTGAGGATAAGAAGAAGCTGATGGATTCGTTCTTAGAAATTGAGAATGAAGAACGGAAGGATTCTGAAGAGCTTTCGGAATTCATAGGGGACCCGTCAAAAGGCCTGGATGGGATAGAAGGGATCTATGATCTATGCGGGACGATGGGGCCGGTGCATACGAATAATTTGTTCGATATCCTGTTATCGTGGATTACTAAAGAGCCGGATGAAAAGAAACTAGCCGTAATGTTTCATTTAATGAGCCATTGTGACGGCGCGTATCATCGGGAAATGCTTGACGACGTGGCAGTGCGCTTTTTCTTAAGACAAAAACCGCTATTTGTCTCCGCGTTGGAAAAGACGCCAAATTGGAGGTGGATAGTCTATATTATTAGCGACGTGCTTTTGGAAGAAGATGAAGAATTTAAATCGATTATTAGCACTCTTGGGAATATAGAATTCGAGATGAAAGTAAAATCCCAACTGGAGTTCTTAAGGGATCATATCAATTTTTAAGGCCGCATTAGGCCATGTCGAATTGAGTGAGCTCCCAACCGGCCTCAGCCCTCGACGCCGAAGGCCGGCTTCTTTGTCTTCCACTTGCCGCGGGTGAAGTCCGGGCACTCGACCGGGGTCGCCCCCGCCGCGATCGATTTCTCCGAGAGCGGGATGACCGCGCTCATCAGCACCGAATCATAGACGTCGATCGGCGTCTGCGTCTTCTTGCGTACGGCCTCGACGAAGAGGGCCAGCTCGAGGTAGTCGGTCCCGCCGTGGCCGCCCGCTTCGGCCTCCGCCTTCATCTTCCGCCACCAGAGGTGGTCGTGCTTCTCCATGTAGGGCGGGAAGGGCTCCCACTGGTGATACTCGGGGCTGCGATCGGCGAGGTAAATCGAGTTGCGCTGCTCGTTGTAGATGCCCCGGGTCCCCTGGAGCTCCCACTGATTGTCGTAGGGCCGGGGCAGCTGCATATCGTACTTGACCAGGATCGTGTTGCCCTTTTTCGTCTTGATCAGCGTCGTGACCACATCGCCCTGGGCGAACTTCGCCTTGGCGTAGGGATGCTTCTCCCCGAACTTGCGCTTGAAATAATCGTTGATGCCGAGCTGGCGGTTGGCCATGGTCACCGCCATGTCGAAATAGTCGCCGCAGCCGAGGTCCATCCATGGCCAGACCGGGCCCACGGCGTGCGTCGGATACTGGGAGCGGTTGTGCTCGATGAGGTAGTGGCCGCCCCAGCGCATGTGGCCCTCGGGGCTGAAGAACCAGTGGTCGATGCAATCGTGGGTGTGCGAGGCCTGGACGTGGACGATCTCCCCGAAGAGGCCCTTACGGACCATGTTGAGGAGGGCCAGGTTGTCCTGGCGGAAGCTCCAGTTCTCGAGCATCATGCAGGGCACGCCCGTCGCTTCGTAGGCGTCGACGAGCCCCCAGCATTCCTCGAAAGTCATGGCCGCCGGCACCTCGACGGCGGCGTATTTCTTGTTGCGCATGGCGTAGACGGCCATGGGCGTGTGCCAGTCCCACGACGTGGCGATGACGACGGCGTCGAGGTCCTCCCTCCACAACAGCCGCTGGAAATCTTCGGGTCCCCGCGAGTATCCTTCGGGCTTGGCCCTTCCGGCCTTGACCACCATATCCTGGGCCTTCCCCAGGGCCTCGATGTCGATGTCGCAGAGGGCCGGGAACTCGAGCCCCGGCATGAGCAGCAGGTTCGAAAGGAGCGACCGGCCGCGGTTGCCGGTCCCGATGACCCCGATCCGGATGGGGCCGCCGCCCGGCTTGGCCTGGGTGAAGAGCGACGCGTCGGACCTGAAGTTCGCGAGGAAAGCGCCGGCCGATGCGCCGCCGCTCACCTTCAGGAATTCCCTGCGGTCCATGTTCTCGGCCATTTCTCCCTCCCTTCCAGGTATCCGCCGCCCTAAGAATGGGGACACGTACCAAGGGTACATGTCCCCTCGTTGTCGGGGACACATACTCAGAGGACATGTCCCCTCGTTGTCCGTTGCCCGGACCGTAGTATCGTCCAGAGCAGGGCTGCGAATCAAGGCGCCCTAGGGGGGGATTGCGCCGGCCCGGGCTTGGCAGCATAATAGACGCGGAGAGCGACGATGGACCGGAAGGTCGGTTGGGGCATCCTGGGGTGCGCGGGGATCGCCGAAAAGGCCTTCATCCCGGCCGTCCTCGCTTCGCGGAACGGCTTCCTCGCCGCCATCGCCGCCCGGGACGAGGCCCGGGCCAAGGACTGGGGGGTCCGTTACGACATCCACACCGTCCTCCGGACGTATGAAGACCTCGTCGAGGACCCGACCGTCGACGCCGTCTACATTCCCCTGCCGAACGACCTCCACGCCGAGTGGGCCATCCGGGCCATGAAGGCCGGCAAGCACGTCCTCTGCGAGAAGCCCCTGGCCATGAACGCCACCGAAGCGCAGGCGATGATCGCCGCCGCCGGGGCCGCTGGCGTCCTGCTGATGGAAGGCTTCATGTACAAGTTCCATCCGCAGATCGAGAAGACCCTCGCCCTTGTCCGGCAGGGGACGATCGGCGACGTCCGGACCGTCCACTCGTCGTTCACGTTCCAGTTCGCCCGCGACCGCTCGAACTACCGCTGGGTCGCGGCCATGGGCGGCGGAGCGCTCTATGACGTCGGCTGCTATACCCTGAGCATCGCCCGCCTCGTTTTCGGCGCGGAGCCCGTCTCAGCCTTTGCCGCGGCCCGTTTCGACCGGGAGACCGGGGTGGACATGACGACGGCCGCCCTTCTCGAGTTCCCCGGCGGCCGCTTCGCCCTTTGCGATTCGAGCTTCGAGACTCACTTCCAGAGCCGCCTTCTCGCCGTCGGGACCGAGGGGACGCTCCTCCTCGACCGGGCCTTCTCGGCCAAGGACTTCGACGTCGCCCTCGCGATCGTCCGGGGCGACGCGAGAGAGGCCGTCCGCGTCCACCGGGCCGACATGTTCCGGCTGATGGCCGAACATTTTGCCGACGCCGTCCTGGGGAAAGCGCATTTGCGCTTCCCCGCCGCCGACGCGCTCGGCAACATGCGCGCGATCGACGCCTGCTTCGAGTCCATCCGCTCCGGGCGGCGCGTCGACATCCCCGCGATCATTCCTCCAGGAGGCGTCCCATGAAGACATCGATGAAGATCTCCGGTCTCGCGGCGGGCGCTCTCGTCATTGCCGCCTGTTCAACATACAAGGCCAGCCCCGAGCTCAACTACTACCATGGTCCGAACGTCCCCCCCGGATATATCACCGTCCTGCGGGCGTCTCCCACCGAGATCGAATTCGAGATCCGGATCAAGTTCGTCAAGAAGCAGATGTATCACCTCGTCCTCGACGGCAACGAGCCCGTCTCCGAAGGCTGGTTCTCCACCCTGCGGGCCGGCGGCGAACGGTACACCGTTACGATGAGACCGAAAGAGGGCCTGACCTTCGAGGCCGGCAAGACCTATCGCCTTTGCATCGGCGTTCAGAACCCCCAGGCGATCCAGATGACCTCGCGCAACTACGAATGCATAGCCGATCTCACCTTTATCTTCAAGGAAAAGGCCTGATCGCTCGTTCATCCGCCGCGGGGGGCGGCCCGGCCACCGTTGGTATATAATGCCCCCATGACCGAGCTCGTCTTTCACAAAGAATATACCGTCCACACTTACGAGACCGACGCCCGGGGCATCGCCCGGCCGGTCGCCCTGCTCAACTACCTCCAGGACTCGGCCGGCGAACACGCCGGCCGGCTCGGGCTGTCCGTCATCGATCTCTTCAAGCGCGGCCTGACCTGGGTCCTGTCCCGCTATCATGTCGTCGTCCACCGCTACCCCGCCCTCGGCGCCCGGCTCGAGGTCACGACCTGGCCGTCCGGCAAGCGCGGCCGCTTCGCCACCCGGGATTTCGAGGTCGCCGACGGGGCCGGCGGGCCTGTCCTCTCGGCGACCTCCTCCTGGATGGTCCTCGACCTGGCCAGCAAGCAGACCATCAAGATCGAGGAGGTCGTCGGCCCCGCCTACGCCATCGAGCGGCGGGCCGTCGATGATCCGTTCGCCTCGCTCCCCGTCCTTTCGGCGAGCGACGCCGAGGCCCGTTTCCGCGTCGAGGCGTCCCACCTCGATTGGAACCGCCACGTCAACAACGCGGTTTATGTCCAATGGGCGCTCGAGTCGGTCCCCCCGGACGTCCTGTTCGGGCGCCGGCCGCTCGACCTCGAGGTCTCTTACAGGGCCGAAGCGCTTTACGGCGAGGAGGTCCTGGCGGCGGTCCAGCGGGTCCCCGACCCGGGCCCCGGGCCCGCGTTCCTCCATCGGATCTCCAACGCGGCGACGGGCACGGAGCTGGCCCGGCTCAGGACGAGGTGGGAATGATCATGAAACGCGCGGGGATAGCCGCCCTGCTGGCGGTCCTCGTCGCCTTCCTTGCCCCCCCGGCCGCGACCGCGGCCCAGAGGGCCCGGAAACCGAAGGTCGCCGAGACCACCAGGAAGTGGATCGAAGAGGAGGTCGTCTACATCATCACCCCCCTGGAGCGCGAGGTCTTGCTGAAGCTCCGGACGGACCGGGAGAGGGACCTCTTCATCGAGGCCTTCTGGAAGCAGCGCGATCCGACCCCTGGGACCGGCGTGAACGAGTTCAAGACCGAGCACATCCGCCGCGTCGCCTACGCTGACCGCTATTACGGCCGCGACGCGCCGCGGCCGGGCTGGCGGACCGACCGCGGCCGATTCTACATCATCCTAGGCGAGCCGAGGGACATCCAGCGGTTCGAAGGCAAGTCGCAAACCTACGACGCCGAGATCTGGTTCTACCAGGGGAAGACCGACCTCGGCCTGCCGGCGGCCTTCAACCTCGTCTTCTTCCGGGAGGGCGGGCACGGCGAGTACCGGCTCTACAGCCCGGTCGGCCACGGGCCGCAGGCCCTCATGGCGGGATATTTCGGGGGTCCGGATTACGCGGCGGCCTACGCGCGCCTCCGCGAGATCGAGCCCGAGCTGGCCGCCGTCTCGCTGTCCCTCATCCCCGGCGAATCGGGGGCGATCTCAGGCCGGCCCTCGATGTCGTCCGACATGCTGATCCAGAGGATCGGATCGGCCCCGGCCCGCGGCGTCGGGTCCCAATACGCCCAGAAGTTCCTCCAATACAAGGACATCGTCGAGGTCGAGTACACGGCGAACTATCTCGACAGCGACAGCCTCATCAAGGTCTTCCGCGACCCCTCGGGCTTCTATTTCGTCCACTACGCGATCGAGCCCCGCCGCCTGTCCTTGAACGAATACGCGGGCAAGTACTCCACGTCCCTCCAGGTCAACGGGCGGATCACCGACCCCGGAGGCCGCCTCGTCCATCAGTTCGACAAGACCGTCGCCCTGAGCCTGGGGGCCGCGGAGGTGAAGGACGCCGGGCGCGTCCCGTTCGACTATCAGGACCTCTTCCCCCTCGTCGGAGGGGATTACAGCTTATCCGTGCTCATCAAGAACGAGGCTTCCAAGGAATTCACCTCGGTCGAACAGGCCCTGCGTATCCCCCAGGCGGGGACGGCCGTCCAGATGACCCAGCCGCTCCTCGGCTACAGTGTCGTCCGGCTCGAGCCGGGCCAGCGCCGGATGAAGGCCTTCCGCGTCGGGCCCTATCAGATCTACTGCCAGCCGGGCCGGGTGTTCGCCCGGGAGGAGACGCTCGCCGTCGTCTTCCAGCTCAACAACCTGTCCGACGACCTCGCCTCGGGCGGCGAGGTCCGGATCGATCTCCTCAGGGACGGCCAGCCCGTCCGGGCCATCCGCCGTAGGCCGGCGGATTACCCCGACCTGCCCAACGTCGTCGAGGAGATCGCCCTCGCCGACTTCCCGCCCGCCCACTATACCGTCCGGGCCTCGCTCGCGAACGCCGGCGCCGAGATCGTGTACGCCGCGGAGGAGTTCGATCTGTCCTTCGCCGAGTCCGTCCCCAGGCCCTGGTTCTCCTCGCGGGTCCTGCCCGATCCGGCGGACCCCGTCTATCCGGAGATCATTGGCGCTCAGCTCTTCAACCTCGGCCGCTTCGAGGAGGCGCGCGTCTTTCTGGAGAGGGCGTTCCTGCGGAAATCCGGATCGGAGGACACGGCCGGGAGCCTGGCCCGGGCCCATCTGGCCCTCGCCGACCCGGCGGCCGCCGCCAAGGTCCTCGCCCCGTTCCTCGGCCCGGAGAAAGCGGCGCGATACGAGACCCACGTCCTCGGCGCCGAGGCGCTGAAGAGGACGGACGAATTCGCCCGGGCCCTCGAGCTCCTCGACCGGGCCATCGCCCGCTTCGGCGTCAACGCCGTCCTCCTCAATTCGGCCGGGGAGTGCTATCAGGGTCTGGGACGTATCAAGGACGCGCTGGCCGCCTTCGAACGGTCGCTCGAGCTCAGTCCGGACCAGCCCGAGGTCCGCAAGAGGGTCGAGGCGCTGAAGGCGAAGCGGTCCGGCTAATCCTCGATGGCCGCCGGGGCGCCGTCCGGAAGAGCGTCGTCGCGGGCGTAGACGACGCCCACCTGTTTTTGCATCGCCCGGACCTCGGCTTCCGGGACCTCCGACTTGACCTCGGCGGCAAAGTCCTTTCTGACGAAGAGACTGCGGTTGAGCTCCTCGATAAGGCCGGTGATGCGGATGTAGACCTTGGCCGGGGCCTTGTCCACGACGACCGTCACCCGGTCGTCCCGGATGACGATGACCCGGACCTCGGGGAACCTGGCGACCTTCTTGGCGAACGCGGCCAGGAGTCGTTTTTTCCGGTTGCGGACGTAGCGGTAAAAGAAGAGGCCGATGAAGGCCGGGCCGATCAGGCCGCCCCAGTTGAAATTGACGGCTACGAGCAGGGCGGCCAGGGCGATGCCCCCGGCCAGGATGGCCATCCCCCTGGTCCCGCCCGGGAACGACGCTTTCAGCCTCTCGGCCCAGTTGCGGAGGCGGTCGGCGGCGGGGAGCTTCGTGGTCGTCCCGGTCTCGAGGTCGTGCTTCAGCCGCTTCAGGTCGACGGCCAAAGCCTGGGCGTCGGGATAGCGGTCCTCGGGGTTCTTCCGGAGGCAGCGGAAGACGATGCGGTGGAGCTCGGGAGTGAGGTTGCGGCGGACGATCGTCACCGGCCGGGCCTCTTCGAAGGCGATCGCGTGCATCGTGTCGAGGGGCGTCTCGCCCTTGAACGGGAGCTCGGACGTGACCATCTCGTAGAGGACGATGCCGAGCGAGAAGATGTCGCTGCGGCGATCGAGCTCCTTGCCCCGGGCCTGCTCCGGGCTCATGTAGCTGAGCGTGCCCATGACCGCCCCCGGGATGGTGTGGACCCGGCCGCGGGTCAGGGTCCGGTCGGCATCGAAGGCCGGCGCGGGCTCCTCGAGGCCGGGCTCGACGAGCTTGGCCAGGCCGAAGTCGAGGAGCTTGGCGTGGCCGTCCCGGGTGACCATGATGTTGTCGGACTTGATGTCGCGATGGAGGATGCCCGCGTCGTGGGCCTTGGCCAGGCCCTCGGCGATCTGAATGGCGATCTCGATCGCCCCCAGGAGGTCGAGCTCGCCGTCGGCGATGAGCTTGGTGACGGTCCGCCCGTCGACGTACTCCATGGCGATGAAGAGGTTGCCGTCGGCCTCGTCGATGTCGTAGACCTGGGCGATGGCCGGGTGGGCGACGGCCGCGGCCGAACGGGCCTCGCGGAGGAGACGGCTCTTGCGCTCGGGGTCGGCGATCAGGCCGGGCGGCAGGGTCTTGAGGGCGACGAGGCGGTCGAGGCGGGTATCCCGGGCCCGGTAGACGACGCCCATGCCGCCCTTGCCGAGACGGGTCTCGATCCTGTAGTGCTTGAGCGTCTTGCCGACCATCTTCGCTCCTTCTAAATACCATACGGTGCGGCGGGGGTCAAACGTTCCAAGCGCGAAGCGCGCGGCGTGGTTGAAACAGGACATCTTTTAGGATAGAAATGAGATAGCATCTCCTCGCGGAGGCGATCATGAGAATCCCGTCGACGCAGGCGGCCCTCGCGGTCCTCATCCTCGTCCTAGGGGTCGCCGGTCCGGCTTGCAAGAGAGAAGCCGGCGCCCCGAAGGGAGCCGCCGCGGGGACAGGAGGTCCAAGGATGGCGATCACACGAGAGGTCTTCGGGAGCCTTCCGGACGGCACCGCCGTCGATATCTTCACGCTGAAGAACGAGGCCGGCCTCGAGGCCCGGATCATGACCTACGGGGCGACCCTGGTCTCGCTCAAGGTCCCTGACCGCGGCGGCGCCTTCGCCGACGTCAACCTGGGCTTCGACACGCTCGCGGGCTACCTCGGCGCGCACCCGTACTTCGGGGTCATCGTCGGCCGCTACGCCAACCGGATCGCCAAGGCCCGCTTCAACCTGAACGGTGTCGAATACGGCCTGGCCCCGAACAACAACGGCAACACCCTCCACGGCGGGCTCAGGGGCTTCGACAAGGTCGTCTGGACGGCCGAAGCCCTTCAGGTCGCCGCGGGCGTCGGCCTCCGGCTGACCTACCTCAGCAAGGACATGGAGGAGGGATTCCCCGGGAACCTCGCCGTCACGGTCGTCTACATGGTGACCAACGCGAACGAGCTCACGATCGATTACGAGGCCGTGACGGACAAGGCGACGCCGGTCAACCTGACCAACCACGCCTACTGGAACCTCAAGGGCGAGGGCAACGGGGATGTCCTCGGCCACGTCCTCCGGCTCGCTGCCGACAGGATCACGGCGGTCGATTCGCCGGTCAACCTCATTCCGACGGGCGAGATCCTGCCCGTGGCCGCGACGCCCTTCGACTTCATCTCGCCCCATGCGATCGGCGAGAGGATCGCCCTGGTCGAGGGCGGCTATGACCACAACTTCGTCCTGAAGAACGGCGGCGGAACGCTCGCTCTCGCGGCCCGGGTCGAGGAGCCCGGGAGCGGACGGGTCCTGGAGATCTGGACGGACCAGCCGGCGATCCAGCTCTATACGGGGAATTTCCTCGACGGAACGGTCATCGGCAAGGGCGGCAAGGCCTACCGGAAGCATTTCGGCTTCTGCCTGGAGACGCAGCACTACCCCGATTCGCCCAACCACCCGAGCTTCCCCTCGACGATCCTGGAGCCGGGGCGGACCTACCGGACGACCACGGTCCACAAGTTCTCCGTGATGTAGCCAAGGGAGGCATGAGTTAATCCACTTGAAGCGCGGTCAGAGAAGGCAAGCAGTTTATAAAAACGGCTTGCACTTAGTAATCCATATGGTTACAATTGTAACCAATTGGATTACATGAGGACCGAGAATGGAGTCGAGGAATATTCCGTTCAGTCGCACGAGACGAGCGATTCTCTCCTTATTGTTCGGCCATACAGATGAAACGTTCTATCTCCGGCAGATTGTCCGGGCCAGCGGATATGGCCTGGGGCCGGTGCAACGGGAACTCAAACTTCTTACTGAGGCCGGAATTATCCGGCGCGCTGCGCACGGCCGGCAGGTGTATTTCCAAGCCAATTCCGACTCGCCCATATTTCCTGAGATAAAGAGCCTGATCACAAAGACCGTCGGGGTCGGAGATGCGATTCGCGGCGCTCTGGCTTCGATAGCCAAGGATATTGAGTTTGCCCTTATCTATGGCTCTATCGCCAGAGGGGACGAAAAGCCGAGAAGCGATATCGATCTTCTGGTCGTCGGCGACTTGACGTTTTCGGACGTCGTTGTCAGTCTGCAGTACGCCCAAAAAACGCTCGGCAGGGAGATCAATCCGACGGTCTATTCGGGCGCCGAATTCCGAACGAAATTGAGAAAAAACCATCATTTCCTTACGTCTACTATCAACGGGCCCAAGATCTTCCTGATCGGGGACAAGAATGAGCTTGGACGATTGGCTCAAAAACGGTTGGCTCGTCGCGCACAAGACAAGTCCAAACGAGATCTCTGACCTCCTGGCTGTTGCCGCAAGGGATTTGCGCGAATGCCAAGCCCAGGGTTTGAGCCCTGACTGGCGTCTGGCAATCGCCTACAATTCGGCGCTGCAATCTGCCACGGCGGCCCTGGCGGCCGCCGGGTACCGCGCGGTACGGGACGGCCACCATTATCGGGTTATTCAGACGCTTGTCTATACGATCGGGGCGAATGCCGATTTCGTCGCCACGCTCGATGCGTTCCGCAAGAAACGCAACATCAGCGATTATGAGAGGTCAGGCTCTGTATCGGCTCAAGAAGCCCGTGAAATCTTCGTGGTCGCAAGGTCTCTCAAAAGGACTATTGAAGCCTGGCTGAAAAAAGAGCATCCAACGCTCCTCAAGAGGTAAAAGACGATCTTCAGC
>Ga0209253_10004714_pt1 | contig 11874 bp, 13 predicted proteins | sample FrelakmetBRP12BR_FD_187145 | JGI IMG/M metagenome (GOLD analysis project Ga0209253, IMG submission 187145) | Freshwater lake sediment microbial communities from the University of Notre Dame, USA, for methane emissions studies - BRP12 BR (SPAdes)... | ecosystem: Environmental > Aquatic >...
TGTGTCCTTCCGGTGAGCGTGCGTAGCGGCAAGATCGGAGAGCGTACGCGAACAAACCGACATGGGGGAGAAACGGAGGCTGCGGAGGATTGCAGCCTCTGTTGAGTGATGATCTTGGTTCTGTGGGCTTGGCCTGCGGCTATACTTCCTCAGAGTGCGTGGCCAGATGATAATTCCAGGGCATGTAGTTGTGGGGCTTCTTGAACAACCTGGATTTGTGTTTCTGAAGAACACTCAGATAATGGAAGGGATTGACCCCGTTGAGCTTGCAGGTATGAATGAGGCTCATAAAGAGATCCCCGACGTAGGCGCCATGTTCGGTCTTGAAGAAGTTGGCATTCTTTCGGTGCAAGATAGCTTTTTTCAGAGCTTGTTCACAAAGATTGTTGTCCAGGGGCGCTCCCGGCACTCGGAGGAACTGGGTCAGGGGCTCCCAGTGCTTGAGCATATAAGCGATGGCCTTTCCCATGGGTGAGTTGGGCTCCACCTGCTTTTTCTCCAACTGTTCCTGAAGCCAGCCCTTCAGCTCCTTCATGAGAGGAGCGCTATTGGCCTGATGGTATCTCAAGCGCTCGGCCGACGCCATGCCCTGCGCTTTGCAGGTTGCATCGTGATGGTAAACCTTTCCCAGGGCTTCAAGGACATGCTGACACTTCTCCGGGAAGCCGGCCATGGCGTCTATAAAATTGCGTCTGGCGTGAACCAGGCAGTTGGCCAGCACGATGCGGAAGCCTTGAGGCACATTGCGTGAGAGGGCGTCACACATCTGGATGGGTGGGTCCCGGCCCGAAGCTCTTTTTTGGAGAAGCTCCGCCATGTTTTCCCCCGCATGTTTTCTACCCGTGAAGAAGAGCGAGATGCGATGCCCGTCATGGTTTGCCAGGATAGCGGAGGTAAACACTCCCTTGCGGGAGGGATCCTCCTCTGGCTGAGAGTTGATGAGGGAGAGGATCTTCATGGTGGTGTCATCATTGAAGAAGAGCTCTCCCTGGGCCGCCTGCCGCACCATCTCTTCGTAGGCCGGATAGATGTGGTCGGCGACTTTTTCCACGATTTCCCACTGAGTGGAGGCCGGAAGGGGGATGCCCAGATCTCCTTGCAGGTTCTCCAGTCGGTTAAAGGGCAGGCCTGCGCCGTACTTGAGCAAAGCCACCATGGCTCCGGCGCTGTGATCGTACTTGTGCTCTCCTACCCCCTCGGGGGGCTTGGCGGTGAAGACTTCCCCACACAGATTGCAGCGCAGTTTTTGAAGCTCATAGACCTTGGCCTGAATCGGCGCTGCGCCGACGACCCGCAACAACACTCCGGGGGCGGTAGTCTCATAGAGCTTGCCTTTAGCGCATCCGGGGCAGAGGTCCTTGACCTTGAGCTCTTCGTGATTTACTCGAAGCTTCTCGGCCCCAACATAGGCCGAGGCCCCGTTCCGGCCATGGCCCTTTTTCTCCCCTGAAGGCGAAGAAGCGGGGTTAGGGTTCTTTTCAGACTCATTGCCCGACTCTTCTCCAGAAGGAGATGGAGGGTCGGGGAGGAGGTTCTTGGCTTTCTCAGTAGAGGCCCCGAAGAGCATACGCACCAGCCTGGCAATGGAAGCGCGCTTGTCCTCTACTGCCTCATTGAGGTAGAGGATGGTCTCGGCCATGGCCTGGATGATCGCTTCATCTCCGGGCAGCAGGGCTCCGGCTTTTACCCGCTCAATGAGGGCGCGCAGTTCCTCGGGCTTGACCTCGATGTGCGGGGGACGATTCACCGCACACCTCCAAGCAGATCCCGGTAGCGGCGATGAAGAGGATACACCCAGACCGCCTTGACGGGCACCTTGTGTTCATGGCGGATATCGAGTTTTCCCCTCCCTTGGGTATCGCCCACATAGATCCAGTTGGCCGCCTTGTAGCAGGTGCCTTCAAAGCGCTCCTTCTCCACAAAGGTCTCGAGCAGCACCGGCCGGTAGTGGTAGCGGTCTTGCCAATCGGAGGGCAGCCTTTTACCGGCAAGGGCCAGAATCCGTGAGGCCAGGTTTTTGGACTGAACCCAGGGCAGCACCAGGAAGCGCGAGTTGTTGACCACCAGGTGAAGGTTTTGTTTTCTCCTCTGAGCATCCCAGCCGATAAAGCTGTCCCGGGGCGCTGTTTTCCATGCCGCAGCGGAGAATCCCAGCAAGGCCAGGATCTCGTCCTGATCTTTGACAAAGTAGCGCATCTGGGCTCCTGGAAGGGGGTTGTAGCCCAGGTAATGGTAGCGGTCAATAAACTCGTTCCACAGCTTAAGCCCACCCTTGTCAACAAGCTCCAAAGAGAGGTCAACATCTCCTGCCTTCTTGCTGATGGGTCCCTTTGGAAGGGTCAGGAAGCTTCGCTGGGCATGGACACGGGCTTTGTTGAGCGTGCCTTTGGGAGCGGGAAGACAGATCACTCCCTCCCGATGCATCTTGAGAAACGCCACCCTGCAGCTCATCTCTTTGAGCCCGCCGTCCGGTTTTCGCCACTCCCAGTGCTCACAAAACTGGATCGACAACGCCCGGCGGCTGATCCCGGGCGAGCTCAAGCTCAGGTGTCCGATCCATTCAATTTCTTGCTCGGAAAACTCCCGTCCGCAATACTGCATCCAAGGGCTCCTTTACCAAAGCCCCTGTAGCATAAGGATTATTCAGTGTCCAGCTTTTTCTTTCACCTCACCAACACTTTTTTCCACATGGGAGCCACAACCCCTGAAGCAGGACTGCCGTTCCAGATCAGGAGCTGAAGCTCATGAGCCAAAAGGTTCTTCAAGGCTCCGTCAGAATCCTTTGGCCACCACAAAAAGCGCCCCTTCGAGAGCCGCTTCTGACACAACCAGAAGCCCTGGCCATCGTAGACCAGCACCTTGATGGCTGTGGCCCTCTTGTTGCGGAACACGAAAAGGGTGCCGGAAAAAGGATCGCTCTTGAGCGCCTCCCGGCACACCCGGCCCAGTCCATCAATGCCGTTGCGGAAATCCAGGGGCTCGACGGCCACCATAATCCGCATCTGGGGGGTGATCTGAATCATTGCACCGCACCCCAGAAGAACCTGGCCAGTTCCAGCGGATCAAGGTCCCGGCACTTTCCGGCAAAGCTCATCTTCACCTTGTCGCCCCTTGCGCTTTCGAGCTCGATGCTACAGAGCACAGGGTGCGCCTCCAGCCCAAGGGACAGTTCCACGAAGCTCCTCTTTGAGCTATGCTGCGTATCAGAAACACTATTTGCTCGGGCCACTCTGCGCTTCAGTTCGGTATAGTTCAACCTCAGTGCCCGACAAACCCGGTAAATCGGCTGCTCCTTGCACACCTCCACCGCTGCTGCCCAAAGGCTCTTCGGGATGCTGCTGCGGGGCTTCTTAGCTCGACGCCAGGTTTCAAAACGAGTGCGGACCTCTTCAAGGGTTGGGCTGGCGGTAGGCTTGTCTCCTCGTTGGGTGTCGGATTTGTTTATCGATTGTATGGCGGAATTGTCCGCCGTTTGTGTGGCGGGTTGGGAAACAGACAGGCGCTTCATCGGTCATCCCTCCTCTTTCTTCGAGATGACCAATCTTACCGCCCCGGTTTACCCCATGTCATGCAGGCTCGCCGAAAGCACACTGTTTTCCGAATGTGCGTAGTACTTCATCTATCTCACAATCTTCTAACATCATGCCACAGTCCCGCCAAGTAACCCCAGACGCCGGCGTTGAAGTCGTCTGTGAGTTTTCTGGCTAGTTCCCCCACATTCCTGAGGTGCTCCTCCAGCGGCTGCCATTCGCTTGGCGGTTTGCCTTCAAGGCTGTGGGCGTAATATTGCCGGGTCATGTTTTCTTCCTCCACGGCTCAGCATGAGGTGCAATCTATCAGACGGTTTTGACAGGGACGGTCACATTGTCCCCGATCAGCAATCAGAAAATACTCCTCCTCGCTGGTTCTGTGAAAGACACCCGGTCGTTATGGGGTTGCCTTTTTCCCATAGGCTGTCTTTGGTTCCTTGGCTTCAAAACCGATCTTCTTCCTGGGCTCATACTGAGGAGCCATGAGCTGACGTATGGCTTCAAAGATTACCTCGATTTTTTCATCATGATCTTCAAAGCGCTGTTCAAGCTCCGCGAGCTTTCTAGCCAGTTCTTTGTGCGTTGCCATTATTTCTCGCAGTTTCACAAAAGCCCTGACCACAAAGATGCTGGTTTCAATAGCTCGCGGCGTGTTGAGTACACTTGCAGCCATAATTGTTCCATGTTCTGTAAAAGCGTAGGGAAGTACCGGAGAATATTTGAGTTTTGAGAGGTGGTCACAATTTGCAACCACCTCAGCCTTCTCGTCGGCCGAGAGCTGAAACATGAAATCCTCCGGGAAGCGGCCTCGGTTGCGGCTCACCTGCTGGTTTAGCCGTTTGGTAGTTACGCCATAAAGCTCGGCGAGATCGGCATCCAAAATCACCTTTTGACCCCTGACAAGAAGGATGCTCCTTTCAACTGTCTCCAAAGGACGCACTGACTTCGCGATTTCCATTCGGCCCTCCAGTTCTCCTGACACACTAACACCTGGCTTCCCCTCCATAAGGGGAAGGAATTCCCCCTCACCCCAGCCCTCTCCTGCAAAGGGGGAGAGGGAAGACCGCTCACGGACAAACGAGTTTGTCCGTGCCACCCCTCTCCGTGTGCGGGGAGAGGGAAGAGTGGTGCCAAAGATCATAAAATGCGGTTTTGGCAACGAAAGTCAAACGCAAGGATAAATTTCCCCGGAATCTTCAGAGCACAAAAAAGCCCCTTCTCCTTGGGTGAGAAAGAGGCTTTCAATTTGTTCATGGCGCCCTCCGCTTTGGGAGTCTGAGGCCATTTCAAAGGTCAGAACATAACTTGCACATCAGGTTAGGTTGTGAATTATACCTTCCGAAGAAGCTCGAAGTATTCCTCCCGTGACATCCCCACAGTCCGCATATTGTTCTTGATGATATCTACATCGATCTCTTCATACTCAGGAATGACTACAGCTCTTTTCGCCCCCGGATAGGTCAATACGTGGTGGGAACCTGCTTTTCTCTTGTACGTGCATCCGTAAAGTTGAAATATTTTCAGCTGTGTTTTAGAATCGCTCGGAAGCAGTCTGCTCATGTCAGCCAACCGATACTATGGATTCCTCGAATCGCACAATCTCACTCTGGGGAACCATACGGTCCCCTTTGGCCACAAACCCACATTCGCTGAGATATTCCTGCAGGGTTCCCATCTCCCTCATTTCTTCAAATTGGATTCGGATAACCTCCAGAAGATTCTTTCTCGCTTCTTCGATGGTCTGCCCCTGCGAAATAAAGTCGAGTTCAGGTGCGCTGGCTAAAAACCAGTTCCCCTTTCGCCGTATTTGAATGTGAAAACTCAATTCAGACATGGAACTCTCCTTTCTAAGGTTTGTAGACATGCTTACTCTACTCTCTTCCGCGCATTGTAAGGGAAATCGCCGGATTTGACAAGTCATGTGGGAATCGTTTCAACCGGCTGACATTTGTGCTAAGATCCTGGACGGAAAGAGGGCGAAGGGCATGCGGATTATTTTCTTTGCAGGAAAAGGCGGTGTGGGCAAGACCAGTGTGGCGGCTGCCACGGGAATCCGGGCGGCGGAAATGGGTCACCGCACCATCATCATGTCCCTGGATGTGGCCCACAGCCTTTCGGATATTTTCGACCTTGAAAAAGATCTCATGGACCAGAACAGGGGGAAACCGATCAAGGTCCATCAGAACCTCTGGATACAGGAACTGGACATCCAGGAAGAAATTGAAAAGAACTGGGGAGATGTCTACCGGTATCTTTCTCTGCTTCTGAACGCAACCGGGTTGGACGAGATTCTTGCCGAGGAACTCGCTATCCTTCCCGGCATGGAGGAGGTGAGCCTTCTTCTCTATATGAACCGCTACGCTCGCGACAAAGAGTATGAGGTGATGATTCTTGACTGTGCGCCCACCGGGGAGTCGATCCGGTTTATCAGCATCCCGACCACTCTCGACTGGTACATCAAGAAGATTTTCAAGATGGAAAAGACCCTTGCCAAGTATGTGGGCCCTATCGCGAGCAGGATGTACAACGTCCCCATTCCGGGTGATGATTACTTCAAGGCCATTGAATACCTTTTTGAGCGACTCCACGGAGTGGACCAGCTTCTCGTGGACCCTGAAACAACAAGCGTCCGCCTCGTCACCAACCCGGAGAAAATTGTCTTGAAGGAGACCCAGAGGGCTTTCATGTACTTCAGCCTTTACAGAATGAACATCGATGCGATCGTCATGAACCGGGTGCTCCCGCCGAAAATCAAAGACAGCTATTTCCAGGCCTGGCAGGAAAGCCAGAAACACTACATGGAACTGGCTGAGGATTATTTCAGCCCCATTCCCCTCTTTCCGGTTCACCTCTTCAAGAATGAAATCCTCGGGTATGAGCGCCTGAAAACTCTTGCAGCCCAAATCTACGGCAAGAGGAATCCCCTGGAACGCTTCTTCGTGGGCGAGCCCTATCATTTCACCAAGGAGAATGGGACCTATTGTCTCAGGATCAAGATGCCCTTCGCAGGGAAAGAGCATGTGGACCTGAACAAGGTCTCCGATGAACTCATTGTCCGAATCGGTAGTTTCAAGAAACACCTTTTACTGCCGAGGCAAGTGGCAGCCTCCAAATCGGTGAAAGCCAGAATGGAGGAGGACTATTTGAATGTCTATTTCGAAGGAGAAGGTCATGGTTAAGAAAAAAGAAGAGGAAATGGTGGCGTGCCCTGTGGGTCAGTTTTTCATGGATCTCCAGAAGCTCTCTCTACCGAAATCCAAGTTCTTTGAGCACCTGGATCTCTCACGCATTGAATTCCTGAAAGCGATCCGGTCCCTGGTCGATGAGCGAATTGAAGGTCTTGAGGAGAAGAAGCGCTCCAAGCAGGGAAAGAAGGCCACCAAGATCAAGGTGACCTAAGGTAGAGTGCCTGAAGTGTCCGATGCAGGCCTCAGACCGCAAGCAAACTAGAACAGGGGAACCCGAATATCGAATATCGAACAAGGAATTTCGAATGATGAAGTTAAACCTCTTCTGTTGTTTCCTTCGGCGTTCGTCATTCGTTATTCGACCTGCCCGCTATGCCCTTAAGCAGATTTAATATAGATCGGCCATGCCTATGAGTCTTACGGCTACCGTTGTACTCCAAAGCACTTCGCAGGGCAGGCGGGTATTCTGCGGTTCGCTTTTGAGCTTCTAGGCAGCTTGCGGAGAAGTCACAGGCTAAGGGCTTAAAACCATTGACGCCCGAAAGACGTTCTGATAGGAGACGAGGGACCTTACGCAACAGGAGCAAGGCTTTTGGAATTTACGACGATCAAAGGATTTAAAGACATTCTGCCCGGTGAGGTGGAGGTCTGGCAGCGAGTCGAGAGGCGATCCAGACGGGTGTTTCAGAGCTTTGGATTCCAGGAGATCAAGCTCCCTCTCATGGAAATGACCGAGCTTTTCAAGAGAAGCATCGGCGAGGAAACCGACATTGTCTCCAAGGAAATGTACACCTTCACCGACAGCAAGGGCAGAAATTTCTCCCTGAGGCCCGAAGCCACCGCCTCTCTGGTGAGGGCCTACATTCAGCACAGGCTCTACCAGGACAACCCCCTGCAAAAGGTCTTTATGATGGGGCCCATGTTCAGGCACGAACGCCCCCAGAAGGGCCGTTTCAGGCAGTTCCATCAAATCGATGCGGAGATCTTCGGCGACCTTGGACCCAAATCGGACGCCGAGATTATCCTTCTTGCCATGACCCTTTTCGAGACGGTCGGGCTTTCAGGTCTCAGCCTCCAAGTCAATTCTCTGGGATGTCCTGAGTGCCGCGCCGCTTTTCGCGAGGAACTCAAGAAGTATCTTGCTCAGAGAAAGGAGGGGCTCTGCGAGGACTGCCGGAGAAGGTCTGAAACCAATCCTCTTCGCGTATTCGATTGCAAGGCGGAGGGGTGCAAGGAGTTGGTCGCGGGTGCTCCCTCTATCCTGGATTTTGTTTGCGGGGACTGCGATCAGCATTTCAAGGGGCTCCAGGAGTATCTTGGATTGCTCAGCATCCCTTTCACCATCAACCCCATGCTTGTTCGCGGCCTGGACTATTATACCCGGACCACCTTTGAGATTCAGACCGACAGACTCGGTGCTCAGAACGCCGTGCTCGGTGGGGGGAGGTATGACGGCCTCTCAAAACAGCTTGGCGGACCCGATCATCCTGCCATTGGATTCGCCCTGGGCGTGGAGAGGTTGATCACCCTTCTCCAGGAAGAAGGTCAGGAAAAGAACCCCGGGCCTGATCTTTTTATTATTGGACTGGGAGAGGAGGCTGAGAAAAAGGCCTTCCATTGGGCCTGCGACCTCCGCAAATCCGGGTTCTGGGTGGAAACGGATTACGGGTCCAAGGGTCTCAAGGCTCAGCTCAGGCGCGCGGACCGCCTTGGAGCTTCAAGAGTTCTCATCGTAGGCGACAATGAACTTTCTTCCGGAAAGGCCCTGCTGAAGGACATGACCCGGAAAGAGCAGAAGCCCGTGGACCTTGATGACCTGCTCAATACCCTCAAGAACCTCTTAGTGATGGATGCGCGATGAACCTCACCGGCGATATTCAAATGGATACACTGGCTGACTGGAAGAGAACCCATGACTGCGGAAGTTTAAGAGCCGCGGACATCGGCCAGGAGGCCCTTCTGATGGGCTGGGTCAACAGCCGTAGAGACATGGGAAATTTAATCTTCATTGACCTGAGGGACAGAGAAGGGATCACTCAGATCGTCTTTGATCCCAACGTAGACGAAGACAGTCACGCAAAAGCCCATGTTCTTCGTAGCGAGTGGGTCCTGGCACTCAAGGGAGAGGTTTCGCCCAGGCTTAAAGGTCAGGAAAACCTGAAACTCCCTACCGGCGAGATTGAGCTCAAGGTGACGGAACTCAAAATCCTGAACAAGTCGGAAACCCCTCCGTTCCAGGTGGATGGGGCGGTGGATGCCTCCGAAACACTCAGGCTCAAATACCGGTATCTCGAGCTTCGACGGAGAAAGGTATTTCAGAAATTTCTCCAGCGCCACCGCATGATCGCCCTGATCAGGGATTACCTGAACGGGAAGCGCTTCATCGAAGTGGAGACCCCCTTCCTGACCAAGAGCACGCCGGAAGGGGCAAGGGATTACCTTGTGCCGAGCCGGATTCACAAAGGGCTTTTCTATGCCCTGCCCCAATCCCCGCAGCTCTTCAAGCAGCTTCTCATGATCGCCGGGTTTGACCGCTATTACCAGGTGGTCCGATGCTTTCGAGACGAGGATCTCAGGGCCGACCGACAGCCTGAGTTCACCCAGATTGACCTGGAGATGTCCTTCAGCAGCGAAGAGGACATCATTCTCCTCATTGAGGGAATGATGGCGGAGCTCTTTGAGAAGATCCCGGGTGTGACCATCGCTCTGCCGCTTCCTCGCCTGGAGTACCGGGATGCCGTGGACCGTTTCGGCACAGATCGGCCGGATACCCGCTTCGGGTTGGAGATGAAAGACATCAGCGACCTCGTGGCAAACTCGGATTTTCAGGTTTTCAAAGGAGTGCTTCAGCAAGGCGGGGTTGTGAAGGCGATTCAGGTGGAAAAGGGCGCTGCCCTGTTCTCGAGAAAAGCCCTGGACGAGCTTTCTCAGATTGTGGTCCAGGCCGGAGCCAAAGGCCTTATGAATGTGAAAGTCACGGCGGACGGCTGGCAATCATCTTTGGACAAGTTCTTCAAGAAGGAGGACAAGGCAGCCGTCAACCAGCGGACCGGAGCCAATCCGGGGGACCTGCTGCTGATCGTTGCCGATAAAGCCTCCGTGGTGAACCAGTGCCTCGGCATGCTCAGGCTTGAGCTGGCAAAGAAATTGAACCTGCTGAAAAAGGAAGATTATGCCCTCGTGTGGGTGACCAAGTTCCCTCTCCTGGAGGTCAACGAGGAAGAAGGTAGGATGGAATCAGTGCATCATCCGTTCACGTCACCCCTTGAGGAGGATCTCTCCTTGCTCCAGGATCACCCGGACAAGGTCAGGGCGAGAGCCTATGACATTGTTCTCAACGGAAGTGAAATTGGCGGAGGAAGCGTGAGAATCCACAATCCTGCTCTGCAGGAGACCATGTTCAAGCTCCTCGGCATTTCCCGGGAAGAAGCGAACCTTAAGTTCGGTTTCTTCCTCGAAGCCCTCAAGTACGGCGCTCCACCCCACGCAGGGATTGCTCTCGGCCTTGACCGCCTGGCCGCAATCCTCACCGGTTCAGAGTCCATCAGGGAAGTGATCGCCTTCCCCAAAACACAGACGGCCACATGCCTTCTGAGCGATGCGCCCTCGCGGGTCGACAAGAAGCAGCTCGACGAACTCGGGCTTGCCATCACCGAACCCCAATGAAATCTGCCCTGGCAGATTTCATATGCCACCGTATCCAAACGATCTTGGCTTTGTGAGATCGCACATGTCTTTTCCTTCAGTCTATCTACCTTCAGTCTATTTACCTGAGTAGTTATTTTATTGATTGACAGCAGCGCAAATATGACTAAAATAATACCCAACAGTCCCTGAGTTTTCGGGACTGTTTAATTTTGTTATTTTAAGGAAAGGATGTGATAACCATGGTTTGCAATAGCGTAAAGCAGGGTATTGAGTGTTTTTTCATGAGCAAAAATGGCTGTCAGTTCAACGGAGGAAGCTGCCACGCCATCATTGAGCAGTGCAACGGCTGCCAGAAAGTCAAAGATTTTCCCGCCGGCAAGTATTGCCTTATTTTCCCTGAGCCTTCTGTCAAATGGCGAACCGGGAAATGCAGCATGGCTACTCACCTGGCTAAGGCCCCTGCCGCAGCACAGGCGAAGGTCAATCCCCTGAAGGCCTCCAAGCGCGCAGCCCGCTGATTTTCTTTTACTTACACGAGGGTCAAGAAGAGAGTCCGGCTCTCTGAGTGGATAGGTCCGTCCTGAAAAGCCCGTTATCAGTAATCCGTGAACGGTTATCGGTAAAGGCAGTAAAGAAACAAGAAGAGAAAACGTCTTCTACTGATTACTGATGACTGTTTACTGATCACTGGTTTCAGGGACGCGTGAGATAGACCAGGAACTCTTTGTTCCCTTTGGGACCGAGCACCGGGGAAGGGATCTGCCCTTCGACCTTCCACCCGAGTTCTCTGAAAAAGGCACAGAGATGGCCCAGGACCTCCTGATGCAGCATCGGGTCCCGGACAACGCCCCCTTTGCCGACCTGGCCCTTTCCGACTTCAAACTGAGGTTTCACAAGAGCAATGACAAAGGCCTGCTGTTTCAGGAGCCTTGATACGGCAGGAAGAACCAGTTTCAGGGAAATGAAAGAAACATCGATCACTGCACCGTCCATCTCTTCCTGCACCATGCCCGGTTCAAGATTTCGGATATTCGTTTTTTCGAGAAGAACCACTCTCGGGTCCTGGCGAAGCTTCCAGTGAAACTGGCCGTACCCGACATCCACGGCAACCACCCTCCTAGCCCCTCGCTGAAGCAAACAGTCCGTGAAACCCCCGGTCGAGGCACCCACATCCAGGAGAACCCGGTCTTTGACATCCACCGAAAAATGACCAAGAGCCGCTTCGAGCTTAAGCCCGCCCCGACTCACGTAGGGAAGGAGTTTCTTGATGGATAGGGTTGAGATCGGAGAGATGAGGTGGCCGGGTTTGTTCGCTGCGACCTGGTCCACTTCCACGAGGCCCGCCATGATCATGGCTCTTGCCTTCTCGCGGCTTTCAGCCAGCCCCTTCTGAACGAGCAGAAGGTCAAGTCTGATTTTCTTTTGTGAAGTCTTCGATGCTTCTGACATCAGTGCTTGCCTGAAGAGGAAAGGCAGAACTGCCAAAATCCACCTGCGCCCCCCTTTTG